>Ga0187845_1001224_pt1 | contig 14819 bp, 10 predicted proteins | sample SpaLakP09_SKY_68_FD_134515 | JGI IMG/M metagenome (GOLD analysis project Ga0187845, IMG submission 134515) | Oligotrophic lake water microbial communities from Sparkling Lake, Wisconsin, USA - SP09_SKY_68 | ecosystem: Environmental > Aquatic > Freshwater > Lake | place: USA: Sparkling Lake... | reverse complement strand
TTCCTCGTCCGGCTCGTAGCGCGAACCGCCGATCAGCTTCTTGTACTCGTTCGACTTGAAGTCGGACAGGCGCACGATGACGGGCTTCGGCCAGAACGCGGCGGCGATCGTCGCCACGCCTTCGGCCAGCTTGTCGACATAGAACGCGCGCGGCGACGCGTGGCCGCGGGCGACCGATTCCACGGCCTTTTTCAGGTCGTTGTCGATGTTCGGGTACTCGAGGATCGCCTTCGGATGGACTCCAATGTTGTTGTTGATGATGAACTCCAGGCGGGCGAGGCCCACGCCGCCGTTCGGGATCGACTGGAAGTCGAAAGCCAACTGAGGATTCCCGACGTTCATCATGATCTTGGTCGGGATTTTCGGCAGGTCGCCGCGTGCCGACTCCGTCACTTCCGTTTCCAGCAGGCCGTCGTAGATGCGGCCTTCGTCGCCTTCGGCGCACGACACGGTCACGAAGGTGCCGTCCTTCAGCGTTTCGGTCGCGTCGCCGCAACCGACGACGGCCGGCACGCCCAGTTCACGGGCGATGATCGCCGCGTGGCACGTGCGGCCGCCGCGGTTCGTCACGATGGCGGAGGCGCGCTTCATGACCGGCTCCCAGTTCGGGTCGGTCATGTCGGCGACGAGGACGTCGCCCGGCTGGACGCGTTCCATTTCGGACGGGTCGTTGATGACGCGCACCGGACCGGCGCCGATCTTCTGGCCGATCGCGCGGCCCGACGTCAGCACGGTGCCCGTGCCCTTCAGCTTGAAGCGCTGCTGGGAATCCGTCGCCTTCTGCTGCGACTTCACCGTTTCCGGGCGCGCCTGCAGGATGTACAGCTTGCCGTCGCGGCCGTCCTTGCCCCACTCGATGTCCATCGGACGCTGGTAGTGCTTCTCGATGATGACGGCATACTTGGCCAGTTCGACGACTTCCTCGTCGGTCAGCGAATAGCGATTGCGCTGCTCGATGGGCACGTCGACGGTCTGCACGGAGCGGCCGGCCTTGGCTTCCTTCGTGAATTCCATCTTGATCAGCTTCGAGCCGATGTTCTTGCGGATGACGGGCTTCTTGCCCTGCTCGAGCATCGGCTTGTGCACGTAGAACTCGTCCGGATTCACCGCGCCCTGCACGACGGTCTCGCCCAGGCCGTAGCTCGACGTGACGAACACCACGTCCTTGAAGCCGGATTCCGTGTCGATCGTGAACATGACGCCGGCGGCGCCCGTGTCGGAACGGACCATGCGCTGCACGCCGGCCGACAGCGCGACTTCGGCGTGGGTGAAGCCCTTGTGCACGCGGTACGAGATCGCGCGGTCGTTGTACAGCGACGCGAACACGTGCTTCATCGCTTCCAGCACGTTGTCGATGCCGACGACGTTCAGGAACGTCTCCTGCTGGCCCGCGAACGAGGCGTCCGGCAGGTCTTCCGCGGTGGCGGACGAGCGCACGGCGAACGACACTTCCGTGTCCGAATCGGCGACGAGGCGGTCGTAGAACGCGCGGATTTCCTGTTCCAGGCGCGGCTGGAACGGGGTGTCGATGATCCACTGGCGGATTTCGGCGCCGCTTGCGGCCAGCGTGCGCACGTCGTCCACGTCGAGGCCTTCGAGGCGCTTGGCGATACGCTCGCCGAGGGAGTCGCCGCCGTCGATCGAGTGGTTCAGGAAGTCGCGGAAGGCCTGCGCCGTGGTGGCGAAGCCGCCCGGCACGCGCACGCCGGCCCCGGCCAGCTGGCTGATCATCTCGCCCAGCGACGCGTTCTTGCCGCCGACCGACTCGACGTCGGTCATGCGCAGGGTTTCGAACGATGCAACGTAAACGCTCTCGCCGGCCGCTGTGGGATCGGGCGCCTTCAGTACTGCATTCGACAGGTTAGTCACGATAAAACGCCTTCACATGTTGGGATAATTCGGTCCGCCGCCGCCCTCCGGCGTCGTCCACACAATGTTCTGCATGGGGTCCTTGATGTCGCAGGTTTTGCAGTGCAGGCAATTCTGGGCGTTGATCTGCAGCCGCGGCGTGGCGTCGTCCGAGCGTACGAACTCGTAGACGCCCGCCGGGCAGTAACGCTGTTCCGGGCCGTCGTACTTGCCGAGGTTCACCTGGAGGGGGAGCGTGTCTGAACGCAGCTTCAGGTGGATGGGCTGGTCTTCGCCATGGTTGGTATTCGAGATAAACACCGAGGAGAGGCGATCGAAGCTGAGCACGTTGTCCGGCTTGGGATAGGCGATGGGCGCGAAGTCGGAGGCGGGGCGCAGACGCTGGTGGTCGGCATGCCGGTGACGCAGCGTCCAGGGCGCCTTGCCGCGGAATACGATCTGGTCGAGGGCCACCATCAGCGTACCCGCATGTAATCCGAATGCCATGCTCGGCTTGAAGTTCCGTCCCTTGTGAAGCTCTTCGTACAGCCATGAATGCTGGAACGCCTGGGGCAGGGCGGACAGTTCGTCGCCGGCCCTGCCGCCGGCCAGCGCGTCGAATGCTGCCTCGGCCGCCAGCATGCCCGTCTTCATGGCGGCGTGGCTGCCCTTGATGCGCGCGGCATTCAGGAAGCCGGCGTCGCAGCCGATCAGCGCGCCGCCCGGGAAGACGAATTTCGGCAGCGACTGCAGGCCGCCGGCCGCAAGCGCCCGGGCCCCATACGAGATGCGCCTGCCGCCCTCGAAGAAGGTGCGGATCTCCGGGTGGGTCTTGTAGCGCTGGAATTCCTCGTACGGCGACAAATGCGGGTTCTCGTAGCCCAGGCCGATCACATACCCGACCGCGACCTGGTTGTTTTCCAGGTGGTAGAGGAACGATCCGCCATAGGTATCCGCAGCCAGCGGCCAGCCCGCGCTGTGAATGACGAGGCCGGGCTGGTGTTTGGCCGGATCGATCTCCCACAATTCCTTGATGCCCAGCGCGTAGGTCTGCGGGTCGCAATCCTTGTCCAGTTTAAACCTGGCGATCAACTGCTTGCCGAGGTGGCCGCGGGCGCCTTCCGCGAAGAACGTGTACCTGGCGTGCAGTTCGATGCCGGGCTGGAACGCGTCGGTAGGATTGCCGTGGCGATCGATACCCATGTTTGCCGTGGCGACGCCCCGCACCGATCCGTCATCGTTGTACAGGACTTCGGCGGCGGGAAAGCCGGGAAAGATCTCGACACCGAGTGCTTCGGCCTGCTGTCCGAGCCAGCGCACGACATTGCCCAGGGAGATGACATAGTTGCCGTGGTTCTGGAAGCAACCGGGCAGGGCCCAGGTCGGCGTCCGGTAGGCTTTTCGTTCGGTGAGGAACAGGAACCGGTCCTCGGTCACCGGGGTGTTCAGCGGCGCGCCCAGCGCCTTCCAGTCCGGGAACAGCTCGTTCATTGCGATCGGGTCCATGACCGCGCCCGACAGGATGTGCGCGCCGATCTCGGAGCCCTTTTCCAGTACGCAGACCGAGACGTCGGTCCCCTTGGCGGCGGCAAGCTGCTTGAGCCGGATCGCGGCGGACAACCCGGCGGGCCCGCCGCCGACGATGACCACGTCGTATTCCATCGTCTCGCGCTGACCGTATTGTTCGTGGGAATTGCTTGTGTCTACCATGGTGTTCTAAACGTGTTGATTCGATGAATGGCGCTTCAAGCCGCCCGTTTCGCCGCGATCGCATTGCCGGCCCGGCTCGACCCCGCGCGTCCGAGTTGCCGGGAGATGAACTGCCCCGCGTCGACCACCTTCTCGAGGTCCACCCCGGTGTGAATGCCGAGCCCGTCGAGCAGGTACAGGACGTCCTCGGTCGCCACATTGCCGGTCGCCCCTTTCGCGTAGGGGCAACCGCCGAGGCCCGCGACGGAGGAATGGAAGGTCGATACCCCGAGTTGCAGGGCTGCATAGATATTGACCAGGGCCTGGCCGTAGGTATCGTGAAAATGGCCGGACAGCCGCGCGAGCGGATAGTCTTTCGCGACCGTTTCGTACACGGCATTGACCAGCGCCGGCGTACCCGTGCCGATGGTGTCCGCGATATCGATCTCGTCGCAGCCGAGGTCGCGCAGGCGGCGGACGACGTCGGCCACGTCGTCCGGTGCCACCGCGCCCTGGTACGGACAGCCGAACGAGCAGCTGATGCTGCCGCGCAGCCGCAGCGAATGCGCCTTCGCGGCCCGGGCGACTTCGCGGAACCGCTCGATCGATTCGGCGATCGAACAATTGATATTGCGCTCAGAGAAGGCCTCGGATGCGGAGCCGAAGATCACGACTTCGTCCGCACGGGCGGCCAGTGCCGCTTCGAAGCCTTTCATGTTCGGTGTGAGCGCCGAGTAGACGACGCCGGGACGACGCCGGATCTTTTCCATGACCTCGCCCGACGTCGCCATCTGGGGCACCCATTTGGGCGAGACGAATGAAGCGGCTTCGACGTTAGTCAGGCCGGCGTCCACGAGGCGTTCGACCAGTTCGATCTTGGCCTGGGCCGGGACCGTTTCCTTTTCGTTCTGCAGCCCGTCGCGCGGGCCGACTTCGACGAGTTTCACATGCGTTGGCAGATTCATCATGGTTCCTTCAAGCGGCCCTGAAGGTCAGCAGTTGCACGCCGTCGGACACTTGGTCGCCCGCGGCGTACAGGAGTTCTTCGACGATGCCGCCGGCCGGCGAGATGATCGTGTGTTCCATCTTCATCGCTTCCATGATCAGCAGCGGCGTGCCTTTTTCGACCACCGCGCCCGGCGCCGTCAACAGCGCCACGATCTTGCCGGGCATGGGCGCGGTCAGGCGGCCGCCTTCGGTTTCGGCGTCGCCGGCATGGGACAGTGGATCGCTGTACTGCAGCGTCACGTGCTGGCCGGCGTGGAACACGTGGATGGCCTGGCCGTCGCGCACGACGTGGCCGCGCACGACGGCGCCGTCGAGCTTGATCGTGAACTGCGTGTCCTCGCGTCCGGCCAGGGACATCGACGCCGCCTGGCCGCCCACCTGGACCTGCCATCCCTCACGCCGGTACGCGATCTCCAGCACCTGCGTGCCGGCATCGTCGCCGAGTTCGAGCCGGCGCGCCAGCGTGCCGTTCATCCGCCATCCGTGCGCGCCGGCCCATGGGTCCGTGACGCCCGCTTGCCGGCCGTCGTCGAGCAGCAGCGCCGCGGCCAGTGCCAGCACGGGGAGGGACGCGGGACGGGGCGGCGGGAACAGGCTGTCGCGATGGCGTTCGATCAGGCCGGTGTCCAGGTCGGCACCGGAAAACGGCGCGCTCGTCACGAGCCGCTGGAGGAAAGCGACGTTGGTGGCCAGTCCGGCCACCTGGTATCCGGCGAGTGCCTGCGCCATGCGCGCCAAGGCTTCCTTGCGGTCCCGTCCCCAGACGATCAGCTTGGCGATCATCGGGTCGTAGAACGGCGAGATGCCGTCGCCCTCGCGCACGCCCGAATCGATGCGGACCGCGGCGGGGGCCGCGGCGCTCGCGCCCTGGCCGAGTTCGAAGTGAACCGCGGCCGGCGTGCGCAGGTGGCGCAGGGTCCCGATCGACGGCAGGAACCCTTTTTCGGGGTTTTCCGCGTAGACGCGGGCCTCGAGCGCATGGCCATGGATCCGCAGTTCATCCTGGCGCTTCGGCAGCGGCTCGCCGGCGGCGACCCGCAGCTGCCATTCCACCAGGTCGGTACCGGTGATCATTTCCGTGACCGGATGCTCCACCTGCAGGCGCGTGTTCATCTCCATGAAGTAGAAGCTGCCGTCCTGGTTGGCGATGAATTCGACGGTGCCGGCACCGACGTAGCCGACCGCCTTCGCCGCCGCGACCGCGGCATGTCCCATCGCGCGCCGCCGCTGTTCGGACATGCCGGGCGCCGGTGCTTCTTCCAGCACTTTCTGGTGCCGGCGCTGCACCGAGCAGTCGCGCTCGAACAGGAAGACGCAATCGCCGTGCGTGTCCGCGAACACCTGGATCTCGATGTGGCGCGGCCGGATCAGGTATTTCTCCACCAGCACGCGGTCGTCGCCGAAGCTGCTGATCGCCTCGCGCTTGCAGGATTTCAGCGCGGCCTCGAAATCCTCGCTGCGTTCGACGATGCGCATGCCCTTGCCGCCGCCGCCCGCGCTTGCCTTGAGCAGCACCGGGTAGCCGATCCGGTCCGCCTGGTCACGCAGGAAGCCGGCGTCCTGGTTCTCGCCGTGGTAGCCAGGCACCAGGGGGACGTCGGCCGATTCCATCAGGGCCTTGGCGGCCGATTTGGAGCCCATCGCTCGGATGGCCGAGGCGGGCGGCCCGATGAAGACGAGGCCCGCGCGCGCGCAGCTTTCGGCGAACGCTTCGTTTTCCGACAGGAAGCCGTAGCCCGGATGGATGGCCTGAGCGCCGGTCGCGAGCGCCGCCTCGATGATTTTCTCGGCGCGCAGATAGCTTTCGTTGGACGGCGCGGGGCCGAGCAGGACCGCTTCGTCGCATGCCGCGACGTGCTTCGCATCCGCATCGGCTTCGGAATACACGGCGACCGTCTTGATGCCGAGACGGCGCGCGGTCGCGGCAACCCGGCATGCGATCTCGCCCCGGTTGGCGATCAGAATTTTGTCGAACAAGTCGTTCTCCTTGTATTTATGGCAGCCAGGCCGGCTTGCGTTTGTCGAGGAAGGCGGTCACGCCGTCGCGTCCTTCGCTTGAGGCCCGGATTAGCGCGATGCGGTCCGCCGTGTCTTCCAGCAGCGCCTCCGTGACGGGTTCGCCCGCGACCTCGCGCACGAGCGTCTTCGCTTCGCGCACGGCGTTCGGGCTGTTGTTCGCGAGCGCCTGCACGATGCCGGCGACCTTCGCGTCGAGTTCCGCGGCCGGCACGATCTCGTGCACGAAGCCGATACGATGGGCTTCCTTCGCGTCGAAGCGTTCGGCCGTGAGGAAGTACCGGCGCGCGGCTTGTTCTCCCATCGCCTTGATCACGTACGGCGAGATCGTCGCCGGAATCAAGCCAAGTTTCACTTCCGACAGGCAGAAGTTGGCCGTATCGACCGAAACGACCACGTCGCACGCGGCCACGAGGCCCATGCCGCCGGCGTAGCAGTCGCCCTGCACCTTCGCCACGACGGGCTTCGGGCAAACATAAATGGTGCGCAGCATGTCGGCGAGGCGCATGGCGTCGGCGCGGTTTTCGCTGTCCGAATAACCGGCCATCTTCTTCATCCAGTTCAGGTCTGCGCCCGCGCAGAATGCGGGTCCGTTCGCGCCGAGCACGATGGCGCGCACGAGTTCATGGCGTCCCAGTTCGTCGAAGGCGAGGGCCAGTTCCGCGATGCTTTGTTCGTTGAACGCGTTGCGCAGGTCCGGGCGGTTCAGCGTGACGTGGCCGATGCGATCAAGGATGGTGACAGTCAGCGTTTGATAGTCCATGTTCTCGCTCCTCACATGCGGAACACGCCGAACTTCGTGTCCTCGATCGGCGCGTTCAGCGCGGCCGAGAGGCCCAGGCCCAGCACCATGCGCGTGTCGGCCGGATCGATCACGCCGTCGTCCCACAGGCGCGCGGTGGCGTAATACGGGTGGCCCTGGTGTTCGTACTGTTCCTTGATCGGCTGCTTGAACGCGGCTTCCTCGTCCGCACTCCACTGGCCGCCGCGTGCCTCGATGCCGTCGCGCTTGACGGTCGCCAGCACCGACGCCGCCTGGTCGCCGCCCATCACGGAAATGCGCGCATTGGGCCACATCCACAGGAAGCGCGGAGAAAAGGCGCGGCCGCACATGCCGTAGTTACCGGCGCCGAACGAGCCGCCGATGATCACCGTGAACTTGGGCACGGATGCCGTCGCGACGGCGGTCACCATCTTCGCGCCATTGCGGGCGATGCCTTCGTTTTCGTACTTGCGGCCGACCATGAAGCCGGTGATGTTCTGCAGGAAGACGAGCGGGATTTTACGTTGGCAGCACAGCTCGATGAAGTGCGTGCCCTTCAGCGCGGATTCCGAGAACAGGATGCCGTTGTTGGCGATGATCCCGACCTTCATGCCGAAGATGTGGGCGAAGCCGCAGACAAGCGTCGTGCCGTAGCGGGCCTTGAATTCGTCGAAGCAGCTAGAGTCGACGATGCGCGCGATGACTTCGCGCACGTCGAACGGTTTGCGGGTGTCGACGGGGATGATCCCGTACAGTTCTTCGGACGCGTACTTCGGCTCGATGCTTTCGCGCAGCGCGCCCTGCTGGGGCTTGGTGCGGTTCAGGTTCGAGACGATCGTGCGCGCGAGTGCCAGCGCGTGCGTATCGTTCTGCGCCAGGTGGTCGGCCACGCCGGACAGACGCGTGTGGACATCGCCGCCGCCGAGGTCTTCGGCCGTGACGACTTCGCCCGTCGCCGCTTTCACCAACGGCGGGCCGCCCAGGAAAATCGTGCCCTGTTCCTTGACGATGATGGATTCGTCGCTCATCGCCGGGACGTACGCGCCGCCCGCCGTGCAGGAACCCATCACGACGGCGATCTGCGGGATGCCCTTCGACGACAGGTTCGCCTGGTTATAGAAGATACGGCCGAAGTGGTCGCGGTCGGGGAACACGTCGTCCTGGTTCGGCAGGTTGGCGCCGCCCGAGTCGACGAGGTAGATGCAGGGCAGGTTGTTCTGCTCGGCGATCTCCTGCGCGCGCAGGTGCTTCTTGACCGTCATCGGGTAATACGTGCCGCCCTTGACGGTGGCGTCGTTACAGACGATGACGCATTCCTGGCCCGCCACGCGGCCGATGCCCGTGATGATGCCGGCGGCGGGTGCCGCATCGTCGTACATCGCGTACGCGGCCATCTGGGAGAATTCGAGGAACGGGGTACCCGGATCGAGCAGCATCTGCACGCGCTCGCGCGGTAGCAGCTTGCCGCGCGCGACGTGCTTGGCACACGCGGCCTCGCCGCCACCCTTGGCGATCTGCGCCACCTTCGCGCGCAAGTCGTCGACGAGGGCTTGCATGGCGGCGGCGTTGGCTTTGAAATCTTCGCTGCGCGGGTTGAGTTTCGTGTCGAGCTGGGGCATCGGATCCTGTCTCCTGCTGTGTCGCGGCTTGTGGCGCGGTTTTATTCAGGGAAACTGCCGTCCACGTAGAACCACCGCATCTTGCCGCCCACGGCAGGATCCGGCTCGCGCACGAACCGGCTGACTTCATGCAACCGGTGGGCACGGCCATGGACCTTGAAGCGGGCGACGAATTCGACGGTGTCTTCGTTGGGGTTTTCCGGCAGGTCTGCTTTACGTTGACGTAAACGTAAAGCAGATTTTATCTCAAGTCCGAGCCATTGAACCGGTTGCTTTTGGTCGATGATGGGTTCGGCAGGCAGCGTGCTGGGGTGCCAGGTGGCGCGCAGGTAGGCTTCGTCCTTCATCACGAAGGCCGTGTAGCGGGAACGCATCAACGCCTCGGCCGTCGGCGGCAGTTCCGCGCCGGCGATGAAGGGGCCGCAGCAGCGCATGATCGACGGGCCGCCGCAAGGACAGGGGAGAGGCTTCGCAGGAGTAGACATGGCGGCAATTATCCGCCATTTCCGGGGTCTGAGTGAGCGGGGGGCTTGTGCAGGATAACGGGAGATGGATGGCATTTGATGCATCTGCCAAGATCTTTTGCCGAAAATAAATGAACTGCTCATTAAATGGGCGGAGAAATTTTTTGTTTATCCATACCTTCGATGGCTGTTCAACAAGTTTTCCCTGCGATCGGGTTGAAAAGTGATGCAAGAATGGCACAACGTGGTCCAGCGATTATATATTGACAACGTTTTCTACGTCGAAGGAGACCGCCATGTCCGTAATCCGTAGTCTTGTCCTCGCCGCTGCCCTGTTGAACGTGCTGGCCACGGCCGTGGCGGCGGAAGTCACGGTCGAGAAGGATGTGCCGAAGCGGGCGAAGGCGCGGTTTTTCGAGCGGGTGCAGGCGGGCGAGCTGGCCGATGCCATCGCGCACCGGGGGCAGCCGGTGGACGTCAAGCCCGGGAAGTATCACTTGCGAGTGCCTTGCGACAGCATGAAGGTGGGGAGTTTTGCGGACATCACTGTCACCATTGACGATGGCAGCAGGACACGGATACGGCTACTGGAGTGTGGTGTACAGGTGGACAACCGTTGACGTCATCTAAAACGTGGCTTTCCCTCGAAAAAATTGTTACTGAAAGACACGTTCTGTTAGATAGGTTTAAATTGCAAGGTATCATGATCGACTATGTGATAACGCATTGAGCTAGATGGAATCGAATCCGATGAGTGAAGTGAGTCAGGTAAGAAGTGCCTTGTTTGGGAAAATCGGCCAGGAACGGCGGCTGTTGAAGATGGACACTTCGCTTGGCTCCGATATCTTGCTACCGCAACGGGTATATGGAGTCGACCGCATCAGCGAAGGATTCGACTACACGGTTGACTTGTTGTCGCTCGATGCGAACATCGAACTCAAGCAAGTGATTGCACAGGAAGTCACACTCTGGGTACTGCAGACCGACGCCACCTATTTACCTGTCCATGGCTACGTACATACGGCCAAAAAGTTGGGCAGTGACGGGCAACTGACTGCGTACCAGATCCAATTCTCAGGTTGTACCCACTTTCTCAAGTTCCGCAAGGACGCGCGCATCTGGCAGGACAAAAATGCCGAGGACATCATCGCCGACGTATTGAACGGCCATCCTCAGTGCCAAGGCCGATTCAGATTCGAATTGACGCAGCCAGCGCGGCCTCGCTCTTATTGCACCCAGTATGAAACCGACTGGCACTTCGTCATGCGCTTGATGGAGAGCGAAGGCTGGTATGCCTATTTTGAGCAGGCACCGGACGGAAGTGGTCACCAATGGATCATCACCGATTCCGTCGGAAACCTGAAGTCGCGTCAGCCTGAAGACATTGCTTTCCATGGCGCCGGTACCAACGATGAAGTCGACAAAATCGTTCAGTGGGGTACCACGCGAACGCTTTTGAACAGTCAACTTTCAACGAAGACCTTCGACTACAAGGCGCCGCGCAATATCGGCGAAACCGGCATGCAGGTTCTTCCGGATCACGGAAGCATTCCAGCGCAACTGGAGGTCTATGAATATACCGGTGCGTATACGAATTCGGGTGTCGAGCATGGGACTGACCAGTCTCGTGTGCGTGTGCAGGAGTGGGAGTCTCGCGCCAAACGGTTTTTCGGCACATCGGGTGTCCGTTATTTGCCGGTGGGCCGGCGGTTCACGCTCACTCATCATCCGGCACATGATGAGGTCGCCGATGAAGCCCGCCAGTTCGTGGTGTTGAACGTCGAATGGGCTATCGAAAATAATTTGCCTCTGTCCAGAACACAGAAGGCGTTTTCGGGCAGCCTGAAAGGCCAGCTACGCAAGTTTGCTGCGGATGCGGGCCTGTCCAGCTTCGATGACGAGGCCCTGGCGCTGAGAACAGCCGCACCGGTCACTGCTTCAACCGTTTCGAGGTGCAACGCCGCACCGTGGAATACCGCAGCCCGTTCACCCACGCCAAGCCGTCGATGCATGCGCAGACGGCGACTGTGGTCGGGCCCGCCGACGAAGAAATCTATACCGATAACCTGAATCGCGTGAAAGTGCGCTTTCATTGGGACCGGCTCAACCCTGGTGATGAAAAGGCATCTTGCTGGGTACGGGTCAGCTATCCGAACGCGGGTGAAGGATGGGGCGCCGTCCATGTGCCGCGCATCGGCCAGGAAGTGATCATCACCTTCCTCGATGGGGACGCGGACCGGCCGATCATTACTGGACGTATCTACAATGGCGAGCAGGCACCGCATTGGCATAGCGACGGCCGCCTGTCCGGCTACAAGTCAAAAGAGTACAAAGGCGCCGGGTTCAACCAGTTGGTCATGGATGACACATCCGAACAGAACCGGGCGCAGCTGTTCAGTAGTCACGCGAACGCGCAGCTCAGTCTCGGCTATCTGATTGGCCAACAGGGTAACAATCGTGCCGGTTTTTATGGCTCCGGTTTCGCACTTAATTCAGACGCGTACGGCGCCATTACAACGCAACAGGGGCTGTACATCAGCACCTATGGCAGGCCAGGCCCGAAAGGTACGCAACTTGACGTTCGTGAGGCGCGTGACCAACTGAAGGAAGCGCAGGAGCTGACGAAAAATTTGTCGGACGTGGCCGAGAAGTCCAGTGCCGAGGCGCTGCCAGGACAAGAAGCACTCCAGGAATTCGTCGATGCCACCCAAGCGCAGTACAGTGGGCCAGGTCAAGAAGAGGCCAACCGTTTTGACGCCCCTCTGCTGCTGATCGCCTCTCCCGCTGGTATCGGGTTAAGTACTCCCAAAAGCACGCACATTCACAGCAGCGACCAGATGACGATGTCGTCGGGTACCGACACCAATCTGGCCGTGGGTAAGAGTCTGATTGCCAGCATCAAGGAAAAAATCAGCCTGTTCGCCTACAACGCCGGCATCAAGTTGTTTGCCGCCAAGGGGAAAGTCGAAGTGCAAGCCCAGAACGGTGACATCGATATTATCGCGGAGAAGGTATTGCGGCTGTTGTCGGCCACGGACCGGATCGAAATCTTCGCGAAGAAAGAGGTCGTGATCGGCGCCGATGGCTCCGCAATCAAGATCAATGGCTCGGGAATCACCGACATGACGAGTGGTAAGCGCATCATCCACACGTCCGAGCTTTCCGTACCAGGTCCGCAGACGACGGCGTATTCGCTGCCCACGCTTCCCAAGGAAGTCTGTCTTGAGTGCCTGAAAAAACGCGCGAAGCAGCGTAGCGCGTTCGTGAACAAAGGAGCGCAGCAATGAAGATCGCTCCGTTGGAAGTCTCCACTTTCGAATCGAACCTGGTGAGTGCTTTCGATAACCAGAACCTTACCTGCTACGCGATCATCGACAAGGCGCAGGACAAGACGCTGCTTGAGAAATTCGAAAAAGGTGGGATCGGCATGCGTGGCAAATGCATGCTGCCGGCAGCACTGGATTCCGAAGCAGAAGACTACGCGCCGTATCTGTTGGAGCTTTCGCCGCTTGCAGCGGATTCGGACATCTGGCCTGCCATCCTCCGCGTGGGCGCTGAGCATCCGGCCAGCTTTACCTTACTGGCGAGCCAATTTTCCTTCGATACGCTGTGGGACCATCTCGCCGCGTTTACCGAAATCCTGTTGCCCGACGATACCGACATGATCTTCGCGTTCTGGGATCCTGCCGTACTCGGCACCTTGACCGGGCAGGCAAGCGATCTCACGCTGCACGTCCCAGCGCCGGTGCTGAGCGAGCGCCAGCGCGCGCGCCTGCTGCAGGGTATCTCCGCGTGGTGGTATTGGGACCGTGATGGTAATCCTCAACAGATTCTGCCGAGGACCAATGCCGAGGCTGCTGCTGCGCATCTGGTTAGTTTGCCCCTCAAGCTTACTCAGGTGCAGGTGGACATGCTTGTGGAGGCTGGCGTGCCTGATCAACTGTTATCCATGGTCAAAGAAAATCAGCCGCAACTGCTTTTAGATATTCCGTCTTCATCGCATTACATAACGATTAAGAAGCATCTTCTAGAAGCCAGGAAAATTAAGCTATTTGGGATGCGGGACATTTTGAACTACACATGCGCGGCTCTGATTTATAGGGATGCGCTCTACATTGATGCATCCATCGTTGCGTTGTTAGAACAAGTCAAAACAGGAAAAATCAGTTTTGATGACGCGATGGAAAAATTCCCATAGAAAGAGCGGACTTGAATAAGCAGTATGAGCTACCCGGAATGGCAATAAGAAAAACTCGTGAGCGACTAAGGAAAATATTGTGATGAAGACCGAAGTAATCCGATCAATTCGAAGGCGTAGTATATTTGGCTTGATTGGCTTTGGGTTGTTAATGCCCCTTTCGGCGTGCGGTCAAGGAGTGAAAACTATGAATAATTATATTTTTTTAAATGTTGAGATGTTCTCAAATCTTGACCGATCCGTTGGTGACATAATGTTCAACGGCGAAGATCTTGGAGTTATGAACAAATACGGCGCTACTGGATTAATAACGGGTGTGCGTATTCCTTTTGGCGTTCAGAGTTTAACTTGGATGCTGGATGGCCCTCCAGGCACTCCGCGGAATGGGGAGCACGTAAAAATTAAGAATGAGCTAGTGATTTTACCTGAGCAGATCCCGCCCGGAACTAAGTATTTGGGCCTCCACCTATATCCAGATTTTACGGCCGAGGTCACGTTTTCTGAATCGATGCCGGAGAGGACTCCTCGTGGGAAAAAGATAAAGGCAGAAGCCAGGAAATAAAATGGCAAATGGTGACAAACTGATAGCCGCACAGAGCGCTAATCGCGATGTGTCTAATGCGAAACCTGCTCCTAAGCAAAATTGTGCAGATGTAGTTAATATTAGTGTTTTCTTCGATGGCACAGGAAACAACAAATCCGTTGACGAGCCGTTGAAAAAATGGAGTAATCCTGCCCGCTTGTGGCGCTCAGCACAGTATCTCGTCGATGATGACGATACTTCGAACTATGCCATTTATGTTTCTGGCGTCGGCACACCTTTTAATGGTACGGCAACAGATTGGATAGATCAGGAATTAATCGAATTTCAGGACGGGAGCAAGCCAGGAGGCGGGTTGGGTGCTGGCGGAACTCGGCGAATAGATTATGGCGAGGCTAGTGTCAACGATCGCCTGCGTGCGGTATTGATACAAAGCGCTGCCAAGTTAAACCTGTCATTAGCCCCTTACATCGAGAAAGGAAAGCCTGCCAATATTAGGGAGTTGGCTAGCGCCCTGGAGGCACATGGCCTGATTACTATCATCAACCTTTCAATTTTTGGTTTCTCTCGAGGAGCTTCGCTGGCTCGAGCGTTCAGTAATGAAATGCTGAGGCAAACTGTACGTGGGCCGGATGGGGTCCGGCGTTATAACGGTGTGCCCATTCGTTTTAAT
>Ga0187845_1001223_pt1 | contig 14823 bp, 7 predicted proteins | sample SpaLakP09_SKY_68_FD_134515 | JGI IMG/M metagenome (GOLD analysis project Ga0187845, IMG submission 134515) | Oligotrophic lake water microbial communities from Sparkling Lake, Wisconsin, USA - SP09_SKY_68 | ecosystem: Environmental > Aquatic > Freshwater > Lake | place: USA: Sparkling Lake... | reverse complement strand
GGCTAAGCCAATGCCAACCGATTGCATCAATGCAACTTTAGTTCCGAGACCAGCGAGCTCGAATATCCGAGGCGCGAAGTAAAGAATGGCGTTGATCCCGGAAAGTTGGTTGAAGAACGCGATAAAAACCGCAATCAGAATCGGGGTCTTCATCCCCCACCGCCAGAACCCCCCCCCCGCTTCCACCTCCCGCTCCGCTGAAATCATGGTGTCGGAACGAACCGCTAGTTCGGCAGAAGAGGCCTCTGGGTGGATCATTTGCAAAACCTTTAGACCGGCGGAGCGGTCCCCTTTTCGTGAAAGCAACCAACGTGGACTCTCCGGAATCATAAAGCAGGCGACCGTATACAGGATTGACGGCAGGGCCATCACCCCGAGCATCCATCGCCAGGAATTTTCGCCTAGGTTGGAAAGTAAGGTGTTGGAGACGTAGGCGATCAGGATTCCAAAAACAATGTTGAACTGAAACATGCCCGCCAACCGGCCGCGATTTTCCGGCGGGGCAATTTCAGAAATGTAAAGAGGGGCAGCCACCGTGGACACGCCGATTGATATGCCGCCCAGAAAACGGGCCACCATAAAACCTGTGACCTCTTGGGTTAGGGCCGACCAAACTGAACCTACGAGAAATAACCAACCGATGCTAAAGAGAGTTTTTTTTCGCCCGAAGTGGTCTGTGGGCCAACTGCCCACCATGGATCCAAGGACCGTGCCCCAAAGGGCCGAGCTCATCGCCAGACCATGCATGCCGGGGCTCAGTTGCCATAGTTGCTGGATGGTTTTTTCAGCTCCCGAGATCACGACCGTATCAAAACCGAAAAGGAACCCAGCCAATGCCGAGACTAGGGACCAAAGAAATAACCGAAAACTCATGCCGGATTTCATGGGGCCTGCGGGATGCGGAGATGGGTTGGATTGGGCTTGTATTATCATAGTCTTTCCTTTTTGGTTGAAGTTGAGTTTAGCTGGAAGGCCAGATGGATTTAAGCCGGTAGACTTCCAGATTTTTTATATCCACACCTTCGGGAATATTTGCCCTGACAGTGAGGTTTTGCGGGTCGACCAAGACCGGTACCGGCACATAGACCAGCCCATCGCCCGCAAAGATTTCGATGAAAGTACGGTCCACAAACACTCTGACCTTCTGGGCGCCACCGGTGGAAGGAACGCGGAAGGCATGGCCATCGATGCTCCATTCGTCCTTACCGCTATCGTAAAGCAATTTAACACCGCGAAGCCAAAAAGTTACGATTCCTGACGCTTTGGCATTCTTGGATTCAAACTCGGCGGACAACTCGACCAGCTCAGCCCGGAAATCTTCCAAGTCTTTCGCCTGATTCGGGCCCTCGCGGAGAACTTTAAGCTCACGTACCGGCTGGCGAAAAAGCCGCGGCCCATTCGTGGTACTCCGTAGGCTCAATTCCACTGGAAGAGTCATAAGATTGTTAAAAGGCATTCCAGGGGAGGCCGCCGGACCCCATGCCGTTAGGATGACCCGGCCCTCGGGAACGTCGCTGAACGTTTGTCCCGCGTAGTAAGACCATCCCTTGCCATGGGGCCCCGGCAACCGCTCCACCTCGGGGGTAAACCTTCGGCCGTCGAACTCCCCAATCGCATATTCACCGTTCGCACCGAAAAGTACCCATTTGGTCGTCTCTGGTTTGCCGTCGAGAGGTAGCGACACCAAATCGGGACATTCGTAGAGATATTTGTCTTCTCCGATTCCTCCTTGCACGGCACTTTCAGTTTTCCAAGACTTCAAATCCTTCGAGGAAAAAATTTGCATGGTATGCCGATGGCTTTTCCAAGCCTCCCATGCGGGAAGATCCGACTTCTCCGTGGTCGGCATGCCTGCATAAAGCACCATGACCCAGTGCCCAGCGCCTGCGTGCCAGAAAACTTTGGGGTCCCGATTGCCAGCATACATCTGATCCAATACCGGATTGCCGCCAAACTTGGTAAAGGCTCGACCGTCAAGACTCCATGCCAGATCCTGAGTCACTCGTTTTCCATGCCCGGTGTAAAGAAGTATAAGCGGCGGTTTTTCAGCAGAGCCGAACCCGCTGGTATTCTTCCAATCGATTACCGCACTTCCACTGAACACCATCCGGTGCTCCTCGGGCGACAAGTCGGGGTAAAGCGCGATCGGCAACTCCTTCCATTGCACGAGATCTTTGCTGACGGCGTGTCCCCAGTGCATATTTCCCCACCACCAACCGTAAGGATTATGCTGGTAAAAGAGATGGTATTCCCCTTGGTAGAGGCAGAGGCCATTTGGATCGTTCAGCCATCCGCGTTGGGAAGAGAAATGGAACTGGGGACGGAGCTTTTCACGGTAAAGGTTTTTTTCGTCCCAGATTTGGTCTGATTTTTGGACAAGACTCAGCACGGTGGAACCGGGCGCCGGTGCGGAATTCGCCGGCCATTTTCCATCCACGCGAATCACTGCCTCCTTTCCCTTCCAGAAAGACATATCCGTATGGGCAAACCAATCGGGTTTCTCGCTTAGCCCAATAGAGAAGGCATGGACCAGCTTGCCGTCCACCGTCACAGTCACACGTTGGGTGGGACCATCTTTTTCGCCGGTCTTCACCGGCCATAAAAGATACCGATGATCCAACTTTATTCTTTGCTCGAGGCTCCCGGACCTAGTTTCTGCCTCGACGGCCCGCACAACACTGCTGGTGGGTCGCCCCCCATCCCGAACCATTTCTCTTAACTTCCATAAAGACAGGCTTTTCACGAACCCCTCCCCTTCGCCACGGAGTTCGAGATGATGGGGCGCGTTAGCGTCGAAACGGGCTGTCAGGGGGAGGTATAGACCCGAGTTTTGCTCGAAAACCTCAATGCCAGAGCGGTCGATGAGGATCCGTACTTTCATCGGTGATGACGCCGCTGGGTAGGCATACTCCTTGCCGCCCCAGCTGATTTTGCCGCGGGCCGCTTCCCAACGAAGTTCCTTTCCGCGAATGGTGACGGTCAAAACTCTGGTCTCGTCGGCCGTAAATTCCAAATCGGCCAACTCTGGTGCCTTCATGGATAGCCCCTGCCGCCACGGGGTATCGGCAAAGGACTGTTTCTCCATCCGCAATTGATCGAGTTCCGCCACTGGCCAGGCCACCAAACGCGGGGTGCCGGCTTTATCCGTCGCCAGCCTTAATTCCAGCGGGACCGTCATGGAGTTAAAGAAAAGCTCACCTTCGAACCAGTTATTGAACCGGGCCATCAGAATGACCCGGTCCTCCGGTGTATTATTGAAGGTTTGTCCGGCATAATATTCGCCGCCCACGTGCAAATTTTTCTCCTCAGAGGTGAGGACAAGCCCTTGGTCCGAGATGTCCGCCAAAGCATAACTCCCCCCTGCCCCCAAAAAAACCCACCGCTGATCCCGGCTGTTTCCATCCAGAGGCAGGCGAAAGAGGTCAGGGCATTCCCTATCTTTAGGCCGAAGCCTTCCCGGTAAGGGTTGCCAAGATAGGAGATTTTGTGAGGTCAGGGTGATGTATCCCGCATCATCGCTGTACAAAAGCATGATCCAACGGCCCGTTTTTTCATCCCAGGCAACCTTCGGATCCCGATTGCCAGGGGCGATGCTGCTCACGATAGGATTCTTGGGATATTTGGCGAAGGTTTGTCCCCCATCGGTCGAGACCGCCAGGCAAACGCTGTGTTGCTCATGCATCGAGCGCCGTCCCTTCCCACCCGCGGCAGTATAAAAAAGAAAGATGGGCGGATTCACTCCCCTCCCGAGGCCGCTGACGTTACCGGTGTCCACGACCGCGGATCCGGAAAAGGCCGGGCCCATAGCATCAGGAATCAAAACGTCGGCTCGCTCTTCCCAATCCACAAGATTGTCACTCACCGCAAAACCCCAACCCACGGCACAGTGCTCTTTCCAGTCCGTCCAAGGATCAAAGGGAAAGTGCTGATAGAACATGAACCACTTCCCCTGATGGTAAAAAAGGCCGTTGGCGTCGCTGAGCATGCCGCGTCGGCAGGTATAATGAAATCCGGGCCGCAGGGGCTCCCGATAGATCTTGTCCTGTTCGGCGATTTGATCACTGAGTTGTAGTTGGGCGATTTCCTGGGCGGAGATTCCCTCCACTTCCAGAACCAGGTTGCGCCCCATCCAGCGCTGGAGATCGGCAAAGACCATTCCTTGGGGGGTTTTGAAGTCCAAGCGAGCGTGGAACTCATATTCCAGATCCCCCGTGGACGGATCGACCAAACGGATCCACTTTTGCGGGATGCTTTCCTGAAGGTGGACGGGAAGGTTCAGGTAACGCCGATCCACCACCACGGGAAAAGTCGATTTTTTAGGCTGGGTCACGCTGGCGACCTGATTCGCCCCATCGGCCGCTCCCAGGGAAAAAGCGACACCCACCGTCAACACCACCCCGAGCAGGGGGTTTTTCATGGCGCAGGCCAACCGTCCAAGGGTTTTCCGATTTCGAGGGATCCGTCGGCTCCATAGCGGATCGGATAAGGCTTCCCCAGGGTTTCGCCCGACCAACCGAAGATGTAATCCCGACCCTCCGGCCCACCCAAGACATTCCAGACATAAAAATGCGGACTCCAAGGGTGGTCTGGATACTTCATGATCGGACCGCCAGGCACGGCTTTCCAGGGACCGCGGATGTCTTTCGCCTCGTAGAGCAGATTCACGCTATGCCTTGGCTTTTGTTCGTCCACCAACCAAGGATCCAAACGTTTCAGTTTTTCCAGGTGGGTTGCAGGAGCCTTTTTCAGATCCTCAAGAACTCCCCCGACGTAAAGGTAGAAGGTTTCCCCATGCTTCCAGACGAAAGGGACTTCATACCGCTCGTAGATGCTCGGCGCAAAAACGATACGGTCGAATTCCCACCCGCGGTCCAACTCACGGGAACGGTAAAGCAGCAAGCCTCCATCCTCGTGGTCATCAAAGTCGTAAAAGATTTGCGATTGAACCCACATCCAATAATAGCCATCGACCTTCTCCGGAAAAACAAAAGGATCGCCAGCAGATAAAAATTGGTAGGTTTTTCCATCTAGTTCGGCCGTCTGCGCCTTTTGACGCACGCCCGGCGACCAGCGGTCAGGGTATTCGATCAGAATCTCATCATCCATGGTCCACGTCTCCATGTCTGCGCTTCGTGCCAGACCCACACCCTGCCGCTTATTCCCTACACCCGTATAAAAAAGAAACGATGTCTTTCGGTCAGGGTCGTACACCGCGCACCCGGAATGAATCGATCGGTCAGCCCAGTGGGAACGATTCGGTGCCGCAGCCACACTAAAAGGCTGCCAAACAAGAAGGTTCTTACTACGCGCCACCCCATAACTGCGGCCGTCCCCCCAAATTCGATTAGGTCCAACACATCGTGGAATCTGCAGGTAAAAGGTGTAAAACGTATCCCCGACCTTTACGAATCTGAAGTCGTTCATAAACATCCCAGGCGAGCGAAATGGGTGGTATACCGCCTCCGAAAACGAATTCGTCCAGCCCTCCTGCGCACGACCGCTGCCAACTAACAGGAAAACAAGCACCCAGATAAGGTATCCGGACGTTCGGATAAAAGGTTTTCCGGAAAAATGGCAGACCGAGCGGTAATCGCACCCTTCTAAAAAACCTCCTTGGCCTTTAAGCCGTAACTCCATGTTGTTAGCTTTTTACGGCACAAATGCTTTTCACGACAAAGGCCCCTTTTTTTCCCGGACCGATAAAGACATCGACCCTATCGATGGATTTCAGATCAAGTTTTTTTGCTTCTTTTCCCCAAGAGTAACCCAATTCCAATCGAATGAAGCCGGTTTGGCCAGGCACCAGAGTGACTCCGTTTTGGTTGTCGCCTGAGACACCTATATTTCCAATGCCAAGGGCGGGAAGGATCGTCTCATCCCCCACGTTTTCAATTTCGACCACGATCGCAACAAAGGGGGTAAGATCCCACCCCCCCGGACGCGTGGGAAGGGCCAGGCTGGGATAATCATCGGACTTTTCAAATTCAAATTTAAAACCCGTGGTTTTGTTGTCTTTCATCACCGGTGTTACCACCCCCAGCTTTCCCACTGCCAGGGTGGGCTGTTTGAAGGCAATGGACATCATGTCCAGAGTATCATTTTTTTCCGCATGTATCGCACAGCACAAGGGCAATATTAGAACGGCGAGGGCGTATAAAACGTGGGAAGTTACGTAAGGTTGAGTTTTATGGTTTATGGTCATGGTGTCTCCTGGGGTTGGGGGTGAGTTTTTCCTTATGGTACGAAAGTGGGCGGTTTTAGATCCGTTTTTTCGCTATCGGGATCAACTGACGCTACTTTGGGGTATGCCTTTGAATCAACGGGGGGCTGATTATTAAACTCCTGCAAAGGGAAGCGCTGTCGAAGTTGTTTACTTAACTGGGCAATCAAGGCGGCGTTCTCCCGTCTATTCGCTAGGTTTTGATTATTCTGCGGATCGTCAGTTTGATTATAGAGTTCATACACGGACGGCTTGTCACGTTTTGTCCACTCGACGAAGCGCCACTGATCCGTGCGCATAGCGATACCCACGTAGCCTCCCAAGGGATACCAACTGAAAGCCGCTTCATTGACGCTGGCGTTGGGATTATCGAGCACGGGTTTCAAGCTACGCCCCTCGAAGCCGACGCTTGCTGGGAGCCCGCACAACTCCGTGAGTGTCGGCGCGATATCCACCGACTGCGCCAACGCCAGGGTCTTGGCGCCAGCATGTTGTGCATTCGGCGTAGCAATGATCAATGGGATGCGCGTCGCACCTTCGTAGTTGTTGTGCTTCGAACCCCACCACGTGTGCTCGCCCATGTAGTAACCGTGATCTCCCCAGAACACAACGATGGTATTTTTCGCCAAACCGGTTTCGTCGAGTGCAGCAAGAAGGCGACCCACTTGCGCATCCACATAGCTGATCGCTGCAAAATAGCCATGTAAGCACGCGCGCTTGTAGTCCTCAGGAAACTCGTTGCCTTTCACTTGCGGCACGTCTTTGTATTCAAAGAAATCGGTCCCCGACCAAGCAGCGAACTCGGGTGCATCCTTTGGCAAAAACTCGTTTTTTGCTAGTGGTATCTTCATAGGATCGTAGAGGTCAAAATACTTTTTCGGCGCGATCCACGGGACGTGTGGATTCACAAAACCGACGGCTAGAAAAAATGGTTGGCTTGGGTTCTTCGCGTATTCGCGGAGTTGTGCGATTGCGTTCAAGGCACAATCTCCATCGAGCAGATCGTCGTCACCGCAATCCACGGCCTCGAACGCTGGGATGGCGGCGACGCGACTTCCAGGTCCTGCTTTGGGGATCTCTACACCCTTCGCCTTAGCGTCCGCGATATATTTTGCTACTGCTGCCTGTGTTGCGGCACTGAGGCGTGGCTTCTTGCTTTGCCACGCCGGGGTGGACCACGACGCAGGGTCTTCAATGCCACCATGATAGATCTTACCAAGACTCCGCGTGTGGTAGCCGTTATTCTTGAAATGCTGCGGTAACGTTGTGATGTCCGGCATCGTCGAACGCAGCGTGGGTCCAATTTCCAGAATCTTTGTCGTTGAGGGATAACGTCCGCTGAGCATTGAAATGCGAGAGGGCGCACAAAGCGCCTGCTGGACATAACTGCGCTCAAAGAGCACGCCACGTTTTGCCAGTGCATCAAGTTGTGGCGATTTTACCGTGGGGTCGCCGTAGCAACCAAGTTGCGGGCGCATGTCATCAGAAGCGATGAACAAGACATTGAGCCGCTGTTGGACCTCGTGAATACCACCAGCCGGCGAGGCTGGTTTGCTGGGTTGGGCTTGCGAATTCGCTACCGCCACATCTAACACCGGAAACGCCCTAATGCGCTTAACAAGAAAAGCTCCATCCTTAATCGGCTTGCTCTCAAATATCCTCAATGAAACGATTCTTGCCAAATCAAGCTCGGAAGCTGGCTTCCCCCAAGAATATCCAAATTTCAACTTGATCGTCCTCGTTTCTCCTGGAGGGATTTTTAATCCTTCGGTGTTGGATTTTTCCGGTTCCTTGTTGCTGATTTTCAAGGATAGGGCGATGGGTTCTTTGCCCAAATTTGAAATTTCAGCTTCCACGCCGGTAAAGCCCGAAAGGTCCCAACCTTGCTCCGGGCCTCGAATCTCCAGCCCGGGAAAATCTTCCGGGTTGGCGGCATACTCAAGTTTGACCCCCACTACCTGCCCGTTTTCCTCCACGGCTGTCATGGTGGACTTTCTGGTTTTGATGGCCGCCAGATCGCCCGGGGTCAACTTGAGCAGGTCTCCGGCTGTTGCGGCGGCAACGTTTAGCGTGGTTAGCGCGACCAATGATACAGTAGCGATGAATGTCGTTGCGTGTTTTATTTTCATATCTGAGTTTCCTTGGGGTTGTGAGTTGTCTTAGATGTAGTTTTTTTGGTTGGGTTCATAATGCCGGGATGGAGGCAAGAGGCATCGGAGATTTTTTGTCATCAGCTCCCCTGCCCCAGGTGCTGCGAAAGAAGTTGCGACCTTCCTTGGACCAATCGACCTCGGTTCGGTCCCCCAGCACGATTTTCTGCAGCTTCTGCCGGAAGTTTTCGACCACCTGCAAATACCTTGGGGAGGAAGCCACGTTCCGCCTTTCCAGGGGATCCTTGCGAAGATCAAACAAAGCCAGGTCCAAATCTGAAGCCTCCGCATCCACCGCCCACCGAAAATAGCTATCGTTCATGTTTTTCTTGGGACGGGTTCGCATAGAAAAAGCGAATTCCTTGGTCCGAATGACGGCCCGGGGGCCCATGCCGGGATCCATTTCGGTGATTACATATTCTCGTTCCGGTTGGAGACCGGCGGCCTCTTCCACCAAGTCCCTCCCATCCAGATATCCCCACTGCTCCCCGTCCGTGGAGAGCCCTGACAAGCGATAGAAAGTAGGGGCGAGATCCACAAATTCCACAAACCGATCCACAATTTTACCGGGAGGAAAAATAGAAGGATTTGAGGAGACACCCAAGATGGCCTGCCGGGTTGACTTTTCATAAGGACCAAACTTGGCCATGACTCCGTTCTCTCCCAAGTGCCAACCATTGTCTCCACATACATAGATCAAAACCCAAGACCGACCCGCTTTTTCGCTACATTTTTGAAATTCCTCCGCCGTCTTTGCCACCAGATCATCCCCGAATGCACAGAACGCATAGTAATCACGAATGGCACGGAGTTTTTCATCCCGATTCATATGGGAGCAGTCCCACCGGTTTTGGTATTCGGTGAGTTGTGACGGCAAAGCATCCATTTCTTCGCGGCTGAATTCTGGAATCCGATAGTCCGAAATGGACGACTGATCGCGGTAGTTTTTTGGGGGGATCACCGGGGTATGGGGAAAATGAAACCCAACGTGTATAAAAACCGGTTGGTCCGTGCGAATACCGTGGGCTGGGAGTCCTGTGATTGACGTATAATCTTGGTTTGGGTGAGAAAGAAACTCGGTGAAAGCCTCAAAAATGAAGTCATCCCGGGTTTTAGAACGAGGGCAACGACCGGAAAGAATTTCCGCCTTGTTCTCCTCAAAGGAAAGCGAACGGATGATCCCCAAGGTTTTCTCCAACGGCGTCAGGCAAAAAGATTTGGCAATGTCTTCGATTCGCCTAGGCACTTCCTGGATCTGGCCTGGCACATCTTCCACATAAAATATTTCCTCCCGGGTTGAAATTCCCTTGTTTTGAACAATATCGTGCTTGATATCGGTAAGGCCTTGGCGCTCCAGATAATACGGGAGAACGCTGGTATCAAATTCACCGCGAAAGCTCCACGGCTTGTCTCGGCGAAAGATATAGTAACCCGGCTTACCAAAATTCGCGGTTTGGTAGCCAGCCTCTTTGAGAACCTCTGGAACCAGACGCCTAAAGTTTTCCGTCTTCTCGTGGCCCAGCTCAAACCCGTAAATCCCAGAATGATGAGGATAGCGCCCCGTCATCATGACCGCCCGGGACGGAGCGCACGAGGGGGCATTGCAATAGGCGCGGGTAAAAAGGGTTCCGCGTTTTGCCAGACGGTCGATGCCGGGCGAACGCACCGGACCGAGCGGGCTGCTGGGTTGCCCGGTGGTCGCCAGATTAAAGCAGGCCAAGGAGTCAGGCCTTTGATCGTCAGTCACGATCCAGAGAATATTGGGAGATTCGGACGTTGACGGCGCACCGGCAACCACGAACACCGTCGATAAATAGAATATAAGAGAATTCCATCCCGAAGTTGCAAGAAAGCTCCGCCACATCATGGCACGAGAACCGCCTCCACGGTGTATTGACCCGGCTTTTGAGGTAATGGCAGCAAATTGCCGACCACCGGCCTGCCATCCAATTTCAAATCAATTTTACTGGTTTGCAGACCTTGCGGATTACGAATGGTGATGTGGTAAGTGGAGCCCCGGTATTTTCTTTGCACCGTGCATTCCTGCCAATGCGAGGGAATTCTCGGATCGATTCGCAGGCCTCCGAACTCAGCCCGCGCGCCCAGCAGGTGTTGAAGCAGCACATTGTTGAACCACGCAACCGAACCGGTGATCCAGGTGAATTCTTGCTGAAAACGGTTGTTCCGGTGGTCCGGCCCGAAATAGCAATTGGAAATGGCGTAGGGCAGGCAGTCGAGTTTCGGGTCTCCTTCCTTGCCGGAATAAAATCCCGGCATGATGCGCTGCAAAATGTCATAGGCTTTGTCCGTCCGTCCCGCTTTCAGCAAGCCAAGGATCATCCAGACATTCGTATGCGAATAAATGGTCCCGTTCTCTGCGATGCCGGGTTCCATGCAACTGATGCGCCCGATCCGGTCGTCCTGCTCGGGAAACGTCGGCGACAGCAAGGAATAGCCCAAATCCGTCAGGAGCATCTCGTCGCAGGAATTCAGGATTCGCTCGATCCGATCCTCATCTGCGACCTCGGAGATCAGCGCCCAAGCTTGCGATTCAATGAAGATCTGAGCCTGCTGATTCCGATGGGATCCGACTGGTTCACCGTGGTCGTCATAGCACCGCATGAACCACTCTCCGTCCCAGGCAGATTGATTGATGGCATCCCTAATCTTCTCATAGCGGCCGAGGTAGTTTTCCAGTCGCGCCTTGTCATTCTGATGCTGGGCAAGTTCCGCCATCTGGCGCATCGCTTCCGCGTAGGCTTCGCTCAGCCACACGCTCTCGCCACGTCCCTCGCGCCCAACGGCGGTCAGCGAGTCGTTCCAATCCCCGTATTTGATGAGATTCAGCCCATGTGTGCCTTTGTTGTGCTCTAGAAAATCAAGCGCCTGATCGATATGTTGGCGGACCGTGGCTGAGCCACCGTCGTAGAAAGGAACGACCTCATCGAGCAGCGCGAAGTCACCAGTTTCCTTGAGGTAGGAGATGAGGGTGAAAACCAGCCAGAGGGCGCTATCCGAGTAGGGCTTTTCATCCACCGGATTCCAGCCACGGAGGGCGAGCCCGCTTGAGAACTGATGATGGAGGGCCTCGATAAGGATTGCGCGGGTGCGCTGCGGGGCGAATGTCACCACACCGTAACCATGCTGGACAATATCGCGGTAACCATTCCATCCCCAACGACACCAAGTTGCCCCGAACGACGTGGCTTGTTTAATCCAGACGTTGAGCAACTCGTCAAAATGGACATCCGGCGTGCAAACCTGATTGTTGCGAACCATTTCCGCCTTGGAACTGCGCAGATCCGCGAAGGCTTCCCCGAAGCATCCGAGGTATTTTTTGCGGAGGGCGCCAATATCGGCTTCGGAGTCGGTCGCGCCGAGGATGAGGTTAATCTCCTTCGATTCACCCGGTTGCAGTACAATATCAAATTGCGCAGCGGCTATTGTGGCATCTGCAGAACCCGGCGTGTTGGAACAATAGCCCCGAATGAGAGCCTCAGGATTTTGCAAGGTGTTGTAGAGGCCAACAAATGCGTCGCGAGTTCCATCAAAAGCCACGATCGGCGCATCGGCAGTCAAGAAACCGGTCAGATGATCGTGCGGACGCCGATGGGGATGTTTCGTCGCCACCACCGCATTGTGTTCTTTCGAGAAAAGCGACGAGCGAAAAATCATGTCGCCATAGCTGTCAAACCCCCACTTGAATTTGAACTGGAATTGATTGTAGCCAAAAACTGAAAGGCGACGTGACCTTGCCGAGCGATTGGTAAGCGTCAGCGTCCAGAGTTCAACAGGGTCACTGCCCGGTGGGACAAAGATGCGAAGACTTGCTTCGACATCGTTTGTGACGGAGGTGATGATCGAGTATCCCAGCCCATGCCGGCACTCAAAGGAATCCATCTTCCGCCAGACCGGTTCGCCGTTCACATTCCAGAATTCCCCGCTCTCACGGTCACGGATGTAAAATAGGCGACTCATCAGGTGATCCCGCCCAAACACATCGAAATCACAGATCCGGCCTACGCCGGTCAGAAGTTGAATCGCCTCATTCCCGCCGACCTGGTAGTCGCAATAACCAACACCGGTCTGTTGGACATTGGAAAAGATCGCATCGTTCCAAAGGAAATTATCATAGGGACGGGGTGTCTTGGGGTTGGTGACGACGAATTCCATGCCTTCCTGATTAAAGTGGCCGTGAGGGCAAGTCGGATTTCGGCCTGTATCAGCACGGAGGGCGGTTGCACTTTCTCGGGCCGTCCTCGCTTCGGAATTACGGCGAATGTCGGCAGGTTGCGCTTTAGCTGTCGTGGGTGTTGTTGGCATAGTTGTTTCTCTGTGAGGGTCTTATCGCCAGAAGTAAACGAAGACTGCAGTGCTGATGAGAAGAAGAACCGAGAGCACACGGAAATTTTTGAACCAAGGCATCACCGCCAGTTCCCGGGATTCCTCGTGGTAAAACGCCGGTTTCCAGACGAACCTTTTCACGACGGACTCGCTGGGCGGATAGGTGACAAGGCTTACACCAGCCACGATCCCAAGCGAAACGAGGAAGATTAGTGGCGCAACATAGAGGAAATTCCAGTTCACCATTGGGGTGTGTTTAATTCCAAGCATGAGGCCGACTGCAAGGACAAAGCCCGCGATCAGGCCGACGAATGCACCGGTAGCGCTGGCGCGTTTCCAGAACAGCCCGCAGAGAAAAACCGCCACCACCGGTGGACAAAGGTAGGACATGAGCTGTTGAAAATATTTTACGATCGAGTCGAACTGCTGGATGTGAGGCGCCCAAAATGCCGCGACGGTGATGATTGCGATCCCGGCCACACTGCCGGCGAAGACCTGTTGCTTGCCGGTCATGCCAGGCTTCAGCTTGTTGACCAAATCCATGGTGACCAGCGTCTGGGCGGAGTTGAGAACCGAGGTTAGCACCGACGTCATGGCCGCGATGAAACCAATGAGAACCAAACCCAGAATACCGGGTGGCAGCATATCGAAGACAAGCTTGGGATAGACTTGGTCCCCTTTTTCAAGGTTGGGATACAGCACCCGCCCAGCGATGCCCGGCAGCACCATCAGGAAAAAGATCACAAAGTTAAGCGCTCCGGCGAGAAGGTTGCCCCATCGTCCTTGATTGCTGTCCCGTGCACTCAACGTGCGCTGCACCATCGTCTGGCTGAGACCCCAGAAATAAAACCCGAGCAGTGGCAAGCTGATGAACAAAGTCGGCCAGGGGACGGACGGGTCGTTCAGAGGCCGGATCAGGCTCAAGTGCCCTGGCGGCGCGGCATTCATCACGGCATCCCAGCCTCCCGCCCTGCCAAATGCCGTGACAGTCAAGATGGCCGATCCTCCCATCAGCACGAAGGCCTGAATCAACTCCACTCTCATCACCGCCGAGAGCCCGCCGACCAGCGTGTAGGATGCGCCAAGCACCGCGAGCCCTAAAACCAAAGTGGAAAGACCGATTTGGGGGAAAACCATGTGCATCATCAATGCGCCCGCATACAAGGTCACTGCGAGATCCGCGAACATGTACCCGATCACGGTAAGCACAGAAAGAAACGTCCGGCTGCGCACATCGAAGCGCCCTTCCAAGAACTCCGGCAAAGTATAGATTTTGTTTCGAAGGTAAAACGGCAGGAAAAAGATGAGAAAAAAAACGATTGGCAGGATTCCCGCCGAAATGCCGTAGTTGAAAACGGAAATGCCCGTCATGTAGGCGTCCCCTGCCCAGCCAACCAGCGCCGAACTCGACACCACGGTCGCAAACATCGACAGCCCGACCACCTGCCAGGGCATCCCTCTCCCACCTAAGAAATAATCCTCGGAATTTTGCCTCTTCGCGTGCAGCAGCCCCCACACGACGATCACAACAAGATAGATCGCCATCACGGCAAGATCTATCGGGGATAAGTTAACGGTTTGCATAAGTAGTTTTAATTTTTGGGGTATCAGTCGTGATTTCGGGCTAGAGGAAGTCCGAGTCCTTGAGGCACGAATGCATCAGCGTCCGTCCGTTGCTGGTAAACGCGCACGTAGTCGATGAGGTATTTCTGTGGAAAAATAGAGTCGTCGATCTCTCCACCCCAAGATCCGCCCAAGGCCAAGTTGATCAGAAGATAAAACGGTTTGCGAAAAGGGTTTTTCTCTCCTGTGCCAGCTTGGTCGAGCCGGATGGTATGGTATTTGACCCCGTCGAAGAAGAAGTCGATCCGATCAAAGCTCCACTCCATAGCGTAGACGTGAAAATCGTTAAACGGGGCCGGGAAGACGTGCCGTCCCATGTCCTTCTTGTGTCCTTTTTCTGATTCACCGTAGTGGATCGTCGCGTAGATGGTATCAGGCTCTTTGCCGACGTATTCTAGAATGTCGATCTCGCCGCACATCGGCCAGTCGGCGTCGTTTCCATATGCCGTGCCCAGCATCCAGATCGCTGGCCACACACCTTTTCCT
>Ga0187845_1001219_pt1 | contig 14861 bp, 14 predicted proteins | sample SpaLakP09_SKY_68_FD_134515 | JGI IMG/M metagenome (GOLD analysis project Ga0187845, IMG submission 134515) | Oligotrophic lake water microbial communities from Sparkling Lake, Wisconsin, USA - SP09_SKY_68 | ecosystem: Environmental > Aquatic > Freshwater > Lake | place: USA: Sparkling Lake... | reverse complement strand
TTTCGCCCCGGCGGGCGAGTCACTTTCTGGTCCGCCAGAAAGTAACCAAAGAGCTCCCCCCGACCGCCCCGCCCTACGCTGCGCTTCGGGTTCCCTGCGGTACTCAAGTCTTGAGGCCCCGCCCGGAACTCGCGCCGCTACGCTCCGTTCAGACAACCGCGCGGAGTCAGTTCTTGAAGTGTGCTGCGCGCACGGCCTCAAGTCTTTCCGTTCCTCGGCGGGGCTAAAGGGGGTAAGACAAATACCTCGCGGCGAACGGCTTTCGGGTTTGGCTGTTGGCTGTTGGGCTGTTTGGGGCCTCCCCTTCTAAACCGCCGAGAAGCGCAGAAGCCCGAGGCGCGTGCGCAGCACGCTTCAACGACTGACTTCGCGCGGTTGTCTGAACGGAGCGTAGCGAAGTGAGTTCCGCGCGAGCCTCGGGTTTCGAGCATCGCAGGGCAGCCCGAAGGGCCGGTTTTGCAGGGGAGAGCTTTTTGCCTACTTTTTGGCGGCGCAAAAAGTAGGTCGGCCGCCGGGACGAACCCCCGGCTGGGCCTTGCCAATCACCAGGTCCAGCCGGAGACAAGCCAACCTCACCGTGCCGCCGGCACCACCCTCACCACCTTGCCGTGCCCCTCCAGCACCAGATACAGCAGCCCATCCGGCCCTTCCCTCACATCCCGCATGCGCCCCGCGCCCTCGAACAGCTTCTCCTGCTCGGCCAGCCGGTCATCCGCCCCCAGCTTGACCCGCTCCAGATAGCCGAACTTCAGCGAGCCGACAAAGAAGCTGCCCTGCCAGGCCGGGCCGTACTTGGCGCTCTTGAGCTTCACCAGCCCCGCCGGCGCGATGGACGGCACCCACTTGACGATGGGCTGCTCCATGCCCGCCTTGGCCGCGATGCCCTCGCCGAGCTTGCCGCCGCCGTAGTTCTCGCCGTAGGTGATGACGGGCCAGCCGTAGTTCAGCTTCGGGCTGATGAGGTTGAGCTCATCGCCTCCCTGCGGGCCGTGCTCGGTCTCCCACAGGCGGCCCTTCTCGTCCAGCGTCAGGCCCTGGGAATTGCGGTGGCCCAGGCTCCAGATCTCGGGCAGCGCGCCTGCCGTCTTCACGAAGGGGTTGTCGGCCGGCACGCTGCCGTCCTTGCCGATGCGCACGACCTTGCCGAGGTGGTTGTCCAGCGTCTGCGCGCTCTGCATCGCCTTGCCGCGTTCGCCCAGGCTCAGGAAGAGCTTGCCGTCCGGCGCCTCGACGATGCGGCAGCCGAAGTGCAGCCGGCTGTCCATCTTGGGCTGCTGGCTGAAGATGACCTTCACGTCTGTCAGGCGCTTGTTGTCGGCGCTGAGCTTGGCGCTGGCCAGCGCCGTGCTGTTGGTCTTCTTGTCCGCACTCGGCTCACTGAAGCAGAAGTAGATCGTGCGGTTGCTGGCAAAGCCGCTGTCCAGCTGCACGTCCAGCAGACCGCCCTGGCCGGCGTTGTCCACGGCCGGCACGCCCTGGATGGGCGCGCTGGGCTTGCCACCGGCCTTGGCCGTGCGCATGGTGCCGTCGCGCTCGGTGACGAGGAACTCGCCACTGGGCAGGAAGGCCAGGCTCCAAGGTGTCTTGAGGCCGTCGACGACGGTTTCGAGCTGGGGCGACTGGGCCTGGGCCGCAGCGCAACCCAGGGCGATGACGAGGGGGAGGAGACGCTTGCTCATCGTGTGCGGAGGGGGACCGTAAAGCGGGCCTGCATCATCGCAGCGACACGCCGTGCCGCGCCCGCCCGGGGTCATTGCTCAGTCATCCCACAGGCTGCTGAACAGGCCCAGTCCCACGCTGAACAAGTCCACCGTGAAGGCGGTGTTCGCGAGATCGGCCGGCGAGTGGCGGCCGTTTTCACGCTTCGCGCGCGAACGCTCCTTGCCCATGGCGATGAGGGCATCGGCGATGTCGGGCGTGCTGCGCTGAGGCAGCGCTGTGGTCGCGTGGGCGTAGTTCTGCAGCGCCTTCTCCACCGCCTGCGGGTCCAGCAGCGACAGCGCCGAGCGGCAGTGCGAGCAGGCGTCCTCCTTGCGCAAGTCCACCGGTGCGCCGCAATTGCTGCAGTTGATGACGCCCACCTTGGCGGCGATGTCGGCGATCTCGGGCCGGGTCAGCTGCCGCACGAAACCCTTCTCGATCATGAAGGACGAGAAGCTGCTGAAGCGCCCATGCCGGCTCTCGCAGCGGTGCGTGATGTAGCGGCCGCTGCGCACGATGTCGAAGCCCTGCACGAGCCGGCCGTGGCACTGCGGGCAGCTCAGGCGCTGGGCCAGCGGCTGGTGCTGCGCGTCGCGGTGCTGGTGCATGGCCTTGAACATCGTCGCGATGGCCGCGGGCGCGAGCTTGAGGTTCTCCATGTGGTCGAACCACAGGCCCTGGCAACCGAAGCAGAAGTCCAGCTCCACTTCTCCGCTGTATTGGCCGGGCAGCACATGGACCTGCATCGCGTCGCCGCAGGAGGGGCAGGGTCGGGCGGAGGGAGCTGGCATCGTGGGATGTCGGGTGGCGTGCGGGCGTCGATTTTGCTGCCCGATTTGCAACCAAGGGATGTCGCCGCCGCGCGTGAACTGCTGCAATGCGCGCCTTTTTGCCAGGCCCGAGGGCCACGACATCCCATGCATCACCCCCTTCCCGTTAGACCCGCCGCGCTGCTGGCCGCGCTGTCCCTGGCCGCAGGCGCCTGTGGCGCCGCGCCGGTCATCCAGGTCAACCCCGGCCTCTGGGCCACCGACAGCGAGATCTGGATCAACGGCCAGTCGATCAAGCCCGGCATGCAGGCATTGCGGGCCAAGGTGCGCACCAGCCTGACCGACGCACAGAAGGCCGAGCTGGACCGCCGGCAGGCCGCCGAGAGGCAGTCCTGCCTGAGCCCCGAGCAGGCGCGCGTCGATCTGGCGGCCTATCTGGAATCGGCGCTGAGCAATGGCGGCGGCCCGTGGCAGTGCGAGGTCAACGCCAGCAAGCTGGACAGCACCGCCGCCGCAGGCAGCTACGCCTGCCGCACGGGCGGCGGCGGGCACACGCAGGGCAATTTCACGGCCACCTACGGGCCGTCCAGCTACCGCTTCGAGCTCAACGGCCGCGGCAACGTGGTGGACGGTCGCACCGGCAATGCGCTGGGCACCACGGAGGTCGACCAGCGCATGCTGGCCACCGGCCGCTGGCTGGGGTCGGGCTGCTGAGGGCGCTTCAGCCGTTCAGGGAATGGCCACCTTGACCGAGTAGTTGCCCGAAGCGATGCAGGCGAAGGGGGGACATGGTGCCCGCCCGCATGCGTCCGAGGTGAGCTCAAGAATCATGTAAGCGCGGTGACTTGCTGAGCCGTCAGCGCCTTCTTGTAGATAGTTAGATCCTGCATGGCACCGTTGAACGGGTACCAGCTGTCGCTGTACTTGCCGATGTAGAGGTCGTTGTCGTTCATGACCGTGAAGTCGGGCCGGGCATCGGGGCAGCTGTAGCTCAGCTGGCCGTTCAGATAGGCCTGCACTCCGGTGGTGGATGACAGTACGTACGTCAAGCGGGCCCACGTGCCCACCGTCACTGCGGCATGCGGCAGGCTCACGCAGCTGCTGCCGCCAAACCGGGCGTCAAACGACGCCAGGAACAAGCCCGAGTCGGGCTGCGTCAGTGAGTTGGCCATCAATGCGACGCCCGATCTGTCGTGCGACTTGGCCACCACCGCCATGGCATAGGCGCCGTCGGTCACGGTCCGGCCGTAGCCGTCCATGCCGGTCAGGCCGTCCATGCGCAGCCACACGTCAAAGGTGGCCGCGTCGGTGAACTGAATCGCCGCGCGATTGCCGATGCGGATGTGCCCGGGCGCGCCCACGCCGCCGAACTGGGCCGCCGGGCGACCGTCCTTGCCGGCGATGAAGCCCACGCTGCCTGACACCGCATCGGTCTCGAGCGCGCCGATGGCTGCAGCGCTGAAGGTGATCGACAGCGCCGGGCTGGGTGGCGGCGGGCTCGCGACCACATTGATGAAACGGCTCGAATCAATGATCTTGCTGGTGCCGCCGTCCACGCGGACGATGACCTGTTGATTCCCCGGCTCCCCGCCGGCTATGCAGCTGACGGAATACCCGGCCGTACTGAGCTTGGTTGCCGCCGCGCAAAGTCTTCCGCCGAGCAGCGTGATGGGGAGGCTCGGGAGATTGACGCCGGTGATGGTGAACGTGGTCGGCACGCCGAGGACTGCAGTGCGCGGCTGGATGTCGGTGACCGCCGCCACCGGCACTTCATTCACCGTGTAGCTGAGGGTCTGCAGAACATTTTGAGGACGCGCGGTCTGGAATATCTTCAGCTCAAGCGGGCCCTGCTTGTTGCTGGAGCAGTTGATCGTGTCGTGGTCGTCGTCGGCGTTGTCGTCCTTGCGCCATGGCCGGTAGACATCGCAAGGCACGCCATCCAGCGTGTAGCTGAGCATGTGGGCAGGCCATTTCTTGCTTGAGGTGACCTTCAGCACCTTGTCGCTCCAGTCGCCAAAGCCGTTGGGCGATTCGGCCTTTGTCACCGCAAAGCCGGAAGGCTTGTAGACGTCATTCCAGCCGTCGTCCTTGCATTCAAGAAATTGCCGGCAGGCGAACTCCTTGTTGGCAGTGGCCAGTACGTTGGCGCCGGCCAGAAAGTCCAACATGAAGGCGCGGGTGGCCTGTACAGCCGCTTTGCGGGCTTCCCAGTAGCCGGGCCGGTCGCTTTTGTCCTTGTTGATGCCTTTGGCATCGGGGCCGTCACCGCCGTGTACGCAACGGCCCTTGGGCCATTTGATCGGCAGGCCCGACGATTCCCTGAAAGTGCCGCCCAACGTTAACTGGGTGGAATTCAGGCCCACCCATCCATCGGTGTAAAACCCATGATCAATGGAGCCCTGGGCAGGGTTGAGCATGGCGCTCATCTGAAAGTCGTAATAGGCCGAAGTGAGCAGCACTGCTGGGCTGACCGTCGAGCTGTAGTTGCAGGCCACCTCCTCGTTGGTGCCCGCAAAAAGCACGACATCGAGCTTGGTGATCGTTGTGAAAACCCCTTCCGTGAATGGAGTTTCCGACATGCCGATCCGCGGCAGCGGCAGCAAGGGACCTTTCAATGGACCGTATCGTTCATGGACGCTGGCGTTGATTTCCGTCCATGTGGAATGGGCAAAGAAGTCCTGGATGGCATGCATCGCGCTGCCGAGGTTTGTCTGGATGACTTCGCCATCGAATGTGCCGCCGGAGTCGCCATTGAAAAAACCTGAAACTGCCGCCTGCCTCGCATCCCAGACAAACCGGGCGCTTTCACGGAGCCTTGAATCGTCGAAATGCAGCCTCCCGTCATCCAGGCCCAACTCGTCGTTCTCGGTGTTTTCTTCGATCAGGGCGTTGATGAAGTCCCGGTCCAGCGTGGCCGAAGCACCATCGTCGAAAAACACCTTGATGTCGCTCAGGGCTTCCCGGGTAATTTCCTCATGAACGGGATCCCCCCCCCGACTCAGCCCGCCAAAGAAGTCGGCCTTGAAGGCCAGGGCGGTTCCTGCCAGGCTTGCATTCAGCGCCAGGATGGCTGCAATCTTGCGTTTCATGGCTGAGGCTCAATGGAATGACGGGTTGATCAAAACAGGTGCTCTGGCGAGTACGTCGGTATCCTGTTCATACTTGTATTGCGCGAAGACCTTGAATTTGCCCGGCTGAAGAGAGGCAGGCGCGGTAAGAACAAAAGGTAGCGCCAGTGCCTGGCCGGCAGTCACGGCGAGGGTGCGCTGCGTCCAGTCGCTTTGCAGGCCGGCGGGCAGATGCAGTTTCACGACGAGACTGCCGGATCTGGCGGCAGTGCCCGAAATCGTGCCGGCCCGCGTTTGCCCCGGCGCGGTGAATATGGCGTTCTGCAATTGGATGCGCAGCACGTCCAGTTGCGGCCGATAGACCTCGGTTGTCCAGACGAGGCGGTTGGCAGCGTCGTCCTGGGCGGCAATCTGCAGTTGGAAAGGCACCGTGGGCACGACGAAATCCGCAGCGAAACCGCCGTTCGGATTGGCCGCTGCGGGCGGCGCAAAGTTCTTGGATTCCTGCAGCGTGTCGCCGTTCGGTGCCAGCACCTTGTAGCTTGCGGACAGATTGCTGCCGGCCAGTATTGCGCGCAGATACACCATCTCCCCGCTCTTCGGATACAGAGTATTCAGGGGCAGCAGCGCGGCGTGGCCGGGTCGCCCGCCGGCCTGGTAGAGATCCACCTTGATCATGCGGACAGGGTTGGACGCAAGCGGCTTCGTATCTTCAACAGTCAGGCTGACCTTGTTGACATCAAATCCTGCCGCCTTGTCAGTGCGTACTTCGATCGCACCTCGAACGTTGAGGCGGCATTGGCCATAGTGGCTGGAGCCGATGGTGGTATCGGCATTCAGTACCGTGGCCGACGAATCCGCATACTTCAACGACACCTTCTGGCTGGTCCGGGTTCGCTGGTCGTTGCAGACGATAGGGGCCAGCTTGTAATCCATCTTGCCGGGCACATTCTCCTGGGCGTCAAGCACGACCAGTTTCTCAACCATTTGAATGGTGCCCGATGCCGTGCTGGTCTCGGTCGGCGTGGCGGCGCCACTGGCGACCTGGGTCAGGTCGGGGTCTGCATTGCTGCCCCCGCCACAGCCGGACATCATTAGCAAGACGGCCGCAAAGGCGCAAATGGATGGAATATTCATTGATTTTTCAAGAACGATTCATTCGGCGTGAACTGTGCGCGGCAAGCGTCTATTTGATTTCTGCCGTTACGGAGGAGAATATTTGCCTGATATTGGCAATATCCGCTTCCTTGAATCCACTGGCGACCTGTACTCTATTCATTTGTATGCTGATGGCCTGCTTTGTCTTCGGATAATCCTTGATCATCAAGAACAGGCTTTTGTCATCACAGACGGTCACGTCGCTGGCGCGGTTGCATGCGCCCTCGGGAAAATACTTGGCGACGGCAGATGAATTGGAGCGCTCGTAGCTGATCGAGTAGCCTATGAAATAGAGCATCTTGTTTGATCCGCTTGGATGCACCAGGATTCCCCGGTATCCCTCATCGTCGCGCTCGATGATCCGGTCGCTCGCCGCATATTTCCTGGCCACGGCCACAAAGCCTGCTTCGTCAAAGGCGTGCGCGAAATTGGCCGACAACAGCAGCGAAAAGCAAAATACAAGTTTGTTCATGGCGTGGGTCCTAGCGCGAAATGGTTGGGTATCGAGGAGCATGGAGCGCCTCATCCGAGGCGGCGTGCGCCCCGTAGAGCGACTAGCCCGGCCGTCAGCGTCAGGCGCAGCCACTCCCGGTCGGAGCTGGTGTCCCGCATGAGGGCCTGGGCGGCCAGCGGTGCGGCCAGCAGCAGGGCGATGGCGGAACTGAGAAGGGCTTTCATGGGCGGCGTCCTGCATCGCAGGCTCCCGGGTTGGCAGGTGGCGCCGCTGTGGCGGCATGCCTGCTGAGAGCCCGGTGCGCGCAAAAGATCAGGCCCGCCGACCCCCGTGATCAGGGGGTGGGGCAACCCCAGCCCGGGGTCAGCGCCGTGCCTGCTGGGCCAAGGCGCCAGCCAGCACCGGCACTGGCTGCAGCCGGCGTTCGCCGGCATAGCGTTGCTGCAGGGCGGTCAGCAGCGCGCCGGGTTCGCCCAGGCCTTGCTCGCGTAGCAGTGCGGCCACATGCCAGCTGAACACGCCGTGGCGGCGGGCCTGGGCCAGCCCGGCGCCGCGCGGCAGCCATTCCTCGGCCACGCGCTCGTGGCTGCGCCCGGCGAAGAACAGCGCGCGGCCGTCCGTACGAGCGCTGCCGAAGGCCGGCCTGCCGGCGCGCGGCTGCGCCGCCATGGGCAGGCCCAGCAGCGACGGCGGCACGCTGCGCTCACCCAGCGGCGCGGTGCCGCGCGCCACGCCCGAGGCGTGGCAGGTGTCGAAGAAGGCCCAGACCTGGGCGCCGCGGTCCACCAGCGCGTCCAGCCAGTCGCCGATCTCGTCATCGAGCAGCGCATTGGGGATGACGGCGGCCTCGCCGGGGCCGTCCCACTGGCGCACGTCGGCGGGCAGCAGCACCTCGTCGAGCCCGTCGGGCTCGGGCAGGCGGGCGTTGGGGGGCTGCGGCTGCTGGCTGCCGTGGCCGGAGAAGTGGAAGACGACGCGGTCGCCCGGTTGCACTTGGCGCAGCACCTCGGCCATGGCGGCGACGATTTGGGCGCGCGTGGGCGCATCGCTCAGGCTCAGCACCCGCTGCGGCGCAAAGCCGCGCGCCAGCAGGGCGTCGCGCATCAGCACCACGTCGTTGGCCGGGCCGCCCAGCCACAGCCGGCGCGGCAGTTCGGGGTAGCGGCCCACGCCCACCAGCAGGGCCTGGTCGGCAGCCTGTGCGGGGCCCAGCAGCAGGGCCGTGGCGAGGGTGAGCAGCGTGCGCTTCATTCGAACCATGCGTAGGCTGCCCAGTAGTGGGGATGGGCGCGCTGTGAGTGGCGGTGGGTGTGCAGCCATTGTTGCTGAGCCTGGGCCAGCCAGTCGGCACGCGGGCGTTGCCGTGCCAGGTCTTGCGTGGCCAGGCCGGCGTAGAAGGCACTGACCCAGTCGGCTGCGGCGGCGTCAGCGATGCGCCATTGCGTGGCCAGCACCTGTTCCACGCCGGCCAGGCGCAGGCGTGCGGCCAGCCCGCCGGCGCGGGCCTGGCCGTCCACCGGCAGGGCCGTCTGACAACCGGACAGCAGCGCCAGCCGCACGCCTTGCCAGGGCAGCCGGGCGAGCTGGTCGACGCTGAGCCGGCTGTCGTCGCCCAGCAGCAGGTAGGACGCGCCGTCGCCGCCCGGGTCGCGGTGGAAGTGGCTGGCCAGGTGCACCAGGGCCGGCTTGCGTGCCAGGCCGGCGCGCAGGCTGGCCTCGCTGAAGCCGGCGTCCTGCGCCAGCTGGCTGCCCGGCCAGCGCTGCAGCGCCTGCAGCTCGCGCGCAACGGCGGGCAGCGCCGGTTCGGCCGCCGCATCAGCGCCCACGCGCACGCGGCCCAGGCCCAGTGGCGGGCCGCTGTTGGGCGCGTCGCTGGCACCGGGTGCCGGGCTGCGCTGGCTCAGCACGAAGCGTTCGGCCAGGTAGTGCCGGCCATCGTGCAGCGCCGCAAACGGCAGGTAGTGCAGCACGCCATCGGGGCGCAGCTGCAGCCGCAGCACGCCGGGTGGCAGCTGGGCCAGCGCCGGTGCCAGCAGGTGCTGGTGCAGCGACTGCGCCTGGCGCTGCACGGCCGTGATCTCGCTGTCGGGCCGCTCCAGCAACTGGCGCAGCTGCTGCACCTCGCGGGCCAGCGTGGCGCGCGGCAGCGGGCGGCGCCAGTGCTTCACCTCGCCCGAGGGCAGGCGCAGCAGCAGGTCCAGCTGCTGGGCGCCCACGGCGAAAGCCAGCTCGGCCGTGCCGGCCGTCGGCGGGGGCAGGTGGGTAGGCGGCGGGGCGCCGTCGCCGGCGGTGTGCAGCAGCGGCTGGCTGATGCGGGCCAGCGCGTCGCCAGCCTGCGCCTGCGCCTGCTGGGCCTCGGCCAGGCGCGCCTTGCCGGGGTGATGCAACGGCGCCTGCTCGTCCAGCGGCCGCTCCAGCGCCAGGGCGGTTTGCAGCAGGGCCTGGCCGATGGCGGAGACGGCGGCATCCCAGGCCTGCTCGTCGGCGTCCAGCGGCGGCGGTCCGCTGAGCTGCGCCTGGCGGCGCTCGAAGGCGTCCAGCTCGCCCTCGTGCAGAAAGGCCAGGGCTTGCTCGGCCTCGTGCAGGCGGCCCTGGTCCAGCAGCAGCGTGACGAAGCGCCGCAGCGCCGACTCGAAGCGTGCGAAGCCCACCCGCAGCAGCTCGGCCGAGGTCACGTCGATGCGCGCCCGGTGCAGCGCCCGGCAGGCGCGCTTGTACAAGGCCACGGCCAGCCGGGGTGCCCGGTCGGCCTGGGCGTTGGCGGCGTCGAACAGCGCCAGCGCCTCCAGCCCGGGGTCGCGCCCCATGCTGCCCAGCGCCACGGCCTGCCAGCGGGCGGCCTCGGCCTGCCCGGGTTCGCGCCGCGCGCGCATCAGCTCGCCCAGCAGCGCCTCGGTCTGCAGCGGCTGCACCCAGCGGTCCAGGTAGGCCTGCAGGCCTTGTTGCGCCCAGCCGGCCAGTTCGGTCTCGCCCTGCTGTTCCGCCGCCAGCCACAGCTCCTCCAGCGGCGCCGCTTGCAGGAAGAAGTCGCTGGTTTGGACCGGGGCCAGCGCCTGCCGCAGCGCCTGCAGCGCCCCTGGCTGGCCCAGGCGCAGTTGGCTCACGGCCAGGGCCAGGCGGGCGGTGATGTTTTCCTGCTCCAGCTGCGTGCTCAGTGCGCCAGCGTCTGCGACCCAGTCGGCGGCGCGCCGCGCGTGCAGCGGCACGAGGTCCAGGCGGCCGGTGGCCAGTTGCAGCCGGGCGAGGTTCTGCTCGGCGCGGGCGCCTCGCATGCGCTCCGGCTGCGGGTGGCGTGCCCAGTAGGCCGCCACGCGGTGCTGGGCGTCCAGGGCCTCCTGCACGCGGCCCAGCCGCTCCAGCACCAGGGCGCGTTCGCTGTCCAGCCAGGCCAGCAGATCGGTGCCGGCCTGGGTCTGCAGCGCTTGCTGGTAGGCCGGATCCAGCACCGCCAGTGCCTGGTCGGGGCGGCCGGCACGGCGGTGCGTGACGGCCAGTACCCGCGCGGCTGCCAGCACGGGCGGCGAGGTCTCGCCCAGCGCGCTGGCCAGGCGTTGGCGCAAGGCCTCGATGCGGCTCAGCCGCGCGCCGTGGCCGTAGAGCGTTTCTATCAGCTGCGTGAGTTCGGTCATGGCCGCAGTCGAGCCGGCGTGCTGCTCGCGCAGCAGCGGCGCCAGGACTTCGTCCTCCAGCCAGACGTCGGCGGCCTCGGCGCCAGACCACTTGTCGATCCATGCCCAGACCAGCGTGCTCTGCCGCATGCGCGGCCACACCGCCATGCCCTGCTGGCGTGAAGCCTGCCATTGCTCGCGGTGCTGGCGGGTCACCACCGAGAGACCGGCTCGCGTCGACATGACCTGAGCCGTGCGGCAGCCGAAAAGGTGCAGCAGCGGCCAGGCCACGCGTTCGTCGGCGGCGTAGGGCCAGACGCGGGCTTCCAGCGGTGCCAGCGCAGCTTCACAGGCGCGCCAGTCCTCGCGGGCCCCGTGCTGACTCGCCGTGTCCATGGCCGTGCGCAGTGGCGCCAGCAGTGCCGCCGGCAAGGGGTCAGGTGTTGCACCGGCTACAGTGGCGCCCGCGAAAGCGGTGCTCAACAGCAGGGCGCGCCAGCGCCTCCCCCTGTGCGCGATGCTTGACGCGCGCTTGCCCACTGTTTTGTCCTCCCCCCGTGTTGGAGGCCTTGTCCGACCCCTCATTCGCGGCGCGATGTTACCGATTGATGACGATGCGCTGATTGACCGCCCGCCCCTCGGGCAGACGCCCGCTGCGGCATGCACGACGCCGGATGCGCTGGCGGCGCTCTACCCCGAGTGGTACCCCCGACTGGCGCGGTACTTTCAGTCCTGCGGCTGCCACCGGGCGCTTGCGCAGGAGCTGGCGCAGGAGAGCTTCGTGCAGGCGTTGCGGGGGCTGCCGTCCTTCCGGGGCGGTGCCAAGCTGTCCACCTGGCTGTGGTCCATCGGCCAGCGCGTGTGGCTGGCGGAGCTGCGCCGGCATCGCCCCCTGGACCAGGTGGATGACGTGGACGACCTGGACGCCCTGATGTTTGCCGACAGTCCGCATCTCAAGGAACCTGAGGACTGCGTGCAACGCGGCTTTGCGCGCTTCGCGATGGCGCATCCGGAGCGGGCGCAGGCGCTGTACCTGTTTTACTGGGGGGGGCTCAAGCATGGCGAACTGGGCGAGGTGATCGGTCGCACCGAACGCGCGACGACGGTCTACCTGGCCGAGTGCCGCGCCAAGCTGGCGCCGTTCCTGAAGGATTGCGATGACTGCTGACAACACCGATCCCCGCGACGAGGCTTGGCTGCGCGGCCTGGCCGGAGTGCCAGCGGACGAGGCCCATGTCGCCGACGCTGCCGCTGGCCGCCGGCTGCGCGCCAGCCTGGACCGCGTGCCGGCTGTCGAGGCGCCTGCAGACGGTTGGGCCGACGTGCTGCGCCGGGCCGACCAGGGCGTGCCGGCTGCGCTGCCGCCGCGCGAGGCAGCCAACGGCCACGCGCGCCGCTGGGCTGGTGGCCTCGCCGCCGCGTTGCTGCTGGGCGTGGGCATGGGCGGGCTGTGGCGGCCCGCCGAGGACACGCAGTGGCGGGGCGCCGGGGAGGGTGCGACCGATGCCCATTGGCTCAGTGCCAGCCCGCATGCCGATGCGCGAAGCCTGGCTGCGGCGTTGCGCGGCTGGGGGGCCACGGTGACCGAGTCGACCTCGGCGCCGCAGACGGTCTGGCTGGACATCCGCTGCCCCGCGCCCTGCGACGCCCGCGTCGGCGCGCGCCTGGCTGAGCTGGAGACCGCCCTGGCGCCGGACGGCCGGTTGCGGCTCAAGGTCAGCGACGCGCGCTGAAGGACGGGCCTCAGCCGTCCAGCCTTTGCTGGAACACCAGGCCCGCGTGCTCCCGCAGCGCGTGGAACTTGATCTTGGGCCAGTTGGCCTCGATGGCGCGCAGCTCGGGCGCGTACTCCACCAGCACCGTCGGCGCGTCGACGGCGTCCAGCGCCATGCGGTGGTCGTTGGCGTCGATGAAGCGCTTCATCTCGACCGGGTCCTCGCAGGTCACCCAACGCGCCACCTGGAAGCGGCTGGGCATGATGCGCGCCTTGCAGCCGTATTCGTGCTCCAGCCGGTGCGCGACCACTTCGAACTGCAGCTGACCGACCGCGCCCAGCAGCAGCACGCTGCCGGCCATCGGGCGGAAGACCTGGATGGCGCCTTCCTCGCCCAGCTGCGTGAGCCCGGCGCGCAGTTGCTTGGTCTTCAGCGGGTCGGCCACTTCGACGGCGCGGAACATCTCGGGCGCGAAGAAGGGCAGGCCGGTGTACTGCAGCGCCTCGCCTTCGGTGATGGTGTCGCCCAGCTGCAGCACGCCGTGGTTGGGGATGCCGATGATGTCGCCGGCGAAGGCCTCGTCCAGCAGCTCGCGCTTCTGGCTCATGAAGGTCACCACGCTGTTGGGGCGCAGCGTCTTGCCCGAGCGCACCACCTTCAGGTTCATGCCGCGCTCGAAGCGGCCCGAGGCCACGCGCAGGAAGGCGATGCGGTCGCGGTGGGCCGGGTCCATGTTGGCCTGGATCTTGAACACCACGCCGGTGAACTTGGGCTCCTCCGGCTGCACGGTGCGCTGCATGGCCACGCGTGCATCCGGCGCGGGGGCCAGCTCGACGAGGGCGTCCAGCACCTCCTGCACGCCGAAGTTGTTGACGGCCGAGCCGAAGAACATCGGCGTCTGCTTGCCAGTGAGGAAGGCGTCACGGTCGAACGCAGGCGCGGCCTCGCGCACCAGCTCGATCTCGCCTTGCGCCTGGTCGTACTGCATGCCAAAGCGCGCGGCGTACTCCGGGTTGTCCAGCCCTTCCAGCACTTCCTCGGTGCCGGCCGCGCGGTCCTCGCCGGGGGCGAACACGCGCATGCGCTCCTGGCGCAGGTCCATCACGCCGTGGAACTGCTTGCCCATGCCGACCGGCCAGGTGAACGGCACCACCGTCATGCCCAGCTCGGCCTCGATCTCGTCCATCAGCGCCAGGGGGTCTTTCACCTCGCGGTCCATCTTGTTGACGAAGGTCAGGATGGGCGTGTTGCGCGCGCGGCAGACCTGCAGCAGGCGGCGGGTCTGCGGCTCCACGCCGTTGGCGGCGTCGATGACCATCAGCGCCGCGTCCACGGCGGTCAGCACGCGGTAGGTGTCTTCCGAGAAGTCCTGGTGGCCCGGGGTGTCCAGCAGGTTGATGACGCAGTCGCGGTACTCCATCTGCATGACCGACGAGGCCACCGAGATGCCGCGCTGCTTTTCGATCTCCATCCAGTCCGACGTCGCATGGCGGCTGGCCTTGCGCGCCTTCACCGACCCGGCGATCTGGATCGCGCCGGAGAACAGCAGCAGCTTCTCGGTCAGCGTGGTCTTGCCGGCGTCGGGGTGGCTGATGATGGCGAAGGTGCGGCGGCGGCGGACTTCCGTCTCGATGCGGCTGGCGGTGGGTTCGGACATGGAGTTTCTTCTCGGGCTAACCCTGAATTATCCCAGTCGCCCTGCGGACAGCCGACGCGGTACAAATCGCGCCTGGCGAGCGGTTGCCTACCCGTGAGACCAACTGCCCCAGGAGTGTGAAGTCAAATGCCAGTACCTGATCGCTTGCAGTCCATTCGTTACGTGACCGGCGACGCCACCGCCCCTGTCGGCGACGACCCGAAGGTCATCGTGCATGTCTGCAACGACCTCGGTAAATGGGGCAAGGGTTTCGTGCTGGCGGTCAGCCGGCGCTGGAAGGATCCGGAGCGTGTCTACAAGGTCGCGTTCAGTGCCGCGCCCACTCCTGTGCTCGGGGACGTCCAGTTCGTGGCTGTCACCGAGGCTCTCACCGTCGCCAACCTGATCGGCCAGCATGGAGTCGCCACGCGAACGACCAAGACGCCGCCGGTGCGCTACGAAGCCATCCGCGATGGTCTGGAAAAGATTGCGGCACACGCCCGTGCACGGGCTGCTTCGGTGCACATGCCGCGCATTGGCTGCGGACTTGCCGGTGGTGAGTGGTCTCGAATCGAGCCACTCATCGAAGAGACGCTGCTGGCATCGGATGTCGATGTCACGGTCTACGACTGGCCCGCGGCTGGAGCCTGAGTTGCTGATGGAAGCAACTCACTCCTCCAGGAGGCTCCGGAGCATCCAGGCGGTTTGTTCGTGCACCGTGATGCGCTGCGTCAGCAGGTCGGCCGTGGGC
>Ga0187845_1001218_pt1 | contig 14868 bp, 16 predicted proteins | sample SpaLakP09_SKY_68_FD_134515 | JGI IMG/M metagenome (GOLD analysis project Ga0187845, IMG submission 134515) | Oligotrophic lake water microbial communities from Sparkling Lake, Wisconsin, USA - SP09_SKY_68 | ecosystem: Environmental > Aquatic > Freshwater > Lake | place: USA: Sparkling Lake... | reverse complement strand
GGCAGAGGCAGGGGCGGCGCGGGCGGCTCCCGGAGCGTCGAAACTGTTGGGCATGGACCCGGCGGCGACCTGTGCCTGCGCTGCGGCGGGAAGGAACAGAAGGGCAGCGGCGATCAAAAGCGGCTTCATGCGGTCGTCTCCAGATACTGAAGTCAGACGATGGCGGGCCAAAGCGACAGAACAGGGCGGCGGCGGCCGCGGACATTGCAAGGGTGACACAGACAATTACCCACGCCGGGGTGTGCAACTCGCGAATGATCACCGTCTGCGGCTGCGGCGGGTTCTGCGCCAGCCGGGACAGCGCCTTCAGGGTGGCGCGGATGTCCTCGATAGCATCGCGGACCTGGGCCTGGGGGCCGAGCTCGCGACGGATCCAGCGCTCGACCACAGGCGCGGCCGCGGCCCACAGGTCGTGATCCGGATTCAGCCGCCGCGCCACACCCTCGACCGAGACCATGGTCTTCTGCAGCAGGATCAGTTCGGGCCGCAAATGCATGTCGAACAGGTCGGTGATCTCGAACAGCTGGCCCAGCAGACGGCCCATCGACACCTGCGACGCCGCCTTGCCGATGACCGGCTCGCCCACCGCGCGCAGAGCCTGGGCGAAGGCCTCGACCGAGTGTTCGGGCGGCACATAGCCGGCCTCGAAATGCACGCGGCTGATACGGTCATAGTCGCGGCTCAGGAAGCCCCAGAGGATTTCCGCGAGATACCGCCGCTCGGCCGGCCCGATCCGCCCGACGATGCCGAAGTCGATCGCCGTCAGCTCCGCCGGCGCATGGCAGAACAGATTCCCCTCATGCAGATCGGCGTGGAAGGTGCCGTGATCCAGAGCCTGGGTCAGGAAGGCGCGCACGACATTGTCGGCCAGGGCGTTCTTGTCCAGCCCCGGCTGGTCGGCGGCGGCGGGGTCCGTCATGGCCATGCCCGGGGCCCATTCCAGCGTCAGCACGCGTTTGCCGACCCCGTCCCAGATCACCGCCGGCGCCGTCATATGGCCGCCGGCCGCGACGTCCCGGTCCATGATGTCCTTGAGCTCGGAGGCCGCGGCCGCCTCCAGCCGCATGTCCAGCTCCAGCTGCAATGCCCGGGCGATGGTCTCGACAAAGGCCGAGGGCTCCAGCCGGCGCGCCAGCGGCACGAAGCGGACCGCGAGCCGCGCCGCCAGCCGCATCGAATCCAGCCCCTGCAACACGCGCCGCTCCACGCCGGGGCGCAGCACCTTGACCGCCACCTTGCGGCCGTCGGCCAGCCAGGCCGGATGAGCCTGGGCCAGTGAGGCCGCCGCGACCGGCGCTCCGAAATCGGTGAACAGGGCCTCGACCGGACGACCCAGTGACCGCTCGACCTCGCGCCGGGCTTCTTCCAGCGGGAAGGGTGCCAGGGCGTCCTTCAGCCGGCCCAGATCGCGCGCGAACTCGATGCCGAAGATGTCCGCCCGCGTGGCCAGCACCTGCCCCAGTTTGATCGCCACCGGCCCCAGATGTTCGAACGCCTTGCCCAGCCGCTGGCCGGGACGGCCCTCGCGGCCCTCCTTGCCGGCGAAGGCGTGCAGCAGATGGGCCAGCCAGCGGATCCACACCGGCAGCAGGGGCGTGATCTCGCGCGGCGCGAGGGCGTCATGGCGCACCAGCACCCAGGCCCAGCCGAGCAGCCGCAAGGTCGCCTCGACCGGGCGGCGCACCGGTTCGGTCGGCGGCGGCGGCGGTGCCGTCTTGTAGTCAGCAGGACGGGTCAGATCGCCCACCCGTGATGGATGGCGGCCACGCCGCCCGACAGATTGGTCACCGTCACCCGGCTGAAGCCGGCGTCCTCGATCATGCCCTTGAAGGTCGTCTGGTCAGGGAAGCGGCGGATGCTCTCGACCAGATACTGGTAGCTGTCCCGGTCGCCCGCGACCCAGCCGCCGATGCGCGGAATGGCGTGGAAGGACCAGGCGTCATAGGCCTTGCGCACCGCCGCCGCGGTCGGTCGCGAAAACTCCAGGCACAGGAACCGCCCGCCTGGCTTCAGCACCCGCCGCGCCTCGCGCAGGGCCTGCGGGATATCAGCCACATTGCGGATGCCGAAACTGATCGAATAGGCGTCGACCGAGGCGTCCGGCAGCGGCAGGGCCATGGCGTCCCCGACCGACCGCTGCATCTCGGGCTCGCCGCCCTTCTGCACGCCGGCCATGATCATCTCGGCGTTGTAGTCGAGCACGATGATCGAGGCGTCCTCGCCGCCGCGCCGCTCCTGCGCCGCCCGCGCCATCTTCGCATAGCGCCGCGCCATATCACCGGTGCCGCCGGCCACATCGAGGATGGTCTCGCCCGGCCGCGGGTTCAGCTTGGCCGCCGCCGCATCCTTCCAGAGCCGGTGTACGCCCCCGCTCATCAGGTCGTTCATCAGGTCGTAGCTGGAAGCCACGCTGTCGAACACGCCGCGGACAAGCTGCACCTTCTCCTTCGCGTCGACGTTGCGAAAGCCGAAGGATGAGGTCTTGCCGGTCGAGGTGGAGGCGTCGGTCATGGGCGCGGTCTAGCGCGTCGTCGCCCGTCCGTCACCGGGCTGCGTGGTCGCGGTCGCCGCCTCAGTGAACCCCGGCTTTCGGGCGCGGCACGCCGAGGTCCTTCATCAGGCCGCGGATCGCGCCGTAGCAACCGCAGGCAGCGGCTTCCAGCGCCTTGCGGTCGGTGACCTCGACCCAGCCGCGGCCCCGGCGGATCAGGCCCTTGTCGACCAGCAGGGTGCCCACTTCCGACACCGTGGCGCGGCGCACGCCCAGCATGCCGGCGATATCGGCCTGGGTCAGGACGAAGCGATCGCTTTCGGCCCGGTCATGGATGGTCAGCAGCCAGCGCGCCAGCCGCTCGTCCAGCCTGTGCCGGGCGTTGCAGGCCGCAGTCTGCTGCACCTGGGCGAACAGGCTTTCGGTGAATTTGGCCAGCGCCATCCGCATCGGCTCGCTGTCCTGCAGGGCGTCGGCGAAGACGTCCGCGGGACAGCAGGCCGACACGCCCTCGACCTGGGCAATGGCGCGACTGGCGGCGCGGGCGTTCATCGGCCCGCAGGTGACCCCGACCAGACCCTCCCGGCCGATGGCGGCCGTCTCGATCATCCGGTCGTCGTCGAGGATGGTCATCAGGGACACCACCCCGCTCATCGGGAACCAGACCTCCTCGACCGCCTCTCCCGCATCGTACAGCATCTGGCCCTGTTCAAAGGGCCGTTCGTGCAGATGAGGCTCGATCCGCCGCCGGTCAGCGGCGGGAAGGGCGGCGATCCACATATTGTCCAAGGTCGACTCCCGTCGTGAAGGCTTACGCCGGGTAACGCCAAAGCTTCACCGCGTGTTCCGTATCGCTTGTGGACGCCCGGCGGGCGCGATACGGCGAAGGGGACAGGAGGACGCCATGGCCGACCGGATTGACGTTGCGGAAGCTCTGAAAGGCCTGCCGCTGTGGCGCGCGCATGAGGGCGACCGCCCGGCGATCGCCCGCAGCCTGGCCTTCGCGGACTTCAACGCCGCCTTCGGTTTCATGACCCGCGTCGCCCTTCTGGCGGACAAGGTCGATCATCATCCCGAGTGGTCGAACGTCTACAATCGCGTCGAGGTCCTGCTGACCACCCACGACGCCGACGGCGTGACCGACAGGGATGTAAACATGGCCCGCTTCATCGATGAGGCGGCCGGCGCGATGGGAGCGAAATGATGACGGGCAAGGCAGGACGGGTTGCGGGCAAACAGGCCCTGATCACAGGCGCGGCCGGCGGACTGGGCGAGTCGATGGCCTGGATGCTGGCGCGTGAAGGCGCCAGGGTCGCCGTGACCGACGTCAATCTGCCGGGCGCCCGGGCGCTCGCCGATGCCATCAATACCGAGATCCCCGGCTCGGCCTTCGCCTTCCAGCATGACGTCGCGAAAGAGGACCAGTGGGTCTCGGTCATCGACGGTGCCGTCGAGGCGATGGGCGGGCTTTCCATTCTGGTCAACAACGCGGGCGTCGGCGACGGCCTGACCTTCGTCGAACAGGATACGGTCGCGTCCTGGCAGCGTCAGTTCGAGATCAACCTGCTGTCGATCATGCTGGGCTGCAAACACGCCATGCCCCACCTGCGCGCCTCGGCGCCGGCCTCGATCATCAACATCTCCTCGCTCGCCGGCCTCGCCGCCGCCCCGGGCATGGGCGCCTACAACGCCACCAAGGCGGGCGTGTGGATGTACACCAAGACCGTCGCGCTCGAGGCGGCCAAGATGGAGTGGAACGTCCGCTGCAACTCGGTCCATCCGGTCTTCATCAAGACCCCGATCCTCGACCCCTTCATCGCCTTGGCCGGCGGCGACGAGGCCAAGGCCCACGAACGCCTCAGCCGCGGCATCCCGCTGAAGCGGATCGGCGAGCCTGACGACGTGGCGTACTGCGTCCTCTACCTCGCCTCGGACGAGTCGAAATTCGTCACCGGAACCGAGTTCAAGATCGACGGCGGCATGCTGGCGCAATAGGGCGGCCACCGCCCTTTCCTTGACGGGAATTCACTTATCGCACCGGGCGGACGGCGCCAGACTGCGGCCATGGACCAGCACGCCCCGCCGTTGCGGCAACATCTGGCGGCCGGCGCGGGTACCGCCCGCCACAGGCATGAACATGGCTACGCCGCGCTTGTGCTCGACGGCGGCTATGTCGAGGCTGGCGACGCGGGTCGCCGGGCGGTCAGCGCCGGCGAGGTGGTCCTTCACGAAGGCTTCGAGGCCCATTTCAACCGGTTCGGCGGCCGGGGTGCCAACGTACTGAACCTGCCCCTGCCGGACGGCTGGCGGCCGACCCAGTCATTCATGTCCGTCTCCGACCCCGACCGGATCGCCCGGATCGCCGAACGCGACGTCCACGCAGCCACCGCGGGCTTGCTGGAGCAACTGGCACCGGTAGCCCACCAGCCCGGCGACTGGCCGGACCACCTCGCCGCCGCGCTGCGGAACGACAGCCGCATCTCCCTGGCTGCCTGGGCGAGCAACAGGGGCATCGCCCCCGGCTCGGTCTCGCGCGGGTTCCGGCAGGCCTATGGCGTCAGCCCGGCGCGCTATCGCAGCGAGGCGCGTGCCCGACAGGCCCTGCGACGCCTCTCGGGCCCGGCCTCGCTGGCCGATCTGGCCCTCGAGACCGGCTTCGCCGATCAGGCCCACATGACCCGCGCCATCGTCGCCCTGACCGGCCGGACCCCCGGCGGCTGGCGCAGGTTAAGTCCGTTCAAGATCGAGGCTCCGGCCGCGGGATAGACCGGCGGGATGAACCGTCGCCAGCTCATCCTCTCCGCCGCCGCCCTGCCCCTGGTCGCCCCGGGCGTCTCGCCCGGCGATACGCCGATCCGCACCCGGTGGAAGGTGCGCGCATCCGAAGGCTTTGATGCCCTCTGCTTTCTGGGCCCCCTTTCCGGCAAGCCCTTCTACGCCGACAACTATCGCGCTGAACTGGCCGTGATCCTGCCCCGGATGAGCCCGGCCGCGATGGAGACCATGGCGACGGTCCAGGCAATGGCGGACGCGGCGGAATTCCTGCTCGGTCCGGGCCTCTGCAACATCCTGTCGGCCGGGCCGGACGATAGCCTCGACGCCGTGGTAACCACCCTGCGGGACCCGGAAGGACTCCTCGCTGCCAGGACCGGTCAGAACGCGCTGGACGACGAGGACCGGAGCGCCCTCATGCGCTTCCGGCCGCTGGTTCTCACCGTGCTGGAAGGTCTGGGGGAGGCCGGCTTCGCCGACCTGCGGAGAGAGCGCCTCGGTGCGCGCCTCTCCGCAAGGATCCCGGCCCTCGAAGCCACCCTGGCGGGCTACGACGTCATCGCCGAACAGGAACGCCTGCTGGGCCGCCCGTTCCCCGATGCCTCGCTGGAAGTGATCCTGCTTCACTTCTCCAAGCCGCACGGCATCAAGGTCCGCGGCCAGCGGTTCCTGACCCACCACGACTATCCCGACGACATCGTCCTCAGGAACGCGGCCCATGAGATGCTGCACCCGCCGTTCGATATGGAGGGCCCGACAGCCCGTCTGGTGCTGCAGGCGCTCGACCGGGATCCGCTACTCTCCCGCGTCATCGCGGAGCACAATCCGGCCTTCGGCTACAACAGTCTCGCGGGCCTGCTCAACGAGGACTGCGTCCAGGCGCTGGAGCAGATCGTCAGCGAGCGACTGGGGTTCGCCCGCTCTCCCGGCGAGTACTGGCGCGGACAGGACGGGGGCATGCACATCCTCGCCGCCGCCCTCTACGGCCTGCTCAGGGCCGACGGCTACGACCGGACCGGCGGCGATTTCGAAGCCTGGATCGGGCAGGCCGCCACAACCGGCCGTCTGTCCCCGGCCTCCCTCGCCGCCGCTGCAAGCCGGGTCATGGAGTTGCCGGCGGACCGGCTCTGGCAGAGCCCGACCGCCGGCTGACCGGTCTCAGTCCAGGTCCACCGGCAGGATCTGGCTCGAAAGCAGGGTCTCCATCCCTTGCCAGTGATCCGGACCCTGGCGCTCGACCCAGGCCTGGACCACGTCGCGGCCGAGCCCGTAGTTGATGATGTAGCTGCGGTTGACGTCGATGAACCGGACCCTCTGGGACGCCCGCGCCTCGCTGAACAGGATGTAGTGCATCAGCAGGCGGGTCGCCTCGGCCCGGTCGATCCGCCCGGCCAGATAGGCGTCGGCGATCGTATATTCCGCCCGTGCCAGCTTCCGCATCAGCGCCCCGAGCCGCGCCTTGCGTTCGGTCGTGGCCGGGTCGAGACCGGCCAGCGGGAACAGCACATCCCGCTCATAGGCCAGGCCCTCGTCGCCCGGGAAGGCCAGGTCGATGCCGTAGTTGGCGCTGCCCTCGGCGACGAAGGACATGGGCGAGAACAGCGGATAGACGCTCATCTTGACCCAGCCGCGCTCGCGCACAAAGGTCTGTTCCAGCAGGGCGTTGTAGACGTGGTGGCCCGGATAGCCCTCGTGGCAGCCCAGATCGATGGCCCGTTCGGTATAGATCGGCAGGTCGGAATTGATCTCGATCCGGCTGGCGGCGTCACCCAGATAGTAGTTGTAGCCCGACCAGACCTTGTCGCCGACGAAGCTGAGGGTGAACCGCTCATGCGCCGGCAGTTCGATATGCAGGGCGGTGCGGCGGCGGCACTCGGCGATGGCGGCGTCCATCACCGGCTGCAGCCGGTCCTTCGGGATGACGAAATCGGCCCGGAAGGCCGTGACCCGGTCGGTCAGCGACCCTTCCCCCGGCAGCAGGGCGTCGATCTCGGCCAGAACCGGATCGAAACTCTCCAGCGGCGGCAGGTCCGGCCGTATCCCGAACAGGGCCTCGGCCTCATCGGCGAAACTCATCACCTCGCCCGACAGCATCCGCAAGCGCGCCGAGGCGGCCGAGACGTGGGCCAGCAGATAGGCGCGACGCTGGGCCACCGCCGGGTCCGCGCCCTCGGTCGAGACCGCGTTCAGACGTTGGGTGAGATCGGCCGCGCCCAGGATCAACTGGGGCACGGTGCGCGGACTGGCCCTGGCCAGGTCCTGCCACTCCGCCGGGCCGTAATAGGCGTCGACATAACCGGGCTCGCGCTCGCCGATCTCGAGGATCAGGGCGACATAGTCCCGGGCGATGATGTCCAGGCTTTCGACCGACGCCTCCGGAGTCGCCGGCAACGCCGCCGGCATGGCCGCCGGGGTGGCGCAGGCTCCCACGAGCATCAGCAGGCTGAACAGCAAGGCGCGCATCGTGACCTCCATCGGCGAAGCGGAGGCAGGCTAGATCACCGGAGGCCGGGCCGGAACCATCTAAATGGGCCGGACCGGCTTTGGGTCCACGGCCTCGCATTCGGTGTTGAGGGCGGGGCGGTCCTGCTGTAAGGCCCTTCGTCCGGCGTTTCGCCGTCAGACGCACCCGTAGCTCAGCTGGATAGAGTACTGCCCTCCGAAGGCAGGGGTCAGAGGTTCGAATCCTCTCGGGTGCGCCATTTTCCTTCCCGACCGGAGCCGCGCGTGACCGACGCCCTTCCGACCGCGCCAGCCGGCCAGCCCGTCGGGCGCGTCATCGCCATGCCCGCCGACACCAATCCCGAGGGCGACATCTTCGGCGGCTGGCTGCTGGCCCACATGGACCTCGCCGGTGCCACCCCGGCCTTCGAACTGGCGCAAGGGCGCTGCGTGACCATCGCCCTGGACGGCATGGTCTTCCACCAGCCGGTCTCGGTCGGGGACGAGGTCTCGATCTACGCCCGCGTGCTCAAGACCGGCCGCACCTCGATCCGCGTCCATGTCGAGGCGTGGAAACGCCCCCGCAACCACGCCCAGGCCGCCTCGGTGCGCGTGACCGAGGGCGTCTTCACCTATGTCGCCATCGACGAGGACCGCAAGCCGAGGACGCTGCCGATCGCCGTCGGATAACCCACTGCGACAGTGGGAAATCTTGACCTTTGGCCTCCGCGCCCCTACCTCGCGGGCATGTCCATCCGTCGCATCCTCACCATCGACAATGCCGCCGACCTGGCGGTGCTGAAGCAGATCTCCACCCCCGTCGAAGGGCCGGTGACCGATGAGCTGCGCCGTCTGATGGATGACATGCTCGATACCATGTACGACGCGCCCGGCATCGGCCTGGCCGCCGTCCAGATCGGCGACACGCGCCGGGTCATCGTCATGGACCTGAACGATCGCGACGGCCTCGCCGACGATCAGGACCCCGCCGAACTGTCCGACGAGGACCGGGCCAGGTGGGAGCTCGCGCGTCGCAACCCGCGCTACTACGTCAACCCCGAGATCGTCTGGGCCTCCGACGAACTGTTCGCCTATGAGGAGGGCTGCCTGTCGGTCCCCGAATATTACGACAGCGTCGAACGCCCCGCCCGCGTCCGCCTGCGCTACATCAACTACGCCGGCGAGACGGTGGAGGAAGAGGCCAAGGGCCTCTACGCCGTCTGCATCCAGCACGAGATGGACCACCTCGAGGGCGTCCTGTTCATCGACCATCTGTCCCGGTTGAAGCGCGAGCGCGCCGTGGCCAAGGTCAAGAAGAACGCAAGGCTGGCCGCCTGATGCCCCGGCTCAAGCGCGGCCGCGACCGCATCATCGACACCCAGGGCCGTCGCCGCCTGACCCGCAATGAAAAGGTCGGCATCGGCAGCCTCGCCGTCCTGCTCGGCGTCGCCGCGGCCGGCGTGATCGCCGGTGTCCTCCTCGACCGCCTGCTCGATTTCGACGACATCCTCGACGCCGGCGGCGAATGGGACGAGGGCGGCGGCGTCCACACCCGCTGGGAGTAGGCCCGGCGCAGGCCTTGCGGCGCTGATCGCAGGCACGAACACCCGCTTTCGCCCGCGGGATACTTTTGCGACAAGTCCGAAGCACGGTGATCTCCGGCGCACCTCCGCGCCGTGAAAGGACACGCGCATGAATACGCTCCTGAAGGGGACCCTTCTCGTCGGCCTGGCCACGGTCGGCGTCGCCACCGCCGCCCTGGCCCTGCAGGCGGACCACGGCTTTAACCCCGCCTCCCTGGACGCCGACCGCGACGGGGTGATCTCGGCGACCGAGCTCGACACCCATGCCGATCTCCTGTTCGCCCGGACCGACCGGGACAATAGCGGCAGCCTGTCCGCTGATGAACTTCAGGTCCTGCACGCGATGTTGCCGGGCGGCGGTGCGGCGATGGCGCACGCGCCCGGCCACACCCCCGCGCCCGTCAACCGGCAGGCGTTCCGCGAGGGACTCCGCGGCCACGCGACCCAAATGGACGCCAACCGGGACGGACGGCTAACCGTCGCCGAACTGGGTGCCGCGATGCATGGCGGCCAGGCCCACTGAATGCGGATTTCCGGCGACATCGCCCGGGGTGGAGGAACGGGCCTCGCGGCCCGCACCCTGCCCCGGGTCGTTGTCGTCGAGGACGAAGGTGACATCCGGGAGCCCCTCGTCCGCTATCTGACCCGCAACCATTTCGAGGTGACGGCGGTCGGCAGCGCGGAAGCCGCCCGTCACGCCCTGGCGGCCGGCGCCTGTGACCTGCTGCTCGTCGACATCATGCTGCCGGGCGAGGACGGCCTGTCGCTGACGCGCGAGGTCCTGGCGACCACCGACATTCCAGTGATGCTGGTCACGGCGCGCACCGAGATGGCCGACCGGCTGGTCGGCCTGGAACTCGGTGCCGACGACTATATCTGCAAACCCTTCGACGCGCGGGAGCTGGTGGCGCGGATGCGGACCGTCCTGCGCCGCGTCCGCCGGACCAGTCCGGGCGACGACGCCCCGCCCCCGGACCGCTTCACCTTCGGCGACTGGACGCTGGAGGCGGGGACCCGCGCCCTGCGCCGTGGCGACGGGACGCCCCGCCCCCTGACCACGGGGGAATACCGCCTGCTCCATGCCCTGGTCAGTTGCCCGGGGCGGGTCCTGAGCCGCGAGCAGCTGCTGGATCTGACCCTAGGCCGCGACGCCGAACCCTTCGACCGCAGCATCGACAACCAGATCAGCCGGCTCCGGCGTCGCCTCGAGGACGACCCCCGCAATCCGCGCTGGATCCGGACGGTCTGGGGCGCGGGCTATATGCTGGACGCGAAGGTCACCCGCACATGAAGCTGCTGCCGTCTCCCTCCCTGAGGTCGCAACTGCTGCTGATCGCCGTCGGCGGCTTCGTGGTCGGCCATATGCTGAACATGCTTCTGGCGAGCGGCCTGCGGCACATGCACGGGGGCAACCATCTGCTCACGCCGCTCAGCGTGCTGATCTTCCTGGCCCTGCTCGCCGCCGTGGCCTGGCTGTCGGCGCGCGTGACCCGGCCCCTTCAGCGGCTGACGGAGTCCGCCGACAAATTTTCCGGCACGGAGCCGCTGCAGCCGCTGCAGCCGGAGGGCCCGCCCGACATGCGGCGCGCGATCGCGGCCTTCAATGGACTGAGCCGGCGGATCTCGGATCTGCTCGAGGAAAAGGATCAGATGCTGGGCGCGCTCGGCCATGACCTCCGCACCCCCCTCGCCTCGATGAAGATCCGCGCGGCGGGCATGCGGCCCGTCGACCAGCGCACGGCCCTGTTCGCGACCGTGGACGGCATGGAGCGGATGATCGAAGACATCCTGACCCTCGCGCGCACAGGCCGGTCCGCCGAGCCACCGGCCCGGGTCGACGTCCGGGCGCTGGTGTCCGGTGTCGTCGGCGAGTTCACGGCCCAGGGCGCGGCGGTCGCGCTGGAGCCCGGCGAGGCGATCGGCTGGACCCTCAGGCCCGACCTCCTGACCCGCGCCCTCAGGAACCTCGTGGACAACGCCGTGCGCTACGCGGGCGGCGCGCGCCTCAGCCTGGCGGTTGACGGCCAGACCCTGCTCGTCCGGGTCGAGGACGACGGCCCGGGCCTCCCGGCCGACCAGCTTGAGCACGTCCTTCGCCCCTTCGCCCGCCTGGATCAGTCCCGGAACCGCGGCACCGGCGGGGCGGGCCTCGGCCTGGCCATCGCGACCTCGATCGCGCGACTGCATAGCGGAACCGTCGCGCTCGAAAACCGGCCGGAGGGCGGCCTGTCCGCGACCCTGCGGCTGACCGACGGCCTGTCCGGCGAATCCTGACCGCGGCGGCGGTCAGCTCCGGGCCGGCACCGGCACCCGCGTGTGTTCGTTGAACCATTCCAGCGTCCGCGCCCAGGCCTGGGCCGCCGTGACCGGATTGTACCGCTCCGGCGTAGCGTCGTTGAAGAACCCGTGGACGGAGTCGGGCCACAGATGGCCCTCGTGGCGGACATTGTGGCGCGCCAGCTCGGCCACCTGTGCCGGATAGTCGGCGGCCAGCCGGGTATCGAGCGCCCCGTGATGGATCAGTATGGCGGCACGGATATTCGCCACAGCGGCCGCGGGCGTCGCACCGCCGTAGAAGGGCGCCGCTGCCGCCAGCTCAGGTCCCAGAATTCCGGCCAGCGCATTGGCCTGGCCTCCGCCGAAACAGAAGCCGGTCGCCGCGATCTTGCCGTTGCAGTCGGGGCGCGCCTTCAGCCAGCGGGCGGCGGCGACCAGATCCTGGGTCATCTTCGCGCGGTCCAGCGAGGCGAACAGCTGACCGCCCCGGTAGTCGTCGCCGGGGTAGCCGCCCACCGTCGTCAGGGTGTCCGGGGCGAAGGCCATGAAATTCGCCAGGGCGAAGCGACGCGCCACATCCTCGGTATGGGGATTCAGCCCCCGGTTCTCGTGAATGACGATGACGCCCGGCAGTAGGGCGGGCGTGGCGCTGCGCGAGTCCGCGCTGAAGGGGCGGACCAGATAACCCCGGATCGAGCCGTGGCCGTCCGGAGACGGCACGGTGACATAGGAGGCGCGTATCCGTTCGTCGTCCTTCTGCACCTGCTGACCCAGGGCATAGTTCGGCATCAGGGCATCGACGATCGCTGTCGCGGTCAGCCCGCCGACGGCATAGCGACCGACCCCGCGCATGAAGGCACGGCGCCCGATCTCGCCATGGATGAAGCGCGTGTAGAGGTCGATCGCCGGTGCCGGGATCTTCCCGGGATCATCAGTCATGGTGTGCGCTCCTGTTCCACGGCCCCCGCGACCGGGGCACGGGCAATGTGCACCACGGTTCACGGAACGACCACTGCGGCGAGACGGATCGGGCCACCCGCAGGATGGGACGGCGAGACCGCGATTGACGATCGATCATCCCGCCTGACAAACATCGGGCCCGCGTTCGACAGGAGGCACCAGATGTCACGGCGGCTGATCACCCTGCCTGCCCTCCTGCTCGCCCTGGGTCTCGGCCTGGCCGCCTGTGGTCAGGCGGGTGAGCCCGGGACCGGGACGGCCCCTGTCGAGGCCCCGGCCGCGGCCCGCGAGGCTTCGACCGCAAGAGTCGAGGTGCCCAAGGTGGAGCGGGAGGGCGTCTGGCAGCCCGGCCCCGACGGCACCCAGGTGCCACTCTGGCCCGCCACGGTCCCGCTCGCCAAACCCGACAGCGGCGATCGTCCCGAGGCGACCGGCAATGGGTCGCCAACGGTCGGGGGCCGGCCATGGCACTGGGCGACCTATGTCACCCGGCCGACCATGACGGTCTACCGGCCGAGGGGGCGCAACACCGGGGCCGCGATGCTGGTCCTGCCGGGCGGCGGATTCCACGCCGTAGCCATGGACCTCGAAGGCACCGAGATCTGCGACTGGGTGGTCCGGCAGGGGATGACCTGCGTCGTACTCAAATACCGGACCCCGCAGGTGTGGCCGACGGTGAATGGCCGGCAGCAACGACCGGAGGTGTTGCTGGGTCTCGAAGACGCCCAACGCGCCATGGCCCTGCTGCGGCAGGACGCCACCACCTGGGGCATCGATCCACGGAAGATCGGCGTGATCGGCTTTTCGGCCGGTGCCTATCTCGTCGCCAATATGAGCAATACGGATGAGCGGACCTATCCGCCGACCGACGCCGCCGACCGCCAGTCCTCACGGCCTGACTTCGCGATCGTCGCCTATACCGCCCGCATGCTGGACAACCGCGAAGGCCGGAACAACCTGCAGCTTCAGCCCTGGGTGACGATCAGCGAAACGGCGCCGCCGACCCTCATCATTCACGCCATGGACGACTCCGTCGACGATATCCGCCAGCCCATGGCCTATGCGCTGGCGCTCAATGACGCCGGCGTGCCGGTGGACATGCGTCTGTATGCCAAGGGCGGCCATGCCTTTGGAATGCGACCGACGACCGATCCGATCACGACCGACTGGCCCGAACAGGTCAGAACCTGGCTGCTTGGAATGGGGGTGTTGTGACCCTGCGGCCCTGACACCGGTCTTCCCCTCGCCTTGTCCCCGCCCCGCGCATAGGGCAAAGCGCGCGCATGCGCCTCGCCTTCATGGGTACCCCCGAATTCGCCGTGCCGTCCCTGGCCGAGCTCATCGCCTCGGGCCATGAGATCGTGGCCGTCTATTCCCAGCCGCCGAAGCCGCGCGGCCGCGGCCAGAAGCTGACGCCGTCGCCGGTGCAGGCCTTCGCCGAGACCATGGGCCTGCCGGTCTTCACCCCCGCCTCGATGAAATCCCCCGAGGCGATCGAGACCTTCCAGAGCCTCGAGGTCGACGCCGCCTGCGTCGTCGCCTACGGCCAGATCCTCAAGACCGAAGTGCTCGACGCGCCCCGCCTCGGCTGTTTCAACCTGCACGGCTCGCTGCTGCCCCGCTGGCGCGGCGCCGCCCCGATCCAGCGCGCCATCATGGCCGGCGACCGCCAGACCGGCGTCCAGATCATGCGCATGTCCGAGGGCCTCGACGAGGGCGCGATCCTGCTCTCGGAAATCCTCGACATCCGCCCCGATGACACGGCCGCCACGCTCGGCGAACGCATGTCCCACACCGGTGCCAGCCTGTGGCCCCGGGCGCTGGCCGCCATCGAGCGGGGCGGCGTCGAGGGAACGGAACAGGTCGGCGAGCCGACCTATGCGAAGAAGATCACCCCCGCCGAGGCCCGCATCGACTGGTCCCGCCCGGCGGCCGGGGTCGACGCCCATATCCGCGGCCTGTCGCCCTTCCCCGGCGCCTGGTTCGAGGTTCCGGGCGAGGACGGGCCGGTGCGGATCAAGGTGCTGATGTCGCGCGTGTCGACCGGCTCGGGCGCGGCGGGTCAGGTGCTGGACGGCGCCCTGCGTATCGCCTGCGGCGACGGCGCGGTCGACCTGCTCCGGGTCCAGCGCGCGGGCAAGGCGGCCCAGACGGCCGACGAGATGTTGCGCGGCTTCCCGCTGCCGGCCGGAACGGTGCTGTCTCCCTCAAGCAGCGAGCCGCCGCGCGGCGAGCGATAGGGAAACAGGCATGCCGCGGTACCGGCTCACCCTCGAATACGACGGCTCGGCCTACAACGGCTTCCAGGCCCAGACCGACCAGCCGACCGTGCAGGGCTCCGTC
>Ga0187845_1001214_pt1 | contig 14891 bp, 8 predicted proteins | sample SpaLakP09_SKY_68_FD_134515 | JGI IMG/M metagenome (GOLD analysis project Ga0187845, IMG submission 134515) | Oligotrophic lake water microbial communities from Sparkling Lake, Wisconsin, USA - SP09_SKY_68 | ecosystem: Environmental > Aquatic > Freshwater > Lake | place: USA: Sparkling Lake... | reverse complement strand
GGGTTCCTCAGCAGCCGAAGCAGTGCGCCGGTTTCCCGGCCCACCGCTTAAAGATCCCCCCACCAGTCCCCCTCACCCAGGGACGGGGGTTGTGGGGGGAGCACGGTGGGACGACTGGCGCACGGGCTGCCACCTCCCAAGGGCGGCGCAGCACCGCAGCCGACGTGCCAGCTCGGCTGGCGCAGCGGTTGCAGCGCAGCCGACCGAACGATCACGAGCAGCGGCGTCTCTGCGGCCGACGTGCCACAAAGCGAAGCGACTGGCGCGGCGGTCGAGCCGCTGATCGCTGGCATTGCAGCGGCGCAGCCGCTGCAGGCACTTCTCTGAACCCGGTATTCAGCGGCCCGGCTCCGGGCATGGCGGGTGACCGGGGTGGCGATCTGGCCGGCGTTGCACCGAGCGGAGCGCAGCGCAGCGAACTGCAAGCCGGTCAGTTCGCCAAGCGGGCCTCGTTCACGCGCAGCGTGAAGGAATCAGGGCCCGCTCTTCCCCGGGCACGGGATCGGGCCGCCGCGTGCTTCAGCCGGCAGCGCCGGCCTGACCGAATTCGCGTGAGGGATGGCAGCCCGTCAGGGGCGAGACGACGGGCCTTCGACAGTGGCTCGACGCGCAGCGCAACAGCAGGGCCCAGCGCAGCTGGACGCCCGCCATTGCCTTCATTGGCTAGGGTAGGCGGCTGCGGCAGAGCAGCCAGTAGCGCGGCGGCGCCGGCTGCATTCGGGTTCACATGTACCTGACGCCGCTGTCGATTTCCGAGGTGATCGAGGCCACACCCTGGCATGGGCAACGACGGCGTCTAGCTTGTCGAGAACGGCGCTTGTCCCGCGCAGCACTTGAGCCTGGAACTGCGCCATCACCAGGATGTGAGGTCGGCGTCCTCACCCTCGCCACCGGGACGACCGTCCTTTCCGAAGGACATCAAGTCGTATTCGCCGTGTTCACCCGGCGCGCGGTACTGGTAGTCGTTGCCCCAGGGGTCCTTGGGTACGGCCTTGCTCAGGTACGGCCCGGTCCACTTGGGCTCGTCGGCCGGCTTGGCTACCAGCACGGCCAGACCCTGGTCGGTGCTGGGGTAGCGGCCGACGTCCAGCCGGGTACTGGTCCAGCGACTTCTGCAGCGCGTCAATCTGAGCCTTGGCCGCCTTGACCTCGCTCTTGCCGATCTGGCCGAAGAACTTCGGGCCGACATAACCGGCCAGCAGCCCGATGATGACCATGACGACGAGCAGTTCAAGCAGCGTAAAGCCGCGAGCAGGAGCGGAACGGGACATCGCGTTGTGTTCCTCGGCGAGAGCTGTTGATTGCGCTCGATGCGGCAATCAAGATTTGACTATTCGCCTATCGTGGGGGGCGTCGGTTGAGCTTGAAATGCCTTCTCCAGCATTGTGACAGCCCCCACGAACCGTTCGTTGCGGCCGTGGCGAAGATTGAGAACGGACGAACTGTCGTCGCGCCTACGCCAACCAAATGGCCTCTTGCCGAGCGATGCGAATGGAGAATACGGCAGCACGTAGGCTGCCAGCTCAACGCTCGTTGCTCAAGGACACATGCAATTGACCGCATACGATCAACTAGCGAGTCCAGGCGGCAGATCTCCGGCAGGCTAGGCCGAGTGCTGATGCTGAGGCCATGCCGACAGCGACCGGAGGAGTCGACAGTCGTGAGCAAACCAGCGGCCTAGCCACTCCCTGTAGTGCCCGACGGCAATGGTTTCAGGAACGCGGCCGGCCTCGACGCCTGCAATCAGGTGCCCGACCTTCATGCCGCACATCAATGCGCTTAGCACACCGTGGGCAGCAGAAGGATCCAGCACCGCAGCGGCATCACCGGCCTGGAAGTAACCCGAGCCCGCGCATTGCGGCACGTAACGCCAGCTCACGTCTGCGCCGCGCACCGGTCCGGCTGGCTGCAGCGAGGCGATTAGCGGTGCAACGGAAGCACCGCGCCATCCGGACGCGTCCGTGACCGTTGTCCACTGGTACAGCGAGGGACCGATGCGCGCGCACCACCGCCAGCCGCCCGTCTCAAAAGAGAACTCCGGCACATCGTCAATTTCAGGGCAGTTGCCGGTCATGTAGCCATAGCGTGCGACGAGCTTTGGCGAACACCGTCTGACTTCCAGGCCCAACTGCCGCGCCAGATGGTGCGAGGCTCCTGCGGCATCAACAGTCCAGCGCGCGCGCCATTCCCGCTCTCCCGCCTTGACGCCGCAGACGCGGCCAGCAGTTTGAATAACCCGCCACGGTTCACACCCGAAGTGAATGTCTGCGCCCCGCTTGGCCGCAGCCTCGAGCAACCCTGCGTCGAAGCTCGCGCGGGGAAGCTGGAAGCCATACCAGGAACCCTCTCCATCCGCCCCGTAGGGCTGAAAGGCACGCTGCCCTTCCCTGACCACGCGCACGCCCTGGTGGCGGACGATCGAACGATCCGCCACGATATGCGCAACCCCGAGACGCCGCAGGAGTGGCTCAACGCCGGGGTGAAGCGTCTCGCCCGGGCGGTGACGCGGGAAGCTGGCGCGCTCCAGGAGCGTGACGTCAAGGCCGGCCTGCACTGCAGTGATGGCGGCTGCGCTGCCTGCTGGACCACCGCCGAGGATGAGCAGATCCTTCATGGCCGGTTGAACTGGCTGACCGGCCCTCCGTTCTCGCGCACAAAGGCACGCCGGCCGTCCAGCTGGATCTCGACGCGCGTCAGCACTTCGAAGCTCAGCCGCAGCGGCGGGTCACCGACGGGCACCGGTGTCGGCAGGCACTCGACGAACTCGAAAAGCAGCCCAGGCCCATTGAGCGCGGCGGTCATCGGCGGTTGCACGGCACTGCTCCATACCGCCCAGTCCGGCACCGCTTCGACGGTCACCAGCCAGGCTGGCGACGATGTGAGATGGGACAGGACCCTGTCGCGGCAAAAGCGCAACGCCTCCATGCGGTCGATCGCTTCAACGGTGGTCAGCCGGTCAAGCCCGCTGAAGCCCAGCTGACCATCCAGCGCAGCGCGTGTTTCATCAGCCCGCTCGGGGTTGCTGGCATTCACCCAGAGACTGTCACCACGGCTGAAGAGGAACGGGCCTGTATCGCCGTCCCATCCCAAGCTGCTGCCCTGTTCGCCGCTGACGACGCGCGGATGTCCGGGGTTGTAGCCGAGCTCGCCATCGGTCAGCGGAATCGATGTTCTCAACAGGACATCCGAACCGGGGTGGAAGCCGTACGTACGGGATGAGTCGGGGGCGGCCGCAGGCCAGAAGGAGTTCAGTGCTGCGCACAACTTGGCATCTTCGGGGAAGGGGCTGCCGAGTCCATAACTTGCATAGGTGTCGTCCTGACCGATGACATGCTGCGAGACATCCCAGCCTGGTGCAAAAACGTCGGATGCGGCGTCCGGCAGCCAGGTGGTGCCGAACCTGCCGGGGGCCACGCGAGCGGCGGAGCCTGCCGTCGCCGCACGACCCACGACGGCGGTGACGCTGCGGCTGGCGGCTTCGCTGGCTGCAAATGCGCTGACCCCGGAGGCAGCGGCCGCAGGGTCGATCAATACCGGATTGGGAATGCGCCGCGTGGGACGGATCACACCGGTGGCCGAGGTCCGGAATCGACCATCGCTCAAGGGTTCCGGCCCACCCTGCGCGAAGTGCAAATCCGTCCGGCCAAGCCCCACCGGCGCATTGCTGAGGCTCTCGATCCATTCAAGAATCTCCACCTGTTCAAGCTGCGGGAAATAGTCCACCGCCGTCACGAGCGAATACGCGGGAAACATCATCAACGGAGCCAGTGCTGCGGGTGCGGCGCAGGACACCACGCCATCACAGGTGCCGTCGACGAAATGCGCTGCCTCGAAGCCGCCAGCAGCCAGCTTCGCATCGAAGCGCTCGGCGGCAACCGTTCCCGAATCAGGGATCCGGTTCATGTCCAGGATGCGCGCCGGCCCCCCGGGCGGCCGCACGACCTGCTGCCGCATGTTGGCGTACTCCGGTGCGGCGCGCCCCTTCTGCGGGATGGACCGCAACATCAACGAACTCCAGAACCGGTTGTTCGACGCGGCGGCCGGCACCCTGAACCGGGCGATCTCGTCCACCTCGCCCACGCGCTGCACGTCGGTGCGGACGATAGCATTGGGTACCGGCATGGTCAGCACGCTGGCACCGGCTGCCTGCAGGGACACCAGATCCGTGGCGGATGGCGTGACACGTCGGAAAGGCGGCTGGTTGATGTCGAACAGGGCCAGCGGCGCCACCCGCCCGGGATTGTCGGGAGACGCCAGGTGCATGCGCCGCAGCTTCTCGTTGATGTGGAACTCGGCGAAGTCCAAAGGCGCAATGGCGAGAGGGCTGCCATCCTCGGACCAAAGGCATTCGTCGCCTGGAAAGACCTTGTGCATCGGAAAAAGGAAGATCTGCGTAGCGTCGGGAGAAACGGGACGGAGCACCTGGTCAGACGCGGTGGGCGTTCGGTACTCCGCGACGAACAGCGCATACCGTGCTGGCAGAGGGGCAAAACCCCTGTCGCCCTGCGCAGGCCGAGGATCGAAGCCACGCTGGGCGGCGTCGTAACGAGGCGGCTCGTTGCCGACACGTGCGACACCCGTGCGCGAGAAGCACAGGTCGGCATGCCGCCTGTGTGGCGACAGCGCCTTCTCACGGTACTGGTATGCCATGACCGCCAGTACCGGGTTGGTGAACGAACTCAACCGGTGGCGCGCGGCGCTGTAGATGTAGTTCTCCAGCGCATCCAGTTCTTCCAGCGTGGGAAAGTCCTCCATGACCGGATCGGTCGTGAGCGGTAGCACGTCGGGAGAAGCCAGCGCGTGATACAGCAGGCTCCTCCCTGGGATGGCCGGCTCGACACCTCGCGTGCCGTCCAGCGCGAACTCCTCGAAGCCGGGCTGGGTGCGGTCAATGACCAGCGGTCGCGCCAGCTCAGCCGCGAGCTTGCTGACCGGCACGCCCACATCTAGGCCGTGGGCCTTGAGCAGGCTGCCCCACCCTCGCGGTGCAAGCCGCACGAGCATGGTATGCACATCGTTGATCAACGGCATGGCGCCTCCGGATGAGATGGATCGGTGAAGTACGGCTGGCCGCACGGGTCAGAACGGGCGATGCGTGACGCTCACTCGATGGGGCCCTCAGCCCCGTGCGCCTTGTTGGAGTACATGAGCTGGACCGGCAGGCTGATGCCTACCGAGCCCTGCGTCGAGCTCTCGACCTCCTGGAACACGAGCGACAGGTTCGAACCCGCCTTGAAGATGGGCTGGTCACCGACCTCCTGTCCCGTGGCCGAGGTCCAGCCGCAGAACGCGCTGTCGTTGTTCACGATCGCATCGCTCACATCCGGATCGGTACGGAACTCGTTGAGCTCGTGATAGAGCGTGCCGACCACGTTCTGCCACGGCTGCTGAAAGGCCAGGATGCCGTTCTGCCTGAACCCGCTCAAGGTGGTCGAGTAGACATTGGCCGAGTAGTAGAGCGTGATGCGCCGTCCGCTGCGCACGATGTGCGTCGACCCGTGGAAACCGCCGAGTCCCTCCAGTGAGGACGCATCGTCGAGCGACAGCACCGTTCCCCGCGGCAGGATGAGGTTGAAGATGCACGTGTCGAGATCGCTGGACTTGACGGCCCCACTGTCGTACAGCGAGACCACCATGGCCTGCACGTCACTCTCGCTCATGGCCGCCGGCTTGACGCCGCCATGGATAAGGGACTCGCGCATGCTGCAGTCCAGTGACACACCGCCGAAATACTGCTTCATGACGTTGTTCAAACGTCGCTCTTTCATGGCCAGGTCAATGGCGGTGTCGATGGATTGCACATCGGATGCCAGCCACGACGCCACGCCCCCGAGATACACGTTCTGGAACTCCATCTTCGGCACCAGCTTCCCTCCACGGAAGATCAGGTCCGCCGCCGGCGCAGGGGCAAGTCCCGGCGCGAGCGCCACGGGCAGAGCCCAGGAATCGCCGCGTCGCTTCGAGGCCTCTCCCGCACGCAGGTAGTGCCGCTGCTCAGCCCACGATCCCGGGAGAACCTGTATCCGCATCGGCTGCATCTGCGCCGCCACCCTGACCTGCCTCGCCGCAAGAGAGATGTCCGTCGAGACCGGCGCCAATTCCGGCGAAAGTACGCTGGGAAACACCACGGCGCGCGTGGATCCTGCGGACGCTACACGTGGCGGGGAAGCGACCGTCGACGCCACCGCAACCTGCGGCACTTCTGCATTGACCACCTCCAGGCCAGGAAGCCGAAGCTCCGGCGCCTGATGGGCGGCAGCTCGTGCAACACCGCGCACCCTGACCTTGATCAGTTCGGCAATCTGGCTTCCAAAGCGCAGGGGTCGCCCATTCACCTTCAGGTCGCTCAAGGTGAACCCCGAACCTGCGGGCGCCTCGAACACCACCCGCAACATAAAGTTGGCATCGCCCCGGGTTACCTGCAGGCACTGAGCTGCCGAGAGATTGCCGGGCGCCTCGATGGCAGCAAGGTCGATCTCATGGATGTACAGCCCCACCGGATCAGCGAACGACACCTCGTTGCCTGCGCGAACGAGCTCATTGATCTGTGCCCCGATGTGCGGGTCGCTGTGCCGATCCGCGTCGCCGAACTGCAATGCGCGGATCACGCCCTGCTCGGACGTCACGGGGACACCATGCGCATCGGCAACGGGCCATGTCGCACGCGCGGACAGGTTCATGGCAGCAACCAGCGTGTTGGCGGACTGCGCCATGTGCATGAGCGCACCACGGCCCTGGGTTGGCCAGTTCCAGGCGTTCCGAGGGTTGTAGCTCCCCTGAGCATCGGCAAGATCCTGAAGCTGCACGCTGGACGACACATGCCTGCGGTAGAGCTCGAGCACCTTCTGCCTGTCGTTGCGCCACAGGAACCTGTAGTAGTCCTGGGTCTCCGTCGTGAACGTGATGCGCAGGAGGCGGTCTCCGGCTCGCGCGACTTCCCACTCGCAGTACTCCTCCTGGAGGTCACGGCGGTCGTCCACCAACGCCCACTGGGACTGCCTGGCCTTTTTGGGATAGGCGGTCCAACGGATGTCTGCCGCCACGGTGCCCGCGAATCCCTCGTCCGCGGCGTTGAAGAACCAGGCGGCGTCCTGAGGCGGGGTTGGCACTCCGCGTGTGCCCAGGATCTCGTTCGCAAAGTCGACCGACAGCTTTTTCGTCCAGCTGTCGAGCGCCACCGCATCGAGTTCGGGGATGTTGCCGGGGGCCTGCATGGTCATGATCACAACTCCTGTTCACCAAGGGAAGATGCCTTCGCCACGACGTTGGCCGCCGGATCGAAGGCGAGATGGGCGACGGTCGCGCCAGCTGATGCGGTCGTGTGCCGGAACTCGTTGAGCGACCGACCACGGAAGGCTGCGCGGCGCGAATCGGCGAGCCTGAGCAGGTCTGCGCACCCCTCATCCGTGGTCAGCCTCGTCTTCACCGCCCGGACGAAGTCAGCCAGCTCCCGTCGCGCCGTACCCAGTAGGTCCCCGTCGTCCCAAAGCGCGAGCAGCCGCGCTGCCGGTGCTGTGTCCGCTGCGAGCCGCGCCCGGTCCAGCACGCTGGCATCCAGCGCGGCGCCCCGGTCTCCTGCTTCGATCACTTCGGGAAACAGATCCAGCAAGGCGCCGCGGTCCGGTGAAAACACCGGATTGCAGAAGTCGACCATCAGCAGACACAAGGCCAGCCTGGGGCTAATGACCTCACTCGCAATGAGATGCTCTAGCACGAAGCTGTCCTCGAACGCACGTGCGGGGACAACAAACGCGAAGTCGGTGTCTCCGGGCACGGATGGACCGCCCGGCTGCGCCTCGACCCTCACGTCCAGATCGATGAGAGCCTTGCGATATGACGCCGATGAAATGCTGAACTCGACATCTGGTAGCAGTCCGCCGCCGTCCAGCGCCTCAGCCACTGCGGAAAAGCCATCCACGTCGAGGAAGAACTCCGCGGGCAGATCCAGCGCGTCGACCGATGGAAGCTCTCCGGCGAGGATCCCGCTGCTCACCAGATTGACCGACGTGGTCCAGGCCAGCTGACGGACATACCAGCGCAGATTGGCAAGCCTGCCATCTTCCAGATCGCCAGCCATCCTGCGCCGCGTCCAACGTCGTACCGCGCGCTGAACAACCGCCTCTAGAACCTGGGCACCTTCCAACTCAGCGAAAAGCGGGTGTCGATCCAGTGCTGGCATGGGAAACAGCAACGCCCTGCTGATACTGCGCGACTGGCTGTGCCAGTGCACCCATGGGAACTTCAACTCCTTCATGACCAGACTGCCATTAATGTGGCTATCGAAAGGCCCCCTGCCCCGGCTGCCTGGTCGCAGCGCGTCGAAGGAATTGCCGGCCCAGATCCAGTGCCCACGCAACCGTTCGAAAAAATGGAACGCGCCCTGCGATTCACTCCAGGCGATCAACTGCAGCAACGCTCCTGGATCGTCGGGACTCGCGATCGTGCTCAGCAGAAGGTCGGGATCAGTGGCGCTGTCCTTTTGCCACGTGAACACGAGCCTCGCATTGAGCGGCAGGCGGGCGGGCGTCTGCTGGAATGCCGCGCCCTCGGCAACCGCATAGAGCTTGCGAAGGGGCCGGGCCTCGTCATCTGCCAAAGCTCCGATGGCTGCGTCCAGTTGCGCCAACGTGAGCGGAACGACGCCTTGAAGGAGCAGGAGCCTGGTGAACGGATCGCCGAATGCAGCAACCTCGCCCGCGGCCATCGCCCGTGGAGCGTTGTCGACCCCGAGCACCATTGCCATGAGCGGCGTTTCTTCAGCCGTCGACTCGACAGCTGAAGAGGTGAGCAGGGCCACGCGCGGTACGGGACCGGCCGCCATCCGGTGGGCATCGGTCAGATGGCGCGAAAGAACCTGTCGGGTGGGAAACGATGTCGTCATTTCTGCTCCTGCGAACCGAAGTCCGACGCAGGCACGATGGAGGTGGTGCGCCATGTGCAGGCGCGTGACCGGCAGATGCGCACCCGGCTTCGCTAGGGTGTCACCTTCTCGAGCGTGTTGATGCTGATGTGCGGCCAGCGGATCAACCCGCCATTGGGGCTGCTCAGGAAGTCCAGCGACACGTCCTGCAGGTACTGCAGCACCATGCGGGGATTGCCGGCGGCATCGAGTTCGTTGAGCTCGTGGATCCAGAACGTGGCCACCATGCGTCTAGCATCCGCCTGGCGCTCAATGAACGGGATGTTGTGGATGCCGGCACTCTGGGTCGTGGTGTCGACGTGCAGGATCGTCGTCCTTGCGATGTCGAGGCCATTCACCGCCAGCCTCAGCAGCGCTGAGGGATCCACCGGGTCAAATCCCGGGAATCCGGGAGCGTTCACCACTCCCTTGAAAGGCTGGTCGTGAAACGTCTTGTACGGGGCAAGGTAGCGGTTGTTGGGGTCGTCAATGTCGGTGTTGGGGATGTTGATCGGCAAGCCGCTGACCTGGGGAATCAGCGTCCCCGGATCTGGTGACTCCACCACGTCCGAGGTGCCAAGCGCGAGCACCGAATTCCCGTGCGGGACCGTGGCCAGGCGCCCGACGTCGATGTCGTCGTCGACATGATTAGTCATGAAGAGCCACAGACCCGCTTCGTGGTGAATTGCCAGATTCGCGCTACCCGCCAATCCGCTGAGCGGCAAATCGGCGGCAGCCACTTGGTGAATGACCTGTTCGTAGTCCAGCGTCACCGTGAGCTGATCCTTCTCGGCGACGGGCGTTCCTTCAGTGATGCCACGGTTCGGAACCGCCTTGTCCACGAGCGTGAAGACCAGCGTCTCATCGAACTGGTTCAGCAAAAGCCTGAACGGAGGGCCAGCAGGCGCGGCAAACGGTAGCGCGATCATGTTCCATCCGAGGCCAGCGCTCTTCCATGTCCCGGGCAGTGGCGCCAGCGGGCCGAGCTGGGGGTCCAGCGCAACGGCGGGTGCGACCCGACGTCCCACGCTGGCAAGAGCCTGTTGCATCTGCGGATGGAGTTTCATCTGGAGTTCCTCGGTTTGGATGACCTTGCGGACCAGCCTTGCAGCCGGCATGGCGCCGCCGGAATGGACCGCTATCAATTTGCTGCTCGGCGCGAGCGCATTGGGCACGTCAGTTCGCGCCTGCACATCCACTCTGGACAGGAAGGACGAGAAGCACGTCATGCAGACCCAGTGCCGGTTTGCCTCCTAGACAACAGTGGCGAGGAGCGCTTGTTCACCCAGACATCGAGGCACAGGATCCCCTCGGTTTCAAAACGTTTAAGGAGGATTCAAGTGGCCACAAAGACTCTTGAACGGCGACGCACGACAGTGCAGCCATCAGGAGAACGCCATGAACATTTGCGACCAGGTATCCACCCAGCTTGACGAGCTTGAGCGTCTGACCGGCCTGCTTGAGGCCGACATGGCACTGGCCTTGTTTAACCAGATCGAATGCGGCCTAATCGTCTGTGACGAACACGGACGCATCCATTTCGCCAACCACTCAGCGCAGCAGGAACTGGCGTCACAGTTCGTACTTCGGCGGGGCGGCGGCAGGCTGCATGCCATCGGAAGCGACTCCGAGGAACTGCACAACGCCATCCGTCGCGCGGCGTCAGACAGCCGGCGCATCCTGGTCCGGCTCAGAGGTGCCGGCGATGAATTGATGGTTTCGGTGATGCCGCTCCAGATAGCCCTATGTGGGCACGTGCTGGTCATCCTGGGGCGACGGCAGCCGTGTTCCGACCTCGGCCTGGAACTTCTCGCCACCTGCTATGGCTTGACCCTGGCCGAGCGCAAGGTCCTCAGAGCATTGATCCGTCGATCAACCCCCTGCGAGATCGCAAAAGCACACGCCGTGAAGCTGAGCACGATACGCACGCAGATCCTGTCCATCCGCTCCAAGTTCGGATCGCGCAGCATCGAGGATCTGATGCTGCGAGCCGCCCAGGTGCCGCCGGTGACCGGCGCCTTGCGTCACACTGGGACCTTGCCTTCCTCAACCAGCCTGCAGGCCGCATGAACCCGGAACGCCGGGGAATAGCCTCGCTCGGGCTGCGGTGACAGCCCGCGACTGGACGCGCGCCCCTGCACGAGCAGACCGGCTAGACCAGCACGCTGCGGCCCGCCAGTGCCGTCTCCAGCGACGACGCCAGCAAGGACTCCTCGACGTGGCGGCCATGCAGCATCCACAGCCGCTGCTCAGAGACGGGCACGACGTCAATCATCAGGCGAAGGGACTCCTCACGTGCCCTCGCCGCCAGACGGTCGCGGTGGCCGTCCGTCCTGCGGTGGTACTCGTCTACCGCACCCAGTACGTAGGATGCCAGTTGGTATTGGGATCGCGCCGCAGCAAGCCAAGCGAAGATGTCGCCTCGGTGAAAAAACAGGCCGCAGCTGCGCAGCGCCCTCACGGCATCCGGCAGGGACGCGCTGGCAACCTCAAGACGTCCCGCAGCCGTGCGGGCAGCGAGGAGCGCTGCCAAGGCCTCTGCGCGTGGCAGACCGTCGTGAGGGCCTGGCGGAATCCGGCGCAGCAGGTCCAGCAACCCGTCTTCGGCCACCTCCGGCTGGCCGGCCTGCAGCTGGATCCATGCTCGATCCGACAGCAGGTTGTAGCGGTAACGTCGGTAGCCGTAGAGTTCAGCGATTTCCAGAGCTTCCTGATTGAGCGCCAGGGCCTGTTCGAACCGCCCGCATGCATCAGCCAAAAGTCCGTCCAGCCGCAGGCGACGCATCACATCCGCTGCAGGGGTCTGGGCCGATTCGAGCTGGCGCGCGCGCGACAGGGCCTGTTCCGCCGCGTCCAACTCGTTCAGCGACAGGTGCGCCTCCGCCAACTGACGGCGGCAGGCGTGCACGCGGCGAACGCGACCCAGCTGTTCGAACATGGCTTCGGCGCGCGCGAGAACCTCAACGCACCGCCGTCCCGGAAGTCGTCCGTCCTTGCCGACGCGGCCCACCCATTGCCAGTACTGTGCGGCCAGGCCAGGCTCAGTGTCCGAAGTGACGAATCGTTCGACCTTCAAGAGATTGTCCAGCACCTCAGGCACGGGCCCGGATGTCGCCAGTACGACGCTGGAGTCGGTCGCCAGGGACAGCGCTACGCCGCCCTCCCCCGCCGCAGAAATGGCAAAGGTCAGTGCCGCCCTCAGGTTAGCAACCTCGTTCAGCTGCCGGTCCGAGTCCCGCTCCCGAGCGGCCTGCTTGAACACAGCGCGCATCGCGTGCGCATGCCGCTGCCGGATCAACTCGATCTCGTCCAGCGCCTGCATCTGCTCGACTGCGAACTCGCGCATCGTCTCGAGCATCCGGTAGCGCGGACGTGGACCTTGCGTGGCCATCACCAGCAAAGAACGATCAAGAAGGATGTCCAGTTGCTCAAGCAGCCAGCCCTCGTCCTCATCCGGGAGGTCACAGGCTACCGGCAGAGCCGAATCGGCGCAGAAACCGCCGTGGAAGATGCCAAGCCGACGTACCACCCGCTGAGTTTCCGGAGCGAGCAGATTGAAACTCCAATCGAGTGCAGCGCGCAGCGTCTGGTGGCGCCGCATGGGCGCCCGGACGCCACCTCCCAACGTGCGAAGTTTCTCGCCAAGGCGGGCGCGCACGCCCTCCAGCCCAAGCAATTGAACGCGCGCAGCAGCGAGTTCAATCGCCAACGCGATCCCATCAAGTTCGCGGCAAATGTGAACAATGGTTTCCAGGTCCTCCGTCGTTGGTCTGAAGTCAGGCTGACGCGCGCAAACGCGTTCAATGAAGAGCTGCACAGCTCCGTGAGCGAGCGCATTGGCAATCTCGGCAACCGAAGGGACGCTCAACGGCCCAAGCCGGTACAACTGCTCGCCTTCCACATGCAGCGGTTCCTGGCTAGTGACGAGCACACGCAACCCAGGCGCCTCCCGCTGTAGCGCTCTTGCGAGCGGCGCGACCCCCGCCACTAAGTGTTCGCAGTTGTCCAGCACTATCAGGAATTCGCTGGCCTGGGTCGCCCGTACCAGTTCGGCCAGGGCGCCAATCTGACCAGGCAACTGCAGGCCGAGGGTCTGCGCCACAACCGCGGGCACCAGCGACGGATCCCGGGTTGCCGCGAGCTCGACGATCCAGGCTCCACCTGAAAACTGCCCTGAAAGCCGCTGGGCGAGCATGCTGGCGAGACTGGTTTTGCCGATACCACCGGCGCCGCACAGGGTCACCAGTGGACAACGTTGCAGCGCCGATGTGACGGCATCGATATCTGATTGGCGGCCGAAGAGTGCCGGCATAACAGCCGGCACGTTGCCGTGCCTGAGGCCTGGCTGCCGGTCCAGCAGGGGCTCCTGCGCGGATGCGGTGAACTGGTAGCCGCGTCCGGTCACGGTGGTGATGACGCCGTTGCCCAGCAACTTGCGGAGTGTCGAAATTTGGACAGCGAGGTTGCTGTCCTCGACCACGCTGCCCGACCAAACGATGCGGAACAGTTCGTCCTTGGCGACCAGGCGCTCACGTCGCGCGGCGAGTACCACCAGCACGTCGAAAGCACGCGCCCCCAGCGTCAGCGGCAAGCCATCGGCGAGCAGCAAGCGCTCCGCAGGGCGAAGCTCAAACCGACCGAAAACAAGCCGCTGCATGTGGTCCTGTGTTCCCTAAGTCGTGACGGCGAGACGGTCGAAGGAGCGAAAGTAGAAATTCTCGAACCAGACGGGTTCTTTGCCCGTCGCGATGCGCAGCCCGGGCTTCTTTTCGATCAGTGCCCGGATCGCCGGCTCGGCAATGAGCGACTGCAGATGGCGCCCCATGCACTCGTGGGTGCCATGTCCGAACCCCAGATGGGGTTTGGGCAGAGCACGACCAGGCCTGAATACATCGGCGTCCACACCGTAGACAAGCTCGTCGCGGTTCGCCGAAGCCAGCACGCCGTAAACCCGCTCGCCCTTGCTGATCACGACATCACCGAACGAGACGTCACGCTTTGCAAACCGGTCGATGACAGCCAGCGCATGTTCACGACGACGCATCTCTTCCAGGCATGATGGGAGCAGTTCCCGGTCAACTTGAATCCGCTTCCACCACTTTCCGTCATCCAGCAGCAGTTGCCGGATGCCCGTCGCTAGCAGGAACTCCACGGACATATAGCCTGCGACCGTCATGCTCACCAGGCTGCGTATGGCCACAAACGGCGTGAGCGGGCCAGTGCCGACGAGAGGGGCCAGGTGCGCCAGGAAACTGCCGCTGAAATCCGGATTCGTCCTGGCTGCCTGCAGGAGCATTCCGAGCTCCTCGGCCAGCTTCTTTCCTGCCTCCGCACCCGGCCTGCTTTGCACCTCATCGAGCGTATGGTCATGATGCTTCATGACCGTACGCGCCAGAGCGTCCAGATCCTCCCGAGCTTGAGGCGAGATGCCCGCACCGCCAAGTATGTCGAAGAACACCTCCCGAGGCACCAACCTCGCGAAGTCATCGACCAGGTCAAAGCTCTGGCGAGCCTCCAGCGATCTCATCGTTGCCGCAATAGCCTTTTCGACCATGACCTTGCCGTTGGATGCACCTTTCACCCACGCGGAGGCGATCAGGTTGCGCACCTGCCCGTGAGGAGGCTCGTCCATCTGGAAAAGCCCTCGCTCCGCCGTTGCACCGATCACGTCGGCACTGAAGTTGTCATCCTCGCTACAGACACGGAGCACATCCTCATAGCGGAAGATGAACCAGCCGTCGAAAGGTGGCGGCGCCCGGTGCAGCGGCGTCTGCTTCCTGAACTTGGCGAAGGCGGGATACGGATCTCTCCAGAACACGGGGTCCTTCGTGTCGAACTCCGGTGCGGGGGCCGGCGGAGCAGCCGGGGTAGCGATCGGTGCGGCGATCTGCCCCTTGCCGACGCTTTCCCAGCCGATTCGAGTCCTTTGTTCCGAGGTCAGCTCGTTGACGACCTTTGCATGGATGCTCATGTTGAGTCCCTTGGTTTGATC
>Ga0187845_1001210_pt1 | contig 14915 bp, 17 predicted proteins | sample SpaLakP09_SKY_68_FD_134515 | JGI IMG/M metagenome (GOLD analysis project Ga0187845, IMG submission 134515) | Oligotrophic lake water microbial communities from Sparkling Lake, Wisconsin, USA - SP09_SKY_68 | ecosystem: Environmental > Aquatic > Freshwater > Lake | place: USA: Sparkling Lake... | reverse complement strand
CCGCTGGCCAGTCCGCTGACGATGGTGTAACCGTGCTCGGACAGGCGCTGGGCAAAATCGCTGGCGATCTGCTTGCCTGGCGGCGTGGCGCTACGGCTGCCCACCATGGCCAGCATGGGTTGTTGCAGTAATTCGCGGCGACCGCGGGCAAACAGCAGCGGCGGTGGTGAGGCGGTTTCGGCCAGCGCCTGCGGATAGTCGTCATCCTGCAGGCTGAGCAGGCTGCACTGCTCGCCTTCGGCCCAGGCCAGCGCGGCGGCAGCATCCGGCTGCGCCACCCGCTCACGCAGGGCCATGGCAGCCTGCTGACCGATCAGTGGCGCGGTCTGGCTTGTACTGGCGGCCACAGCATGACTGGCCGAGCCAAAGCTGGCGATCAGCTTGAGAAAGCCCGCCGGGCCTATGCCCGGGGTCAGTGCCAGCAGCAGCCAGTCGCTGGTGCTATCGCTCATTCGCTTTCCGGTGGTGCCACGACATCGCCGACACTGGCGGCGTCGGCGCTTTCCAGCACCAGTCCGTATGACACCTTGTCAAACACGCGGTAGATGAAAATCTTGCCTATGGTCTGGCCTGGCAGCATGACGGATTTTTCTTCGCCGTTGGCGGTGATGATGGACACCGGTTTGCCATTCTTGTAGATGCTGAACACGTCGCCTGCTTCCACCTGTTCGCGCCGGCCACGGTTGATGACTACATTGGAATACTGCGCGGCACCGTCCACGCCATCGTAGACCGAGATGATCTGGCCGCGGATGTTGCCGTCCGGGCTGTGCGGCACGTAGCTGACAAACTGGTCTTTCGGGGCCTTGATCAGGCGGTCGCCCACCAGGATTTCACCGGCTACGCTGGTGATGTGCATGCTTTGCACATCCTCGCCCAGCTTGTCCACCACCACGTCACCACCGTACATCACTTCGAAGCCGAGGTTTTCCTTGGTGTCGGGGTCGACCAGCGGCTTGCTGGCACGATAGGCTTGCCAGTTGCCCATTTCGCCAACGCCGTTGGCAAAGACGCGGTCGCCCGTGCCGAAGGCCAGCCGTTGTTCCGGTCCGGCAATCAGCCTGGGCGCGGTGTTGAATTCATCTTCATTGACCACCAGCGGGCGGTGCAGGAAGGGCTCGATGGCCGTGGCCGGGATGCTGGGCACCGCCTTGTCCATGTCGGACATGCGTACTTGCGGTGACAGCCGCACTTCGCCCTGGCCACCTTTTTCCAGCGACAGCCGTGGCTGGCCGTTGACATAGCTCAGTACCAGCACGTCGCCAGGGTAGATCCAGTGCGGGTTTTTGATGTCACGCTTGTTCATCTGCCACAAGCTGGGCCACTTCCATGGGCTCTTGAGGTAGCGTCCCGAGATGCCCCACAAGGTATCGCCCTTGGTCACGGTATAGCGCGCGGGAGCGTCGGGCTTGATGGTGAGGGTGTCGGAAAATGCCGGGAGAGCCAGTCCCAGAGCCAAAGCAAGCGATATAATACTTTTACGCATGAAAAGTGCCCCAATATTGAGTGTAACGAGCGCCCGCGAGCGCTCCTTTGACAAACGAGCATGCGTCAGACCCGTCTATTATCGACGTGCTGATGGCATTACGACAACTTGGAGCAAGAAAACCGATGGCGCTGCTGAACATTCTGCATTATCCGGATGCGCGTCTGCATACCGTGGCCACGCCGGTCGAGACTTTTGACGCTGCCCTGCAGACCCAGATCGACAATATGTTCGACACCATGTACGAGGCCAAGGGCATCGGCCTGGCCGCCACCCAGGTGGACTACCACCAGCGGCTGGTGGTGATGGACATTTCCGAAGAGCATGACGAGCGTCGCGTCTTCATCAACCCGGTGATTACCGAAAAAGAAGGCGAAACCGTGTACGAAGAGGGCTGCCTGTCGGTGCCCGGCATCTATGACAAGGTGACCCGCGCCGAGCGCGTCAAGGTGCGCGCTCAGGATGCCACCGGCAAAGTATTCGAGCTGGAAGCCGACGGCTTGCTGGCCATCTGCATCCAGCACGAAATCGACCATCTGGACGGTAAGGTATTCGTTGAATACCTGTCCGAGCTCAAGCAGGGCCGCATCCGTACCAAGATGAAAAAGCGCGAAAAGCAGAATATGTAAGCCCGTGGCCGGTGCTGAAAGCAAGCGGCCTGCTTACTCCACATCCGAGACACGGCCAGCCCTGTCTCTTGTTTTTTTCAGGGTCACGATGAAACTGATTTTTGCCGGTACGCCGGAATTCGCTGCCGCAGCACTCAAAGCGCTGTTGGCTGCCGGGCATGAAATTGCCCTGGTGCTGACCCAGCCGGATCGCCCGGCAGGTCGTGGCATGAAACTCAAGCCCAGCCCGGTGAAACAGGTGGCGCTGGAGCATGGCCTGCGGGTGGAACAGCCGGTCTCCCTCAAAACGGAAGAAGCCCAGGCCATGCTGCAGGCTATCGGTGCCGAACTGATGGTGGTGGCGGCTTATGGTCTGCTGCTGCCCAAGGCCGTGCTGGAGATTCCGCCACGCGGCTGCCTCAACATCCATGCCTCATTGCTGCCACGCTGGCGCGGTGCCGCGCCCATTCAGCGCGCCATCCTGGCCGGCGACAGCGAAACCGGCATCACCATCATGCAGATGGATGTGGGGCTGGATACCGGCGACATGCTGTCCATCCACCCTTTGGCCATTGCCGCCGATGACACCGCAGCCAGCCTGCACGACAAGCTGGCCGCATGTGGCGCCGAGGCTATCGTCAGCACGCTGGCACAGCTGGACAGCCTGTCTGCGCAAGCCCAGCCGGAACAGGGCGTGAACTATGCGCACAAGCTGACCAAGGCTGAGGCTGAGGTGGACTGGTCGCTGCCGGCCGCCACCATTGCCCGCGCCATTCGGGCCTACAACCCGGCTCCGGGCGCGTTTACCAAGCTGGACGGCGAGCCGCTCAAGCTGTGGTTTGCCCAGGCCATTGCCGGCGAGGGCGAGCCGGGTGTGGTGCTGCGTGCCGATGCCGAGGGCGTAGTGGTGGGCAGTGGAGACGGGCTGGTGCTGGTCAGCCAGTTGCAGGCAGCAGGGGGCAAGCGGCTGAGTGCGCGTGATTTTGCCGCAGGCCGTACCGCGCTGGTGGGAACCCGTCTGGGCGGCTGAGCGTCACAACAGGCCAGAGCAAAGGAGGCTAGTGTGAATAATCTGATCAAGACCGCGGTGCTGATGGCCGCCTTCGTGGCGTTTCTCGGCTTCATTGGCGCCATGGTGGGAGGCAAGAGCGGCCTGTTACTGGCCTTGTTGTTTGCCGGCGGGATGAATCTGTTTGCCTACTGGAATTCCGACCAGATGGTGTTGCGCATGTACAACGCGCAGGAAGTGGATGCCAGCACCGCCCCCGAGTTTTACGGCATGGTGGCCGAGCTGGCACAGCGCGCCGGCCTGCCCATGCCGCGGGTTTACGTGATCCATGAAGACCAGCCCAATGCCTTTGCCACCGGGCGCGATCCGGAACACGCCGCCGTGGCCGCCACCAGCGGCATCATGCGCATGCTGGACTACCGCGAGCTGCGCGGCGTGATGGCGCACGAACTGGCCCACGTACGCCACCGCGACACGCTGATCTCCACCCTGTCGGCCACCATGGCCGGCGCGGTGTCGGCCCTGGCCAGCTTCGCCATGTTCTTTGGTGGGCGTGACGAAAACGGTCGGCCGGTCAATCCGCTGGCCGGCATCCTGGTCGCCATCCTGGCGCCGCTGGCCGCCAGCGTCATCCAGATGGCCATTTCCCGGGCGCGCGAATTCGAAGCCGACCGTGGTGGTGCCGAAATTTCCGGCGATCCGTTGGCATTGGCGGCAGCGCTGCAGAAGATCGAGTACTACGCTCAAGGTATTGCCATGCCCACGGCGCAGGCACACCCGGAAACCGCGCAGATGATGATCATCAACCCGCTGTCCGGCCTGAGCATGGGCGAGCTGTTCCGCACCCATCCGCATACCGAAGAGCGCATTGCCCGCTTGCATGCTATGGCGCGCGGCGTGGGCTGAACGTATCATGCGCCTCTAGCAAGAATCTGTTGCCGCCGCATCAAGCCAGACTGCTTGGTTTGCGGTGGGGGCAGAGACCCACGGGCCGGTGCCGCCAGATGCGAACCGGCCGTTATCAACGGCGAGAGCGCAGTCCTCGCCGTTTGCCATTTAAGGTTTTGACATGCATCGCATACAGCAACTGGCCGCCGACGTGCTGGGCCAGGTGGAATCCGGCCATACCCTGACCGAGGCCCTGGCCCAAGCCCAGCGCCAGGGCAGTGAATTGACGCCGCCAGAGCGCGCCGCCCTGCAGGACATCTGCTACGGCAGCCTGCGCCAGCTGGCGCGTCTGCGCTTCTGGCTGCGGCGGCTGGTCCCCAAAGCCCTGCCGGAACCACAGTTGGAACGGGTGCTGCTGGTGGCGCTTTATCAGCTGGTTTATACCCGTGCCGCTGATTACGCCATCGTCAACGAGGCGGTCAAGCTGTCCGAGCGCCTGGCGCGTGGCAAATTCAAGGCGCTGGTCAACGGCGTGTTGCGCAATTTCCTGCGTCAGCGCGAAGAAATGCTGCGGCTGGCAGACAAGGATCTGGAAGCAGCCACCAATCATCCGCGCTGGTGGATCAAGGCGGTACAGCAGGCTTACCCGCAGCAATGGTCCTCGATACTGGAATGGAATAACAGCCATCCGCCGATGACACTGCGTATCAATGCCCGCAAGAGTACGGTGGCCGGCTACCTGGCCCAGCTGGAAGCGCTGGGCATGGCCGCCAGCGCGCTGGATGAGATCTGCGGCATCCAGCTGGAAAAGCCGGTCAATGTGCGTGAGCTGCCGGGTTTTGCCGAAGGCGTGGTCTCGGTGCAGGACTGGGGTGCGCAGCAGGCTGCGGTGCTGCTCGACTTGCAGCCCGGGCTGCGGGTGCTGGATGCCTGTGCCGCTCCCGGCGGCAAAACCTGCCACATGCTGGAACTGGCCGACCTGCAACTGACGGCGCTGGACATCGATGCCCAGCGACTGCAGCGGGTGGCCGACAATCTGCAGCGCTGCGGGCTGAGCGCCAAGCTGCAGGCTGCGGATGCCGGACAGAGCGGTGACTGGTGGGATGGGCAGCCATTTGACCGCATTCTGGCTGACGTTCCCTGCTCGGCATCCGGCGTGGTGCGCCGCCATCCGGACATCAAGTGGCTGCGTCGCCCCGGCGATTTCGCTGCGCTGGCACGCCAGCAGGCGGTGATGGTTGACACGCTGTGGGGGCTACTCGCCTCCGGGGGCAAAATGCTTTACGCTACGTGCTCGATTTTTCCGGAAGAAAATCAGCAGCAGCTGGCCGCATTCCTGGCGCGTCATTCCGATGCCGAATGCCTGAATCAGCAACAACTGTTGCCCTGTGAGCGTCATGACGGTTTCTATTACGCGCTGCTTGCGAAACATTAGCCTGGTGTTATGGCTACTGGTCTGTGCCGTCAATACGGCGCAGGCCGATGGCATTCTGGCGCGCCGTGCCGATGCCGAGCTGACCCAGGATGGCCAACTGTCGCTCAGTACCCGTTTTCAGACCAAACTGTCCAGCGGGCTGAGCGATGCCCTGGAGCAGGGTGTTGCCCTGACTTTCCGGCTGGAGTTCGAACTTACCCGGCCACGCAGCACCGCTTATTATCTCAACCTGAAAGAATGGTTCGAGCCACATGCCAGCCTGGCTTTCAAGCTGTCCTACCAGCCGCTGACCAGTCGTTACCGCATCACCATCGGCAGTTTTTCAAATTATTACCGTACCCTGGCCGAAGCCATGGGCGCGCTTGGCTCCATCCAGGACTGGCGCGTCTTGCAAAGTGGCGCGCTCGATCCGCGCAGCCCCGGCAGCGTCGCTGGCCGGGTGCGGCTGGTGCTGGACATCAGTGAGCTGCCCAAGCCATTCCAGATCAATGCCCTGGGTTCGGGCGACTGGAGCCTGTCTTCCAACTGGACGGCCATCAGCATGAAAGATGGCAACTGATGCGTTACGCGGCGATCGCCCTGGCGACTTTCGGTGCCATCATGCTCTACCTGCTGGCGGTGGCCACCGGCAATGCCTCCAAGCTGGCCGAGTATTACTGGTGGGTATTCGGCCTCAACAGTCTGCTGCTGCTTGGCCTGCTCGGTGTGGTGGGGCGCCAGCTGCTGCGCCTGCGCCAGCGGGTCAAGGGCCGGGTTTTCGGGGCCAAGCTGACCCAGCGGCTGGTGATGATGTTTGCCGTGGTGGCCCTGGTGCCGGGCTTGCTGGTGTTTACCATCTCGGCCCAATTCCTCACCCGCAGTATTGAAAGCTGGTTCGACGTACGGGTGGAGTCGGCACTGGATCGTGGCCTGGAGCTGGGCAAGGGTGCACTCAACTATGTGCTGGAAGACGTTGCCCGCAAAAGCCGCGTCGTGCTGGATGACATCGACGGCCTGCCCGGCAGCATGCTCCCTTCTCGGCTGGAACGGCTGCGCGAGCAACTGGGACTGCGTGAGCTGGCCATTTTCGACAAATCCGGCAAGTTGCTGAATTTTGCCAGCACCAATGCCCGCCAGCTGCCACAACAGCCTGCCCGCGATACCTTGCGTGGCCTCAAGCTACGCCAGGGTAGCAAGAGTATCGAAAATGAGGCCGGTGGCCTGGCGCTCAAGGTACTGCTGCCCTACCGCACGCTGGAGGGCGACTGGCGGGTGCTGCAGGTGGTGCAGGCTGCGCCGCAGTCCATTGCCCATGATGCCGAGCAGATTGAAACCGCCCGCGCCGAATACCATCAGCTGTTGCTGTCACGTGATGGCCTGAAAACCTTCTACATGCTGACCCTGGCGCTGGCCTGCCTGCTGGCGCTCACCTCGGCACTGGCTTTTGCCCTGTTCCTGTCCGAGCGCCTGTCCGCCCCGTTGTCCGAACTGGCCGCCGGCACCCGTGCGGTGGCCCAGGGTGACTTTTCCAAGCGGCACCCGGTTTATCGCCGTGACGAACTGGGCATGCTCACCACCTTGTTCAACCGCATGACCCAGCAACTGGAAGAGGCGCGCCAAACAGCCAACCAGAACCAGCGTGCTCTGGAAAGCGGCAAGCTCTATCTGGAAAGCATATTGGCCAATTTGTCCGCTGGCGTTATCGCGCTGGACGAAAGCTGGCAGCTGCGTGCCGCCAATACCAGTGCCGGCCGCATCCTGGGGGTGGACTTTGCCGAACTGGTTGCCTACCCGGTCAAGCAATGGTCGACGCAGGTGCCGGCCCTGATTCCGCTGGTCGATACCATGCTGCAGCACGGCGAGAACAAGCTGGAAGAAGAATGGCAAACCCAGCTGGATTATGTCACCGGCCAGGGCGCACGCAGCCTGCTGGTGCGCGGTGCCCGCTTGCCGGAACGCTCCGGAAGCGGTTATGTTGTGGTGTTCGATGATATAACCGAGCTGGGGCGGGCGCAGCGCGATGCCGCCTGGGGCGAGGTGGCCAAGCGGCTGGCGCATGAAATCCGCAATCCGCTCACCCCCATCCAGCTGTCGGCCGAGCGTTTGGCGATGAAGTTGACCGCCAAGCTGGAAGCCGCAGATGCCGACATGCTCAAGCGCTCAACCGACACCATCATCAAGCAGGTGGCGGCGCTGAAAAATATGGTGGATGCTTTTCGCGATTATGCGCGCGCACCACGCATCAAACTCAGTGAACTTGATCTCAATCAGGTAGTACGGGAGGTTGCCACGCTGTACGAATCCAATCCGGCTGTTAAGATTGAACTGGAAGACAGGCCGCTGATGATCATGGGGGATGCCGCATTGCTGCGGCAGGTATTGCACAACCTGATGCAGAACGCACAGGATGCGGTCCTTGACGTTGACATCCCGATGATTCACATTAGCAGCCGACAAGAAGGAAGAAACGCGACCGTCTGCGTGCAGGACAATGGTTCGGGCTTTCCTGCCGAGCTCCTGCCACGCGCGTTCGAGCCCTATGTGACCAGCAAGCCCAAGGGAACCGGGCTGGGACTGGCGGTGGTGAAGAAAATAGCGGAGGAACACCATGGCCAGGTCATATTGGGGAATGGCGAGCAGCAAGGCGCGCGAATTCTTCTCACCCTGCCATTGCTGGAGGCCTAATGCGTAGCAGCGATATATTGATTGTTGATGACGAGATCGGAATACGTGAACTGCTCTCGGAGATCCTGCAGGATGAGGGATACACGGTTGCCCTGGCGGAAAACGCCGAGGTAGCCAGACAGCTGCGCAACCAGACGCGTCCCGCGCTGGTGCTGCTGGATATCTGGATGCCGGACTGCGACGGGGTTACCCTGCTCAAGGAATGGGCCAAGTCTGGCCAGCTCAACATGCCGGTAGTCATGATGTCTGGCCACGCCAGCATCGATACCGCAGTGGAGGCGACCCGCATCGGCGCCTTCGATTTCCTGGAAAAACCGATTGCCCTGCAAAAGCTGCTCACCACGGTACAGCGCGCGCTGAAGTATGGCGATATGCAGGCCAATACCTCCTTGAATCTGGACAAGCTGGGACGCAGCGAGCCGATTCAGGAACTCAAGCGCCAGCTGGAACGGGTGGCCAAGGTCAAGTCGCCGGTGCTGCTGACCGGCGAGCCGGGCTCCGGTTTCGAACTGGTGGCACGCTTTTTCCATCAGGGCAATACGCCCTGGGTGACGCCAGCCAAGCCGGAACAACTGGCGGATGCGCCGCTGGAATTGCTGCAGAAAGCCAATAACGGCGTCTTGTTCCTGCCGGAAATCGGCCAGTACAACCGTCGTGTGCAACAGGGTTTGCTGTTCCTGCTGTCCAAACTGGACCGCTTCAATGTACGCCTGCTGTGTTCCTGCAGCCGGCCGCTGCAGGAACTGCTGGTCGATCCGGAATGCGATAACCGTCTGCTCACGGCTTTGTCGAGCGTGATTGTGCCGATTCCACCGCTGCGCGAGCATGCTGAGGACATCATTTTCATTGCCGAGCAGATCCTGATCGAGCTGGTAGAGTCGCGGCAGGTTCCCAACAAGAAGCTGACCACGGCAGCATTGAATGCACTGCGCCAGTATGACTGGCCGGGTAATCTGGTGCAGCTGCCCAGCATCATCAAGAGCCTGGCGCTGACCTCGGAGTCCGACGATGTCGACGCTCCCGAGGTCAACAAGGTACTGGCGCAGTTCCGCCACGAAAAGCCGGTGGAGGAGTCGGGCTTCGACTTCAACATGCCGCTGCGCGAATTGCGCGAGCAGCTGGAGCGGCGTTACTTCGAGTACCACATCTCGTTGGAAAACGGCAATATGAGCCGTGTGGCGCAGAAGGTGGGACTGGAACGTACCCACTTGTACCGCAAGCTCAAGCAACTGGGCATCAAGTTTGCCCGCAAGGTAGTCGAGGAGTAAGCCCTGCCTGTTGCCTGTCTGTAGTCAGAATAAAACGCCGGCCTTGTGCTGGCGTTTTGTTTTTGCCGGCTAGCTCGCCGGAACTATGGCGTCCCCAGCCTGATTTGACTAAGCTTTGACCCCATGACAGATCTGAATGATGCAGCCCTGCTGCGCTATAGCCGGCATATCCTGCTGCCGGAAATCGATATCGAAGGCCAGCAGCGGCTGGCTGCGTCCCGGGTGCTGGTGATCGGCGCTGGTGGACTGGGCTCGCCGGTAGCGCTGTATCTGGCCAGTGCCGGTGTCGGTCATATCACGCTGGCCGATGATGATGTGGTGGAGCTGAGCAATCTGCAGCGCCAGGTGGTGCACGATATGGCATCACTGGGGCAGAACAAGGCCGAATCGGCGCGGGCGCGCATGCTGGCGCTCAATCCGGACATCGCCGTGCGGGCACTGGGCGAGCGCTTAAGCGCAGACCGTCTGCTGGTAGAGGCGCGACAGCACGATCTGTTGCTGGACTGTTCTGATAATTTCGCTACCCGCCATGCGGTCAACCGCGCCAGTGTGGCTGCCGGGGTGCCGCTGGTGTCTGGTGCCGCAGTACGCTTGGCTGGTCAGCTGGCCGTGTTCGACCCGCGCGTGGCCGGTTCGCCCTGCTATCACTGCCTGTTTGCCGAGGAGGGTGAAGTGTCGGATGGTCCTTGCGCCACCTTTGGCGTGCTGTCGCCGCTGGTGGGGGTGATCGGCAGCCTGCAGGCGGTGGAAGCGGTGAAGCTGCTGGCTGGGCGACAAGCGGTGCTGGGGCGACTGACTCTGTACGATGCGCTGAGTGGAGACTTCCGCCAGATGAAGTTCAGCAGGGATCCGGCTTGTCCGGTGTGTGCCGGCGGCTGAGGCGTATACGGTCATTGCCATGGAAAAGCCCCGCTCTGGCGGGGCTTTTTGCTGACCGGACTCAGGCTCCCAGTTGCTGGTTCAGTATCTGGTGTACTTCCTTGAAGTCCATCACGCCGACATAGCGCTTGAGAATATTGCCCTGCTTGTCGATCAGGAAGGTGGTGGGGGCCAGCTGGATGTCACCGAAGGCCTTGGCAATGCTGCCCTGGCCATCCAGGGCGACAAAGAAGGGCAGCTGGTTCTGCTGCACGAAAGCCTGTACGTAATTAGGCGGGTCATAGCTCATGGCCACCGCCATGATCTGCAGGCCGCGGGCGCCGTATTGCTGGTGTAGTTTTTTGATTTCCGTCATTTCTTCCACGCAACCGGAACAGCTGGTGGCCCAGAAATTGACCAGTACCACCTTGCCCTTGAGCGAGGCGGTGTCCGCTTGCTGGCCGCTCAGCGAGGTATAGCTGACCTGCGGTGCCGCATTGCGGTCGAACAGCAGGGTATAGGCCACCAGGCCGATGATGGCGACTGCCAGTAGTGCGATCAGAACCTTCTTCATGCTTGCTACATCCGGAAAGGGGATAAACAGCAGCCCCGTCTGGCGGGGCTGTCGGGCTTATTGGTCCAGCATGGACTGCAGGAGTTCCTTCAATTGTCCGTCCAGCGTCACGGCCTTGTTCTGCTTGGCGTCAAACACCACAAAAGTCACATCGGCTTCGGCAACGACCTTGTCGCTACCGGCCAGGGTGACGCGTTGATGCATGACGGCGCTGCGGCTGCCTATGCTCTTGACCGAAGTGGCCAGGGCCAGCTCGTCGCCCATGGTGGCCGGATGGCGATAGTCGATATTGATGTTGACCACGATCAGCGCCAGCCCGGATTGCAGAAACCAGGGCAGGTCGCCCCGGTCTTCAAAAAAGCTCCAGCGGGCTTCTTCCAGAAATTCCAGATAGCGGGCGTTGTTGACGTGGCCGTACAGGTCCAGATGATAACCCCGGACCTTGATGCGTGTTTCATGCGACATGTGTTTCCCCTTGTAGTGAAAAGCTGTTCCTCAATCCTCGGCGTTGAGGTCCAGCGGGACGAATGGTTCGCGCTCTAGTGGCGTCTCGACCATATCGGTGAGTACGGAGTGGATCTCTACTTCAAACCACTCCAGAAACAGGGCGGGAGAAAGTTGCTCCGGCCACAGTTGTTCATCATCGCACCAGTCGGCCAGCTCTGCCTGAAACAGCAGGCGATAGTGCTGTAGTACGAAGTCGGCGGCCGAGGCGTAATCGTCGGCTGCCGGAATCAAGAGGGCATTGCAGTCGCGGGTCAGGATATCCAGATCCAGCTGCCCGTCGAGATCGCCAGGCAGTTGTTGCAGCCAGTCGAGAAAGGGGGCTTTGGGGCGGATCAGCGCAATGCTGCGGTTGACTTCAAACATGATGCTTCCTTGTCGTGGGTTCGACTAATTGTTATCCCGGCTAAAGGTAAAGGCCTTGACGATGGTCAGGGCGCCCTTGCCGGCCAGTGAGGGTGGAAAGCGGCCGAATGGGGCGTGCCGGGTGACCAGATTGATGGCGGCATCGTCCACCACGCTATTGCCGGATTTTCGCACCACCTTGATGTCCTGCAAGCTGCCATCCGGCAGAATGCTGACCGCGAGGGTGACCGAGCCGTAGATATGCTGCTGGCGCAAGGCTTCCGGATAGTTTTGCTGGCCGATGCGTTCCATGCGCAGCCGCCAGTCTTCCTTGTAACGGGCCCAGGCATAGCGGTTGGCGCTGTCGCCGGCGCCATCGGCAGCTCCGCTTTCCAGTGTGCTGTCTTTTACGTCGCTATCCCCGCGTTGCACGCTGCCGAGGTTGGCAATCTGTCCCAGCAAGTTAGCGGCGCTGACCGGTGCGCTCGCGGTGTGCTGGGCAGGCGTGACGTTGGCCAGGACCGGTTTTTTGCGGTGGTTTCCGTGCAGCAGATTGGTGTCGTTGCTGGCCGGCGGCGCGGCGACGGACTGCTCGGTCTGTTCAGGTTTGGCCGTGGGCCGGCTGTGGCTGGCCAACTGGTCGGGGACGCTGGTATTGCCACGTCCCTGGTTGCTGTCTTCACTCTGGCGGATGGTGGGTAGTACTTGCCGTGTCGGTGCCTGTACCAGCTGGATGTTGATGCGGTTGTTATCAGGCAGGGTGATGCCGGGTGTCCAGGAGATGGCGCTGCTGGCCAGCAGCAAGGCATGGGCCAATAAGGACACTGCGATCATGATGATCAGCGGTCCGTTAGCGTTGGTGCTGGTGGGTTTGCGCAGATTGGCGGTCATGGGCAACTGGCGGCCTCCGTAAGACTGCTGCAGTTTACCATGGCTGGGGATGTGCCAAGAAAAACGCCGCGCTGGGCGCGGCGTGGGGTGTGTCAGCTTATTTGTCCAGCATGCTGCGCAGCATCCAGGCGGTTTTCTCATGCACTTGCAGGCGCTGGGTCAAGAGATCGGCCGTTGGTTCGTCGGCGGCGCGCTCGGCCAGCGGGAAAATGCTGCGGGCAGTGCGACAGAGGATTTCATGGCCATCCACCAGCTGTGCCAGCATCTCTTCGGCCTTGGGTACGCCGCTGGCTTCGGCAATCGCGGTCAGCTTGGCGTAGTCGGCATAGCTGCCGGGGGCAAAGTGGCCCAGTGCGCGGATGCGTTCGGCGATCAGGTCCACGGCCAGCGACAGCTCGTTGTATTGCGTCTCGAACATCAGGTGCAGGGTGTTGAACATGGGCCCGGTGACGTTCCAGTGAAAATTGTGGGTTTTCAGATACAGCGTGTAGGTGTCTGCCAGCAGGCGGGAGAGACCATGGGCGATGTCTTGACGGTCTTGTTCGTTGATACCGATATCCATATGCAAACTCCTGGTTGATGGGCAAGTCCGAACGGATCAGCCTGCGGGGCGTTGCTTGAGTGCGGCTGAATTTGGTCTAGAATTGCCCTTTTGCGGAAAAATCACCATGAAACCCTGGCTGGTCTGTAGCGGCCATACGGTGCGTCTTACCCTGCATGTCCAGCCTGGCGCACGGAAAACCGAGGTGGCAGGCGAACATGGCGACTGCCTGAAAATCCGTCTGGCTGCACCCCCTGTCGACGGCAAGGCCAATGCAGCACTGCTATCCTGGCTGGCCGATTGTTTTGCGGTCGGCAAGCGCGCTGTTGCCTTGCAGGCCGGCGACAAGAGCCGGCACAAGGTGGTGCTGATCGAGTCGTCACTGGCCGAGCCGGAAGTGTTGGCCTTGCTGCATGTTCAGTGAAGGCGCTGTTGCTGATCCGCTGCCGGTTTGTCGACACGGCTGAATTCGCCCTCGATGACATCATCCGGCGTGCTGGCAGCGGTAGGACCACCCATGTTCAGTGCCGGGCCCTTGAAAGGTAGCAGCAGCAGTATAGCCAGCAGGTCGCTGAGGATGCCAGGAATGGCAAACAGCAGGCCGGACAAGGCATAGCGCAAGGGCCACAGCAGCGAGTACAGCGACACCTGCTGGCCTTGGCGCAGGACGCTGGACAGCGTCAGTAGCGCCCCCAGTTTCTGGTTGCGCAGCATCCAGATGCCCAGCAGACTGCTGGCCAGAACCAGCAGGAATACCACGCCGCCGCCCAGATGATGGGCCAGTGTGACCAGCGTGGCGATTTCCAGCAGGGGGTAAAGCAGTAACAACAGCAAGATGGCGCGCATCGAATCAAGGTATCCGTTATGAATTGTCTGATGGTGATCTGCAATGTGCCGGACGAAACCACCGCCACGCACATTGCGCATGTTCTGGTGCAGGAGCGTCTGGCTGCCTGCGTCAATATCCTGCCCGCCTGCCGGTCGGTTTATCGCTGGGAGGGCGCGCTGCAGGAAAGTAGCGAATTCCCCCTGCTGATCAAGACCACCCAGGCCTGCTACGCCAGACTGCAGCAGCGTTTGCTCGAGCTGCACCCTTATGATGTGCCGGAAATCATCGCATTGCCAGTGGCGCAGGGCTTGCCCGCCTACCTGACATGGGTATCACAGTGCGTGCTTTCAAGTGATGACTAGCGGCGGCGTGAAAAATTTGGACTGCTCGCCATTTGCCATGGTTCCAGCCGTGTAGCATGAAATGCAGGCCTATGCCCCGGTTTTTCCAAATTATTTCGGTAAAAGCCTTGACTGAAAAAGACGGTTTTATTATAGTTGCGAACTCTTTCGTGGGTCGGTAGCTCAGCCGGTAGAGCAGCGGACTTTTAATCCGTTGGTCGCGAGTTCGAATCTCGCCCGACCCACCACAGTTTCGGGTTGTTAGCTCAGTTGGTAGAGCAGCGGACTCTTAATCCGTAGGTCGAGTGTTCGAGCCACTCACAACCCACCAGTTTTTCCCGTTTTGCTGTATGGCAAGACGCGGGTCGGTAGCTCAGCCGGTAGAGCAGCGGACTTTTAATCCGTTGGTCGCGAGTTCGAATCTCGCCCGACCCACCACCGCTTTTGCGGGTTGTTAGCTCAGTTGGTAGAGCAGCGGACTCTTAATCCGTAGGTCGAGTGTTCGAGCCACTCACAACCCACCAGTTTATCGTTGTTACCTCATTGCAGGATCGGGTCGGTAGCTCAGCCGGTAGAGCAGCGGACTTTTAATCCGTTGGTCGCGAGTTCGAATCTCGCCCGACCCACCACCGCTTTGCGGGTTGTTAGCTCAGTTGGTAGAGCAGCGGACTCTT
>Ga0187845_1001208_pt1 | contig 14937 bp, 10 predicted proteins | sample SpaLakP09_SKY_68_FD_134515 | JGI IMG/M metagenome (GOLD analysis project Ga0187845, IMG submission 134515) | Oligotrophic lake water microbial communities from Sparkling Lake, Wisconsin, USA - SP09_SKY_68 | ecosystem: Environmental > Aquatic > Freshwater > Lake | place: USA: Sparkling Lake... | reverse complement strand
TAATTACGCATGGACTTTTAACTTCAGTACTGGAAACGTGATCGATGGTCTGAAGTCCAGCGCCCGTCCGGTACGCTTGATGTTGCCGGTGCAGTCGTATGCAGCTAAAGTCACTGCGAAAACCAAGGATGGAAGAACAGTGGTTAGATATGGCTTGGATGAGCCTGATGCTAGCAAATGGACGGTGGCGCTGGACAGCAGCCCCAAGCCACCTATAGCCTCGGACCAACTGGTCAGTTTGCGCACAGCCGGCACTTTGCCGAAAACGCTTAGCCAGGATGAGAGCCGTTACATTGTGGAAGCGGATGCTACAACGTCCACTTTTAAGCTATCTACATCGGCGTCTGGCTTTCCTATCAGTACCAAGGAGACCGACAACGACAACCTCGTAGGCCCGCATTTTGTGGTGGTCGGCGGCAAGCCAACGGCCAAACAAAGAGATGCAGATACCTGTATTCCCAGCATAGAGGTGACGCGCCCTGGCGCCCGATTTACCGCTGCTGCTGGCGAAGTGACGGACAGTCAGACCAAGTTGATTTGGCGCCAATGCGTAGAGGGCTTGAGTGGTGATACCTGCAGTACCGGCCAAGCCAAAGCCGCGACCCAGGCCGAAGCCGTAGCGATGGCCAAAACGGCTGCTGCCCCTGGCAAGCCCTGGCGCCTGCCTAGCAAGCAAGAGTTGGCCGGCCTGGTAGAGCGCAAATGCACCGGCGTGTGGAAATACAAAACCGCAGCCAGCGGCTTGTGGATGACTTCGCGCCTGTTTACAGTGACCGGCGGCTGGGAACAAGAGGCTGCGTGGAGCAACCCGGTGCTGGTGGATACGCAAGGCATGGAATTTAGTGCAGACTCAAAAACATGGCACGATGCCGCGGCCAATACGGACGTCTATATGCGCAAAAAAACGCCGCCGGGAACCGCCATCCGCGTCGCCGGAGAAACGGGCAACGGCTGGACCGATGGCATACCGCCTGACCCGCTGGACAGCGACCCGACGCCGCATGAAGCGACGCCTCTTTGGTACACCAAACGCTTGTTCACCGCTAACGGCGCAGGCACGCAGGAGGCCGCTTGGTCTAAGCCCGTGCAAATCAAAGACGACAGCAAATTGGAGTTCAGCGCCGACAATCTGAGCTGGCACTTCCCGCCCAAGAGTAACGATGTGTATATGCGTGACGGCCCCACTTCTCCATCGATCATCATGCGCGGCGAAGTCGGCGGGATATCGAGCCCTGGCACCACCGTAACTGGCGTGGCCTTTTTCCGGGGCCAGTACGTCGAGGGCCTAGACCCCTTTCCCAAGGGCGGCAGCTTTACTAAACCTGTGCCGGACTACCCTTTGCTCACTGCCAGTTCCAAGCAGGGCGTAGTGAGGGGTTATGCTTTTTATCGGGGTGACTTACCGCCTGGCACGCCCAAAGGTGGCTCTTTTGCCTACCCCGCGCCCGAGAGTGCCGGCTGGAGCGATGGCATACCCAAAGAAGTGATCACTAGCGAGGTGGTCTCGGCGGCGAACGAAGCGCGCGCCATGAACCAGAAAATGTTCCCGCAGGGAAGCACATCGCCTTTCCCGCAGGCCACCTGGACCGGCACGCTGGTACCCAATAGCTCGGCGGCCTGGATTGTGAATTTTTACGATGGCAGCGAGACCACGGTGGACGGCGCTACCAAAGGTGTATTCGTTCGCTTGGTACGCAGTCCCTAGCCGCTTTCGACCTGCCCGAGGGGACGATCAGGGCATTGAGGTCCGCCATTTGGCTACAAGTGGCAAGGTACTTACACTGGTGCTCACTGCAATAAGCCATAAGCCGCCGCTGGCTTGTACCTCATGCGAATCGAAATCCCGCAATCTAAGAAGCTCGTGTACGAGATGCTTATCCCCATGCGATGGGGCGATATGGATGCCATGGGCCATATCAACAACACCGTGTATTTCCGTTACATGGAAACCGCGCGCATTGATTGGATGCGCATCATCGGATGCGCGCCCAGTGCGCGGGGCGAAGGCCCCATCATCGTGAACGCGTTTTGCAATTTTTACCGCGAATTGCGCTACCCCGGCGATGTACGGGTCAAGATGTATGTGAGTGACCCGGCCCGCACCACCTTTGAGTCTTGGACCACCATGGAGCGGACGGATCAGCCGGGGGATGTTTACGCCGCCGGAGGCGCCACCACTATCTGGGTGGACTTTCCCAGCCAAAAAGCCCTGCCGCTGCCGCAATGGCTGCGTGACATCGTCAGCCCCTAAGTGCTGACGTACACCTTGGCCCATGGGCGGGCGCGAGGTTTGGTATGATCTCACCACTTCGAGGAGCGATGCAGTTCACGCAAAGTGAATGAGGCTCGGGGTACAGGGGCCCTGTCTTCTGCTTGTTTCAACTGCGCTCACCCACTGATGTCTGCGGGGTGAGTTACCTTTCCCTAGCTTGCACGGTGGTTTTCAAAATGTACTTTTTGGAGCCTTTGTCATGAACGCTGTATTGAAACCCATCAAAAATCAAGACTATGAAATCGCCGACCTGAGCCTTGCCGCTTTTGGCCGCAAAGAACTTAACATCGCCGAGACAGAAATGCCTGGCCTGATGGCTATTCGCGAAGAATTCGCGAAAGCGCAGCCCCTCAAAGGCGCGCGTATTACCGGCTCTTTGCATATGACCATCCAAACCGGCGTGCTCATTGAAACGCTGCAAGCCCTAGGAGCCCAAGTGCGCTGGGCATCGTGCAACATCTACTCCACGCAAGACCACGCGGCCGCAGCCATCGTTGCTGCGGGTACGCCGGTGTTTGCTTACAAAGGCGAGTCGCTCGAAGACTACTGGGATTACACCCACCGCATCTTTGAATTTGACGGCAGAAAAGGTACGGCTGCAGAAGGCCCGAACATGATTTTGGACGACGGCGGTGACGCCACGCTTTTGATGCATCTGGGTGCGAAAGCCGAGAAAAACATCAAACTTTTGGCCAAGCCTGGCAGCGAAGAAGAGGTCTGCCTCTTCAACTCCATCAAAGCCAAGCTCAAGCTGGACCCCACCTGGTACAGCCGTCGCCTGAAAAACATCGTGGGCGTTACTGAAGAGACCACCACGGGCGTGCTGCGCTTGAATGAAATGGCCGCCCGCGGCGACCTGGCCTTCCGCGCTATCAATGTCAATGATTCGGTGACCAAGAGCAAGTTTGACAACCTGTACGGCTGCCGCGAGTCTTTGGTGGACGCTATCAAGCGCGCCACCGATGTGATGATTGCCGGCAAAGTCGCTGTGGTGGCCGGTTACGGCGACGTGGGCAAGGGCTCGGCGCAAGCCTTGCGCGCCCTGTCGGCCCAAGTCTGGGTGACTGAGATCGACCCGATCAACGCCTTGCAAGCGGCCATGGAAGGTTACAAAATCGTGACCATGGAATACGCCGCCGACAAAGCCGATATTTTTGTGTCCGCTACCGGCAATAAAAACGTCATCACCTACAAGCACATGGAGGCCATGAAAGACCAGGCCATCGTCTGCAACATCGGCCATTTTGACAACGAGATTGACGTTGAATCCCTGTCCAAGTGCAAGTGGGAAGAGATCAAGCCGCAGGTGGATCACGTGATCTTCCCGGCGAAGGGTAAAACCCCTGGTAAACGCATCATCTTGCTGGCCAAAGGCCGCTTGGTGAACCTGGGTTGCGGCACCGGCCACCCCAGCTTTGTCATGTCTACGAGCTTTGCCAACCAGACGATCGCCCAGATCGAGCTGTTCACCAAGCCCAAAGAATACAAAAACGGTAAGGTTTATGTGTTGCCGAAGCACTTGGATGAAAAAGTGGCCCGCCTGCACTTGAAAAAAGTCGGCGCCATGCTGACCGAACTGACCAAAGCGCAGGCCGACTACATCGGCGTGAACAAGGCCGGCCCCTACAAAGCAGACAGCTACCGGTATTGATGCGCCACTGAATGCGCATTGACCAATTGCTGGTGCACCGCCAGCATGCCAGTACCCGTTCGCAGGCGCAGCGCCTGATTGCCGATGGGGTTCTGTGGCAGCAAGGGGACACGTGGAAACGTGTCCTCAAAAACGGCGACGAGGTCCCCGAGGATGCGCCGCTTACGCTGCTCAATACCGCAGAGGCGCGCTATGTGTCGCGCGGTGGTCTCAAGCTCGAGGCCGCCTTGGCACATGTGCAATTGGACGTACGGGGTATGGTGTGCCTGGATGTGGGCCAGTCCACCGGAGGCTTTACCGACTGCTTGTTGCAGCACGGTGCGGCCTCTATCGTGGGCGTGGACGTGGGTAGCGCGCAGTTGCATCCGCAGTTGCGCACCGACCCGCGCGTGCTCTGTGTGGAAAAAGTTAATGCGCGTGCTTTGACGTCTGACGATTTGCTGCAAGCCTACGAGGACAGCATCGGCGAACAAGGTCTGTTTGACAGTGACGGGACCCCTGATGATGAGGACGCGGCGGTGCCCAGCTTCGCACCGGTTTTTGACCTGATCGTGGCGGACTTGTCCTTTATCTCGCAAACCTTGGTCTTGCCTGCGGTACTCGCCTTGCTCAAGCCGGGCGGCAGCTTGCTTACCCTGGTCAAGCCGCAGTTTGAATTGCAGCCCGGCCAGGTGGGCAAAGGCGGCATTGTCAAAGACGTATCGCTGTACCTATTTGTTGAGCAGCGCCTGCGTGATGCATGCGCAGCTCTTGGCCTGGAGGTCACTGCGTGGTTCGAATCGCCGATTGCAGGAGGCGATGGCAACCGCGAGTTTTTTATCTTCGCCCGGCATCCGGGCTAGGGCACTTTTTGCAAATGAGAACGCCATGTTTTCTACCCCACGGGTTCCAGTCAGCCTGGAATTCTTTCCTCCCAAGACAGTGGAAGGCGCTGACAAACTGCGCGTAGTGCGCCAGCAACTTTCCGTTTTACAGGCCCGCTTTTGCTCTGTCACCTATGGCGCCGGAGGCACTACCCAAGAGGGCAGCCTGCGCACCGTGGCCGAGCTTGCCAGCGAAGGTGAACGCGCGGCGGCGCACTTCACTTGCATCCATGCGACGCAAGACTCGGTGCGTGCCCATTTGCAAACCTTGCAGTCCATGGGCGTGCGCCATTTGGTGGCATTGCGCGGCGATTTGCCAAACGACTATGCGCCGGGTGCTTTCCCGTATGCCAGCGATCTGGTCGCCTTTGTGCGCCGCGAGACCGGCAAAGACTTTCATATCGAAGTGGCTTGCTACCCCGAAACCCACCCGCAGGCGGCGTCCCCGCAAGATGACGTGAAAGCCTACGCCGCCAAGGTGCGCGCCGGGGCCGATTCGGCCATCACCCAGTACTTTTACAACGCCGATGCCTACTTCCGCTTTGTCGAGGAGACCTCGGCTTTGGGGCTGGATATTGATGTGGTGCCGGGCATCTTGCCCATTGCCAACACCGGCCAGTTGCTGCGCTTTTCAGCGGCCTGCGGCGCGGAAATCCCACGCTGGATACGCCAGCGCTTGGAAAGCTTTGGAGAGGACATGGCCTCGGTACAAGCCTTCGGGCTGGAGGTGGTGAGCCGCTTGTGTGAGCGCTTGCTTGCTGGTGGGGCGCCGGGCTTGCACTTTTACACCCTCAACCAAAGTGCGCCTACGCTGGCGATTTGCCGGGAATTGGGTCTGACCGGTACGCAGGCCGGATTGCAGGTGCAGGTCCACTAAGTCGGGGATGTAGTCGATGCGGCGAACCGATCTCCAGGTCGGCAGGCGCATCGGCCAATTGCTTTTGCAGCGACTCAGCCCCCCGACTCCAGCGTATGCCGTGCATGCGTATCTTGCTTGAGCGCCTGCACCAGTTGTGGCAAGGCCAGCGCCAATTGCGCCTTCAGCGTGAAGGGCGGGTTGATCAAAAATACGCCGCTGGCGGGCAGCCCCGGGCGCACGGTTTCGCCGGCATCGTCTTGCAGTAGTTTGCTGGATTTGACGCTGAGCGTGATGTCCAGCCAGCTCTTGCCGGCTTTGTTGGCCAGCGTGCGCAGTTTGCGCGGCAGGTCATGCGCTTCTGGGCGCGGGATGATGGGGTACCAGACCATGTAATTGCCCGTGGCAAAGCGCGTCAGGGCATCGGCCACCATGGCCGCTGTGCGGCCGTAGTCGCTTTTGATTTCATAACTCGGGTCGCACAGCAGCATGGCGCGGCGCGAAGGCGGTGGCAGGAATTTTTTCACCGCTTCAAAGCCGTCCTCGCGCGCGATTGCTACTTGGCGTCCGGCCTCGAGTTGCGCAATATTGGCCGTCAGGGTTTTGCTATCGGTCGGGTGCAGTTCAAACAGTTTGAGTTTGTCGCGCCCGCGCAGCGGTTGCTGGCAGATAAAGGGCGAGCCCGGATAAACCTTCCATTGGCCTGCTGCATTAAATCCGGCCACCATGTCTAAGTATTCCTGCACCAGTGGCGCCCAGGGCTGCGCTGGGCTGGTCTGGGCCAGTTTCAAAAACCCCTGGCTGGCCTCGGCACTGGTTTGGGCATAGTCGCCGTCCAGCCGGTACAAGCCGGCTCCGGCATGGGTGTCCAGCACGGTAAACGGGGTTTCTTTGAGCGTCATGTGCTTGAGCAGCGCCAGCAAAACCATGTGTTTGAGCACGTCGGCATGGTTGCCCGCGTGAAAAGCGTGTCGGTAACTGAACATGGCGGCTATGGTAACCGCCGCGTGTCGCAGTAACAGGGCTTGGCTGGACAATCGCTGTTTTGGCTCCGACCTGTTTTCGTGGATATTTTTTCAAGCAACACTTCTTTGACCACGGTTTGCGCGCAATTGCTGCAGCACCCGCAATTTACAAGTGCCCTTGCCTTATCGCTTTGGAGCGGTTTGGTGGCGACGCTGCTGGCACTGTGCGCCAGCGCCTGTATCTTGTCCACGGGCTTGGGTTTACGCGTACCGCGCAAGCATGCGGCGCTTTTGCCTGCCATGCTGGCCTTGCCGCATGTAGCCTTTGCGCTGGGTTGTGTGTTGTTGCTGGCGCCCTCGGGTTGGCTGGTGCGGCTTTTGTTTACGCTGCAGCAACCCTGGGCTGAAGTGATGCCCTGGGCGCTGGACGCGCCGCCACCTTGGCAAAGCACGCAAGACCCGTACGCGCTGGGCTTGGTGTTGGTGCTGGTTTGCAAAGAAATTCCGTTTTTGTTGTGGGGCGCACTGGCGCATATGCAGCGGCCCGATGTGGCGCAGGCCTGGCAAGCGCAAATGCGAGTCGCGGCCACCTTGGGCCATAGCGCGCAGTCGGCTTGGTGGCGCGTGGTCTGGCCGCAGTTGCTGCCGCGTATGGCCGGGCCCCTGCTGGCAGTCTGGGCCTACAGCTTGTCGGTGGTGGATGTGGCCTGGATCATTGGGCCTACGGCACCGCCCACGCTGGCTGTACTGGCCTGGCAGTGGCTGGGGGATGCCGACCCCAGCACCCGCGCGCTAGGCCTGGCCGCCGCGTTCTGCCTTTTGCTTTGTACCGTGCTGGTGGCTGGCCTCGCTGTGATGGGCTACCGCATAGACCGGCGCTGGCTGGCGCCCGCACGCTGGACGCGCGGGCCGCAGCGCTTGACAGATAGCTTTCACAGCCATAACAGCAAATCCAAGCCCTACCAAAGCATGGGGCAGGCTGCAAGCGAACGCCTTGCGCGCAGCGGCGCTTGCGGGGCTGCCATCGGGCGGGGTTGGATGCGTGCCTTGCCCGCCGTTTATCTGCTGGTGGGCGTCGTACTCCTGTGGAGCAGTGTGGCTGGGGTATGGGAATTTCCTGCCTTGTGGCCGCAGTCGTGGACGCTGCAGGCTTGGCAGCAGGTGGCCGCTAGCGCCCAGGTACTGGAAACGACCTTGTGGCTGGGCTTGGCCAGTGCTGGCATGGCTTTGGTGCTGGCACTGCTTTGCCTGGAATGCCTGCCCGTGCGCTGGCATGCCACTTTGTTCGGTGCGTCTTACCTGCCCTTGGCTTTGCCCACCTTGCTGTGGGCGCTGGGCTTGCAGCGCGTGTGCATTGCGCTGGGCTTGGATGCCAGCGCTTGGGGATTGTGGTTGGCGCATAGTGCCAGCGTCTGGCCTTACGTGCTGCTCAGCTTGCAAGGCCCGTATGCCGCGCTGGATCGGCGCGGCGCACATTTGGCGGCCAGTCTGGGCCGTTCGCACTGGGCCTATCTGTGGCAAGTGCAGTGGCCCTTGTTGCGCGCGGCTTTGGCGGCGGCTTTTGCAGTGGGCTTTGCCGTCAGTGTGGCGCAGTTCTTGGTTACGGTGTTTGTCGGCGGCGGGCGCTTTGCGACGGTGACGACCGAAGCGCTGGCTTTGTCCTCTGGCGGTCAACGCTCGCTGCTGGCCGCCTTTGCGCTGTTGCAATGGCTTTTACCCGCATGCCTTTTTGGGCTGGCGAACTGGCTGGGTCGCAAGCGCCGTTTTGCGCCACCACTTGCTGTGCGCGGCCTGGCTTAGGATGTTCCGGCTTATGTCCCTTTTTTTTGACACCCCTCTGGCCTTACATCTGCAAGTGCACAGCCTGCGTAGCCCTGGTGCCGTGCTGGTGCAAGACCTGGACATTGCGCTGCCGGCCGGTACGGTACACACCATCATGGGTGCCAGCGGTTCGGGTAAGTCCAGCCTGCTGGCGGCAGTCTGCGGCACGCTGGCGCCGGCCATGCAATTTCACGGCATGCTGCATGTCATGGGTCGGCGCGTGGACACCTTGCCTACGCGCGCGCGGCGCATTGCTTTGCTGTACCAAGACGATTTATTGTTTGCGCATATGACGGTGCAAGAAAACCTATTGTTTGCGGTCGCTGCCGGACCGCGGGCAGCACGCCAGGCGCAGGTGGCACAAGCTTTGGAGGAAGTGGAGTTGCAGGGTTTTGCGCATGCCGACCCCGCCACGCTATCGGGTGGTCAGCGCGCACGCGCAGCTTTGGCGCGCGCCTTGCTGTCGCAAGCACAGGCCTTGATGCTCGATGAGCCTTTTGCCAAACTGGATGTCGCGCTGCGCCAGCGTATGCGCGCGCTGGTATTTGGCGCGGTGGCGCGGCGCGGCATGGCCGCCATCGTGGTGACGCACGACCCGGCCGATATCGCCGATGCGCAGCGCGTCACTTACCTCGCTGCGCCCTGAGCCTGCTGTCATTACTTGCACCGACAATGCCCCTATGTTGGATCGTTTTACCACCCGCCTGATACGCCCGGCTGTGCAAGCGCTGGCGCGTCCGCTGCTGCGCTGGGGTGTTTTGCCCAATCACATCACCTGGGCTGGTTTTGCCTTGGGTGTACTCGCCGCCGCTTGCGTGGCGTCGCAGGCCTGGATGCCGGGCTTGGCGCTGCTGCTGTGCTCGCGTTTGTGCGATGCACTCGATGGCGCAGTCGCCCGCGCCAGTGAAAGCAGTACGGCGCTAGGCGGCTTTTTAGACATTGCGCTGGACTTTGTGTTTTATGCCCTGATGGTGTTGGCCTTTGCCTTGGCAGACCCGACGCGCAACGCATTGGCCGCAGCCGTCTTGCTCACTGCTTTTGTCGGTACCGGTAGCAGCTTTTTGGCCTTTGCCGCACTGGCAGCCCAGCGCGGTCTACATAACCCGCAGCACCCTGAAAAATCGTTTTACTTTTTGGGTGGTTTGACCGAAGCGACCGAGACCCTGGCTGTCTTGTGCGCCATGTGTATCTGGCCCACTTATTTCGCGCCGCTGGCCTACGGCTTTGCGGCCTTGTGCTTTTTCACTTGGCTAGGCCGCATTGCCGCCGGAGTGCGCGTGCTGGCCGAGGCACCGGCAGGCCAGCAGCAGCCCACGCACCCACCCAAGTTGCCTGAAAGCCTGCGGCAGGACGCCGGTGTTTAGCGCCGGCACGCTCTGGCGTTTGGGCTGGTGGGCCATGCTGGCGCTTGCCTTGCTCGGCGTAGTGCAAGGCGCCGAGTGGTTCAGCCTGGCGAACTTGCAAGCGCACTACCAGCACTTGCAAGCCTGGTATGCGCAAGCGCCCTGGACCGTGCGTGCCGTGTATTTTTTGATGTACCTATTGGTGGCCAGTGCTGCCGTGCCCGGCATTGTGGTCTTTACTTTGGCCGGTGGCGCGGTGCTGGGTTTTGGCTGGGCTTTGCTGCTGGTGTCTTTTGCTTCCAGCTTGGGCGCGACGCTGACCTTGCTGGTGGTACGCCATGTGCTGGCCGACACCTTGCCCGCCTACATGGGTCCGGGCATGACACGGCGCTTGGCCCATATGACGCGGGGCTTGGAGCGCGAAGGCGTTTTCTATTTGCTCAGTATGCGCCTTATTCCGCTGGTGCCCTATGGCGCTATCAATGTGCTCATGGGCCTGACGCGCATGCCGGTTTGGCGCTTCTATGTGTTCACCCAATTGGGCATGTTACCGACCACCATCATTTATCTGCAAGCGGGCAGCCAGTTGGCCGCTTTGGAATCGGTCTCCGACGTATTGCAGCCCCAAGTGGCCGCCGTCTTGATCGCTTTGGCGCTGGCTTTGGCTTGCACACCCTGGCTCACGCGCCGCACGCTCGCTTGGCTGCGCCGGCGTGCGGTCGGCGCGCGCTGGCCGCGCCCTTCGCGCTTTGATTACAACCTGATCGTTATCGGCGGCGGTGCCGGTGGTTTGGTCTCTGCTTATGTGGCTGCGCATGCGCAGGCGCGTGTGGCCTTAGTGGAAGCGGGCGAGATGGGTGGCGATTGCCTCAACCGTGGCTGCGTGCCCAGCAAAGCCCTGATCCAAAGCGCCCGCATCGCGCAGCAAGCGCGTCAAGCGCAGGGTTTTGGCGTACAGACCGGGCCGGTGCAGGTGGACTTCGCTGCGGTCATGCAACGTGTGCGCAGCATCATTGCCGCGATTGCACCGCACGACAGCCCCGAGCGCTACCGCGCCATGGGGGTGGATGTGGTGCAGGCCTATGCCACCATTGTTGACCCCTGGACCGTGGAGCTGCGCCGCAGCGGCCAGGCGCCCGAGCGCATAAGCGCGCGTAGCATCATTTTGGCGACCGGATCACAGCCTTTTGTACCCGTTATTGAAGGCTTGCAGGACAGCGGCTATGTGACCAGCGATACCTTGTGGGATGCCTTGGAGCAATCTGTTGCGCTACCCCGGCGCATCGCCATCGTCGGTGGTGGTCCGGTGGGCTGTGAGTTGGCCCAGGCCTTTGCGCGCTTGGGTGCGCAGATTAGCTTGGTCGAAACCGCGCCCACTTTGCTGGCTAAGGAAGATGGAGATATCAGCGCCCTGGTGCAAGCCGCATTAAGCGCCGATGGTGTGCGCGTATTCACAGGGCACCAAGTCTTGCGCTGCGAAACACTACCCGCGCATGCAGGTGCGGATAAATTGATGGTGCTGCGCCAAAACACCGCCTTGCATGGCGAGCAGTCGTCGACGCCTGCCACACCAGCGGCGCAAGACGATGCGTTTGCGGTGCCCTACGATTTGCTGATTTGCGCGATAGGACGCAAGCCAAATTTAAGCGGTTTCGGCCTGGAGGAATTGGGTATTGCTATTGATACGCAGTTGCATACCGATGCCTATTTGCAAACCCTGATCCCTTCGATTTATGCCGCCGGTGATGTGGTGGGCCCTCACCAATTTACCCATGCCGCTGCACATCAGGCTTGGTATGCAGCGGTCAATGCCTTGCTCGAGGGTTGGGGGGCGCTGCGTCCGGACTACAGCGTGTTGCCAACAGCGGTTTATGTGGCGCCGCAAGTGGCGCGCGTGGGCCTCAACGAACGGCAGGCGCAGGCGCGAAGCCTAGCCTATGAAGTGACCCGTTTTGACCTGGCTGGACTAGACCGTGCGATCTGTGATGCAGCGCTTGGTGCAGTGCCGGCCGGTTTTGTCAAAGTGCTGACCGTGCCGGGCCGCGACACCTTGCTGGGTGTCAGCATCGTCGGCGAGCAAGCGGCCGAGTTGTTGGCGCCCTATGTCTTGGCCATGCGCCAGGGCCTGGGTTTGAAAGCGATATTGGCGACTATCCACACCTATCCAACGCTCAGCGAGTCAGCCAAGCATGTGGCCGGCCAATGGCAGCGTGCGCACTTACCCGCAGCGGCCATACCCTGGCTGGCGCGCTGGCACCGCTGGCGTCGCGGCTAGGCGCGCGGCGGCACAATCGGACGCTATGCAAACACCCTCAGGCCCCATCTTGCGCGACCTGGTGCTGGTCGGCGGTGGCCACAGCCATGTGGCGGTGCTTAAAGCCTTTGGCATGCAGCCGCTGACGGGTTTGCGCATCACCTTGGTGTGTACCGACGCGCATACGCCATATTCAGGCATGTTGCCCGGTTATGTGGCCGGGCACTATGCCTACGACGAAGTCCATTTAGATCTGGTGCGCTTGTGTGTCTATGCCGGCGCACGTTTTGTGCGGGCGCAGGTTAGCGGCATAGATCGCGAGGCACGGCAGGTCTTGATGCATGGTCGCCCGCCTTTGGAATATGACCTGCTCGCCCTCAATACCGGCTCCACTCCGCAATTGGCGCAGGTGCAGGGTGCGACAGACCACGCCATAGCGGTTAAACCGATTGCGGCTTTCAACGCGCGCTGGTTGCAATTGCTCTCTAGCGTGCGTGCCGGGCAGGGGCCCCGACGTATTGCGGTGGTGGGTGCCGGCGCCGGTGGCGTGGAGCTGTTGTTGGCGATGCAATACCGCTTAAGCAATGAATGCAAAGCGCTCGGCCTGCCAGCGCCACAATTTTCTTTGTTTTCTGCTGCGCCCGAGATCTTGCCCACGCACAGCGCGGGCGTACGCACGCGCTTTATGCACACCTTGCAAACGCGCGGCGTGCAAGTGCATGTCGGTGCGCGGGTGCAAGCCCTCAGCGCCACCGGTGTGCAACTGCGGCGTTCCGTCGCGACTGCACAGCCAGGGATAAGTCAACATCTTGGCCCACCATCTAACTTGCCACCCGCACTGGAACAGGTGGACGCAGATGCGGTGTTCTGGGTCACGCAAGCGGCGGGCGGCAGCTGGTTGGCGTCCACCGGTTTGGCGCTCGATGCCGATGGCTGTGTGCGTGTCAATGCCTTTCTTCAAAGCCAAACCGACGCGCGTATTTTTGCCAGCGGCGATGTGGCCGCCTTTGGCCCGCGCTCTTTGGAAAAAGCCGGTGTATTTGCGGTTCGTATGGGCATGCCCTTGGCGCGTAATTTGCGCCACGCTTTATGCGGCCAGCCCTTGCAGCCCTACCGGCCCCAAAAATACTGGCTGGCGTTGATCAGCACCGGTGACCGCTATGCCGTGGCCTCGCGCGGCCTGCTGGGTTTTGCCGGTACCTGGGTCTGGCGCTGGAAAGACCATATTGACCGTCGCTTTATGCAGCGTTTCTCTGATTTGGGTGTTGCCACTATGGCACCTATTGCGGCAGATGCAGGCACGCATTTTGCCGACCTGGATGCGCAAGAACGCGCGCAGGCGCAAGCGGCCCAAGCCATGCGTTGCGGCGGCTGCGCCGCCAAAGTGGGTGCCGGTGTGCTGGGCCGGGCCTTGGGTGGTTTGCAGCCGCTGAACAGCCAGGATGTGCTGATCGGCCTGTCAGCGCCCGATGACGCAGCGCTGGTGCGCATTCCCGCTGGCAAAGCCCAAGTGCAAACCGTGGATTTTTTCCGCGCATTTATCGACGACCCTTACCGCTTCGGCCAAATCGCCGCCAACCACGCGCTGGGTGATATTTTTGCCATGGGCGCTAGGCCGCATACCGCCACGGCCATCGCCGTGGTGCCGCCGGGGCTAGACCGCCAGACGCAAAGCCTATTGGCGCAGCTCATGGCCGGTGCGGTGCAGGTGCTCAATGCCGCAGGCTGCGCCTTGGTGGGTGGCCACAGCGGCGAGGGGCCCGAGTTGTCGCTGGGCTTTGCCATCAATGGTCTGGTGGATATGGACGCGCAGGGCCAGCCGGTGCAGCTGATGCGCAAAACCGGCGCGCTGGCCGGTGATGCCTTGATTTTGACTAAACCCCTGGGCACCGGCACCTTGTTTGCCGCCCACGCCCTGGGCCGGGCGCGCGGCCGCTGGGTGGAGGCGGCGCTGGACAGCATGGCCCAATCCAGCCAAGGTGCAGCGCATACGCTGGCGCAGTTCGGCGCCCATGCATGTACCGACGTCACCGGCTTTGGATTGCTAGGCCATTTGGTGGAAATGCTGCAAACCCCGGGCCTGGGCGCGCAATTGGAGATGGCGTCTTTGCCGGTGCTGGACGGCGCGCTGGCGTCCCTGCAGGGCGGTATTTTCAGTTCCTTGCACAGCAGTAATGCCCAGCAAAGCAGGGCGATTGCTGCTGGGGCGGGCAAAGAAGCGGACCTGGGTTCAGAAGCCAGCCTGCGCCGCGAACTACTTTTTGATCCACAAACCGCAGGTGGCCTGCTCGCCAGCCTACCCTGGGACCGAGCGCAGGCTTGTTTGCAGGCTTTGCGGTTGCAGGGCTATACCCAGTGCGCGCTGGTCGGACGGGTGTGCGAAGTAGCCGGTTTGCGGGCGCCCATCACGCTCGTGGAACAATAGGGCTATGAAGGAAGAATTACTGACGCCCTCCGCAGACTCTGTGGTCACGGGTGAAGAAGCGATGGCCCTGGGCGCTCAGTTGGCCGCCAGGCCCCACCGCAGGCCCGAACATTTGGTTTTGTGGGGTATCGGACCAGCCCATATTCGCTTGCTCGAATATTTCAAGCAACAGCCCCTGGCGCATGTGCAGATCACGGTGTTGACCCAGCAAACCCAGACCTTTGTACCGCGCAAACTCGCGCGCTACGTCGCCAACGATGTGCCCTTGGCCCAGTGCATGCTCGATTTAGAGCCGCTCTTGCAGCAGGACAAAGTGCAATGGACAGGGCGCCAGGGCCGCAGCCTCAACGCAGTCTCGCGCAGCATTTTGCTCGATGACGGCCAGTCGCTGAGCTATGACGTGCTATCTATCAACAGCGGTCCGGTACCGCACCGGGAGGCCATCGAAGCGGCCATGCCCGGTGCGCGCGAACACGGTCTGTTTGTG
>Ga0187845_1001207_pt1 | contig 14943 bp, 15 predicted proteins | sample SpaLakP09_SKY_68_FD_134515 | JGI IMG/M metagenome (GOLD analysis project Ga0187845, IMG submission 134515) | Oligotrophic lake water microbial communities from Sparkling Lake, Wisconsin, USA - SP09_SKY_68 | ecosystem: Environmental > Aquatic > Freshwater > Lake | place: USA: Sparkling Lake... | reverse complement strand
CTCGTCACGATCCACGGTCCGCGCCTGCGCATGCTGATCATCGGCGCCGGCCAGCTGTCGCAACTCCTCGCGCAGATCGCCGTCGGCCTGGAATACCAGGTGACCGTGTGCGACCCGCGCGAAGAATACCGCGCCAGCTGGAACCTGCCGGGCGTCGACGTCGTGCACGCAATGCCGGACGACCTCGTGCTGGAGATGAAGCTGGACAGCCGCAGCGCCGTCATCGCCCTCACCCACGACCCGAAGCTGGACGACCTCGCGCTGATGGAAGCGCTCAAGACGGATGCCTTCTACGTCGGCGCCATCGGCTCGCGCGCCAACAATGCGCGGCGGCGCGAGCGCCTGCGCGAATTCGACCTCACCGACGACCAGATCGCGAAGCTGCACGGCCCCATCGGCCTGTACATCGGCAGCAAGACGCCGTACGAGATCGCCGTCTCCATCCTCGCCGAACTGACCGCGGTGAAGAACGGCGTCGCGCTGCCGGCGCAGATGTCGGTCGAACACGGGAAGGCGCTGGCGGCCTAGCGGTCGAACAGCAGCAGCGCGGCCAGCGCGAGCATCGTCGTCCCCGTCACACCTTCGATGGCGCGCCAGGCGGCGGGCCGCGCCAGCACGAACGCGCAGCGGCGCGCGCCCAGGCCCAGCGCGGAAAACCACAGCAGCGATGCCGTCATCGCCCCGGCCGCGAACGACATGCGGTGATGCGCCGCGAGACTGCTGCCGACGGCGCCCAGCAGCACGACGGTATCCAGGTACACGTGCGGATTGAGCAGCGACATCGCCAGCACGATGCCCAGCGCGCGCGACGCCGTCACCGCCGCTTGTCCTTCGCCCGCATGCGGGGCCACCGCCCCGCGCCAGCAGCTTTTCAGGCAGCGCACTCCATACCACAGCAGGAAGGCGGCGCCGCCCCAGCGGGCCGCCAGCAGCAACGCGGGCGAATGTTCGATCAGCGCGCCGAAGCCGGACATGCCCAGCGCGATCAGGGTCACGTCGATCACCACGCACGCGAGCACCGTCAGGACGACGTGGCGGCCGGCGACGCCCGTGCGGATCACGTGCGCGTTCTGGGCGCCGATCGGCATGATCAGGCTGGCGCCCATGCCGAGGCCTTGCAGGAAAATCGGTTGTGAAAACATGATGCTCTCCGTTGTTATTGCAGAGCAGCATGCCTCGCGACGGCCGCTGGATCAATTATATTGATGAAATCTAACCGTCATTAAGTTTGGCTAATTCTTATGAAAATCGATCCGCGCCGCAGCGAGGCGTTCGTCGCCGCCGTCGACAGCGGCAGCCTGGAGCAGGCCGCCGCGCTGCTGAAGGTGACGCCGTCCGCCATCTCGCAGCGCATCGCCGCACTGGAGCACGACCTGGGCACGCCGCTGCTCGTGCGCGCCCGCCCCTGCCGGCCGACGGCGCCCGGCATGCGCCTGCTGCAATTCCTCCGTCGCCGCGCGCTGCTGGAAGACGAGTTCTTCGCCGAGCAGCAGGCCGATCCGGGCCCGGTGCGCGTCGCGCTGGCCGTCAACAACGACACCCTGGCGACATGGCTGCTGCCCGTGCTGGCGCCCGTGCTGATCGCGGAAGGACTGCTCGTGGAATTCGTCACGGGCGACCAGCGACACACGTTCGCGCTGCTGGAACAGGGGCTCGCACTCGCCTGCGTGTCGGGCGAATCGGAGCCGATGCGCGGCTGCACCGCGAGTTCCCTCGGCACGATGCGCTACCGGATGGTGGCGGCGCCCGCCTTCGCCGCGCGCTGGTTCCCCGGCGGGATCACGAGAGAGGCCGCGCGGCGGGCGCCGGTGATGGTCTTCGACCGCAACGACCGCCTGCAAACGTCCTTCCTGCTGCAGCACTTCGGCCTGCCGGAAGGCGCGTACCCGTTTCATTACGTGCCGTCCAGCGATCCGTACGTGCAGGCGATCCGCCTCGGTCTCGGCTACGGCCTGCTGCCGCTGGAACAGTGTGCGGACATGCTGGCCAGCGGCGCCCTCGTCGATCTCACGCCGGATCTGTTCGTCGACGTGGCGCTGTACTGGCACGCCTGGCGCATTCAGCCGCCGCGACTGGAGCGCATGGGCGCGGCGCTGGTGAAGGGCGCGCGCGCCGCGTTGCTGCCGTCACCCTGAGCGACCGGCAGCCACTGCGCGACGCCCCAGCAGAATTCCGGCACGAGGAACAGCCACAACAAAGGCGCACCGCTGGTGGCGAGCGCCCATGCCATCCAGGTGGAAAACACGAAGCGGCCGACGCCGTCGTAGCGGCCCAGCGTGACGCTGGCGGCACGCAGGCGCAGAACGGACCACACGAGCACGATGCTGCCCATCAGGCAGGCGAACAGCACGTGGAACGGGCCGAAGTCCGGCAGCGCATCGCCGCCGAGGTGCCGGTTGATGGCGGAGAGTTGCGCGTGTGCGAATGCAAACGTCCACGGCGTGGCGAACGGCGCCGTGAGCAGCAGGTCGTACGCGGCGCTGGCGCGCACCAGGGTGAGAAAAGCGGATCGGCTGAGTTGCATGGAAAGCTCCCGGAATGAATGTCCCGGCATCATCGACCCTGGAGTACACTCCAAGGTCAAGCCCTTTATCGCCTCCACGCCATGCAGATCGGAGAACTCGCCGCCGCCACCGGTCTCAGCCGGGACACCCTGCGCTTCTACGAGAAACGCGGCCTGCTGCTGTCGCGCCGCCTCGCCAACGGTTACCGCGACTATCCGCCCGAAGCGGTGCAATGGCTGTGCTACCTGCGCGCCGCCCAGGCGCTCGGTTTTACGCTGGCCGAGATCGAGACCGGCCTGCCGCTGCTGGACGATCCGGCCGCCGCCGCGCCGCTGCTGCGCGATGCGCTGCTGCGCAAGCTGGACGACATCGATGCGCGCATCGCCGGACTCTCCGCCCTGCGTGCCGACTTGACGCGCGAACTGGCGCGGCCGGGATTTGGCTGCCCGGCGCTGGCCGCGTAAAATTTTGTTACAAGGAAACTGTCAGCCGTCCGTACGGCGCCCGCGTTAACAGCACAGGCGCCGACAGATGGCGCACCCCATGGAGAAATCATGAAACGCCTGCTTGCCGCCGCCGCCGTGCTGGCCACCTTCACCCACGCCGCCTTTGCCGGAGAACTGACGCTGTTCTCGGACAGTAATTTCCGCGGCCAACGCGTGACCATCGACCGCGACGCGCCCAGCCTGGGCGATGTCAATTTCAACGACCGCGCGTCCAGTGTCGTCATCCGCTCGGGCACATGGCTGTTGTGCGAACACGCCAACTTCGGCGGCCGCTGCGAAGAGTTCGGTCCGGGCGAATACCGCGAGCTTCCGGGCTTCAACGACGCCATTTCCTCGGCACGCCAGATCGACCGCGACCGCGGCGGCCGTGGCCGCTGGCGCGATCGAGGCCATGAAAGTGAACGCGACGACGACCGGGGCGGCTGGCGTGGTGACGACCGTGGCGACCGTGGCGACCGCGGTGGCTGGCGCGGCGACCGTGGCGGCCCGGACGTCGTGATGTTCGCCGGCCCGCGCTTCGAAGGGCAGCAAGTGGAACTGTCGCAGGACGTGCGCGCGCTGAGCGACGTCGGCTTCAACGACCGCGCCACCTCGCTCATCATCCGCGAAGGCCGCTGGGAATTCTGCGAACACGCCGACTTCCGCGGCGAATGCGTCGTCCTGGGGCCGGGCCGCTACGACGTGCTCGACCGCATGAACAACCGCATCTCGTCGATGCGCCGCGTGCGCTGACTACCGGGGTCAGACCCCAAATTTTGGCAATTGCCCAAAAACGGGGTCAGACCCCGGTTTTAGGCAAGTTCAACTGAGCAACGCCACGCCCTTGATTTGGACCCACAGCCGCAGCCCGGGCGCGATGTCCAGTTCGCGGCGCGAGCGTTCGGTGATGCGGGCCAGCAGCGGTGACTGTCCCATCCGCAATTGCACGAGCACGTGGCCCGGCGTGTCGGTGGCGGCTACTGCCGTCACCACGGCCGGCAGGCGGTTGACGATGCTCGTGCCTTGCGGACAATCCAGCGCCAGGCTGACGTCGCGCGCATGGATGCGGCAGCGCAGGTGCGTGCCCACGGCTTCGCGGCGCCGGCCCACCAGCAAGGTGCCGCCCGCGAATTCCAGGCGGGATAACGCGTCTTCCTCGTGGCCGACGACGATCGTGTCCAGCACGACGCCCGCATCGTCGGCGAAGCTGGGCGGCAGGTCCACGCGCGCCAGCGTCTCCGTCAGCGGTCCGCTGGCGACCGCCTTGCCGGCGTCCAGCAGCACGAGGTGATCCGCGAGCCGCGCGACCTCGTCCGGCGCGTGGCTCACGTAGACGATCGGGATCGCCAGTTCCCCGTGCATCCGTTCCAGGTAGGGCAGGATCTCCTGCTTGCGGCGCAGGTCCAGCGCGGCCAGCGGTTCGTCCATCAGCAGCAGCCGCGGCGACGCGAGCAGGGCGCGCGCGATCGCCACGCGCTGGCGCTCGCCGCCCGACAGACCGTCCGGCCGGCGCTCGAGCAGGCCTGCGATCCCCAGCAGTGCCGTCACGGGCTCCAGCGCGAAACGGCGCTCGTGCACGGGCACGCGCCTGCGGCCGAATTCCAGGTTGGCGCGCACGGACAGGTGCGGGAACAGGCTCGCTTCCTGGAACACGTAGCCGATCGCCCGTTTGTGCACGGGGACGAACACGCCGCGCGCATCGTCCTGCCACACGTCGCCGCCAAGCGCGACGACTCCGCCGGGCGCGCGCTCTAGGCCGGCGATGGCGCGCAGGACCGTCGTCTTGCCCGAGCCGGAGTGGCCAAACAGGGCGCTGATGCCTTGCCGGGGCAGGTCGAGGTCGACGTCCAGTTGAAACGCGCCGCGGTCCATGCGCAGGCGCACGCGGAGTCCGTCCGTCATGAGCGCCGTCCTTTCATTGCCTGCGGATACAGGGTGTACAGCGCCAGCAGCACGATGAAGCTGAACGCCAGCATGCCGCCCGCGAGCCAGTGCGCCTGCGCGTATTCGAGCGCTTCGACGTGGTCGTAGATCTGCACGGAGACGACACGCGTCTTGTCCGGGATATTCCCGCCGATCATGAGCACGACGCCGAATTCGCCCACCGTGTGCGCGAACCCGAGCACGGCGCCGGACAGGAAACCGGGCCGGGCCAGCGGCACCGCCACGGACCAGAATGTATCCCACGGACTCGCGCGCAACGTGGCCGCGACTTCCAGCGGCCGCGTGCCCATCGCCTCGAACGCATTCTGCAGCGGCTGCACGACGAACGGCAGCGAATAGCAGACGGACGCCAGCACCAGGCCGCCGAACGAAAACGGCAATAATCCGATGCCGAGCGCCTCCGTCAGCTTGCCGACCGGGCCGTTCGGTCCCAGCAGCAGCAACAAATAAAAGCCGATCACGGTGGGCGGCAGCACGAGGGGCAGCGCGACGACGGCCCCGACCGCGTGACGCAGGCGCGAGCGCGTGCGCGCGAGCCACCAGGCGATCGGTGTGCCGATCGCCAGCAGCAGCAGGGTCACGACGGCCGCCAGTTCCAGCGTCAGGCGAACGGCCGCGAGATCGGCAGTATCAAGCGTCACAGTGCATAGCCGTACGAACGGATGATCTCTTTGGCCTTGTTCGATTTCAGATAGTTTTCCAGCGCTTTCGCGGCTGGATTGGCGCCGCCCCTGGCGAGGATGACGGCGTCCTGGCGGATCGGACCGTGCAGGTTGTCGGGCACGATCCACCCCGAGCCGGACGTGAATTTACCGTCGCGATACACCTGCGACAGTGCGACGAAGCCCAGCGACGCGTTGCCCGTGCTGACGAACTGGTGCGCCTGTGCGATGTTCTCGCCTGCACGAGCTTGCCCTGCACGCGGTCGACCACGCCCAGTTGATGCAGCGTCTCGATGGCGGCCGCGCCGTACGGGGCCGTCTTCGGGTTGGCGATGGCGAGGTGGGCGTAGTCGCCGGTTTTCAGGACCTGGCCCTGGCCATCGACATAGCCGGCCTTCGCGGACCACAGCGCCAGCTTGCCGGTCGCATAGGTGAAACGCGTGCCGGGCACGGTACGGCGTTCCGCTTCCAGTTTCGCCGGGGTCTCGTCGTCGGCCGCGAGCAGCACCTCGAACGGGGCGCCGTTGACGATCTGGGCGTAGAACTTGCCGGTGGCGCCGAACGCGAGGACGGCCTTGTGGCCCGTGTCCTTTTCGAATTCGGCCGCGATCTTCTGCATCGGCGGGGTGAAATTGGCGGCCACGGCCACTTGCACCTCGTCCGCGTGGACGGCGTGGCACGCGACCAGGGCCAGCAGCCCGGCTAGTTGCTTCATGGTCTTTCCTGTTCGTTGGCGTTATGTAGTAGAGTATATAACGAAACGGAACAGGGGAGATCGTGGAAAGCGACAACACAGGCTTCGTGCTGCAGGGTGCCGTCTGGATGACAGTGGGCGGCGAGAAATTCGGCGGCCAGGGACGGGTCGAGCTGCTGGCCGCGATCGGCCGGACGGGGTCGATCAGCCAGGCCGCGAAAGCGATCGGCATGAGCTACAAGGGTGCGTGGGACGCGATCGACGCGATGAACAACCTGGCCGGCGAGGCGCTCGTGGAACGCGTCGCCGGCGGCAAGGGCGGCGGCGGCACGCGGCTGACGGCGCGCGGTGAACAGCTCGTCAGGAACTTCCGGGCGCTCGAGGAAGTCCATCAACGATTCGTCGAACAGCTCAACGGGCAGGCCGGCAACCTGTCCGCCGACCTCACCCTGATCAGCAGGCTGAACATGAAAACCAGCGCACGCAACCAGTTCTTCGGCACCGTCTCCCGGGTCCAGTCCGGCGCCGTCAACGACGAAATCGAACTCGACATCGCCGGCGGCCACAGGATCGTCGCCATCGTCACCCACGAGAGCACGGAAAGCCTCGGCCTCAAGCACGGCGCCCAGGCGTTTGCCCTCGTCAAGGCCTCGTCGATCATCCTCATGACGGATGCGCAAGGCGCCCGCTTCTCGGCCCGCAACTGTCTCGAAGGCACGGTCGCGCGCCTGATCCCGGGCGCCGTCAACACCGAGGTGGTGCTCGACCTGACCGGCGGCGGCAGCATCGCCGCCATCATCACCAACGCGAGCGCGCGCTCACTCGAGCTGGCCGAGGGCAGGACGGCCACGGCCATGTTCAAGGCATCCAGCGTGATCGTGGGCGTACCGGGGTAATCTCAGATCGATCATAATCGACGCATCATGCATGAGCGTCGAGAACAATGAACGATTTTTTACCGAAAGAGTGCGATATCGTGATGGAAGGCGGGGTGACCTCCGGCGTGGTCTACCCCGCGTTCGTGGCACGGCTGGCCGAAAAGTTCACCTTGCGCTCGATCGGCGGGACGAGCGTCGGCGCCGTGGCGGCGATCGCGGCGGCGGCGGCCCAGTTCAAGCGCAACCGCGTGCGCAAGGACGGGCAGGGTGAGGACGACGGCTTTCATCTGCTGGCCCGCCTGCCCGGCAGCCTGCAGGAAGCCGTCGGCAGGCACACCCGCCTGTTTTCGCTGTTCCAGCCGTGCGCCGCGTTGCGCCCGCACTTCCGCGTGATCGCGGCGGCGCTCAACGAAACGAGCAGGACGAAGGCGTGCGGTTATCTGTCCTTCGCCATGCTGTGGAATTTCCCGCTCGGCGCCCTGGTGGGTGGCGGCATGTGGCTGCTGGGCTTCCTGATCAGCAGCAGCCTGCTCGGCGGACGCTGGCCTGGCGTCCCCCTCGTCGGCCTCGCCAGCATCCTGTGGTTCGGCCTGTGCATGTTCGTCGGCGCGCTGGCCGGGGCACTGCTGCAGGCTGCGTGGTCGGCGTGGCGCGGGCTGCGCGCCAACCGCTGCGGCATCTGCTCCGGCCTGCGCACGGATGCGGACAATCCGCCCGCGCTGACGGAATGGCTGCATGGCCTCGTGCAGGACATCGCCGGCCTCCCGCTCGATGCGCCGCTGACGTTCGGCCAGCTGCGCACGTCCGAGCCGCCGATCGAACTGGCCCTGATGACGACGGGCCTGTCCGAACTGCGCGCGCACCGCCTGCCGCATTCGAGCGCCGACCTCGTGTTCCGCGCCTCGGAAATGGCCGCGCTGTTCCCGCCCGCGATCGTCGACTGGATGAAGGCATGCTCGCGCCACACGCGCCACGGCGCACGCACGATGACCGTCCTGGAACGCGTGAACGCCGCCGGCGAGGATTATTACTTCATGCCCGATCCGGACGACCTGCCGCTCGTGGTGGCCGCGCGCATGAGCCTCAGTTTTCCCGTGCTGCTGCAAGCCGTGCCCCTGTACCGCCTGCGCGCGCTGCCGGCGCATGGGAACGGCGTCGACCTGCTGCGCGTCTGGTTCTCGGACGGCGGGCTGACCAGCAATTTTCCGATTCACTTTTTCGACGACATCCTGCCGACCCGCCCGACCTTCGGCGTCACCCTGCAGGACGACCTGGCGGAAGACGACCCGTTTGACGCGCGCGTGTCGCTCCCGACGAACAACAACACGGGCGTGACGGCGGCCTACATGCCGGTCGACGAGACCGACGGCCGCCCCTCGCTGCCGCGCTTCGCGGGCGCCATCCTGCGCACGATCCGCACCTGGCGCGACGAAGCGCTGAAGCGTACCCCGGGCTACCGCGACCGCGTCGTGCAGATCCGCCATACGAAAAAAGAGGGAGGCCTGAACCTGAACATGACGCGCACCGCCATCGACGTGATGAGCCGCAGCGGAGAAGAAGCGGCACGCCAGGTGATCGAACGGTTCCTGCATCCCGTCGAAAAGGAAAACGGCTGGCTGAACCACCGCTGGGTGCGCATGCGCAGCACGGCGGCCGTCCTGCAGGAGACGTTCGCGCCGCTGTCCGAAGCCTGGCACGACGCGCGCCTGACACCGTCCTACGAGGCGCTGTGGATGGCCCACGGCATGGACGCCATGCCCGCCTACCAGCTCAGCAAGGCGAACCGCGCGGCCGGCTACGCGCTGTGGGAACGCATCGTGGCGCTGCCGCAGGAGGTGGCGCCGGCGGAGTTGTCCGCCCATGCGCCGCGGCCGCAGCCGGAACTCGTGATCGCGCCGCGCCTGAACTGACGGTCAGGCGTCGCGGCCGTCGAAGTGCTGCACGGGGATCGCGGCGAGATCGATGCCCTCGATGCAGCGCAGGTTGATGGCCGCCATCGGATTCCCCTTCGGATCGACCCCTTCCGCATACGGATGAATGCCGCACGTCGGACAGAAGCGGTGCTTGATGACGTGCTTGTTGAACGTGTAGGTGGCCGCCGCATCTTCGGGCGTGCGCAGGCGGAACTGCGCGCGCGGCACGAACCAGAGCAGGGATCCCTTGCGCTGGCACATCGAACAATTACAGGCGAGAGCGCCCTGGATCTCGCCTTCCACTTCGTACGCCACCTGGCCGCAGTGGCAGCTGCCTTGATAAATCATTGTCGTCTCCTCCGTGCGTTGCGTTAGGGGGCTCATGGTAGCGCAGGATTTTTGCAAGCGCATGTGTCGGGACGCGCGCCCGACACAATCGGACATCAACCGGTGTGCGCAACCCGCTAGAGTGGCCGCATCGTCATCGACAAGGTGCAGACCATGATTTCCGGTTCGATCAGGAAGCTCCTCCCGCTGGCGGCCGCCGCTCTCGTATCGCTGCCCGCATCGGCACAAGGCGTGAACGTCTGCGCACTCGTCTCCTGCAGCGCCAGCGGCCAGCGCGCCGCCGTGCTCGGCGAAGGGGCGCCACCGCGCGCCGCCGTGCGGACGACGACCGTGGCGCGTCGCCCCACCCGGGAAGAGTCGACACGCGATCCGTGGGCACGCCGCTTCCAGGGCCGGGACAACGAAGACGAGGATGTCTGCCTGCTGAACGTCGGCATCGGCGGCCAGCTGGCGCGGAAGGGATCCATCGACAGCCACGTGCTGGGCCGCACGCACATCTGGCGCACGCCGGCCCGCTGAGCGTTCAATCCACGAGCCGCACGACCGTGGCGATGCGGCGGCCAGGCATATCGTTGGCAAGGCACAGCACCGGCGCCCGGCGCACGCCCGCGTAGTGCGCCCCCAGCACGAGCGCCGTGACGTAGGCGACGACGCCGCAAGCACCACTCCCGGCGCCGACGCGCACGACGTCCGCGCTGCCGTCGAGCTGCCGCATCGTCGTGGCCGCATATTCCATCAACTCGACCACAGGGCGCGAGCGGTGGCCGGTATCGGCGACGATCATCGCCACGCCGCCGGCATCGACACCCGCGTCGGCGAGCGTGCGCTCGACGAGTCCCGCGAGCACGCGTTCGGTACCGCGCCGGCGTGCGTCTGCCGGCGCCTCGACCTGCACGTCCGAGGGCGGTGCCAGGAGCGCGACCGCCTGGCCATCGGACGCCCCGGCCCACGCCGCACCACCGAGCAACATGCCGGCGGCGCCTTCGCCCGGCATTATCCCCTGCGGCTGCGCGGCCGTGAACAGGATCCGCTCCGACACCCAGCGCGCGACCGTCGCCTCGCCCACATGCGATGCTGCCGCCACCACGAGCGTCACACCGAGCGCTGCGCCGGCCGCAGTCATGCCGCAGCGGCATCGCGCTGTTCCCCGGCCAATCCGCAGGCAGCAGCGGCGACACCTGGAGCCCGGGCATGGCATCGTCACGCACGCTCCACTCGATCGCCGCGCGTCCCGCGAGTTCGGCGACGACGCCGCTTGCCAGCGTCAGCGCGCGCCATTGCTCGTCGCTGAAGCGTGCCTCGATGCCGCCGTGCGCCGCCAGCCAGCCGGCGACGTCTTCCCGCAGCGCCTCGTCGTGCGCGTTCCCGCAGCGTGCGCACATCACGGGGAAACCGGCGTCGTCGACGAGTTCCCGGTCCAGCTCCGGCCGCGCCTTGTTGTCCACGATGGCCGCCGCCAGTTCCTCGGCCGACGCACCGTGGGGCGCGCGCAGCGCCGTCGCGAGGATCGCCAGGTGTTGCGTCCGCGCCGGGCTGGTGGCAGCGCGGGCCAGCGTCGTCGTGGCCTGCCGGGGCAGGGTGTCCGCCTGGACGGCGCTGCGCTGTGCGATCCACCTGCTGCCGGCAAATCCCGCGAGCAGCAAGGCCACGGGCAGGCCGAGCAGCGATTCGACGATGAGGGGTGTCGACATGATCGATCTCCGTTCAAGCGTGAACGTACATCACGGCTCAGGCGGCGACAGCCAGCAGTTCGAGCTTCAGGCCCGTCATCCCGGACGGCACGTAGATCGCCATCGATTGCGCCTGCAGCATGCGTTCGTACATCTGCCCCTTGGCATCGAGGATGAAGTAGCACGTGTCAGGGCGCACCGGTACGGCGGCGGGGAGTTGCGGCGCGTATTGCAGGCGCACGCCGGGCAGGGCGGACAGCACGCATTTCTCGACGTCGTCCGGGGCGCCGACCTTGAAACGCAGCGGCACGGTGTCGACGAGTTCCAGGGTCGGGATGTCGGCCGAGACGGCAATATAGAACGTGGTCTTGTCGTCGATCTTGCCGGAGTCGAGCATGCCGTGGTGGTACGACGGCCGCACTTCGTTCAGCACGATGGCGAAGTACTTCGACGAGATCACGGTGTCGAGCAGTTCGCGGATGATCTGGAACAGCTTGGCGAAGCCGGGGCCGGGGTCGGGGTGGTGGTACACCGGCAGGTCGGTCAGCGTCCAGCTTTTGGAAAACGTCAGCAGCGCGCCGGCCACGCCGAGCAATTGCTCATGCAGGCGTTCCGGGTGCAGGTCGGGATGGTGCAGGTAGTGGGACAGCGACGCGCAGGCGGCGCTGGCGGTGTGCAAGAGCCAGAACGACGACATGTCGCCGGAACGGAATTCGATCACGTTGCGGCTGGGCTCGCGGTGGTGGCCGTACAGCGCGCTCACCTTGGCCTGCAGCGCCTCGAGCAGGCGGCGCAGTTGCTGGAACAGGGGCGGTGCGGCGCCCACCGACAGGCTGGGTGCCAGGAAGGACGGGTCCAGCTCGAACCCGCCGGACGCAGCACGGCGCAGGCGCAGCACCGGAAAGCTGAGGTAGGCATCGCGCGGCTCGAATTCCGGGACGAGACGCACGGTTTTCCTGAGATAGGACACGGAAGCCGGTGCCGCCTGGGTGTAGAGGTCGGGCGTTTCCTCGTTCGTCTGCACGAAGCGCACCGTCTTGGTCGGCTGGCCCGGCTGGGCGAAATTGCCGCTGAACGGTTTGAGGCCGGGCAGGGCGGCGTAATACGTGATGGTTTGCTGGGATTGCGGCAGTTGGCCGAGGTCGACGGTGTCGGGCAGTTCGTCGGCGCCCGGCGCATCGACCAGTTCGCCATCCTGGAAACGCAGCGCCAGCTCGAGGATGCGCAAGACGTTGCTGGACAGCGCCTCGCGGTCGACCTGCAGCGCTTCGATGCCCCAGGCATACGGGTGTACGGCCCGGATACTCCTGGTCAGGCGGTGTTCATGGTACTGGTCCTGGCGCTGGAAATGCTGCGGACGCAGGAGCAGGCCTTCGCCCCACAATACCTTGCTGGCCATGGTGCCGATCATCGAGCTCGTCATGCATGTCCTCCCGTCGTGGCTTGTTCCAAGTCGATTACCTTAGTCCTTCGCGACCGTTTTTTTTCTGTAATGACAGGCAGTTTTGCTACTGCTCAAAGTAACCGTGGGTCATTCCCAACTGAACTATTTTTTCGCGCCCGACTGTGTGAAGATGCCGGCTTGCGCTGCCGGCATGGAGGAGCTTCGATGGAAGGGTTCACGCCTGGATTTTTCGACCGTCTGCTGGGCACGTCCGTGCGCGGCCCCGGCAACGCCACCCTCTCGCGCATGACCGCCGAGGATTTCAAGGATGCCGTTGCACGCGACCTGGAGGCGTTGTTGAACACGCGTTCCGTCTTCCCAGAAAATTCCCTGCAGGGTTTTCCCGAATGTAGCGACTCGCTTGTTACCTATGGCTTGACCGATTTCGCCGACCGCTCGCTGTCGAGCCCGAGCGACCGCGCCTATATCTGCGCATGCCTCGAAAAGACCATCGCCCGTCACGAGCCGCGCCTGCGCAACGTGAAGGCGGTCCTGGAAGTGCGCGACGAGAGTGCGGTGAACCGTTTGAAGTTTTCGATCACGGCGGTGCTCGTCGCCAGCGCATCGGAAGAGCCGGTCAATTTCGATGCATTGCTGCAGCCGTCGACCCTGCAGTACAGCATCAGCAAGGCGGGCAGGGCGTCGTTGGCCCCGTCCGCGCGAGGTTAAGCTTGGAACAATTGCTACCGTATTACGAGCGCGAGCTCGGCTACCTGCGCCGCCACCTGCGCGAATTCGCCGAACGTTATCCAAAGATCGCGGGCCGCCTGCTCATCAGCGGCGAGGTGTGCGAAGACCCGCATACGGAACGCATGATCGAATCGTTCGCGCTGCTGAATGCACGCATCGCCAAACGGCTCGACGACGACTATCCGGAATTCACGGAAGCACTGTTCGACGTGTTGTACCCGCATTACCTGCGACCCTTTCCCTCCTGTTCGATCGCCTGCATCGACTTCGGCGATACGGTCAACCAGCAGACGGGCATCAGCGTCATGCCGCGCGGTACCTCACTCAGTACGCGGCCCGTGCGCGGCTCGGCCTGCACGTTCCGCACCGTGTATCCCGTCACCGTGGCGCCGATCGCGCTCACCGGCGCCGCGTTTTCCGCCATCATCGACCATCCCGAAGCCGTGCGCCTGCCGGAAGGCGCGGGCTCCGGCCTGAGCCTGACGGTCACCGCCACGGCCGACCAGCTGCGCCTCGGCCGGCTGGCCTTGCCGCGCCTGCGCGTGTTCATTGACGGCGAAGCGTCGTTTTGCGCGGCGCTCCGGGACACGTTGTTCATGCGCGCGGCGGGTGCCTACGTCGAGGTGGATCGCAATGGCCGGTGGTTTCCCCTGGACGCGATCCCGATCGAGCCTGCCGGCTTCGCCGACGACGAAGCCCTGATCGATTTTCCCGCCCGCTCGCATGCCGCCTACCGCCTGCTGACCGAGTACTTCTGTTTTCCGGACAAGTTCAACTTCTTCGACATCGACCTGGCCGCGCTCATGGCCGCGCTGCCGACCACGCTGGCGGCCGGGGCGAAGACGGTCACCCTGCACCTCGCGCTGTCGGGCCTGCGCGCGGATTCGAACACGGCGCGCATGCTCGGCACGCTGTCGACGCACAACCTGCTGCTGGGCTGTACCCCCGTCATCAACCTGTTCAGGCAACGCGGCGAGCCGATCCGCCTGACTCACGCCAGCGCCAGCTACCCCGTGCTGGCCGATGCGCGCCGCGCCTTCGCATACGAAGTGCAATCCATCGAATCCGTCAACCTCGTGCGCCAGACGCCGCAGGGAGAGACGGTCGTCGAGTTCCACCCGTTTTACTCGCTCAAGCACGCCCAGACGCCCGAACAGAACGGCCATTACTGGGTCCTGCGGCGCGACGACACGCTGGCCGAATACAGCCCCGGCTATGAAACGCAGATCGCCATCGTCGACATCGATTTCGACCCCGCCGCCGTCGAGACGCAGACGCTGAACATCGAACTCGTCTGCAGCAACCGCGACCTGCCGGCCTCGCTCTCCTACGGCCAGAGCGGCGGCGATTTGTTCCTCGAAGGCGGCTCGAACGTGAAAACGATCCACTTCCTGCGCAAGCCCACGATCACGTACCGTTTCGAGAGCGCCCGCAGCGCCCATTGGCGCTTGATCTCGCATCTGACGCTGAACCATCTGTCGCTGGGAAATGGCGGCGTCGACGCCTTCCGCGAAATGTTCGCCCTGTACGACCTGCCCCGTTCGCCATCGTCGCAGCGCCAGATCGCCGGCATCGCCGGCATCGAACAGCGCACCGCCAGCGCCTGGATGGCGGGCAATCCGTTCACCTGCCTCGTGCGCGGCGTGGAGGTACGCATCGTCATCGACGAGGAAGCCTTCGTCGGCAGCGGCATTTACGCATTCGCCCACAT
>Ga0187845_1001206_pt1 | contig 14953 bp, 8 predicted proteins | sample SpaLakP09_SKY_68_FD_134515 | JGI IMG/M metagenome (GOLD analysis project Ga0187845, IMG submission 134515) | Oligotrophic lake water microbial communities from Sparkling Lake, Wisconsin, USA - SP09_SKY_68 | ecosystem: Environmental > Aquatic > Freshwater > Lake | place: USA: Sparkling Lake... | reverse complement strand
TCATCGCCATGCTCATTTCCGGCGCGCTGGCCGGCCTGGGCGCGGTCAATTCCATCATGGGTTCAACCCATTACCTGTCGCTGAACTTCCCTGCCGGCGCCGGCTTTGTCGGCATCGCCATTGCGCTGATGGGCCGCCAGCATCCGGTCGGCATCTTCCTGTCGGCCGTGCTGTTTGGCGCGCTGATCCAGGGCGGCTTCGACCTGTCGCTGGAAAAACCGAACATCCCGCAGGAGACGTTCATCTTCATCCAGGGCCTGATCATCCTGTTCTGCGGCGCGATGGAAAACTTCTACGCGCCGGCCCTCCTGAAACTGATCAACGTCACCCGTAAGGAGGCTTGAAATGGAAGACTTTCAACTCGCCAGTATCATCGTCTCCACGATCCGCAACGCGCCCGTGCTGATGTTCGCCGCGCTGGCCGGCCTGTTCGCAGAGCGCTCGGGTGTCGTCGACATCGGCCTCGAAGGCAAGATCCTCGCGTCGGCGTTCGCGTCGGCCGCTGTTGCGTATGCAACGCAGAACCCGTGGTACGGCATCCTCGCCGGCATGGGCGTGTCGGTCGCCCTTGCGATGGTGCAGGCCTTCGTGTCGATCACGCAGAAGGGCAACCAGCTCGTGGCCGGCATCGCCATCAACATCGCGATGAGCGGCCTGACGTTCGTGCTCGCGCAATTCTTCTTCCAGCAGGGCGGCCGCACGCCGGACCTGCGCAATGCGCGTCTGTTCGACGTCGTCCTGCCCGGCACGGCGGCCGTCGAGCACATCCCCGTCATCGGCTGGCTGTACGGCCACCTGATCGGCGGCCAGTCGGTGCTGGTCTACGTCGCGTTCCTGCTGCTGCCCGTCGTGCATTGGGTCGTGTACCACAGCCGCTTCGGCCTGCGCCTGCGCGCGTGCGGCGAGAACCCGCATGCGGCCGACGCGGCCGGCGTGTCGGTGGAGCGCACGCGCTATCTCGCCATGTTCGTGGCCGGTGTCCTGTGCTCGTTCTCGGGTGCGTACCTGACGCTGGTCCAGAGCGGCTTCTTCCTGCGCGACATGTCGGCCGGTGCCGGCTACCTGGCGCTGACGGCACTCGTCTTCGGCAACTGGCGCCCGCTGCACACGGTGCTGGGCTGCCTGATGTTCGGCCTGTTCGGCGCGATCCAGATCCAGCTCGAAGGCGTCGACCTGCCGGTGGTCGGCCGCCTGCCGGGGTCCCTGATCCAGGCGATTCCGTACATCGTCACCGTCGTCGTGCTGGCCGGTTTGATGGCCAAATCGGTTGCACCGAAAGCGATCGGCAAACCGTTCGTCAAGTCGCGTTAAGCTTCACTCGTTGGCGCGCTTGCTCGAGCGCGCCAACGTCCACGCCAATCCCACCCCGGCCGACGGGCCGAACTCCTTCCTGAACAGCGGACTGTCCCGGTTCGCATTCCCCGCATAGCTGTCGAGGCGCACGAAGCCGAACACGCGCACGTCCGGATTGACCCGGACCGTGCCGAACACGCCCGTGCGCACGAGCATCAGGCCGCTGTCCGCGCGGTACGCCGGCCGGTCCGCCGTCGCATACTGCGGCGCCACGTCGTAGAAATAGCCGTGGATGCGCCGGTCGCCGAACACGGCACCCACCTGCGCTTCCACCGTCCAGCGGCCCGCGTCGCCGCGGCGTTCCCACACGAAGCGCGGTTCCGTCGTCCAGCCCTGGCGGCGCACGCCGCCGCGCGCTTCGATGACGGCGCGCACCGGGAGTTCGAAGCGCAGGCGTCCCATGTCTCCCAGGTCGGCGAATTTGTATTTCACGCGCGGGCCGAATTCGACGAGCGTGCCGAGGTCGGGCATGCCGCGGCGTACGTCCACGTCCTTCGAACGGGACGGCAGCGCGCCCGCGAAGCCGATGTCGAATTCGACCTTGTCCGTGTCCAGCAGGCGCGCGCCGATGCCCTGCTGGTCGGCGCGCAGCACCTTGCCGCGATATAGCAGGAACGGCAGCACGAGGCCGCGGTTGCTGCGGTCGGATGCGCCCGGGTATGCGGGCGTGTTGAACACGGCGGCGCCGACGCCCGCTTCCCACAGCGGCAGGTTGGGTTCGGCGGCCTGCGCGGGAACGACGGCCAGCAGCGCGGCTGCGGGGACGATGAAACGAAGCATGGTAGGCATGGTGAAGGTCCAGGTTGAGTTGCGCGGGATTCTAACGCATAAAAAAAGCCGCCGCGGCCTTGTGGGCGCGCGGCGGCTTGCGGAAGGTTGGCGCCGGGATTACGGCCAGATCGCCTTCAGCAGCGCGGCCAGGTTGTAGCCGCCCTTGATCATCTGTGTCTTTGCGAGCGCGGAGCTGGGCACCGGATAGTCATTCGGCACTTCCAGGGTCCACGTGTAATAGGTCTCGCCCTTCTTGCTCACCTGCGGCACGATCTTGCCCGCGGTGACGCCCGCGAACGCGATCTTCGAGACGGCCAGCGTATCGTCCGCCCACTGGTACGGCCAGGTGACGGGATCGCCCGTGTTCGGCGTCACGCCCGGCTTGCCGTCGATGGCGGCCTGGGCGAACTGCTCCGGCGTCTTCGTGCGGATGCGGCGGAACGCGTAGTCGACCGTCGTGCTGTCCCAGTACGAGTGGAACGGCTTCGTCAGCGCCTTCGGCACACCCGGCTTGTCCGGCTTCGGTTCGCCCGGCGGGATCAGGTTGGAGGACATCTGCTCGATCTTCGCGTCGTCCATCAGGAAGTTGTTGCCGCCGCGCGAATCGAAGACGACGGTCTCGTCGATCTCGGCCTTCGTCTTCGGCACGATGAATTTCCCGTTCTTGTCGACGAAGGCGGCGCCCACGTGCAGCGGCTGGACGATATCGCCCGCCAGGTGGGTGATCAGGATCAGCGCCTGGCGCTGCGTGAACTTGTGCGGATTGGTCGCCGGCGTGTCCTTGCCCTGCAGGACGGCGATGGCTTCCTTCAAGGTCTGCACGATGTCGTCGTCGGCCGTGCCGGCGGCGCCGTCGTGGTAATGGTCGAGCTGGAACGGCACGTCCGTGTAGTGGTACTCGCTGTGCTTCGGATTCGCGTTCACGTACTCGATCATTTCCGGCGTCTGCGGACCGCACCAGTTGCCCTTCACGCAGTCGGGCCACGTCGACACGGCTTCCAGCGATTCGCCCGGCAGCAGCAGCGCTTTCACCCGCGCCTCGGCGTGCGTTCCCTTGATCAGCTTGTCGGCGATGGCGCCCACGGCGCGGTGGCCGTCCGTGCCCCAGGCAGCGGCGTCCAGCGACACGAAGGCGCCGGCCAGCGCCACGACACATGCGATTTTCTTCATGAGATGGTCTCGTTAATACGGTTGATATCGTTCAGCGAATCCTGCGGATGCGCGGCACGGCGTCCACTGCCGGATGCGTCTGCAAGTAAGCGATCAACGCGTCGAGGTCGCGCAAGCCCGTCTCGACACGACGCGTGCCCTTGGCGAACATCGGGATGTTGTCGCCGCCCTCGGCCAGGAAATTGTTGGCCACCACGCGATAGACCTTGTCGTCGTCGAGCGCCTTGCCGTCCACCTTCACGTTCGCCGTGCGGCGGCCGACGGGCTGCGTGCTGTCCCAGTCGTACGTGAGACTGCTGGACACGGCCAGGATCGACGGATAGGACGACGCCGGCCGGTCCCACTGCTGTTCCAGTACGCGGCGCAGTTGCGCACCGGTGAGGTCCATCACGACAAGCGTGTTCCCGAACGGGAGCACGGCCTGCGCCTGGCCGAAGCTGACGACGCCGCCCTCTCCCGTTTCCAGGTCCTTGCGGATGCCGCCCGGGTTCATGAAGCCGATCTGCGCACCCTGGTCGCGCGTGGCGGCGACGGCCGCGTCGGCGATCACGCCGCCCAGCAGCGTTTCGCCGGAAGGATTCTCCTTGCGCGACACGGCGGAGGCAATGCGCGCCACCGGCTTGGCCAGTTCCGCGCGGCTCTTCGCGCGCACGTCGGCGAGATACGTGGACAGGCCTGCGTCGGGCGTGAATGCGTCCGGCGCCATCACGACGTTGCGCACCTGGATATCCTGGACGGCCTTCGTGGCCGGGTCGAGCGTCAGCCTGATGCGCGACAGCAGATGGCCGTAGGCGTCCGCCTGCGTGACGACCTTGCCGTCCACCTTGCACAGATAGCCCGTGTGCGAATGGCCGCTGATGACGAGGCGGATGGAAGGATCGAGCTTCTTCGTGATGGCGACGATGGGACCGTGCAGGGTGTCGCAATCGGTCTTGTCGTACGGCTGGTCCGCGAAGCCGCCTTCGTGGATCAGCACGACGAACACCTGTGCGCCCTGTGCACGCATCGCGGGCAGCACGGCGTTGATCGATGCCGCTTCATCGTTGATGGCGAGCCCCTTGATGGACGAGGCGATCGTCACGGACGCGAGGTCGTGCAGCACGGCGCCGATCAGGCCGACCTTGACGCCCTTGACGTCGACGATGCGCCAGCCCGGCACGAGGTTCTTGCCCGTCTGTGCGTCGACGACGTTGGAAGCCAGGTAAGTAAAACCGGCGCCCTTGAAATCGGGCGACAGACGGCACGCTTTCGCGGGACGCGGCGAATCGCAGCCGCCGTGCTGCTGGCGCAGCAGTTCCTTCGGCCCCTGGTCGAATTCGTGGTTACCGAGCGAGCTGGCGACGAGACCCATGCGGTTCAGCGCTTCGATGCTCGGCTCATCCGCGAACATCGACGACGCGGCGGGGCTTGCGCCGACGAGGTCGCCGGCCGCGACGAACAGCAGGTCCGGGTCGTCCTTGCGGAACGTGTCCAGCGCGCCCTTCAGCACGTCGATGCCGCCCGCCCGGATCGTGCGCGGTTGCATCGTGCCCGGCGGCGTGTACGTGTACTTGCTGGGCTCGATGTTGCCGTGGAAGTCGTTCAGCGCGACGAGGTTGATCTCGAGCGGACGGACCGGTGCGGAAGCGCAGCCGGCCAACAGCAATGCGACGCCCAAGGCCAGCGCGGACGGACGGAAAACGATCATATGAAATCTTTTGTGATGCGAACGGCAGCCGTCGATTATGGCACGTGCGTTCGCCGTTCTGGTCTTTACAACACAAGAAAAAACGGCCGGTGTTGCCACCGGCCGTCGTCGTCACGTCAGGACGCGTTCAGATCAGAACTCGTACTTGACGGTGACCTGTGCCGCCCACTGCGACTCGCCCTTGACCTGGCGGATCTGCAGCGGATCGACTGCCGAACGGACCGCGTACACGTAGTGGCCGTTCGCATCCATGCCGGCGTAGTCGACGAAGCCGCGGGTCTGGCCGCCGTTCGAGAAGAACGGTGCTTCGTAGATGTGGCCCCACTTCTTGTTCAGCAGGTTGCCGAAGTTCAGGACGTCGAACGAGACCGAGGCCTTGTTACGCGTGAACATGCCCGGGATTTCCTGGCTGATGCGCAGGTCGAAGCTGTTCGTCCACGGCGAGAAGTCGCCGTAACGGGCCACGGTGCCGCCGGCTGCCTGGCGCAGGGCCTTGTTGCCGTTGACGACGTCCCAGAAGCGCTGCTCGTTGGCGTGATTGGTCGCCGTATCGCCCGCGAACACGACTTCACCCGAACCGAACGCTTTCGGGATGTACATCAGGTCGTTGCTGCCGATGCCGTCGCCGTTCATGTCGTTCTTGAAGGTCCAGCTGTACGGCTTGCCGGTACGGCCTTCGTAGAACATGCCGAAGCGGGTCTTGTACTTGCCGAAGAACGCCTTCTCGAAGTTCAGCAGCGCGTTGATGCGGTTCTTGACCAGGTAGGCCGAGTTGGCGGCCACGTTGTCGTTCGGGTTCAGGGCCGAACGGGCGCCGTAGTTCGAGCCCGACGTCGACGACGTCAGGTTCGACACTTCCGTCGCGTAGGTGTGGCTTGCCGCGACCGACCAGCCGAAGCCCTTGGTCATCGGGTACGACAGCGACAGCGTCGACACGCGGTTTTCGCCCTTGTCGGTGCCGGTGACCTTGATCACGTTGCCGAACGCCGAGTTCGAGAGCGACTTGGTCGTGTTGGTGCAGCCCTTGGCGGTGCTGACGGCGTTGTTACCCACGCTCCAGCAGTTCTGCGCCAGGCCATTGGCGTTCCAGAACAGCTGGCGGCCATCCGCGCCGATACGGGTCGGCTGGCCCAGGTTCAGGTTCTGGAAGAAGATACCGTCCTTGGTGTGCGCGTACAGGACTTCGGCGCCGGCCACGAGGCCGTACCACGGCAGTTCCGTTTCGAAGGCCAGGTTGGCTTTCCACACGGACGGCTGCTTGACGTTCGGATCCAGCAGGTCGACGTTGGCGACCGGCGCGGTCGAGCCGCCCAGCTTCGGCTGGTTGTTGACGTCGGTGCTGAACGCGCCATTCGGAGCGCCGGCGACGGCCGGGCACTTCGTGTTACCCGTGGCCGAGCAGTTGATCTGCTGCGTCGTCATGCCCGTGTTCTGGAACGGGTTCGCGAGCCAGACGGACATCGCGGCGCCCTGGAACAGGCCGACGCCACCGCGCAGCTGCATGCGACGCGGGGTGTCGAAGTTGTAGTTGAAGCCGAAGCGCGGCTGGAACAGCTTGGTGCCGTCGATCGTCTGCTGGTTGTTGTAGCCGAAGCCGCCAGTCTGGCGCGCGTTCGGGTTCAGTACCGCAGCCTGGGCCACCTTCGTGTTGGCGACCGGCGTACCGCCGACGCCCACCTGGTCCACGCGGAAGCCGTAGTTCAGGGTCAGCTGGCGGTTGACGTTCCAGGTGTCCTGCAGGAACAGGCCCGTGTTCGTCATGTTGAACGTCGCGACGGCGTCGTTCAGCGTGAAGCCCGGCGCGGCGACCTGCAGCGTGTACGACGTGTAGCGGCCGGAGCGCAGGTTTTCCAGCACGGCGGCTTCGACCTGGGCCTGGGACGCGGTCGTGCAGTTGATGCTGCCGAACGAGTAGGTCAGGTTGTTGTCGCAACCGAAGGTGTAGTTGCCGTACACGTTCTGCAGGAACGCGTTGTAGATCTTGTTCTTCTGGTAGTCCGCACCGAACTTGACCTCATGGTCGCCCACGGTCCAGTTGGCACCCGCGTAGAAGTCCTGCGTACGGGTGCGCAGCAGGTTCATGTGGCGCGAGTTGTCGGTGCCCAGGTTGATCGTGCGCGAACCGGTGGAGACGTTGCCCGGGGTGCCGGCCGGCAGCGCGCCGGTGAACTGCACGCCGATGGTCGGCAGCGTCGTGTTGTTGGTCGGGACGGAGTCGTAGTTGCGCGACGAGGCCTTCAGTTCGGTCGAGAAGGTCGGGGTCCAGTCCGAGAACAGCTGGGCCACGGTGGTCTCGATCTGCTTGCCCTGCGAGTAGTACGCGGAGTCCAGGCTCAGCGCGGTGGCGCTGAAGGTCGAGTACTGCGGCTCGGCCTGCGTCGTGCGCTGGTAGCGGATGTTGGCGCGGTGGTTGTCGCTGATGTTCCAGTCGACCTTCAGCATCTGTTCGCGCGATACGAAGTTGCCGCCGCCCTGCGCCAGGTTGCCGGCGTTGACGCCGTACTGGCTCTTCATGATGTTCTGCACCGCGGCGATTTCCGCCGGGGTGATGGCGACCGTCGTGCCGTTGGTCGAACCGACCGGGCCGTAGTCCGGCGCATTGCGCGAGGAATTCGTTTCTTCCGACAGCGCGTAGAGGAACAGCTTGTCTTCGACGAGCGGGCCGCTCGCCCACACGCCCTTCGTCGTTTCCTTGAACGGTACCGGATCCGAGTAGGTATTGTTGGCCGTGTTGTAGCGCTGGCCGGCCAGGCGGTCGTCGCGGTACACGTAGTACACGCCGCCCTTCCACTGGTTCGTGCCGGACTTCGTGACGGCGTTGATATTGCCGCCGGTGTAGCCCTTCTGCGTGACGTCGTAGTTGGCGACGTTCACCTGGGTCGACTGGATCGCTTCGATCGAGATCGGCTGGCGCGAGGTCGGGCTGCCGTTCGCTTCCAGGCCGAACGTGTCGTTCACGTTCACGCCGTCGATGGTGATCGAGTTGTAGCGCGAGTTCTGGCCGGCGACGGACAGTTCGCCGCGTTCCTTGTCGGTCTGCGAGACGCGCGGGTCGGCACGGGCGTAGTCCTGCAGGTTGCGGTTGATCGACGCCTGGATCTGCAGCTGCGCGTTGCTGATCGCGGTGCCCGCGCCCATGTTGGAGCGGTTGAAGATGTCGGAACGGGCGCGGTTGCCGGCGATGGTCACGGTCTGCATCGGTGCGCCGACGGTCGCGTCGACGGTGGCGGTTTCCGCCAGTTGCAGGAAGATGCCTTCGCGTTTTTCGGTAACGCCGTCCTTGGTGATCGTGATCGTGTACGGACCGCCGGTACGCAGGCCGCGCGCGATGTAACGGCCTTCCGCATCGGTGACGACATTGCTGACCGAACCGGATTCGGTGTGGACGATTTGCACCGAAGCGCCGGCAGCCGGTCGGCCGTCGGCGCTCGAGATGCGACCGCCGACAGCCGACGTCGTGTTCTGCGCCATGGCCGGTGCGCCCGCGAGCGCAATCGACAGAGCCAGCGCCAGCTTCGTCAGCTGGATCCGTTTTTGATAGATCATTGGATTAACCCCAAATAGACTTGATAGTTATGGTTGGGAACTAAGTTCCCCCCTCTTGAGTACTGCATTCCTGGACCGGACGCTCATGACGGACGGTCTCTTGTTCGTTCTGCCGTGTCGTGGTGCGCAAGTGGTTGACATTGCACCAAGACAAAGCAGCGCACGGCGAGTCTAGCGGCCAATTGTTTCCAGGCTATTACACCCGAAAACCGCGCATTTTCACGGACGTTGGCTTAATAAAAGGCCAATATGCATGAAGGCTCTTATCGAGACAAATACGTTTTCATTTTGGAATTTATAGCTTGCGCGTATAAGTCGCTTAAGAAATGGGCAGATAGTCGCGTGCGGGTTGCCTTTTCCCTCAGGAACAGACAGGGCGGGATTATAAATGGGGCATTCCAGAATGAAATTTTTTCGCTTAATTTTTAGGCAAAGCGAATAAGAATTTGTTCATTCTGTAGCGAGTTGGCCACAAGAACAGCATATGCATATGCCTGTTCCACATAGTTGAAACGGCAACGCAGGATGGAGGCAGGAAGCCGGCGACGGGACCGCCGCCGGCGGGAGGGAAATACTCAGTGCTTCACGGCGGTGCGTTCGAGCGCCGCGACGTCCGATTCGAAGCGCGCGAAGCGTGCATCGAGCAGGCGCGTCAGGCGCTGCTTGTCGGCCTCGGGCAGGAAGCTGTAGCGGATGCTGTTGTACGACGCCTTCTTGACTTCCGCGTAGCTCGGCTTGTAGCGGCTGGCGAACAGCACGTATTCGTTGGCCAGGTTGTGGCGCGTGACGCCCGCGTCGTCCGTCGAGATCACGTACGGCACGCCATATTTGCGGTACAGCGTGATCGGATGGTTCTCGCCCTCCACGCCTTCGATGAACGCATTCGACGTCAGGTTGATCTCGACCGGGATGTCCTTCGCGCGCATGGTCTTCATGATGCCGACGGCGTTCGTCTCGTGCGCGAGGTCGATGCCGTGGCCGATGCGCTGCGCGCCCGCCACGTTCAGGGCCTGGTCGATGTGGTACTTCAGGTCTTCCGGCGGCACGTCGCCCAGTGCCAGTTCGCCCGCGTGCATCGCGACGTTGACCTTCGGGTAGACCTTCTTCAGGTAGCGGAACATCTGCATGTGCAGCGTGTAGTCGCGCATGGAGACCATCTGGCTTTCCTGTCCCACGATGTTCACGCCGACGATCTTGCCGCCCCGCGCGGCCGATTCGAACGCGGCCAGCATCGAGGAGAACACGCGCGACGGCGAGAACAGGCGCACGACATAGGTCTGGTAGCGCATCGTGAAATTGTCGTCGTCGATGCCCAGGGCGGCGTCGTTGACGGTCTTGACGAAGTTGTCGACGGAGCTCCTGAAGGCCGGCGTGGTGGAGAGCTTCTGGCGCGCGGACTCCAGCAATTGCGCGAACTTCGCCTCGTCGCGGGCGCTGTCCCAGGCGCGCTTGTCGAACTCGGGATCGGACACGTTGTCCGGGCTCTTGAACATCGTCTCGATATAGGCCACGTTCTCGGCGAGCGCACGGTTCTTCAGCTCGACGAGGCCGTCGTGGAAGTTGCGGTCGGAGATGGGGCCGAAATAGCCGAACGTCTGGAAGAACTGGCGGTCCGGCGGCGGCTGGATCGCGCCGTGGTTATTGAAATCCTTGCTGGACCAACGCTGCAGCAGCTCGCGCCACGTGGCGTCGTCCGCATACACGTCCGACGACGCCAGGCACGTGCGGTCCTTCGGCTGCTTCGCGCGTTCGTGCTCGACGACGTTCTTGTCCGTCTCGACGCGGAACGACTGCTTGTTGACGCAATAGCCCTGCTTGTCGAGCCAGTCGACATAGGTTTCGGCATAGATCGCGCCGGAATAGTGATGGTGCAGGTCGCCGCCCTTGGGCATCTGCGAAAAGAACAGGACCAGTTCCGCCGTCTTCGGCTCGGTGCCCGCGATCAGGGAGGCATAGTGGCGCGCGGTGGCCGCTTCGTTGGGACCGGACGCCGGGGTGCGCGCGGAGGCGGCGGCCGTCAGGGCCGCCAGGGTGATCAGCAGGCTGCTGCTCAGGGTTTTTGTCATGTCGGTCTCGGCTGGTGAGTGGTTGTTGACAGTATCTCATCAGCCGCCGAGTCGCAGAACACGAACTACAGGACCGCAAACCGCAAAACCGTCATCCCCGCGCAGGCGGGGATCCAAGTTCGTATGCGCAGTCGAGATGCAAACAAAACTTGGGCCCCCGCCTTCGCGGGGGCGACGATTCATGTGCTCACGTTACTCACACGTTCGGTTCCGTGCTCTTCGCCTACTGCGTCCGCTCGTGCACCCGCTTGCCGGCCGCATACGTGGCACGGATCGCGCGGTCGTCGCCCAGCAGCGCCAGTGCGAACAGGGTTTCCTCGAGCGAGTCGCCGTTCGCCGTGCGGCGCGCCAGCAGCGGCGTCGCCTTCGGGTCGAGGACGACGAAGTCCGCCTCGGTGCCGGCGGCAAAATTGCCGATCGTCCCTTCGAGCTGCATGCTGCGCGCGGCGCCCAGCGTCGCGAGATAGAACATGCGCAGGGCCGGGAGATAGCTGCCTTTTAACCGCGCAACTTTATACGCTTCATTCATTGTTTGCAACATCGAGAACGACGTGCCCGCCCCGACGTCCGTCCCCAGCGAGACGTGGGCATGCACGCCGTCCGCCTTCGCGACGTCGAACAGGCCGCTGCCGAGGAACAGGTTCGACGTCGGGCAGTGGGAAATCGCGGCGCCCGTGTCGGCCATCAGCGCGAAGTCGACGTCGTCCAGCCAGATGCAGTGGCCGAACATGGCGCGCGGGCGCATGAGGCCATAGTGCTCGTACACCTGCAGGTAGCTGCGGTTGTCCGGATACAGGCTCTTCACCCACGCGCATTCGTCGCGGCTTTCCGACACGTGCGTCTGGATGTACGTGGTCGGGAACGCGCTGGCCAGTTCGCCCGCCGCGCCCAGCTGGGCCGGGGTCGACGTCGGCGCGAAGCGCGGCGTGATCGCATACATGGCGCGGCCGTGGTTGTGCCAGCGGCGGATCAGGTCTTCGCTGTCGCGCAGGTCGGCCGTGTCGCGCAGGAAGTCCGGGCAGTTCCGGTCCATCAGCACCTTGCCGCCGGCCATGCGCAGGTTGCGCGCGGCGCTCGCCTCGAAGAACGCGTCGACCGATTCCTTGTGCACCGTGCAGTAGACGAGCGCCGTCGTCGTGCCGTTGCGCAGCAGCTCGTCGAGGAAGAATTCCGCGACGGTGCGGGCGTGCACCGGGTCCTGGAACTGGCGCTCGGTCGGAAACGTGTAGTTCTCCAGCCAGGGCAGCAGGTCCGGCGCGGGCGAGCCGATCATGTCGGTCTGCGGGAAGTGCAGGTGCGTGTCGATGAAGCCGGGCGTGATGATCTTGCCGCGGTAGTCGGCGACGCTTGTCCCTTGCGGCAGCGTCGCGATCAGCTGGTCGTAGTCGCCGGCGGCGAGCACGCGGCCGTTCTCGACGACGAGCAGGCCGTCCCGGTGCCAGGCGTGGGCGTTCTCGGCGAAGGCCGGATCGGCGTGGAAGTGCAGCAGGCTCGCTCGGTAGGCCTGCACGGTGCGGGTATCGTTGGACATCTCAGTCTTGTTCCAGTGGGACTTCGGTTGCGGTCGCGGGCGCGGCGGAACGTGCCGCCGCCTCCCAGACCATCAGCAGTTGCGCGACGACGGCGACGGCGATCACGGCGGGCTCCTTGCCCTTGATGCCGGGGACGCCGATCGGGCACACCATGTCGTCCAGGCGGGCGCGGGAAATCCCGCGGTCGCGCAGGCGGTGCTCGAACTGCTTGCGTTTGGTATCCGATCCGATCAGGCCGAACCAGTCCTGGTTCGCGGGCCGCCTGAGGATCGCTTCGGTCAGGCGCTGGTCCAGCGCATGATTGTGCGTCATGACGAGGAAGCTCGTGCCTGCGGGCGCCGTGCGCACGACGGCTTCCGGCAGGTCGGTCGCTTCCACGACGACGTTGGGCGCGACGGTGGCCGGGAACATGTCTTCCCGTTCGTCCACCCACGTCACCCGGCACGGCAGGTCGGCCAGCAGGCGCACGATGGCCGCGCCCACGTGGCCGGCGCCGAACAGCATCACGTGCGTGCGCGGCGCCGGGACGTGGTCGACGAGCCAGCGTCGCCCGGTCTCGTCCTGCAGCACGCGGGTGCCGCCGCTGCGCTCGAAATCCGGGTAGCGGCCGCCGGTGCGCTGGAGGTTGTGGCCCAGCGCATCGACGAGCGCGAGGTCCGGCTCGCCGTCCAGCGCGACGACGCGCCAGCAGTCTTCGTGGCGGCGTGCGGCCAGTTCAGCGCAGTGCGCGCGGTCGACCAGTTCGAACGCGAGGTGCACGACGCCGCCGCAGCACTGGCCCAGGCTCGGGCCGAGCGGGAAGCGCTCGACGCGGCGCGTCTCACCGTCGCTGGACGACAGCATGGCGCGCGCGGTCTCGATGCCGCGCAGCTCGAGGTGGCCGCCGCCGACGGTGCCCCACTGGCTGAACGCGTCGACCAGCATGCGCGCGCCCGGTTCGCGGGGTACCGAACCGTCGGTCTTCGCGACCGTGATCAGCACGGCCCGCTGCGCGGTGGGGATGAGCCAGTCGTCCATGTCAGGCCGCCCTGGATTCCTGCACGGTGGTTTCGACGAAGGAGACGGCGTCGAGGATCGCCTCGCTCGTCGCCGGGGCGCGCAGCGGCGGGTTCACCTTGTGGTCGCCCACGGCCGAGATGGCGTCGCGGATCGCGAGGAACACGGAGAACGGCAGCAGCAGCGGCGGTTCGCCGACGGCCTTCGAACGGTGGATCGAATCGGCCACGTTGCGGTTATTGAAAAGCTTCACCGTGAACGCGTCCGGGCAATCCGACACGCCCGGGATCTTGTACGTGGACGGCGCATGCGTCATGAGCTTGCCCTGCGCATTCCACCACAGTTCTTCCGTCGTCAGCCAGCCCATGCCCTGGATGAAGGCACCCTCGACCTGGCCGATGTCGATGGCGGGGTTCAGCGAATTGCCCGCGTCGTACAGCGCGTCGGCGCGCAGCAGCTTCCATTCGCCCGTCAGGGTGTCGATGACGACTTCCGCCACCGCCGCGCCGTAGGCGAAGTAGAAGAACGGGTTGCCCGTCATCGTCTTCGGATCCCAGTGCAGGTTCGGCGTCGCGTAGAAGCCGTCCGACCACAACTGCACGCGCGACAGGTACGCTTTCGCCACCAGTTCGCCGAACGGGACTTCGTGGCCGTTCGCGAACACGGTGTCGGCGACGAACTGCACGTCGTTGGCGTCCCCGCCGTACTGCCTGGCGGCGAAGGCGGCGAGACGTTCGCGGATCTGGCGCGCCGCATCCTGCGCGGCCTTGCCGTTCAGGTCCGCGCCCGTCGATGCGGCCGTCGCCGACGTGTTGGCGACCTTGCTCGTGTTGGTCGCGGCGATGCGCACGCGGGTCAGGTCCACGCCCAGTTCGTGCGCCACAACCTGCATCACCTTGGTGTTGACGCCCTGCCCCATCTCCGTGCCGCCGTGGTTGACGAGGATGGAGCCGTCCACGTACACGTGCACGAGGGCGCCGGCCTGGTTCAGGTGCGTCACGTTGAACGCGATGCCGAATTTCACGGGCGTCAGCGCGAGGCCCTTCTTCAGCACGGGGCTCGTCGCGTTGTACGCGTTGATGGCCTCGCGGCGCGCGCGGTATTCGCTCGTCTGTTCCAGCTCGCCCACCAGTTCGTGGATCACGTTGTCGACCACGGGCTGGCCGTACGGCGTGACGCTGCGGTCGATCTTGTCGTAGAAATTCAGCTTGCGGATGTCCAGCGCATCCTTGCCCAGGTTGCGCGCGATCTCGTCGATGATGTACTCGATCGCGATGGCGCCCTGCGGACCGCCGAAGCCGCGGAATGCCGTATTCGACTGCGTGTTCGTCTTGCCGGCCGCCGCGCGGATGTCGCAGTCGGACAAGTAGTACGTATTGTCGAAGTGGCAGATGGCGCGGGTGGCGACAGGGCCGGACAGGTCCGCCGAGTAGCCGGCGCGGCTCACCATGTCGACCTTCGCCGCGATGATGCGGCCCGAGTCGTCGTAGCCCACTTCGTACAGGTAGTGGAAGCAGTGGCGCTTGCCGGTCACCATCATGTCGTCGTCACGGTCCGCGCGCAGTTTCACGGCGCGGCCCAGGCGTTTGGCGGCGATGGACGCCGCGGCGGCCCACAGCGCCGACTGCGATTCCTTGCCGCCGAAGCCACCGCCCATGCGGCGGCACTCGACGACGATGTTATGCGAATGCAGGCCGAGCGCATGCGCCACGACGTGCTGCATCTCGCTCGGGTGCTGCGTGGAGCACAGCACGAGCATGCCGTCGTTTTCCTGCGGGATCGCGTAAGAAATCTGGCCTTCGAGATAAAACTGCTCCTGGCCGCCCACGTAC
>Ga0187845_1001203_pt1 | contig 14958 bp, 4 predicted proteins | sample SpaLakP09_SKY_68_FD_134515 | JGI IMG/M metagenome (GOLD analysis project Ga0187845, IMG submission 134515) | Oligotrophic lake water microbial communities from Sparkling Lake, Wisconsin, USA - SP09_SKY_68 | ecosystem: Environmental > Aquatic > Freshwater > Lake | place: USA: Sparkling Lake... | reverse complement strand
CATCAGCAGGTATTGCTATTACAACTGCGCTCGTTTCGGTATTCACTGGAATACCCATTCGCTCAGATGTAGCGATGACCGGGGAAATCACTCTGCGTGGCGAAGTATTGCCCATCGGCGGCCTAAAAGAAAAACTCCTGGCTGCACATCGAGGGGGTATCAAATTGGCCTTGATTCCTGAAGAAAATGTCAAAGATTTAATTGATATTCCGGATAACGTGAAGAACGCAATAGAAATCATTCCGGTACGCTGGATAGACAAAGTTTTAGAGCTTTCATTGGAGCGTATGCCTGAGGCTTTGCCTGACCCAAGCCCTGAAGAATTGGCTAAAAAGGCTGCTGAGGCAAGTAAAGCTAGCGAGAAGATTTCCTTAGGAGATGTTCTTAAGCACTAATAGAGTAAGGGTACTGATCCTGCTACCTTAAATTTCTAAGGAAATACGATCAGAAATCTCTCTTTAGTGCGGGTAGGTTACAATTTGGGCTGTATTAAATTGGGGCGCTTAGCTCAGATGGTAGAGCGTCTGCCTTACACGCAGAATGTCGGCGGTTCGATCCCGTCAGCGCCCACCAAATTTCTGGTTTTCTCTTGCCTTTTGCAAGGCATCTCAACCCAAGATCCTCTTGTGCCTAGTAAACTAGCGTCATTCATCATTTTGACTAGCGAACCACTACATGTTTGATACTATCCGCAGGCACCAAAGATTAATGCAGTTTGCACTAATGCTGGTTATCGTTCCTTCTTTTGCTTTTTTCGGCATTTCTAGTTACTCAGGATTCTTAGATAAAGAAACTGACTTGGTGAAGGTTAACGGTAAGCCAATTACCGCTCAAGAAGTAGAGGTGAGCGCTAAACGCCAAGCTGAACGTGCTGGTGGCAACCTTCAAATTGCCCAAAGTTTGCAATTTCGTCAGGCAGTATTAAGTGAGCTTTTGCAACAAAGAATCTTAGGTTTCGCTGTCATGGATTTACAGATTCAAGTTGGTAAAGAGACCTTAATTAAAAGTCTTCAAAATATACCCCAAATCAAAGCTCTCTATAAGCCAGATGGAAGTTTTGATGACGCACGCTTCAAGCAGCTCTTAACGAATAATGGTCTCAATGAAGAGCAGTTCTATGCGAGCCAGGCTTTTGATTTAAAGATTAATCAACTTTTAAACTCGGTTGCAAGAACGGAGTTGAGCTCCCCAAAAATAGCTGGAATTATTTCTACGCTCTATGAAGCAGAGCGTCAGGTTCAAACCTTACAGTTCGATGCGAAGGATTACTTATCTAAGGTAAATCCTAGTCAAGAGGAGCTGCAATCTTTTTATGAGGCCAATGCGAAGCTCTTTGTTACCCCAGAATTAATAGACGTTGAATATATCGTTTTGAGAGCAGACCCCAAGGAAGACGCCAAAGCTTTTAGTGAAAAGGCAGATCAGTTTGCCAATCTGACATATGACCAGTCAGATAGCCTTAAGCCAACAGCGGATAAATTGAAATTAAGTATTCAGAGTCAGAAGGGATTAACAAGAGGCGGATTTAGTTCCTCAACTAAAGACCATCCACTTGCTAGCTCTAAAGTAGTTCAATCTCTATTTACTGACGAAGCTCTGAAGAATAAGCGCAATATCGAAGCAGTCCAGATTTCACCTGGTGTCTTTGTATCTGCCAGGGTAGTAACATTTTATCCTGCGCAAACACTTCCCTACAAGGATGTTGCTACAGAAGTTAAACGACAAGTTAACCAACGCTCTGCTGAAAAATTGGCTATCACAGCTGCTTCAGAGCGTTTTGCGACACTTCAAAAGGATCCAAAGATCAGCAGTGGGTTTGCCAGTCCTATTTGGGTATCCCGTAATAAACCATCGAATCTATTAGGGTCTGCATTAGATGATGTGATGTCTATTAATCCTGATAAATTGCCCGCAGTCGTTTCGGTATCTATTCCTGGTGTTGGAACTACCCTATATCGGATTGATCAAGTCCGTCAGCCGCCTAGTGGCGATGCTAAAGTATATAAAGCACAGGCTGCACAGATACAGTTACTTGCCGCCCAATCAGAGTTTGCGGGATTTATGTCCTATTGGCGTGAGTCTGCTAACGTGAAAATTATTAATCCTCTTAAACCAACCAATACAGGCACTGGTATTTAAATGCAATGGACTCACTTACTCTTTAGTAAGCTCTGGTAAGGGTTCATGGCATCCCAGACATTCTTAAACAGCAATATCTGTGCTTTTTCATTAGGGTGGATATTGTCTGCTTGAAAATATTCTTTTTGAGAGGCAATATCTTTTAAAAAGAATGGTAATAATTCAATACCTTCTTGATTTGCTAGTTTCGGATACATTGTTTTAAATCGATTTGTATAATCTTGCCCATAATTGGGCGGTATCTGAATACCAAAAAGTAATACCTTTGCTCCTGATTGCTTACTCATTTGAATCATCTTGCGAAGATTTTTTTCAGTTTGATCAATCGATAACCCCCGCAATGCATCATTGGCACCTAGCTCTAGGAAGACAATCCCTAGCTTTTTTTGCTTTAATAGTGTAGCTAGTCGTGTCAGACCCCCTGAGCTGGTTTCGCCACTAATGCTTGCATTAAAAATAGTCCATGGGCTTGCTTGCTTTTGTAATTGATCTTCTAAAAGCTTTACCCAGCCTGTTCCGCGTGACAATCCATACTCAGCAGAGAGGCTATCTCCCATAACCAGAATAGTTGAATTTACCTGGGCCAATGTAACAATCGGCATAAACAGGCAAAATAGAGCTAGTTTAATAAATCCTCTTCCAAAAACACGGCAGTAATATTGTTGATTCATTAATTAAGAGATATATAGCATCGGCGTTTATGAGTAATTCAATTAAAGTCCTTAGTGCAAACCATCTGGGCAAGCAAGTAATATCTAGCGATGGCGCACTGGCTATTTTGCACGACATTTGTTTTGATCTCTATCAAGGTGAAAGTGTTGCCATTACAGGTAGCTCTGGATCAGGGAAAAGTACTTTATTGAGCCTTTTGGCAGGTCTAGATACCCCTACAGCGGGAAATGTCGTAATGATGGGGCAAGATCTCAATCAATTAAATGAGGATGGTCGTGCAAGCTTAAGGGCTTCCCATGTAGGTTTTGTTTTCCAATCATTCCAATTGTTACCACACTTAAATGCTTTGGAGAATGTCATGCTTCCCTCTGAGCTTAAGGGGGATTTAGATGCCAAAGATAAAGCTACTCTCTGGCTTGAAAAAGTGGGACTTAAAGATCGTTTGAAGCATTTTCCAAAGACTTTATCTGGTGGGGAGCAGCAACGCGTGGCTTTAGCTCGGGCCTTTATTAATAAACCCGCCATCCTCTTTGCAGATGAGCCAACTGGTAGCTTAGATGAGGCAAGCGGCAACAGGGTCATTGACCTGCTTTTTGACCTAAATCAGGCTAATCGTTCAACCCTCATTTTAGTGACCCACGACCCAGCCTTAGCCAGTAAGTGTGAGCGCCAATTACAGCTTCAGGGCGGGAAATTACTGTAGGCAAAACCTTATAATCTAGGGATGGCTTTTTTTCTCTTTTTACCCGGCGCAGATGCGCTATCCCAGTTTCGTCAACAGCGACTTTTAGGCTCCTTAGTTAAGCAGGGTGTGAATCTTGAGTCTATTGAGGCTCAATATCTTCACTTTATATGGTCAGATAAAGAACTTAGTCCACAAGAAGAGGGAATTCTGAATAGCTTACTGACCTATGGACAAAAATTTGTCTCTAAGCTGCGAGGAAGTAGTGCTTTATTTTCTAAATCGTTCGATCAGGGTGCCATTGTCATACCGCGTTTAGGGACGGTCTCTCCGTGGGCTAGTAAAGCGACTGATATTGCTCGTCAATGCGGTTTAAGCATATTGCGTATAGAGCGTGGAATTCAGTTTACGTGGCAAAGTAAAAAGTCCTTAAGTCCTGAACAAAGCTTACTTGTTTTGGCGCTTTTACATGATCGTATGACAGAAGTAGTGATTCAATCGGTTAATGATGCAAACTCACTTTATCAAGTTCCTGAAGATCGCCCATTAAGCCGCATCGCAGTATTAAGTGAAGGTCGATCTGCGCTTGAGAAAGCTAATAAAGAATTAGGTTTAGCGCTTTCACTTGACGAGGTTGCCTACCTTACCGAGAGTTTTATACGTTTAGAGCGCAATCCAAGTGATGTTGAACTGATTATGTTTGCACAAGCTAATAGCGAGCATTGTCGCCATAAGATTTTTAATTCTACGTGGACTATTGATGGAGATAATCAAGAGCATTCATTGTTCGCCATGATTCGCAACACTCATCAACTCAATCCAAAAGGTACGATTGTTGCTTATTCAGATAATTCGGCTGTTATGGCGGGCTGTGAAGCTGAAACTTGGGCTCCTCAAGGCTCTGAGCACTACTACGAAAAAGATACCCGCCTAGTGCATACCTTGATGAAGGTGGAAACGCACAATCATCCTACTGCTATTGCTCCCTTTCCGGGTGCGTCAACAGGTGCGGGTGGTGAAATCCGCGATGAAGGGGCTACAGGTGTTGGCGGCCGTCCTAAAGCAGGGCTAACAGGATTCTCAGTGTCAAATCTCAATATTCCAGGTGCAGAAATGCCATGGGAAAGAGAGCCCTATGGGAAGCCAGAGCGAATTGCCACACCCTTACAAATTATGATTGATGGCCCCTTGGGTGGGGCAGCTTTCAACAATGAATTCGGTAGGCCAATTTTAGGGGGTTATTTCAGGGTATTCGAACAAACCTTAGGTGGAATTCGGCGCGGCTATCACAAGCCCATCATGATTGCTGGTGGAATCGGTAGCATTGAGTCCATCCATACTGAAAAGAAGCCAATTCAAGCGGGTCATTTACTAATACAGCTTGGTGGGCCAGGAATGCGAATTGGTATGGGCGGTGCTACAGGAAGTTCGGTGGCCACAGGAACAAATACTGCAGATTTAGATTTTGATTCTGTCCAGCGAGGTAATCCAGAAATGGAGCGTCGTGCCCAAGAGGTCATTAACGCTTGTTGTGCATTAGGCAAGAACAATCCGATTGTTTCAATACATGATGTAGGTGCTGGCGGACTATCCAATGCTTTTCCTGAGCTAGCAGACGGCGCTGGCTTAGGCGCTAAATTTAAATTGCGTAACGTTCCCTTGGAAGAGAGCGGTATGAGCCCCGCTGAAATTTGGTGTAATGAATCTCAGGAGCGATACGTTTTAGCGATAGACGCTCAAGATTTGGATTTATTTAAGTCTTTATGTGAACGTGAACGTTGCCCATTTTCTGTTGTTGGTGAGGCAACGGCAGAGCGTCAGCTTCAATTGGATGATTCTAAACAGTTACTAGGAAGTGATGCTGCATTACCTATTGATATGCCTATGGAGGTATTACTTGGTAAACCGCCACGCATGCATCGTGATGTCAAGAGGGTCGATCAAGAATTCATAGAACTAGATGTTACTGATGTCGATTTATCTCAAGCCATTGCATGGGTCTTACAACAACCAACTGTCGCTAGCAAATCATTCCTTATTACGATTGGAGATAGAACTGTTGGGGGCTTAAATGCGCGTGATCAATTTGTGGGCCCTTGGCAAGTGCCGGTAGCTGACTGTGCTGTCACATTGATGGATTACCAAGGCTATAGGGGCGAGGTAATGTCAATGGGTGAGCGAACGCCTCTAGCCGTTATTGATGCACCTGCTGCTGCACGCATGGCCGTAGGCGAAGCAATCACGAATCTATTATCTGCAGATATTGCTCATCTTCAGGATGTCAAATTATCAGCCAATTGGATGGCTGCTTGTGGTTCACCTGGCGAAGATGCTAAGTTATATGATTCAGTTAAAGCAGTTGGAATGGAGTTATGTCCTGCATTAGGAATATCCATTCCAGTTGGTAAAGATTCTTTGTCAATGGCTACTGAATGGCGTGATGGCAATGAGTCCAAGAAGGTAGTTGCTCCAGTCTCTCTCATTATTTCTGCATTTGCCCCAGTACAAGATGTTCGTAAAACATCAACCCCATTACTCAAGCTCAAAAATCAAGATGGCTCTAGCTTAGAAACCGAATTAATCCTAATTGATTTAGGTCGTGGTAAGAACCGTATGGCTGGAAGTATCTTAGCTCAAGTTTTGAATCAATCTGGTAAGTCAGCCCCCGATCTTGATAACCCAGATGATCTAAAAGCAATGGCTGCAGCCACGATTGAACTGCGAAAAGAGAATAAATTGCTGGCCTATCACGATCGTTCTGATGGCGGTCTACTAGCCTGTATAGCGGAAATGGGATTCGCTTCACATATTGGCATATCTATCAACGTAGACATGATTGCTGTCGATGTTAGTCAAGAACCAGATTATGGGGATGCTAAGAATTGGGCACAGCAAGTTTCTGGACGTCGCCATGAGCAAACCATAAGGGCTCTTTTCAATGAAGAATTGGGAGCCGTTATTCAAGTGCGAAGAGAAGATCGAGATGCAGTATTTTCTATACTACGTAAATTAGGTCTTAGCGCTTGTAGTCATGTCATAGCTAAAACCAATACTAATGGCCGCATTGAGGTATGGTGTGATGCAAAGAATATCTTTGCAGAGCCTCGCGAAGTTCTCCAAAAATTATGGACCAATACCAGTTACCAAATTGCACGCTTACGCGATAACCCTGCATGTGCTGATTCTGAATTTTCTCTACTAGAGAATTTATCTGATCCTGGGATGTCACCTAAGTTAACTTTTGATCTTTCTGAGGATGTTGCAGCACCCTTCATTTCAAAGGGTGCTCGCCCTAAAGTAGCCATATTGAGGGAACAAGGCGTTAACTCTCATGTAGAAATGGCCTATGCGGTAAACATGGCTGGTTTTGATAGCTTTGATGTCCATATGTCTGATCTATTAAGTGGTAAAGCAAAGTTAGAGGATTTCCGCGGACTGATTGCTTGCGGTGGATTTAGTTACGGAGACGTTCTTGGTGCTGGAGAAGGTTGGGCTAAAACTATTTTATTTAATCAGCAATTACGTGATCAGTTCTCAAGCTTTTTTAATCGTCAAGATAGCTTCGCATTAGGTGTTTGTAATGGCTGTCAAATGATGAGTAATCTATCGGGAATCATTCCTGGTGCTCAATCTTGGCCAAAGTTCACTCGCAATCAGTCTGAACAATATGAGGCTCGTTTAGTCATGACAGAAGTGTTGGCCTCACCATCCATCTTCACCCAGGGTATGGAAGGGAGCCAACTACCAATCGCTATTGCACACGGCGAAGGCTTTGCAAATTTCAGCCAACAAGGCAACTTAGACAACTTAAAAAAGCAGGGCTTGGCTACCTTACGTTTTGTTGATCACCAAGGCAATCTCACTGAAGTCTACCCAATGAATCCAAATGGTTCTCCGGATGGCCTTACTGGTGTAACTACTCCAGATGGTCGTTTTACAGTGATGATGCCTCACCCCGAGAGAGTATTTAGAATGGTACAAATGAGCTCATTTGTACCATTCTAAATACTCTCTCGGGGTGAGGCATCATCACTGTAAAACGACCATCTGGAGTAGTTACACCAGTAAGGCCATCCGGAGAACCATTTGGATTCATTGGGTAGACTTCAGTGAGATTGCCTTGGTGATCAACAAAACGTAAGGTAGCCAAGCCCTGCTTTTTTAAGTTGTCTAAGTTGCCTTGTTGGCTGAAATTTGCAAAGCCTTCGCCGTGTGCAATAGCGATTGGTAGTTGGCTCCCTTCCATACCCTGGGTGAAGATGGATGGTGAGGCCAACACTTCTGTCATGACTAAACGAGCCTCATATTGTTCAGACTGATTGCGAGTGAACTTTGGCCAAGATTGAGCACCAGGAATGATTCCCGATAGATTACTCATCATTTGACAGCCATTACAAACACCTAATGCGAAGCTATCTTGACGATTAAAAAAGCTTGAGAACTGATCACGTAATTGCTGATTAAATAAAATAGTTTTAGCCCAACCTTCTCCAGCACCAAGAACGTCTCCGTAACTAAATCCACCGCAAGCAATCAGTCCGCGGAAATCCTCTAACTTTGCTTTACCACTTAATAGATCAGACATATGGACATCAAAGCTATCAAAACCAGCCATGTTTACCGCATAGGCCATTTCTACATGAGAGTTAACGCCTTGTTCCCTCAATATGGCTACTTTAGGGCGAGCACCCTTTGAAATGAAGGGTGCTGCAACATCCTCAGAAAGATCAAAAGTTAACTTAGGTGACATCCCAGGATCAGATAAATTCTCTAGTAGAGAAAATTCAGAATCAGCACATGCAGGGTTATCGCGTAAGCGTGCAATTTGGTAACTGGTATTGGTCCATAATTTTTGGAGAACTTCGCGAGGCTCTGCAAAGATATTCTTTGCATCACACCATACCTCAATGCGGCCATTAGTATTGGTTTTAGCTATGACATGACTACAAGCGCTAAGACCTAATTTACGTAGTATAGAAAATACTGCATCTCGATCTTCTCTTCGCACTTGAATAACGGCTCCCAATTCTTCATTGAAAAGAGCCCTTATGGTTTGCTCATGGCGACGTCCAGAAACTTGCTGTGCCCAATTCTTAGCATCCCCATAATCTGGTTCTTGACTAACATCGACAGCAATCATGTCTACGTTGATAGATATGCCAATATGTGAAGCGAATCCCATTTCCGCTATACAGGCTAGTAGACCGCCATCAGAACGATCGTGATAGGCCAGCAATTTATTCTCTTTTCGCAGTTCAATCGTGGCTGCAGCCATTGCTTTTAGATCATCTGGGTTATCAAGATCGGGGGCTGACTTACCAGATTGATTCAAAACTTGAGCTAAGATACTTCCAGCCATACGGTTCTTACCACGACCTAAATCAATTAGGATTAATTCGGTTTCTAAGCTAGAGCCATCTTGATTTTTGAGCTTGAGTAATGGGGTTGATGTTTTACGAACATCTTGTACTGGGGCAAATGCAGAAATAATGAGAGAGACTGGAGCAACTACCTTCTTGGACTCATTGCCATCACGCCATTCAGTAGCCATTGACAAAGAATCTTTACCAACTGGAATGGATATTCCTAATGCAGGACATAACTCCATTCCAACTGCTTTAACTGAATCATATAACTTAGCATCTTCGCCAGGTGAACCACAAGCAGCCATCCAATTGGCTGATAATTTGACATCCTGAAGATGAGCAATATCTGCAGATAATAGATTCGTGATTGCTTCGCCTACGGCCATGCGTGCAGCAGCAGGTGCATCAATAACGGCTAGAGGCGTTCGCTCACCCATTGACATTACCTCGCCCCTATAGCCTTGGTAATCCATCAATGTGACAGCACAGTCAGCTACCGGCACTTGCCAAGGGCCCACAAATTGATCACGCGCATTTAAGCCCCCAACAGTTCTATCTCCAATCGTAATAAGGAATGATTTGCTAGCGACAGTTGGTTGTTGTAAGACCCATGCAATGGCTTGAGATAAATCGACATCAGTAACATCTAGTTCTATGAATTCTTGATCGACCCTCTTGACATCACGATGCATGCGTGGCGGTTTACCAAGTAATACCTCCATAGGCATATCAATAGGTAATGCAGCATCACTTCCTAGTAACTGTTTAGAATCATCCAATTGAAGCTGACGCTCTGCCGTTGCCTCACCAACAACAGAAAATGGGCAACGTTCACGTTCACATAAAGACTTAAATAAATCCAAATCTTGAGCGTCTATCGCTAAAACGTATCGCTCCTGAGATTCATTACACCAAATTTCAGCGGGGCTCATACCGCTCTCTTCCAAGGGAACGTTACGCAATTTAAATTTAGCGCCTAAGCCAGCGCCGTCTGCTAGCTCAGGAAAAGCATTGGATAGTCCGCCAGCACCTACATCATGTATTGAAACAATCGGATTGTTCTTGCCTAATGCACAACAAGCGTTAATGACCTCTTGGGCACGACGCTCCATTTCTGGATTACCTCGCTGGACAGAATCAAAATCTAAATCTGCAGTATTTGTTCCTGTGGCCACCGAACTTCCTGTAGCACCGCCCATACCAATTCGCATTCCTGGCCCACCAAGCTGTATTAGTAAATGACCCGCTTGAATTGGCTTCTTTTCAGTATGGATGGACTCAATGCTACCGATTCCACCAGCAATCATGATGGGCTTGTGATAGCCGCGCCGAATTCCACCTAAGGTTTGTTCGAATACCCTGAAATAACCCCCTAAAATTGGCCTACCGAATTCATTGTTGAAAGCTGCCCCACCCAAGGGGCCATCAATCATAATTTGTAAGGGTGTGGCAATTCGCTCTGGCTTCCCATAGGGCTCTCTTTCCCATGGCATTTCTGCACCTGGAATATTGAGATTTGACACTGAGAATCCTGTTAGCCCTGCTTTAGGACGGCCGCCAACACCTGTAGCCCCTTCATCGCGGATTTCACCACCCGCACCTGTTGACGCACCCGGAAAGGGAGCAATAGCAGTAGGATGATTGTGCGTTTCCACCTTCATCAAGGTATGCACTAGGCGGGTATCTTTTTCGTAGTAGTGCTCAGAGCCTTGAGGAGCCCAAGTTTCAGCTTCACAGCCCGCCATAACAGCCGAATTATCTGAATAAGCAACAATCGTACCTTTTGGATTGAGTTGATGAGTGTTGCGAATCATGGCGAACAATGAATGCTCTTGATTATCTCCATCAATAGTCCACGTAGAATTAAAAATCTTATGGCGACAATGCTCGCTATTAGCTTGTGCAAACATAATCAGTTCAACATCACTTGGATTGCGCTCTAAACGTATAAAACTCTCGGTAAGGTAGGCAACCTCGTCAAGTGAAAGCGCTAAACCTAATTCTTTATTAGCTTTCTCAAGCGCAGATCGACCTTCACTTAATACTGCGATGCGGCTTAATGGGCGATCTTCAGGAACTTGATAAAGTGAGTTTGCATCATTAACCGATTGAATCACTACTTCTGTCATACGATCATGTAAAAGCGCCAAAACAAGTAAGCTTTGTTCAGGACTTAAGGACTTTTTACTTTGCCACGTAAACTGAATTCCACGCTCTATACGCAATATGCTTAAACCGCATTGACGAGCAATATCAGTCGCTTTACTAGCCCACGGAGAGACCGTCCCTAAACGCGGTATGACAATGGCACCCTGATCGAACGATTTAGAAAATAAAGCACTACTTCCTCGCAGCTTAGAGACAAATTTTTGTCCATAGGTCAGTAAGCTATTCAGAATTCCCTCTTCTTGTGGACTAAGTTCTTTATCTGACCATATAAAGTGAAGATATTGAGCCTCAATAGACTCAAGATTCACACCCTGCTTAACTAAGGAGCCTAAAAGTCGCTGTTGACGAAACTGGGATAGCGCATCTGCGCCGGGTAAAAAGAGAAAAAAAGCCATCCCTAGATTATAAGGTTTTGCCTACAGTAATTTCCCGCCCTGAAGCTGTAATTGGCGCTCACACTTACTGGCTAAGGCTGGGTCGTGGGTCACTAAAATGAGGGTTGAACGATTAGCCTGATTTAGGTCAAAAAGCAGGTCAATGACCCTGTTGCCGCTTGCCTCATCTAAGCTACCAGTTGGCTCATCTGCAAAGAGGATGGCGGGTTTATTAATAAAGGCCCGAGCTAAAGCCACGCGTTGCTGCTCCCCACCAGATAAAGTCTTTGGAAAATGCTTCAAACGATCTTTAAGTCCCACTTTTTCAAGCCAGAGAGTAGCTTTATCTTTGGCATCTAAATCCCCCTTAAGCTCAGAGGGAAGCATGACATTCTCCAAAGCATTTAAGTGTGGTAACAATTGGAATGATTGGAAAACAAAACCTACATGGGAAGCCCTTAAGCTTGCACGACCATCCTCATTTAATTGATTGAGATCTTGCCCCATCATTACGACATTTCCCGCTGTAGGGGTATCTAGACCTGCCAAAAGGCTCAATAAAGTACTTTTCCCTGATCCAGAGCTACCTGTAATGGCAACACTTTCACCTTGATAGAGATCAAAACAAATGTCGTGCAAAATAGCCAGTGCGCCATCGCTAGATATTACTTGCTTGCCCAGATGGTTTGCACTAAGGACTTTAATTGAATTACTCATAAACGCCGATGCTATATATCTCTTAATTAATGAATCAACAATATTACTGCCGTGTTTTTGGAAGAGGATTTATTAAACTAGCTCTATTTTGCCTGTTTATGCCGATTGTTACATTGGCCCAGGTAAATTCAACTATTCTGGTTATGGGAGATAGCCTCTCTGCTGAGTATGGATTGTCACGCGGAACAGGCTGGGTAAAGCTTTTAGAAGATCAATTACAAAAGCAAGCAAGCCCATGGACTATTTTTAATGCAAGCATTAGTGGCGAAACCAGCTCAGGGGGTCTGACACGACTAGCTACACTATTAAAGCAAAAAAAGCTAGGGATTGTCTTCCTAGAGCTAGGTGCCAATGATGCATTGCGGGGGTTATCGATTGATCAAACTGAAAAAAATCTTCGCAAGATGATTCAAATGAGTAAGCAATCAGGAGCAAAGGTATTACTTTTTGGTATTCAGATACCGCCCAATTATGGGCAAGATTATACAAATCGATTTAAAACAATGTATCCGAAACTAGCAAATCAAGAAGGTATTGAATTATTACCATTCTTTTTAAAAGATATTGCCTCTCAAAAAGAATATTTTCAAGCAGACAATATCCACCCTAATGAAAAAGCACAGATATTGCTGTTTAAGAATGTCTGGGATGCCATGAACCCTTACCAGAGCTTACTAAAGAGTAAGTGAGTCCATTGCATTTAAATACCAGTGCCTGTATTGGTTGGTTTAAGAGGATTAATAATTTTCACGTTAGCAGACTCACGCCAATAGGACATAAATCCCGCAAACTCTGATTGGGCGGCAAGTAACTGTATCTGTGCAGCCTGTGCTTTATATACTTTAGCATCGCCACTAGGCGGCTGACGGACTTGATCAATCCGATATAGGGTAGTTCCAACACCAGGAATAGATACCGAAACGACTGCGGGCAATTTATCAGGATTAATAGACATCACATCATCTAATGCAGACCCTAATAGATTCGATGGTTTATTACGGGATACCCAAATAGGACTGGCAAACCCACTGCTGATCTTTGGATCCTTTTGAAGTGTCGCAAAACGCTCTGAAGCAGCTGTGATAGCCAATTTTTCAGCAGAGCGTTGGTTAACTTGTCGTTTAACTTCTGTAGCAACATCCTTGTAGGGAAGTGTTTGCGCAGGATAAAATGTTACTACCCTGGCAGATACAAAGACACCAGGTGAAATCTGGACTGCTTCGATATTGCGCTTATTCTTCAGAGCTTCGTCAGTAAATAGAGATTGAACTACTTTAGAGCTAGCAAGTGGATGGTCTTTAGTTGAGGAACTAAATCCGCCTCTTGTTAATCCCTTCTGACTCTGAATACTTAATTTCAATTTATCCGCTGTTGGCTTAAGGCTATCTGACTGGTCATATGTCAGATTGGCAAACTGATCTGCCTTTTCACTAAAAGCTTTGGCGTCTTCCTTGGGGTCTGCTCTCAAAACGATATATTCAACGTCTATTAATTCTGGGGTAACAAAGAGCTTCGCATTGGCCTCATAAAAAGATTGCAGCTCCTCTTGACTAGGATTTACCTTAGATAAGTAATCCTTCGCATCGAACTGTAAGGTTTGAACCTGACGCTCTGCTTCATAGAGCGTAGAAATAATTCCAGCTATTTTTGGGGAGCTCAACTCCGTTCTTGCAACCGAGTTTAAAAGTTGATTAATCTTTAAATCAAAAGCCTGGCTCGCATAGAACTGCTCTTCATTGAGACCATTATTCGTTAAGAGCTGCTTGAAGCGTGCGTCATCAAAACTTCCATCTGGCTTATAGAGAGCTTTGATTTGGGGTATATTTTGAAGACTTTTAATTAAGGTCTCTTTACCAACTTGAATCTGTAAATCCATGACAGCGAAACCTAAGATTCTTTGTTGCAAAAGCTCACTTAATACTGCCTGACGAAATTGCAAACTTTGGGCAATTTGAAGGTTGCCACCAGCACGTTCAGCTTGGCGTTTAGCGCTCACCTCTACTTCTTGAGCGGTAATTGGCTTACCGTTAACCTTCACCAAGTCAGTTTCTTTATCTAAGAATCCTGAGTAACTAGAAATGCCGAAAAAAGCAAAAGAAGGAACGATAACCAGCATTAGTGCAAACTGCATTAATCTTTGGTGCCTGCGGATAGTATCAAACATGTAGTGGTTCGCTAGTCAAAATGATGAATGACGCTAGTTTACTAGGCACAAGAGGATCTTGGGTTGAGATGCCTTGCAAAAGGCAAGAGAAAACCAGAAATTTGGTGGGCGCTGACGGGATCGAACCGCCGACATTCTGCGTGTAAGGCAGACGCTCTACCATCTGAGCTAAGCGCCCCAATTTAATACAGCCCAAATTGTAACCTACCCGCACTAAAGAGAGATTTCTGATCGTATTTCCTTAGAAATTTAAGGTAGCAGGATCAGTACCCTTACTCTATTAGTGCTTAAGAACATCTCCTAAGGAAATCTTCTCGCTAGCTTTACTTGCCTCAGCAGCCTTTTTAGCCAATTCTTCAGGGCTTGGGTCAGGCAAAGCCTCAGGCATACGCTCCAATGAAAGCTCTAAAACTTTGTCTATCCAGCGTACCGGAATGATTTCTATTGCGTTCTTCACGTTATCCGGAATATCAATTAAATCTTTGACATTTTCTTCAGGAATCAAGGCCAATTTGATACCCCCTCGATGTGCAGCCAGGAGTTTTTCTTTTAGGCCGCCGATGGGCAATACTTCGCCACGCAGAGTGATTTCCCCGGTCATCGCTACATCTGAGCGAATGGGTATTCCAGTGAATACCGAAACGAGCGCAGTTGTAATAGCAATACCTGCTGATG
>Ga0187845_1001199_pt1 | contig 14963 bp, 11 predicted proteins | sample SpaLakP09_SKY_68_FD_134515 | JGI IMG/M metagenome (GOLD analysis project Ga0187845, IMG submission 134515) | Oligotrophic lake water microbial communities from Sparkling Lake, Wisconsin, USA - SP09_SKY_68 | ecosystem: Environmental > Aquatic > Freshwater > Lake | place: USA: Sparkling Lake... | reverse complement strand
TACCCCCAGCACCACCACCGGCTTGCCCGCCACGCGGGCCAGCAGCAGGCTGCTGGCGCCTATGCCGTACTGGGCCTTGCCGGACTCCACATTGCGCTCGGGCTCGTTGCCGTCCGTGCCTTCGAGAATGCGCACATCGAGTCCCGCTTCGCGGTAAAAACCCTGTTCCACCGCCGCGTAATAGCCGGCAAACTGAAACTGGTGATGATGTTTGAGCTGCAGCGTCACCTGGTCCAGCGCCTGCGCCGGTATCAGCCCGCCTAGGGTGAGCGCTATCGCCAGCACGCCCTGCTGCATCAGCCGGGCTGCTTGGCACGCAAAAAAGGCAGGTGAAGCTGGGGGCACGAGATATCCTGTCGGCAGCAATGGAAGACAGATTGTAGCCGTTTCAGCAGGCCAAAATGCCATTCAGCAAACCAAACCCGCAAAAAGCAACGGACGGCCCAGCTTGCGCTGGCCGTCCGTGCGAAAACCCGCTATCTTGGCCGATTAAGGAATGCTTACAGGCACTGGTGCTTGCGTATTATCACCTTTACCAAGTTGACCTTCGACATTCCGGCCCCAGCCCCACAGAGTGTTGTCCGAACGCTGGCCGAAGGTATGGGCACTCCCTGCCGTGACGGATATCCAGTTGCTGGCCGTACCGATCTGGGCTGGCGCAGAAATATCGGGGCCGCCGTTGCCCAGCTGGCTTTCAGCATTGCTGCCCCAGCCCCACAGTTGACCGTCGCGCGTCACCGCCATGCTGTGGGCGGCGCCGGCCGACACCATGGCCCAGTTGGTTGCGGTGGAAATCTGCACGGGCGCATTCACGCTGGCCGAGCCATTGTTGCCCACCTGACCATTCAGGTTATAGCCCCAGCCATACAGGGAACCATCGGCGCGGATCGCCAGCGAATGGCTGGCGCCGGCCGCCACGGAAGACCAGGTAAACGCACCTATCTTGGCGGGCGCCGTCACATCCACCTGGCCGCCATTGCCGACCTGGCCATTGGCATTGCCACCCCAGCCATACAGATTCAAGGTATCTTTGGCGATCGCCAGCGTATGGGTATCGCCGGCACTGACGGACAGCCAGCCGCCCGTGGTCGGCGAGGTCAGCTTGGTCGGTACCAGACGGTCGATATTGGTGCCATCGCCCAGCTGGCCGTTGAAATTACGGCCCCAGCCATACATCACACCGCTGGTCTTGATCGCGAAGGCATGGCCTTTACCGGCGGCCACGTAAGCCCAGTCGGTATCCTTGCCGATTTTGGTCGGAATGGCATGATCGACCGTCGTGCCATCGCCCAGACGGCCATTCTGATTGAAGCCCCACGACCAGATGGTGCCGTCGCTGCGCAGTGCAATCACGAACTGTTCACCCACGGCGACCTGCTTCCACAGCAGGCTGCCGCCGCTTACCTGTACCGGCGCATTGCGGTCTATGGTGGTGCTGTCGCCCAGCTGGCCGCGTATATTCGAACCCCACGCATACAGGCTGCCATCGGCCCTGCGCGCCAGCGTCTGATTACCGCCAGCCACCACATTGGCCCAAGGTGCGCTCACACTCAGGGTGATGCTGCCGGTGATGCCATCCTGGGTGGCCGTGAAGGTGTCGGAACCCACGGCCTTGCCCGTCACGCTGCCGCTGGAAAAAATACTGGCTACTGCGCCCGTGCCCTTGAACGCCCAGACCACGCCGGTAGCCGTGGTCAGCACCTTGGTGGTGTTATCGGAATAGGTGCCGGTGGCCGTCAGCTGCAGCGTGGTGCCGACTGGTACGGTATTGCTGGGCGCCGTCACGGCGATTGATTTCAGCACGGCCGGTGCAGTGGTGGTGGAACTACTGCCGCCACCGCCGCACGCTGCCAGCACGCCCAGCAGGGGCAGCAGCAGATAGGTTTTACAGAATTTTTTCATGATCTTCCAGTTCGCAGAAGGAGGGATGCAATGGAGGCCACGCGCATGGGTGGCCAGCTTGCGGACTAGTGTAGCGGCAAAACTGCCATCCGCATCGGCTGATCAGGGCGGAAAACAGGGGCTAGCTCGGCCCTTAAATGGCCGGCCCGCAGCGGGGCCGGCTTAATCTGCCATCAACTTTGCCATCAAGGCAAAAATAAGTTCCGTGCGGACTTATTTACGGCCGCGGGGGCTGGCCGGTTTCTTGACCTTGATGGTGTCCAATATCGACGCGCGTGGCTTGGTTTCCAGCGATTTACGCGCCGTCAACGAGCCCGTCAGCGCATTCGCACGGGCACCGCGCGCCTGCGGCTGGGCGGCCGCTACCACACCCGATTTGCCAGCGCGCGCAGCGCGGCCAGCCGCCGCTGCAGGCGCCGCATGGCTGCCGGCCTTGCCGCCGCCTTTGCCTTTGGCGGGCGCGTTGCCTGCGTAAGCTGCGGCCGGCACACCGGCGCCTTCGCCGGCCGACCAGGCCGGAATCAGATGGCGCTCGCCGTTGCCGATCAGGTCGGCACGGCCCATGGCCACCAGCGCTTCGCGCAGGATAGGCCAGTTTTCCGGATCCTGATAGCGCAGGAAAGCCTTGTGGGTGCGGCGGATCTTGCCGCTGCGGGCAGTTTCCACCACTTCCGAATCAGCCGTGACCTTGTGCAGCGGGTTGCGGCGCGAGTGGTACATGGTGGTGGCCATGGCCATGGGCGTGGGCATGAAGGTCTGCACCTGATCGAGCTTGAAGTTGTTTTTCTTCAGCCACAGCGCCAGATTCAGCATGTCCAGATCGGTCGTGCCGGGATGGGCCGCGATGAAGTAGGGAATCAGGTACTGCTTCTTGCCCGCTTCCAGCGAGTAGCGGTCGAACATTTCCTTGAACTCGTCGTAAGCGCCGATGCCGGGCTTCATCATCTTGTTCAGGGTGTTTTCTTCCGTGTGTTCGGGCGCGATCTTCAGCAAGCCACCCACGTGGTGAGTCACCAGCTCTTTCACGTACTCGGGCGAACGCACGGCCAGATCGTAGCGCAGGCCCGAAGAAATCAGGATCTTCTTCACGCCCGGAATCGCGCGCGCCTTGCGGTACAGCGCAATCAGCTTGCTGTGGTCGGTGCCCAGATTGACGCAGATGGACGGGAACACGCAGGACAGGCGGCGGCAGGTTTTTTCGATTTCCGGGTCCTTGCAGGACAGCCGGTACATATTCGCCGTCGGGCCGCCCAGATCGGAAATCGTGCCGGTAAAGCCCTTGGTCTTGTCACGGATATGCTCGATCTCGCGCAGGATGGACGGCTCGGAGCGGCTCTGGATGATGCGGCCTTCGTGCTCGGTAATCGAGCAGAAGGTGCAGCCGCCAAAGCAGCCGCGCATGATGTTGACGGAAAAGCGGATCATTTCCCATGCCGGAATGCGCGCCTTGCCGTAGGACGGGTGGGGTGCGCGCGCATAGTTCATGTCGTACACGCCGTCCATCTCATCCATGCGCAGCGGCAGCGGCGGCGGGTTCAGCCACACATCGCGCTCGCCATGCGCCTGCACCAGCGCGCGCGCATTGCCAGGATTCGATTCGAGGTGGAACACGCGCGAGGCGTGCGCATACATCACCGGATCAGTGCTCACCGTTTCAAACGCAGGCAGACGCACCACGGTGCGCTGGTGTTTTTCGCGCTCCATGGCCTGGCGCTCGGTGCGGCTCATGATACGGATAGGTTTCTCCACCACGGCCGGCGCAGCGCCAGCAGCCGCCGCTTCAGTCCCCGCTGCGGGCGCATCAGTTCCGCCATTGCTGGCGCACGAAGAAGTATTCGGCTGCACCATCAGATACGGATCGGGGTGAACCTCCACCTTGCCCGGCGTATCGACGCGGGTGCTGTTATGCACGCCCCACTCGGGCGACGGCAGCCAGCCGCCAGGTACGAGGAAAGCCGTGCCGCGCAGATCGCGGATGGTCTTGATTTCTTCGCCGGCATTAATGCGGTGGGTCAGGTCCACCAGCGCCCGCTCGGCGTTACCGAAAATCAGCAGGTCGGCCTTGGAATCGACCAGTATGGAACGGCGCACCTTGTCCGACCAGTAGTCGTAATGGGCGATGCGGCGCAGCGAGGCTTCGATCGAGCCTATCACCACGGGAATGCCGGGATAAGCTTCACGCGCACGCTGGGCATACGCCGTGACGGCCCGGTCCGGACGTTTATTTGGCTCGGCATTGGCCGTGTAGGCGTCTTCCGAGCGGATTTTGCGGTCCGCCGTGTAGCGGTTGACCATGGAATCCATATTGCCAGCCGTAACGCCGTAGTACAGGCGCGGCTTGCCCAGCAAGCGGAACGCCTCCGCAGAAGTCCAGTCCGGCTGGCTGATGATGCCGACGCGGAAGCCTTGCGCTTCCAGCAGACGGCCGACCAGCGCCATGCCGAAGCTGGGGTGGTCGATGTAGGCGTCGCCGGTGACCAGTATCACGTCGCACTCGTCCCAGCCGAGCGCGTCCATCTCGGCGCGGGACATCGGCAGGAAAGGCGCAGAGGCAGCGCGGGCAGACCGCTTGGGGACGGTCGCAAATAAATTAGTAGGGGAGCTCATATCGGACGGCATTGTACCGGAAATGCGCCGCCCCCGCTTGGCACACGAGCGGAAAACCTTTTACTATTCAAACACTTGAGGCGCTCCGGCGCTCCGGAATCCGGCAAGCTGGACAGGCGGGCAATCTGGCCACTCTGACAAGCGCCCGCCCGGGGCTCAGATGCCCATGCTGGAAAGAATATTGCCCAGTTCGCGCAGGGCCGGTTCCAGATGCGGGTGTTTGACGGCAAAGCGGGCGCCCAGTTCCTGCGCCCGTTCGGCCAGACCATAGCTGCTGCTCTCTTGGTCAGCATCGGCCGCCGCTGCGGCATTACCGGCCAGCAACTGTTTGATATCGCCATCGAGCTGGGCCAGCAGGGTACGCGATTCCTCGTCCAGCGGGCCGCTCTGGGCCAGATGGCTGTGCAGGGAATTCAGAGTGGCCTTCAGTTTGCTATCCATGTTGCAATCCTAATCAATGAAGTGGGTGGCGCAATACAACGCTTCGACGCGTTCACGCGCCCACGGGGTTTTGCGCAGGAATTTCAGGCTGGATTTGATGCTGGGATCGCTGATAAAACAGTTGATCGCGATACGCTGGGCCAGTTGCTCCCAGCCGTAATACGCGTGCAGACGGATCAGTATCGCTTCCAGTGTCATGCCCTGCAGTTGTTTGCTCATACTTTATCTTACCCATAAAAAAAGGCCGCTGTGCCGATTTTCACATAAATCGGCACAGCGGCCTGTGGCCGCCCGGCTGCCACACCTGCCGGCCTGCTTATTTTTCCGTCAGGCCGCGGCGTTCCAGCAGCGGTTCCACGGTGGCGTCACGGCCGCGGAACTGGCGGTACATCTGCATGGCATCCATGGTGCCGCCGCGCGACAGCAGCATCTTGCGGAACCAGTCGCCGTTCTTGCGCAGCATGCCGCCTTGCTCGTTGAACCAGTTGACGGTGTCGGCATCGAGCTTCTCCGACCACAGGTAGCCGTAATAGCCGGCCGTGTAGCCGCCGGCAAAGGTGTGCGAGAAGTAGGTGGTGCGGTAGCGCGGCGGCACGGGCGCGTAATCGACCCCGGCCGACTTCAGCGCAGCCGCTTCAAACCCGAGTACATCGGTGGGGATCTGCGCCACGCCGAGCTGGTGCCATTTTTGATCCAGTATCGATGCCGCCAGATATTCCGTGGTGCGGAAACCTTCGTTGAACTTCTTCGACGCTATCACCTTGTCCAGCAATTCCTTGGGCATGGCAGCGCCGCTCTGGTAGTGGGTGGCGTAGTTGGCCAGCACTTCCGGCCAGACTGACCACATTTCATTGACCTGTGACGGGAACTCGACGAAATCGCGCGGCACCCGGGTACCGGAGAAGCGCGGATAGGTCACATCGGAGAACATGCCATGCAGCGCGTGGCCGAACTCGTGGAACATGGTGCGCAGTTCGTCGTAAGTCAGCAGCGTGGCTTCGCCATCCTTGGGTTTCGGGATGTTGAGGTGATTCGCCACCACCGGGTGGGTGCCCATCAGCTTGGATTGGGACACATAAGCATTCATCCATGCCCCGCCGCGCTTGTTGCTGCGGGCGTAGAAGTCGGCCAGGAAGATGGCCAGCTGCTTGCCATTGGCATCGTAGACATCGAACACCCGCACGTCCGGATGGTAGACCGGCAAGTCCTTGCGTTCCTTGAACGTCAGGCCGTACACCTTGTTAGCCGCAAAAAACACACCCTTGGTCAGCACGTTGTTCAGTTCGAAATAGGGGCGCAGCTGGTTCTGGTCAAAGTTGAAGCGCTCGGCACGCACCTTGTCGCTGTAGAACGACCAGTCCTGCGCAGCCAGCTGGAAGCCGCCCTGTTCGCGGTCTATCACCCGCTGGATTTCGGCGCCCTCTTTTTTGGCATTGGCCACGGCAGGACGGGCGAATTCAGCCAGCATGCGGTTCACCGCCTGCGCATCGTGCGCAGTCTGGTCTTCCAGCGCGTAGTCAGCGTAGCTGGCGTAGCCGAGCAGCGCTGCTTTCTCGGCGCGCAGGCGCACCAGCTTGAGCACCACTTCGCAGTTATCGTACTGGCCGCCATGGCTGCCGCGTTCCAGCGACGCGGCCATCAGGCGTTCGCGCACGGCGCGGTTGGTCAGCACGGCCAGATTGGCCTGACCCGTGGTGTTCACCACCGGAATCAGGAACTTGCCGTCCATGCCACCTGCCTTGGCCGCAGCCGCCGCCGCGTCGATGGCGGCATCCGACATGCCGGCCAGTTCTTCCCGCGTATCGACCACCAGCGCCGAAGCATTGGCTTCTTCCTGCACGTTCTGGGCAAACGCCGTTTGCAGATTGGCCAGCTGGCCGTTCATGCTCTTCAGCTTTTCCTTGTCGGCCGCCGACAGGCGCGCACCGGCGCGCACGAAGTCGGTGTGATAGCGCTGCAGCAGGTACTTGGCTTCCCCATCGAGGTGCAGCTTGTCGCGCCTGTCGTACAGCGACTTGATGCGCGCATACAGCTTCTCGTTGAGGCGGATGGCATCGCTGTGTGCGGCCAGCTTGGGCGACAGTTCGCGCTCCAGCGCCTTGAAGCTGTCATTGGTGTTGGCGCCGGACAGATTGCCGAACACCGAACTCACACGCGACAGCAACTGGCCCGATTTTTCCAGTGCCACGATGGTGTTATCAAAAGTGGCTGGCTTGGGATTGTTGGCGATCGCTTCGATTTCAGCGGCGTTGATGCGCATGCCTTCGGCAAACGCTGGCGCGTAGTCTTCGTTCTTGATCTGGTCGAACATGGGGTAGCCGAAAGGCAGCGTGCTGGCTTGGGCAAACGGATTACTGGCGGGCAGCATAGCGGCCGGTTCGGCCGCCTGCGCGGCGCTGCAAACTAACGCGACGGCGGCAGCCATCATCAGAGGACGGTTCATGGTTTTCCTGTTGTAAGTGTTAGACCCTGGACCAAGGCTTATTTCAGGCCGCGGCGTTCCAGCAGCGGCTCGATGATGGCATCGCGGCCACGGAAGTTACGGAACAGATTCATCGCATCGTCGGTACCACCGCGCGACAGCAGCTTGCTGCGGTACCAGTCGCCGCTGGCGCGTTTCAGGCCGCCGTTCTGCTTGAACCAGACTTCCGTATCGGCAGTCAGCTTTTCCGACCACAGATAGGCGTAGTAGCCCGCTGCATAGCCGCCCGAGAAGCTATGCGAGAAGTAGGTGGTGCGGTAGCGCGGCGGCACCGGCGCGAAGTCCACGCCCAGGTCTTTCAGCGCGGCCGCTTCGAAGCCCAGCACATCGGTGGGGATCTGGGCCGGAGTCAGCTGGTGCCAGCGCTGATCCAGCAGCGAGGAAGCCAGATATTCGGTGGCGGCAAAGCCACGGTTGAACTTGCGCGACTCGATCACCTTGTCCAGCAGTTCCTTGGGCATAGGCTCGCCCGTCTTGTAGTGCTTGGCGTAGTTGGCCAGCACTTCCGGCCACACCGCCCACATTTCATTGGCCTGCGACGGATATTCGACGAAATCGCTAGGCACACTGGTGCCGGAGAAGCGCGGATAGTTCACGTTGGAGAACATGCCGTGCAGGGCGTGGCCGAATTCGTGGAAGGCGGTCGACACTTCGTCGTAGGTCAGCAGGGTAGGTTCGCCGGCTGGCGGCTTGGGAATGTTGAGGTGGTTGGCCACCACCGGATGGCGGCCCAGCAGTTTCGACTGCGAGCTGTATTCGTTCATCCATGCGCCGCCCTGCTTGTTACTGCGGGCATACATGTCGGCGATGAAAATGGCCAGCTGTTTGCCATCGGCGTCGAACACGTCGAACACGCGCACGTCCGGGTTATACACGGGCAGGTCTTTGCGCTCCTTGAAGGAGATGCCGTACAGCTTGTTAGCGGCGAAGAATACGCCCTTGGTCAGCACATTATCGAGTTCGAAATAAGGCTTGATCTGCTTCTCGTCGAAGGCATAGCGCTGGGCGCGCACCTTGTCGGCATAGTAGGCCCAGTCGGCGGCGCCCAGCTGGAAGCTGCCGCCGTCAGCCACCACCATGGCTTGCAGATCGGCCGCTTCCTTGCGTGCATTGTTCACGGCAGGTTTGGCCAAATCGCCCAGCAGCTGGTTGACCGACTTGGTGTCGTGCGCGGTCTGGTCGTCCAGTGCATAGGCGGCAAAATTGGCATAGCCGAGCAAGGTGGCTTTTTCCGCGCGTGCCTTGGCGATTTTCAGCACGATCTCGCGGCTATCGAATTCGCCGCCATGGCTGCCGCGCGCCAGCGACAGAGCCATCAGCTTTTCGCGCACGGCACGGTTGCTCAGTTCGGCCAGTGCCGGCTGGCCGCTGGTGTTGACGATGGCGACGAGAAATTTGCCGTCGTGGCCTTTGGCCTTGGCAGCAGCAGCGGCGGCGTCGATGGCAGCTTCGCTCATGCCGGCCAGCTCTTCGCGGCTATCCACGATCAGAGCGGAAGCGTTGGCTTCCTTCAGCACGTTCTGGGTAAAGCTGGTCTGCAGCGTGGCGATGCTGGCGTTGATGTTCTTCAGCTTGTCCTTGTCGGCATCGGACAGCTGGGCGCCGGCGCGCACGAAGTCCTTGTGGTAGCGCTCCAGCAGGTGGCGCGCTTCTGCATCCAGCTTGAGCTTGGCGCGCTGCTGGTACAGGCTGTGCACGCGCGCGTACAGTTTCGGGTTGAGGTAGATGGCGTCGCCATGGGCGGCCAGCTTGGCCGACATTTCACTGTCCACCGCGTCCATCTTGTCGTTGGTGTTGGCGCCTTGCAGGTTGTAGAACACGGTCTGGGTGCGGCTCAGCAATTCACCGGATTTTTCCATCGCCACGATGGTGTTCTCGAAAGTGGCAGGCTTGGGGTTGCCGGCAATGGCGGCGATTTCTTCCAGCTGGATACGCATGCCCTCGTTAAACGCCGGTACAAAATGCTCGTCCTTGATCTGGTCAAACACCGGATAGTTGAACGGCAGCTTGCTGGCAGTGGCCAGCGGGTTACCGGCCAGCGCAGGCGATGCGGCTGGTGCAGCGATCACAGTCTGGGAAAACGCCAGGCCGAGTGCGGCCGCGACGACGAGCATTTGAGGACGGGACATGGGGGAACTCTTTCATTAAACGCCGGTGGAAGATGCTGACGCGCAGGCGCAAAGGCAGGCAAACGCAGCAGGTGCAGCGGCGATCATAGCAGCGGCTCAGGGCGGTCGTCACGGGCAAAAAATGCTGCACTGCACTTGCTCGGAATCCCAAGACATTTTCCGAACAAAGCATGGCAGGATGCCCAGCTTTTGAGCCGATCGCAGTGCCCTGGCGCAACAGTGCAAAAGAAAGGCTGGCGCACAGCGAGCTTACAGTTGTCCCGCTGTGCGCCAGCCCGGCGCGGTGCATGGCGTCCGCTGCTGTGTTACTGTGGGATTTCAGGCTCCACCAGCAAGGCCAGCAGCGCCAGCGATTCCTGCCAGCCCAGGTAGCAGGCTTCCGGCGGAATTGCCTCCGGCACACCCTGCTGCACCACGGCCATTTCCGTTCCGCAGAATACGCTGCGCAGTGCTATGGTGGTCTGCATCTGGCCGGGCAGATTGGGATCGTCGAATCTGCCCGTATAGATCAGTTTTTCATTGGGCACCAGCTCCAGATATTCACCGCCAAAGGAATGCGCATTACCGCTGCCAAAATGGGTAAAAGACATGCGGTAGCTGCCGCCCGCGCGCGCGTCCAGCGCATGTACCTTGCCGCTAAAGCCATGCGGCGGCAGCCACTTGGCCATCGCATCGGCATCCAGAAAAGCACGATAGACACGCTCGGCCGGTGCGCGCAGCACGCGGTGCAGTTTGATAGTGTGAGTCATACGTTCTGCTCCTGTCGGATACGGGGATAGGCCAGCGCGCCACCCCGCCGCCTCGGACTGGCACGGCAGCTTTACGCTACACTGCCAGCCTCATGACAGTTACAGGACAGCACGATGGAAAACGAGGTTGAACTGCTGGCGGCTCTGGCGCAGCAGGAAAACGCATTGCAATTTACCACTTTCAGCAGCGATACGGCGCTCGCGCTGGGACTAAAAGTGATAGAACTGGCCAGACAGAAGCAGAAAAGTATCACGGTGCAGATCAGCGTGAACGGCAAGCTGCTGTTCCAGCACGCCATGCAAGGCGCCACGGCCGATCAGGCCGACTGGATACGGCGCAAGAGCAATGTGGTGCTGCGCTTTGGCCGCAGCTCATATGCGGTGGGCTGCGACTACCGCCAGCGCGGCGTGGCGTTCGACCAGCAGAAGCATCTGCCGCCAGAAGAATATGCCGCCTTTGGCGGCGCCTTCCCCATCCTGCTGCGTGGTAGCGGCATGATAGGCACGGCGGCGGTTTCCGGCCTGCGCCAGGCCGAGGACCACGCGCTGCTGGTGGAAGCGCTGCAGGCTGTGCTGAACTAGCCTGCAGCCGGTCAGCACCGGCTTGCACCGCGCGCAGACACCCGCCGCCGCACTTGGGCGGCTGGACGGTAAGGCTTAGTAGTGCGGCGGTGGTTCGTGCGCCAGCGGCGCAGCAGCTCCATTGCGCGCCTGATCGCGCACATGCTGCACCAGCAGATTGCACAGTTGTTCGAGCTTGTCGATTTGCTGCTGCTGTTCGTAGATGCGCTGGTTCAGCGCTTCCACCAGATGTTCCTGATGGGCCAGTTTGATTTCTATGTCGATAAATCGGTCTTCAGTGTTGCTCACGGCATGCTCCAGGCTGGAAAGCATGCATTTTACCGGCTCTGCCGCATCAAGACTTGGCGATTGCCAGCCGCTTGCCGGAAGCGGCGTGGCCGCGCCGCTGTAGCAGGGTAGGCGCATAGTCTACCGCAGCCGATGCTGCCACCGCCTCTGGCACGCTCATCGCCCCTGCCGATGCCGGCAACTGGAAGCTGCTGACGGCCTTGAGCAGTTCGTGCGCCTGTTCACGCATGCTCTGGGCGGCAGCCGCTGCCTGTTCCACCAACGCCGCATTGCGCTGGGTGAGGTCGTCCATTTCCGTGATGGCGCTGTTGACCTCTTCGATCCCCTGAGTCTGGCGGCGGCTCGCCACGCTGATGTCGTTCATGATCTCCGTCACATGGCGCACCGACGTGACAATATTGCCCATGGTCTGGCCAGCCGCATCGGCCAGCTTGCTGCCCGTTTCCACCTTGGCCACGGAATCATCGATCAGGTCCTTGATCTCTCTGGCCGCCTGCGCCGAGCGCTGGGCCAGCCCGCGCACTTCAGTGGCCACCACGGCAAAGCCGCGCCCCTGCTCACCGGCACGGGCCGCTTCCACAGCCGCATTCAGCGCCAGAATATTGGTCTGGAAAGCGATCGAATCGATCAGCGAAATAATGTCCACCACGCGCGCCGAACTTTCCTTGATGGAGGCCATGGTACCCACCATCTGCTCCATCACCTGCCCGCCCTGCACCGCCACATCGGAAGCCGACACCACCAGCTGGTTGGCCTGCTGAGCGTGGTCGGCATTTTCACGCACGGTATCGGTCAGCTCGTGCATGGAAGCCGCAGTTTCTTCCAGCGAGCTGGCTTGCGATTCCGTGCGGGCCGACAGGTCGGCATTGCCTTGTGCGATTTCACTGGCTTCCTGCGTAATCGTATGGCCGGCAGTGCGGATGTCCGCCAGCAGATGGGTCCAGTTATCGATCACCGTGCCCAGCGCCCGCGACAGCGCGCCCATTTCATCGTCACGCCGCATTTCCACCGGCGTGGCCAGATCGCCCGCCGCCAGCCGTTCGGCCGCAGCGCAAGCATCGGCAATAGGATGCAGTACCGCGCGGGTGATCGCGCCGGTCAGCGCCAGCAGCACCAGCGAGCCTATACCCATCACGATCAGAATCATCCACACGGCACGGCGGTCGGCGGTTTTTGCCTCCTGCAGCGAAAGGTCGGCCTGATGGTTGAGATTGCCCACTACCTTATCCAGCACGCCGCGCATTTTCTGGTACTGGCCATCGGCACCCTGCATGGCTGCCACGCCCGTATTCGCGTCCACCGAGGCCATATCGAGCGCCTGCGCCACGCCGGTACGGTAGGCCGCCAGCATAGGCAGGGCCTGCGCTGCTTCGCTGGCACCCGTCATGTCCTTGAGCCGGTTCAGCTCGGCCGCCACCTTATCGAGCTCGGTCGACGTCTGTTTGCCAAAGCCGGCCAGCTCCGCTTCCGTAAGACTGCCGGCAATGGCGATTTTTGCGTAACTTGCAGAATGAATTTGACCCAGCACATTACTTTGCTGGCTGGCCGTTCGTAATGCGACGAAGGTAGATTCCTTCAGGTCCTGGATACGGCCTTCGTTGTCCTGCATGGAGAAGTAAGACACGGTACCGAGGAACATCAGGCAGGCTAACGCCGCTGCTGGCACGACCAGCAATTTATGTGCGATCTTCAAGGTCTATCCATCCAAATCATTGCGCGCCGCAGGGCGGCGCGCAGGTACTACGGATTAAAGATAAATGCCGCCGCAAACCACCGTATCGTTCAGCTTTTCGCAGTACATCTGCTTGGGCTCGATCTTCTTGTTTTCCGGATTGGTAAATTTATAGTCCTGCCAGAACGTACCCTTGGTTTTGCTCAGTTCCATGCGCTCTTTGACAAAGGCCTTGCCGTCGATGTCTTTCAGCTCGATCAGGTTCTTGCCCACCATTTTGCTATTGCTGCCGTGTGCCAGCACCGTACCGTCGAGCCGGTACACCACGATATACAGGTCTTGCAGGATGAACTGGGGCGACTTGCCGGTGAAGTCCGCATAAGCCTTGGTATCGCCGTCCTTCTTAATATGCGCCACGGCTTTTTTCACCATGGCCTCGGCATCGGCACGGGTAGCGCCGCCATCGGCAGCGTGGAGAGACGGCACCAGCGCGCAAGCAGCCACAGCCAATGCCAGACGGAGGGAAGTAGTCTTTAGCATGATGTCTCTTTTTTTAATGGAATCAGGATGAAAGTTGACGTGCATTAACATTTGCACGACGACTTCATACTAGTCCTGTTCTTCCAACCGTGCACACGCGAGGCCACGAATTGTGTCGCGCGGCGCGTTTTTACAACATCTGCGCAACACTCAATGCAGCGTTTTTTGCGCAAGCGTCATGATTGCTTCAGGACTTGGGTGTAGCCAGCAATTCCTTCATTCTTGCTAGCCTTTCCTTGGGCGTCAGCACCTCGGATTCAGTCGGCACGGCAGTGCCCACATCAAGCGCCATTTCCTTGATGAAGCGCGAAGGATCGCAGTGCACCAGCTCGCCGGCACGCTTGCGCTTCTTGCACCAGCTGATATGCAGCGTGCGCTGGGCGCGGGTAATCCCCACATACATCAGGCGGCGTTCTTCCTGCACCCGTGCAGCGATCTGCTCGGCCGGTGCGTCGGCATCGCCCTTGTGCGGCAATATGCCTTCTTCCACGCCCACCAGAAACACGTGCGGATATTCCAGCCCTTTCGATGCATGCAGGGTGGACATGCGCACCGCGTCGGGGTCTTCGTCCTGCCCTTCCAGCATGGACATCAACGCCACCATCTGGGTCAGTTCCAGCACATTCTTTTCGTCGCCGTCGCGGTCCTTGCCGCCGCGTCCCCGCTCCTTGAGCCAGTTGGTGAACTCCAGCACGTTCTGCCATTTGCTCTGGGCGGCGCGCTCGTCGAACATATCGTACAGATAGGATTCGTAGTTGATGGCTTCCAGCAAATCATCAAGCACCTGCGCCGCGTTGTCGCCGCTGCCACTGGGGCCGGGACGGCTGGCGCGCGATTCCAGATCGTTGATGAAGTTACAGAACTCGCGCAAGGGACGCAGCTGCTTTTCCGCCAGCAGCGCTTCGATGCCGCCCTTGAACACGGCCTCGAACAGCGAGCACTGCCACTGGCCCGAGAAGGTGCCCAGCGTTTCCAGCGTGGACTGGCCCACCCCGCGCCGCGGCGTGGTGACGGCACGGATGAAGGCCGGATCATCGTCAGTATTGGCCAGCAGGCGCAGGTAGCTGATGATGTCCTTGATTTCCGCCTTGTCGAAGAAGCTCTGCCCGCCCGAGATGGTGTAGGGGATGCGCTCCTTGCGCAGGCACTGTTCGATCACGCGGGCCTGATGGTTGCCGCGGTACAGGATGGCGTAATCGGACCACTTGTTCTTGCGTTCAAAATGGTCGGCCGAAATCATGATGGCCACCTGCTCGGCTTCCTGATCGTCGTTGGCCATGCCGAGCACCTTGATCGGCTCGCCCAGACCGTGTTCCGACCACAGCGACTTTTCAAATAGCTTGGGGTTGTTGCCGATCACGGCATTGGCCGCCTGCAGGATGCGGGTGGTGGAGCGGTAGTTCTGCTCCAGCTTGATCACGGCCAGATCGGGGAAGTCGGTCTGCAGAGTTTTCAGATTTTCCACCGAGGCCCCGCGCCATGCGTAGATGGCCTGATCGTCGTCGCCCACGGCGGTGAACATGGGCTTCTTGCCCAGCCCCGTCACCATCAGCTTGACCAGCTCGTACTGG
>Ga0187845_1001195_pt1 | contig 14974 bp, 12 predicted proteins | sample SpaLakP09_SKY_68_FD_134515 | JGI IMG/M metagenome (GOLD analysis project Ga0187845, IMG submission 134515) | Oligotrophic lake water microbial communities from Sparkling Lake, Wisconsin, USA - SP09_SKY_68 | ecosystem: Environmental > Aquatic > Freshwater > Lake | place: USA: Sparkling Lake... | reverse complement strand
ATTCCATGTTCGATGTTTTGCTCGATTACACGGATGCTGACAGTCTGCGCCGGCTCAATGGTGCGGAGGCGCCTGACTATGCGGCGGCGGGCTTGCCCCCGCCCAGGAATGACTGGGTGCTGTCGACCGACGAAACGGCGCGCATGATGCATTGGGCTGCAAACCCCGAATTGCGAGCGCGGGTGCAGCCCTGGTTGAGTCTGAGTCGCATCGAGCATTTCAATCCCAACACGGCGCCGCTCGAATTGCTGCGCTTGCTGTGGCCCAAGGCCACGGCGGAACAATGGGAGCGATTCGACTTGCTGCGCCGCCAGGCGCCATTCGCCAACGGCAGTGCTGCGCTTGCGGCGACCGGCATTGGTTTCGATGTCGCGGACGAAAGCCTGCTATTCCATGCCAGCAATGAGCTTCGGCTGCAGTTGTGGGCGCCCGGCCTGCCAATGGCCCTCGAATACAATCTGATGATTTTGCCCACAGGAGACTTTGCGCCCTGGCTGATCCAAGAAGTTCGCCAGTCAAATCGCCTCGCAATTCCCGATGCTCAAGAAGCCACTGCCAAATTTCCTGATGCGAGCAAAGCCACTGCTCGACCCCCTGCGTCTGCCATGCCTGATTTGTGATCAGTTGCGCGAGGGCGTAGGGGGGGGCACCGCTCGTGGCTTGACCCTTGTTTCGCGTGGCTTGTTGCGGCATCGAGCGTTCTATCTCCAGGGCATTGCCGAAACCGATCGCTTGGGTGCTTTGCAGGCCCAGTTGGCGGCCTGGCAGGCTTTTCCTGACGCGCAGTACTTGGTGCTTTGGCAGGGTGATGTGGCACAGGCTTACGCTGTTGAGAGACAGCGCTTGGCCGATGCACCGGTGAAGGCCGCGACCTGGTTGCCCGAGTCTTTGGCGCGTGTGCCAGGGGATGAGGGATTACGTCTGGTGCAGGCGCTCGACGGTGTCGAGGGCCAGGCCTGGCGGGCGGGGCTGCTTCACGCCAGCCGTTGGTGGGCGAAGTCACCCAGCCTCCAGGAGTGGCAGCAGTTTTTGCGCCAGTCACAGTGGTCGGGCTTGCCAGCCGAGGCCGTCCCTGCGCTCGAGTCACCAGCCTGGGTGAAGCCCAAACAATTGCCGATTTTCAGCGACGCGCTGGGGCAGTCCAGGCAGGGGAATGAGGCCTGGTTGGCCAGCGCGCTGTTGCTGGTTTTGCTGGGCATCGCTGCAATGTCGGCGCGCGTGCTTTGGGATGGTTTCGAAGAGCGCCGTGAGGCGCAGGCAGCCATCGCCGAACTGCGCGAGCAAGTGGCGCCTGTGCTGGTCGCGCGGGAAAAAGCCCTGGCAGCAGCAGATCAAAGTGGGGTGCTGATCTCGCAGTTGCAGGCACCGCAGCCACTTGAAGTGCTTGAGGAACTGCTGCGCCTGCTTCCCAAAGCGTCCCTGCTTCGCGAACTGGATGCAAATGGCTTGGAACTGCGTGTCCTGCTTGATCTGTCCCCGGAAGTGTCACGCGGCAAGGTCATCAGCGATTTGGAGTCAAGCGGTTGGTTCACCCAGTTGGGAGAGGCCAAAGATGGGCAGGCACGCAGTGGGCTCGACCTCCATATGAAACTCTCAGGCCCCAGGCCGCCGAAACGCAGCAATTCCGACACCGGTCTGCAGCGCTTGGCCAGCGATAGCCTGCCTCCCGTACCCAAAGTTGAATCCAAACAAGGAGTAAGACCATGAACGCTTCTGCTTCTGGTCTGGCCTTGCACAAGCAACTGGCAGATGGGTGGCAACAAGCTTTACGTGAGTGGCATGCGAATGTGCGCCTGCGTTGGGGCTTGCGCTTGATTGTGGCGACGGTCTGTGTGTGGCTGGCGCTGCTGGCTCAAGACCAGGCCCAGGCCTGGCGCGTCGAAGCTGATGAGGTGCGAAGCGAGTTCCAGCGCTTGCAGCCTTTGCGTGCCGAGACGCAGTGGGCGCAGAGGGCGGTGGAGGCTGGTGCGCAGCTTGATGCTGCCCGAGCCTTGCTGTGGACAGCGGCCAGCCAGGGGCAAGCCGAGGCAAAGCTGCAAGACACGCTGCGAGAGATGTGCGGCAAGATCGGCTTGCCGGTACGTGAACTCACCATGGCGGCTGTGGATGCGAAGCCGGGTGCGGATGGCTCTCGGCCCCTGCGCGCGCGGCTCGTGATCGACATGAGCAACCGCTTGGCCCTGATGGCATTGTTGGCTGAGATTGGCCGAACTCCTCAGATGATGATGGTCGACAGTCTGCGCCTGAGGCCCCAGACTGGGCCGGCGCGAGCAGAGATTGAAGTAAGGGTCTTGTTCCGCCCGCAGGAAAAGGCACCTTGAGCATGATCGCAACACGCTACAAAGCCACTCTTGCCGTGGTGGTGCTTTTGCTCGGATGGTTCGCAGGTGAGCGGGCTTCAACGGAACGCCCCTTGGTTCAGGCGCGACGCGACGTCTGGCAGTTGTCGCCGCTGCCCAGGCCGGAAGATGGAACGACGCGCGCGGTGGTGGTGGCGGCTTTTCCGCAATGGGGGGCCGAAAGCACTGCAACTGCGGCGGCAGCGGCGCCGTCCGCACCCCTTCGTTGGCGCATGGCCGGAGTGTTCGGAAGCGGTAAGCAAGGCGGTGTTCTGTTGCTTTATGACGGAGACCGCAAGCCGCCAGAGCGTTTGAAAGTGGGCGAAAAGCTGCCTAGTGGCCACGTGATCGAGCGCGTCGAAGGCAATCAGGTCTGTATTTGGATCGGCAAGAAGCTGTATCGCTTTGGAGTTGAAAATCGTGAATGAAATGTTGCGCTCGCCAGAAGCCATGAGCCCTTGGCGTTATGCGCTGTTGCCTGTGTTGGCCTTTTTGGCAAGTTGCGCGCAGATGCAGGCCATCGTGCCGACGCCGCTTGCTCATCCTGGCGCTGAACGCGCGGTTGCGGGGGTCCAGGGCGCACTGGCTGCACCACCAGCCGGTTTGCGCGTCAGTGAATTGCCCGTCGCTCCGACTGCTGCTTCTAGCCAATATGCGGCGCAGCGCGATGCTGCCGATGCCAAGGTGCGGACGGACATTGCAGCTGGATCTGAAGAGGTCGGAGCCATCAATCTTCAGCAGGTTCCGCTCCCGGCTTTTGTGCAGATCGTGTATGCCGAAATGCTCAAACGCAATATCAACGTCGACTCTGCGGTGCTGGCCCGCAAAGAACTGGTAACTTTCCGAGCGCCAGCCTCACAGACCGCTGCGCAATTGGAGACAGCGCTCAAGTTGCTGCTCAAGACCTACCAGATCGCGGTAGTCGATGTTGGGGGGCTCGTGCGGGTACTGCCGGACAACGCTCAATTTGGCAATCTGCCCGAGATTCGCCGCAGCGACGCCATGCCGGACACGCCGCTGCCTTTGCGCCCCATTTATCAGCTGATCGAAATGAGGGCAGTTCGACAGAACGAAGTGGCCCAATGGCTCAAGACGCTGTTTGGCAGTCGCGTGAATATCCAGGAGGACATCACACGCAACGCACTCCTCATCAATGGCACACCGGACAACGTTCAGGCGGCTTTGGAGGCGATTCGCGTGCTGGATCAGCCGCTCATGAACGGACGGCGCAGTGTGGCTCTGACGCCGTCCTATCTTTCGGTCGACGATCTGGCAAAACGGTTGATTGAGGTTCTGACCGCGCAGGGCTATGCGGTGGCCCCATTGGGCCAGGCGGGTGTGCGCTATCCAATCACGCTTTTGCCTGTGGCTGCAGTCAATTCCGTGTTTGTGTTCGCCGTCAGCGATGACGTGCTGAAGCATGTGGAGAACTGGGCGCGAACCATGGACAAGCCCAACGAGCGTGGGGTGGGAAAGAACTTTTTCACTTATCAAGTGCGTCACAAGGATGCCAGTGACTTGGCCAAGACTCTGGATCAACTACTGAGTGGCTCGCGACTGCGCACGGGTGCCTCGGCCACTCAAGCCTCGACAGGCGGTGGCAGTGCATCGCGCTTGACTTCGGTCGTTGTCGACCAATCGACGAATATGCTGATCTTTCAGGCCGAGCCTGATGAGCATTCCCAAATCAGTGCCTTGTTGCAGACCTTGGATCGGCCCGCCAAGGCGGCGCTGATTGAAGTCACAGTGGCCGAACTTTCGACCATCGACAGCAGTCAGCTCGGTTTCGAGTGGTTGGCGACTCACGACATCAGTGCGTCCGGCGGCAAAGGCGGCACCTACGGTACGAAGGGCGGAACGGGTATCGGGACCTCAGGGTTCAATTTTCGAGTTCTCGATGCCGCAGGTGGCGTTCGGGTGGCGCTGAACGCCTTGGCTTCGAACAACCAAGCCACCATTTTGTCTAGCCCGCGCGTACAAGCGCGAAATGGTGAGCAAGCCACCATCCAGGTCGGGCAGGAGGTGCCGATCATCACCAGTCAGCAAACCTCCACCGGCGCGACGCCATCGCCTACTCAGACAGGCGTGTTGCAGACGGTGCAGTACCGCAGTACAGGGGTGATCTTGAAGGTCAAGCCGGTGATTCATTCCGGGGATCAAATTGACCTTGAGGTCGATCAGGAGGTGAGTGCCGCGGCGTCGACGAATACGGGCGTGAACATTTCGCCGACCTTCAGTACGCGCAAGCTGTCGACCAAGCTGACCTTGCGCAACGGCGCCACGGTGATGATGGGTGGTTTGATATCCAACGATTCCAGTCAGGGCAGCGCTGGCGTGCCTTTCCTCAAGGACCTGCCTTTGATTGGCAATCTTTTCAGCACGCGAACTGTGGGTGGTAATCGCCGGGAACTGGTGATCCTGATCACGCCTTACATTCTCAATGACAGCAGTGAGGCCGAGGCAATGACCGAAGCTTTTCGCAAGCAACTCGGTTCTTGGGCGGACACCGCCAAACCCGGTGACGCACCGCAGAACAGCCGGTTGTTGGATCTCATCGCTCTGCCGCCTGCTGGCAAGTCAGGGCCGTGAACTTGACTATGCTCATCGGTGATGTGTTGGTCAGGCGCGGTGCGGTCAAGCCTGCCGAAGTGGAAAGCGCCTTGCTGGTGCAGTCCAGCAAGGGTGGCCGAATCGGTGAGATTCTGGTTCGCCTCGGAGCTGTGTCTACACAGGTTCTCTATGCAGGCTTGGCTGAGCAATTGGGCTACCCCCTATTGAGTGTCGGTGCATTGGATGAGGATGCGCTACGTGCCGACATGGCGACGCTGCGCATGCCTGCTGATTGGTGGCTCGACCACAATGTATTGCTCTGGTTGGATGGCAAAGCGCTCTGCGCGGCAAGTCCGGACCCTCTTGACCTTGATGTGGCCGAAGCCTTGGCCTCAGAGCCAAAAGCTGAGAGTCTGCGTTGGCATTTGCTTCTGCCCGCCGAGGTTGAGGCTTGGGTGCAGCGTTTGCGTGCTGGGCCTCAGGGCGTGGACTTCGATGCACGCAGCTTGCGCGAACTGGCTGAGGACGCTCCTGTCGTTGCCTTTGTCAACAATACATTGGCGCAAGCTTTGGAAGCGCGAGCCTCTGACATCCACATCGAGCCCGGCGAGCGGGAGGCCTCTTTGCGGTTTCGCGTCGATGGTGTGCTTCATACACGCAGCAGTTTGAGTATGGATCGCTATCCGGCCATCGCTTCGCGGATCAAGCTGATCGGCGGGCTTGATATTGCCGAGCGGCGTCTGCCACAGGACGGTCGCATTTCTACCCGAGTTGCGGGCCGCGAGGTTGACATCCGCATCTCTGCCATCCCGGCCGTGCATGGCGAATCGCTTGTGCTACGTCTACTGCCCAAAGAGCGCGGCGATATTGGCATGCACCGCATTGGCATGGAGCCAGACCATCGTGCCTTGTTCGAGCAATGGTTGGCATGGCCCAATGGTCTGGTGCTTGTGACTGGCCCCACGGGTTCAGGAAAGAGCACGACGCTCTACAGTGCCCTGACTCATATCAATGACGGTATCCGCAAGCTGATCACAGTGGAAGATCCGGTCGAGTTGCGTTTGCCTCATGTGGTGCAGATACAGACTCAGGCCGATATCGGCTTCACATTTGCGCGTGCGCTGCGGTCTATCTTGCGTCACGACCCGGATGTCATCATGGTGGGTGAAATCCGCGACCGCGAGACTGCCGAGATTGCTATTCAAGCTGCATTGACCGGCCACCTCGTGCTCGCCACCGTCCACACCAATGATGCTTTGTCTGCCGTGAATCGGCTCGTGGACATGGGTATCGAGCCCTATATGGTGGGAGCGGCCCTGCGCGGCGTTTTGGCCCAGCGCCTGGTGAGACGCCTTTGCCCTGACTGTGCCAAGCCACATGCAGATGCCGAAAGCCTTCAGCAGCGTTGGCGCGCATTACGCGCTCGGGTGCCGGCGTTGGATGATATGGCTGCCGATCCAGTTTGGCGTATGGCGGGTGCCTGTGAATCCTGCGGCAACACGGGCTATCGCGGCCGCGTCGGCATTTACGAGTTGGTGACGATCACTCCCGCGATGCAGCATGAGATTGCGAAAGGCGGTAGTGCGGAACTCCTGCCGGCGCTTGCCCAGGCAGAGGGACGGCGTTCGATGGTTGATGATGGTCTCATCAAGAGTGCTCGCGGTCTGTCCACGCTCGACGAAGTGTTGCGCGCCGCCAGCGAGCACGGTGAATGATGGAGGGGTTCAACTATCGTGCGCAGGACGCGGCCGGGCATATCGTCAGCGGCCAAATCGACGCCCGCGATTCGGCGCATGCCGCGCGTGAACTGCTTCGCCAGGGGCTTACGCCGCTCGCGCTGACGGCCTCGAACTCAGCGCAGCAGCCTGAGTTCAGGCCCAACTCGGGCAATACCCGTCGCAGCTTGACGCTGGCAGACAAGGTAGTGACCATGCGCGAGCTGGCCACGCTGCTGGCTGCGGGCGTGCCGCTCGATGAGGCACTTGGCTCGCTCGCTGACGGACACCCAGGCCATGCCATGGGTGACGCCATGGGCCGAGCCCTGCGTACCGTGCGCGAAGGAGGCAGTCTGCATGATGCCCTGCAGTCGAGTGGACTCGGTTTGCCCGACCACCTGATGACGGTGGTTCGAGTCGGCGAGGCGAGCGGGCAGTTGGCCAGTGCTCTCAATGATTGTGCGGAGCAGTTGGAGGTGTCGCGCCGCATGGCTCAGGAATTGCGCAGCGCGCTCATCTACCCTAGCATTTTGGTGAGCGCCGGCTTGCTGGCTGTGCTCATCATCTTCATCGGTGTCATCCCGCGTTTTGCGCCATTGCTGCGGGGTGCCCGCGCAAAGATGCCGGAGTTTTCGGTTTGGGTGATCGAGACGGCGGTGTTTATGAAGGCCAATCTATTGGCGCTCGGACTGCTTGCAGGCGTTGCCGCAGTGGTTCTTGTTGCGTTGTTTTCGCGTGCCGGCTTTCGGCAGGCCATCACGGAACGGGCGGCTGCCGCACCGGTGCTAGGTCCGTGGCTGCGGGATGCCGAGGTCGGGCGCTGGGCGCTGTTGATGGCCACCATGTTGCGCAACCGCGTACCGCTGCTGGAAGCGTTGAGGTTGTCGCGTGGAGCGCTGCAACTGCACGGATTTGCAGTTTTGATTGCTTCTGCTGCGCGCGAACTAGAGCATGGGCGAAGCCTTTATGACGGTCTACGCCATTCTCACTGGATTCCACCGGCACGGCTGAACCTTATCAAGGTCGTAGAGCGCGCCGGTAGCTTGGATGCCATGCTGCACTCCCTGGGCACCATGCAGGCGGATGCTGCCCGAGAGCGACAGAAACGCGCGATGGCCCTGATCGAGCCGATTGCTATCTTGCTGATCGGCAGCGTTATTGGCGTGTTGATGATTGCCGTGATGATGGCGATCACATCAATGAATGCTGGCGCGGTCTGATCGCGGCGCTACGGCTGCTGGCTGACGTAAGAAAAACTCTGCTACGTCTTGTGGTGTGCGCAGTTGACCCTGGAGCAGCGCAGGCACCAAGCTGCGCATGGACATAAGGCTGAGCGCGGGCTGGTAGTTCAGGGGCTCAACTGCGACGCTGAACCAGACGATTAAAGGTACTCTCTGATCGTCGGACTTACCTGCATCTCCACTTCCTGGCCCGCGTTGTTGCTCGTACATCGACTTCCAGAGCTCGCGCTCGCGCAGCCAGTGGTCAGATGTCAGCACCAACGTTGCCTCGTCACCTTGCTCGATCAGTTTCAGGCGGATGGTCTCAATCAGCTCCGCCGTCAGCTTCAAGTTTGCTTGGTAATCTTGGCGTAAATCACGGGGCGCTTGCCGGGCCTGTGCACTTGGCGGATGCGGCACATTGATGTGTATCCAAACCATGGCGTTGCTACGGTCCGACACGGCGCGAAGCGCTTGCTCGTGCAGTCGCTCATAGCTTAGATGCCACTGGCGGAGAAATACGGAGTAGGGGAAGTCAAATTGCCCGCTGCGCTTGTAAACCCGCTCGAACTGAGCGCGCCAACCTTGGAAGAACTGAACTGGCTCTGCATAGCAACTGCGTGCTGTCGTGAACAGTGCGCAGTAGTCGTGGTAGTACCCGACGATGGCCTGGCTGAACTGGCGTGCTTCCAGGTCGCTGAAGAGCTGCTGTGATTGCGGGGTCAACTCCTGGCCACTCTTGCTTTGCAATCGGCCGACACCGCCCCGGTCGATCTCACCAAACGTTCGTCCGAGCAACATGCTTGGGATCGATTCGAGCGTATTGGGGCCGGCTGGCAGGGCATTCTCCGCAAAGAAACTTTGTGAGAGCAAGGTCTGCATGGACGCTTGTTCGAACAAGTGAGTACGTTGGGAGACTTCCATGTCCCACTCGTCGAAGACGACCACAATGCTGCGTCTTGCCGCCGGTGTAGCGGCTTGCCGCACCGAGCTTTCGGCAACTGGTTCAGGCACCAAGGCGTGGAGCATGTAGCCCGCCATGCCTGGCTGTAAGGCAAACAGTGTCACCATCGCCAAGCAAGCAGCATTGCCGAGCCGCGTTGCGGCCTCTGGACGCATGAGCCAGGCAACCAGAACGCCTGCAACGGTGCAAGCGAGTATGGCCCCAGCCTTGGCCCAGCTTGGCAAAGGCATAGCATCGGCCAGAGCTTGGCGAAAGACTTGAAACAAGGCCACGAAAACTAAACTGAGCAGGAGCGCGCGTGCGGACCTGGCGATTGTGCTCTGTGCTTGCTCCGGGCGATCTGCCCAAGCACCGACGCAGGCGAACATCGCAGCTGCCGCCAGCAGCAACCAGCCTTCATGCAAAAAAACCTTCGGCTCGAACGACAGGTACAGCGAGTAGGTGTAGCGAAGAACGACATCGCCGAGGCCGATTGCGCCCAGGCTGATGAAACTCAGCAAGGCGTAACGCAAGGCCTGTCGAACGTTTGGTATCAAGATGAGGGCGCGCTTCGGCGCTCTAAGACAAGCAGTGTGCGGTGCTCAGAAATATGCTGACTGCTCTGCAGTTCAAACCAGGGCTCGGCGCAATGGATCACAAAGGGCAGGTCCCAGTGCGTATACAAGCCCAAATTAGGGCCGGCAATTTCGATGAAGCGTGGATCGGCACGCGATACGAATTCCAGCAACAACTTGCCGCGACAGCTCCTTGCAAGTGCTTCAAAGAGCTGTGATGTCGGGAGGCGCTCCGTCACCGTCAAATGATGGATGACGGCCAACATCAACACCAGGTCGAAGCGACTTTCAAGGCGGGTTGGTAGGCACAGCGTTTCCGCCAGACGCCAACCGGTGGCGGGCGTCGGCTGAGCGAAATTCGCGTGAAGGCATTGAATGTGCAATCCCTGCTGCCTTGCTTCAATGTGAAGGTCGTGCAAGGCATTTACATCTTCATCCAGTGCCAACACTCGGCTGCCCGCGCGCGCTGCGATTCGCGAAAACTCTCCGTTGTTGGCACCGATGTCGAGCACATGCTCATAGTTGCCCGAGCGGGTGAGGGTCTCGACGGCCTTGTGCTTGGCCTCAAGCTCCAGGGACTCGTAGTGAGCGCGGTTGCCGGTGTACTCGCTCCAGGTGCTGAGTCCGCGTCCGTGCTTCTCGAGGCGCGCGACGAATCGTTTCAGATTGCTGAGTAGCCACGGTGTGCTGTCGGCGCCGCCCTGCCTGTTCCTTTGCGTCGACTTGGCCTGGTCATGCCTAATGCGGCGCTGGTCGAGTTTGGCGGGCAGGCGGACATGCAGCCACATTGCCAGACAAAAATGAGCGTGCCAAGGCACGAAGGGCGCAATCTCGGCGGCATGAAGCCCATCTCGATGCGAAAGGAAAACATCGCGCGGCGTGCGGCCCAACTCGGCCACTGCGAGCAAGGGCAGAATGAAGTGACGCACAAACTGTCCGTAAGCCTGCCAGCCGGGGGCATCGCTTGCTTGCCGTCGCTGAAGTGACAGCAAATCGCAAAAAATGGGCCGGCTGCCTTCAAACAGCACATTGCTCGTTGCGGCATCCTTCAATGTCCAGCCTTTTGCCCAAGCGCGCTGCTGGATTTCCAGAGTAAGCCGTGCAGCATCGGCCAACATGGCGGCCGTCCATTCGAATGCATAGCTTGGGATCTCGACCCGGCGATGCCGCAGCAGCAGGCTGCCGTCTTTCTGAATCACTTGCTCTTGCACGCCAATCAGCAAGCCGGCGTCAACCAGGTCAGCCAGCAGTTGGCTGTTCAACAATTCGATGGTTTGCGCAGCAGCATGCGGGTGAACTCGACGCCAAATCTGTTGCCCGTCATCCTCAACTCTGCCGTCCGGGTCCCGAAAGCTTGCTCGCATCAAGAGCGATCTCGGTTGAAACGTCGCTTGATGGCCCGCCAGATTTCACGAGGATTGCGGATGTAGTAAGTCAAGCCAACGGCGGCGGCGATCAGGCCCTGGATGATCAGGTGGGCCGAACCACCATCGATATAGGCATAGGCCGGCGCGCTGCTGAGCAGCAGCACGGCCAGGATCACTGGGCGAAAGAAGGGCATGGCAGGGGTGCGGAGGATAACTAATTTGTCGCGGCAGGCGAGCGGCATGTTACCAGCGCGTACCTGCCAATCAGAACGAGCCTGCCTCGACCTAGAATCGCGGACCTCGCTAGGGTGCGGCCTGCACATTGAAGATCCTCCGACATTCCTTCCTGAATTTGATTGGCCTGGCTGCACCTTTGGCTTTGGCCCTGTTTGCCATTCCCGTGCTGTTGGAGGGTTTGGGTGCGGCGCGTTTTGGTTTGTTGACTCTGATTTGGGCGCTTGTCAGTTATTTCGGTCTGTTTGATCTTGGTTTAGGTCGTGCTTTGACCATGCAGCTCGCCGTGGTCCTTGAGCGGCGAGCGGATGCCGAAGTCGGCCCGCTTTGCGGTACGGCCTTGAGCTTGATGTGGGCCGTTGGTGTGTTGGCCGGACTGGTTCTGTATGTGCTGGCTCCCTGGCTGTTGAGCTTTCTGCGCGAACTGCCTGATATGGACGATGCCGTATCCGGTCTTCGATGGCTGGCCATAGCGATGCCCTTTGTCATCGTAACGGCCGGCTTGCGCGGCGCACTTGAGGCATCTGGTGCATTTGGGGTCGTCAATGGCATTCGTGTCCCGATGGGTTTGTGGACCTTTGCTGGCCCGCTGTTGGTGCTGACTTGGTTCGGTCCGAGCCTCTCCGCCATTGCCGCCGTGCTTGCTGCTGGGCGCTTGCTCGGTGCGATTGCGCATGGTTTCGCGGTCTGGTATGTGCTGCCGCAGGTGCGAGGTCGCCTGGCGTGGTGCTCGAACTTGATTGCTGCCTTGTTGCGCTCAGGTGGCTGGCTTCTGCTCAGCAATGTGCTGGGTCCCTTGATGGGTTACGCAGACCGGTTCATCGTCGGTATGTTTGTGCCGCTGGCCGCGTTGGCTCACTACGCCACACCGCAGGAACTGGTCATGAAGCTGTGGGTTCTGCCCGGCGCACTGACTTCGGTGCTGTTTCCGGAGTTGGCAGCGCGGATTGCACGCGGCGAGGGCGAGGCCTCCCGGCTCTGCCGCCAGGCCCTATTGGGATTGGTTTTGCTGCTTCTTCCCATCACGCTTGGACTCGCGACATTTGCAGAGCCAATGCTGGCTTTTTGGCTCGGGCCTGAATTTGCGTCGAGGGCTTCTGGCTGCGCGTTGGTGTTTTCTCTTGGCATGTTCGTGACTGGTTTGACTCAGGTCCCGTATACGGCTTTGCAGAGTGCGGGCAAAGCATCGACGACGGCCAAGTTGCACTTGCTCGAGTTGCCTGTGTTTGTTGTGGCGATGGTCTGGGCAGCAGCCAACCATGGAATCGTTGGCGCGTCCTGGGTTTGGTTGCTGCGGGTGCTGGCCGATGCTCTACTGTTGTTCGCCGCAGCACAGCGCCTCCCCATGCAGGCTGATCTGCGCTTGTTTGACGCAAAATCCATCCAACTTCTGGCGATGGCTTCGTTGTGTTTTCTTAGCCTGCTTCTTCCCAGTTTCCTGCTACGAATTAGTGCTTGGCTGCTGGTCTGCGGTGTGTGCTTGCTTTGGACCGGCCAGCTTCTCTGGCGCCAATCAAGGACAATGCGAGGCATAGAAATGTCTTGAGTCGTAAAGGCCTACATGCAGCCCCTCATTTCCGTCGCGATGCCCACGCACAACCGGGCCAGGTATGCCATTCATGCGATCCAGTCCGTGCTGAGCCAGGGTGATGAGCGCCTGGAACTCGTCGTTAGCGATACGAGCACAGATGGCGAACTTCAGCGCTGGATCGGTGAGCATCCGGCGGGGCGAGATCCGAGGTTGAACTACTTCAGGCCTGCGCAGAGGCTAGATATGACTGGCAACCACAACGCGGCTATCGCCGCCTGTAACGGCGAGTTTCTATGCCTGATCGGAGACGACGACACCATTGCCGGTTCGTTGCTGGAGGCTGCTGAATGGGCCAGGGAACACGACATAGACATGATTGCGCCGAATGTGGTGGCCAATTATGTCTGGCCCGATTTCCGCTCGCGGTATTTCGGCTCTGGGCATGCTTCGCGCTTGTACTTTGCGCGGCAGATGGGCGGCGCAAGGTTCTGCAATACCCAAGACGCGCTAGACCTGGCTTTGCGTGAGGCCGCTCAAGGGACTGATGGCTTGCCAAAGCTCTATCACGGTCTGGTCCGTCGCACACTGATGGAGCTAGTGCGGGAACGTTCGAGAGCGTATTTCCACGGATCGAGCCCGGATGTTTCCGGCTCTCTTGGTCTAGCGGTTTGCGGCAAGAGATTCTTGATTGTCGATTTTCCACTGTCCATTCCCGGCGCTTCGAGTGGCAGCAATACTGGCCGCAGCGCCATGAACACGCACAAGGGCCAACTGACTGCTGAGTCGCAGACCAGTTCCTTCGCTCAGGTGGGCTGGAGCGTTGGTGTGCCCAGGTTCTTTTCTGTGGAGACTGTCTGGGCCCATGCTGCGTTGTCGACGCTCAGCTTTCTCGAGCCTGGCCTTGTCCGGCGTTTCAACTTTGCGCGATTGTTGGCGGCATGTCGCCTCCGCCACCCCGAATATGCAAGGGAGATTGAACTCGCCATGACCGAGGCTGCCGCAATTCAGGGGTTGTCTCCGACCCTGCTTGGCAACATCGTGGCCCAAGAGTGCAAGGCCCTGCAGGTGCAACGGATCAAGCATGTGGTCAAGCGCGTCCTTCGGCCCACTGCTTCGGGCGGACGCCCCTTTGTCGGCGGGCTTGATACTGTGAAGGCTGCTCCACCTGCGCTAGCTGCGCGTCTAGCTGCGATCCCGCTGGACTGGAATACAGCGGTCCAGGGCTTGGCCCTGAACTGACGCTTTTGCGTCGAATTAGACTTGATTAGCAATGATCGGCATGACTGAATCTAGGAAACGTTTGCTTGTGCTCGGTGCCAACGGCATGCTGGGGAACACGGTTCTCCGTTGGTTTGCCAGTGACCCAGCCTACATAGTTGTTGGGTCTGTCCGGCGAGCAGAGTCAGTTCGGGCGCTGGAGGCGAGTCAACCTGCGGCCTGTTTTATCGAAGGAATCGACGCCTGTGATTTGCCGGCGCTGCGGCGCTTATTTGCCGAAGTAAGGCCTGACGTAGTTATCAATTGCATCGGTGTCGTCAAGCAGCTGGTTGGCGCAGATGCACCAGCGGTCGCCATTCCGATCAATGCGCTGTTGCCGCATCGGCTTGCACGTCTGTCGCAGGCTTGCGGGGCACGTCTCGTGCACATCAGTACAGACTGCGTTTTTACTGGAGCTCGGGGCGCCTATTCCGAACTGGATGTGCCCGATGCAGTGGATCTATACGGCCGTAGCAAGCTGATGGGTGAGGTCGACTATGCCAACGCGGTCACGCTGCGCACCTCGATCATTGGCCACGAGTTGAGCACATCGCATGCCTTGCTGGGCTGGTTCCTCGCGCAGGAAGGGGCCGTGTCGGGCTTCACCAATGCGCTCTTCTCGGCCTTGCCCACGGTTGAACTCGCCCGGGTGATTCAAGGTTTCGTGCTGCCCAATGCCGGACTGCGCGGCACCTACCACGTTGCCGGACCGACGATCAGCAAGCACGATCTCCTGCACATGGTCGCGCGCGTGTATGGGCGCCGCAACCCGATCATTGCCGAACCCTTACCGGTGCTGGACCGCTCGCTCAATGCCGGCCGCTTCCAGGCAGCCACAGGGTATACGGCGCCGAGCTGGGACGAAATGGTGGCGCGCATGCATGCCTTCGGTTGACTCCAGCGTTTTCGGCGCCCGCCTGCGCTCGCTGCAGGCGGGGCGGGCCGTCGCTGCGCTGATGGTGCTGGGCTTCCATTTGGGCCTGGCCGTCCAAAGCTATTTCGGCAGTGCGCCCTTGCTCTTGCCCTTCGGCCATGCGGGTGTCGAATTCTTCTTCGTGCTTAGCGGGTTCATCGTCGCCGCGGCGCACTGCGGCGACATCGGCCGGCCGACGCGGCTTGGGCGCTTCCTGTGGAAGCGCTTTGTGAGAATCTACCCTGTCTACTGGCTGGTCTTCCTTGCTGCTTACGCCGGTGCCTATGCCATTGTCAAGCTGCCGCCGGATGCGCTGCTGAAAGCGCTGCT
>Ga0187845_1001193_pt1 | contig 14995 bp, 16 predicted proteins | sample SpaLakP09_SKY_68_FD_134515 | JGI IMG/M metagenome (GOLD analysis project Ga0187845, IMG submission 134515) | Oligotrophic lake water microbial communities from Sparkling Lake, Wisconsin, USA - SP09_SKY_68 | ecosystem: Environmental > Aquatic > Freshwater > Lake | place: USA: Sparkling Lake... | reverse complement strand
GCGTGGCCATGGCCTGCACCGGCATCCCCAGCCGCAGCTGCACCTCGACCAGCAGGTTTTGCAGCGGTACATCATCCGGATACTGGGCCTGCATACGCTGCAGATAGGCCAGCGCCGCAGTCAGCTGACCGGCCTGGATCAGCACATAGGCGCGCGCCCGCAGCAGTTCGCGCACATCGCCGGCCGGTACTGCTGCCTCTGCCTGATCCAGCGTGCGACTAGCAGCCGCCACCAGCCCGGCCTCTGCCTGTGCCATGGCCAAGCCGGCCGTCCAGTCGGCACGGTTCTCACGCTGCAACAGTGCCTGGTAAAGCGCTACCGCCTGCGGGTAGCGCCGCGTGTCACGCGCAGCCCGCGCCAGCAAGGCCAGGGTGTCGCTGCGCAAGCCATCATGCGCCGATGGCAGGCTGGCCAGCGCATCGGCCGGCCGGCCACTCCAGCACAACAGGGTCAGGTAATCGTCGAGCAGGCTGCCCTGCAAAGGCGCAAGGGCACGCTGTTTTTCCAGCATGGCCAGCGCCGCTGCCGGTTCACCGGCGCGCGCCTTGAGAATGGCAGCCACGTAGTCGGCTTGCTGCCACAGGGGGGTTTCCGCCATCAGGCTGCTGGCCATGCACAAGCCAAGCAGCAGGCTGGACATGCAGTTTCGCTTCATTGATTGCCACGCTCGATATTAAATATTTTATTTAAATAGTATTTAACAAAATTTTATATCTCACCTACAGGGCAATCAAGTTTTAATTTGTTAATTAAGTATGTCCATCAAATCATTCACCACTGATTTCACGTCCGGCAATTGTCGCTCCAGCCCGAATCGACTATGCTCGGAACAGGCCAGATGGCGCGCCCAGACTGGCTGTCACACCCGATACACCCCTATTTGCGAGCAATGACCTCATGTGCCAGCTACTAGGCATGAACTGCAACACCCCGACCGACATCCTGTTTTCCTTCGAAGGCTTTCACCGCCGCGGCGGCCTGACCGATCACCACGCCGACGGCTGGGGCATCGCTTTTTTCGAAGGCAAGGGCTGCCGCATCTTTCTGGATGACAAGCCCTCGGTAGAGTCGGCGGTCGCCCATCTGGTGCGCAACTACCCGATCAAGTCGCAAAACGTCATCGCCCACATCCGCAAAGCCACCCAGGGCGAGGTCAATCTGGCCAATACCCACCCCTTCATGCGCGAGATGTGGGGCCAGTACTGGATCTTTGCCCACAATGGCGATCTGAAAACCTTCCAGCCGGAAGCTGGCTGCCACTTCAACCCGGTCGGCAGTACCGATTCGGAAGGCGCTTTCTGCTACCTGCTGGAACAACTACGCCGCAAATGGTGCAGCGCACCGCAACTGGACGAGCTGTTTGCCGAGGTCGACCGCCTGGCCGCCGAGATACGTCAGCATGGCGTATTCAACTTCATGCTGAGCAATGGCGAAGTGCTGTTTGCCCACTGTGCCACGCATTTGCACTACATCATCCGCCAGGCACCGTTCAACAAGGCACACCTGGTGGACGACGACGTCACCGTGGATTTCTCCACTGTCACCACACCCCACGACCGCGTGGCGGTAGTGGCCACCCAGCCGCTGACTGACAATGAAAGCTGGACCCAACTGCAGCCCGGCCAGCTGCTGCTGTTCCGCGACGGCGCGCCCTTGCTGGTCAGCTCTGCCGACAGCTGATCCACAAGCAGCGCCACCCGCCACAGCAACACAGCCGTTTCTCGCCAGAAACGGCTTTTTCACATTTGCGCCCCGCCACTTCCGCGTTATGCTGCTGGCAAAGCCCCTCTCGCAGCCATGGATAACAATAGCGCTACAGGAAGACCACATGAGCCGATTCGATTTCAGCCACCCGCCATTCGACACCCTCAGCCCCAGCGAGCAGCAAACGCTGGAAAAAAACGCCGACATCCAGTTTTTTGCTGACGAGGAATGCCTGCTCAGCCCCAGCGAGCGGGTGGAAGCACTGTATGTGGTACTCAAGGGCAGCGTGCGGGAAATGGCTGGCGACGAAGTCATCACCCTGTACCGCGAGCGCGATACCTTCGATGCCCGCGCCATGGTGGCGGGCCAGACCCCGCACCGTTTCGTGGTACATGAGGAAGCACTGGTCTACACCCTGCCGCGCGATGTGGTATTGGCACTGACCGAGCAGAATCCGCGCTTTGGAGCGTATTTCTATGCCAGCGTGTCGGAAAAATTCGGCAGCATGGCGCAGCGTGCCGGCAACCGCGAACTGCAAACCCTGCTCACCGCCACCGTGCGCGACGTAGGCAGCCGCACCCCGGTATTTGTCGATGGCCACACCAGCGTGCGTGAAGCGGCGGGCGTGATGAAGGAAAAAAAGGTCAAATCGGTACTGGTGCGTCACGACGGCAAGCTGGGCATTTTCACCACCACCGATTTTCGCGACATCGTGCTCAATGAAGTACCGGGCAGCACGGCACTGGCCACGCTGTGCCGCTTCGAATTGCTCACCGTCGATGTCGGCGACTTCCTGTTCAATGCCCTGCTGATCATGACCCGGCGCAATATCCGCCGCCTGGTGGTGACTGATAACGGCGAGGCCATCGGCATTCTGTCGCAAGTGGACATCCTGTCTTACTTCTCCAACCACTCGCATCTGATTGCCCAGCGCCTGGAACGGGCGGACACCCTGGACGAACTGGCCGACATCGCCGGCCAGATCACCCGCCTGGTGCAAATCCTGTTCAGTCACGGCGTCAAGGCCCCGCAACTGGGCCGGCTGGTGCAAACCCTCAATGCACGGCTGTTCGCCCGCACCTGGCAATTGCTGGCACCAGCAGCATTACTACAAAACAGCTGTCTGCTGGTAATGGGCTCCGAAGGCCGTGGCGAGCAGATTCTGAAAACCGACCAGGACAATGCCCTCATCCTGCGTGACGGCTTCAACCACCCTGACCTGCCCGCCATCTGCGAGGCTTTTTCCGCCGCCCTGGCCCGCTTTGGCTACCCGCCTTGCCAGGGGCAGATCATGGTCAACAATGCCGCCTGGCGGCTGACTGAAAGCCAGCTGCAGCAACAGATTCACCAGTGGGTGTATCAACCGGATGGCCACGCACTGATGAATCTGGCCATTTACGTGGATGCGGAGGCCGTGGCCGGCGACGCCAGCCTGTTGGAGAGCAGCCACGACTACCTCATGCGCCAGTTGCGTGACGATGCCAGCTTCTTCTCGCGCTTCGCCCGCGCCATCGAGCAGTTCGACACCCCGCTGGGGCTGTTTTCCCACCTGCTCACCAAGGAGCGCAATGGCAAGGCCGTGCTCGACCTGAAAAAAGGCGGCATTTTCCCGCTGGTGCATGGCGTGCGCTCCCTGGCGCTGGAACATGGCCTGAGCCAGTGCAATACCTTCGATCGCCTGCACGCGCTGGCCGAAGCCGGCCATCTGGACAAGGAGCTGGCCAGCGAAATTGCCGAAGCGCTGTCTTTCCTGCTCACGCTCAAGCTCAGTCAGGGCCTGCAGCAAGTATCGCTGGGCAAGCTGCCGGGTAATCAGATCGAACCAGACCAGCTCTCCACGCTTGAACGCGACCTGCTCAAGGATGCACTGGGGGTGGTGAAAAAATTCCGCGCCCAGCTGCGCCATCACTTCCGTCTGGGGAGCTTTTGATGCTGGCCCGGCTGAAGCGGCAATGGCAGCGCCGCCAGTTGAAAGATCCGCGCTATGCCACGCTATTTGAAGAACTGGATGAGGAAGTAGTCAGCGTGGACTGTGAAACCACCAGCCTCAAGGTGCAGGAAGCAGAACTGCTGTCCATCGGTGCGGTGCGGCTGCGCGGCAATCGCATTCTGTCCAGCCAGGCGTTTTATGTGCTGGTCAAACCCACGCGCAAGCTGGAAAGCCGCAATATCAGCATCCACGGCCTGCGCCCGATGGACGTGTCCGAAGGCCTGGATGCCGACAGCGCCGTGCGGCAACTGCTGGACTTCATCGGCGGCCGGCCACTGGTCGGTTATTACCTGGAATACGATGTCGCAGTGCTCAACAAATACGTGCGCGCCATCACCGGCATCGGCCTGCCTAATCGCCAGATCGAAATCTCCGGCCGCTATTACGATTACAAGTTCAAGCAGAACCCGGGAGCCTATATCGACCTGCGACTGTCGGTGCTGAACGAAGACCTGCAAATCCCCGCCCTGCCGCGCCATGATGCGCTCAACGATGCCATCACTGCCGGCATGCTGTACCTGAGCCTGCAACAGCGCGGTTTCGGCTGAGACTGCAGCTTGTTGCGCCATGCAAAAACCCGGCCGTGGCCGGGTTTTCTATTTGCTGCATACGACACCGCCGGAAGCTGGGGCGGCTCACAAAACAGCGAAGCGCCCCAGGAGCAAAGAGGCGCAAGGCCGCAGCAGGGCTTTTGTTAGCGGCGCTTAGTAGCCCAATTCCTCGTGCTGGGTCTCCACCTGCTTGCCCGCGCCCAGCGACATCATCAGCAAGGCGATACGCTCGTGCACGATCACGGTATGGCTGTTGCCGGAAAACTGCATGAAACGGCGCAGGTCTTCGCGCACCTTGCGGGAGCCGGTCACGTCGATGATGATGTCAACCTGATCGCCCTGCTCGGCGATCTCGATGAAGTTGCTGGTCACCGGTACACCGCGTTCGCGGGCCAGTTCGATACCGGGCAGACGCAAATCCAGATCAGCCACCCCAACCATCTCGACAAACGGGGCATCCAGCAGTTGCCGGAGCAGCGGGGCACCAGTCACACCCGCGCCTATCATGCCGATCCTGAATTTTTCCATGTCACCCTCGATGCGGCAGATTATGCCTTTAGAATAAGAGCCGACACTCTAGCAGCCAGAACGGTGCGTGGATTTGAGACAAATCAAACTGCATGCAGCCAGCGCGTGGCCCAAGGCAAAATACTGCTGCCAGGCCGGGGGACAGACAACAAAAACCCGGAGCAAACCGGGTTTGGATAACAGCCATGGCAGGCAGGCGTCAGTGCAGGCTCTGCCGCGACAGGAAGCGCAGATACCCCACCCCCTCCAGCCAGAAGCCGCCATCGGCCAGCGGCGTGGCATCTTCCAGATCGCCCAGCGTCAGCACCAGGTCCTGGCCATCGACATGAGCCTCCAGCACCACATCGTCCTCATCGGCAAACTCTTCCGAGGCGCCGTGCTGGTCCGGCTTGATAAACTGGTTGTTGACCTGAATGTAATCCGACTCATTCAGCAAGCGCAGGATGTTCATGGCAAGCTCCTTGTGATGCAGTTGAGAGACAAGATCACAGCCGACAGTCATCCACCCGATGCGCCCGTCAGCTACCGCAGCACTGTCAGGCCGCCGCAACACCGGTCCGCATCCTCCTTCACAACCAGCCCAGCTCGGCAAACGACACCGCCTGGCTGCCCGTCACCACAAAATGGTCCAGCAAGCGGCAATCCACCAGCGCCAGCGTTTCCCGCAGACTGTCGGTGAGGCTGCGATCCGCCGCCGACGGCTCTGCCACGCCCGAGGGGTGATTGTGTGCCACGATCACCCCGGCGGCATTGTGCTGCAGACAGCGCCGCGCCACTTCCCGTGGGTAGACCCTGGTTTCGGTCAGGGTGCCGCTGAATAGCTCTTCCACCGTAATCACCCGATGCTGTGCCGTCAGGAACAACACCACAAACACCTCGACATCACGCCGCCCGATCACCCAGCGCAGGTAATCCTTTACCGCCGCCGGGCTTTGCAGCGCATCACTGAGATTCATTTCCTCGGCCAGTGCCCGCCGCGCCAGCTCCTTGCATGCCATCAGCTGGGCATATTTCGCCGCGCCCAAGCCCGGACAGCGCTCGAAATCATCCAGCCGGCAACCCAGCAGCGCCGCCAGCGAACCGAACTGCCCCAGCAACTGCCGCGCCATGTCCACTGCCGTCATGCCACGAATACCGGTACGCAGGAAAATGGCCAGCAGCTCGGCGTCCGACAGGGCGGCAGCACCTTGTGCCAACAGTTTTTCACGTGGCCGCTCGGCCAGCGGCCAATCATTGATGGACATGAATGTGTCACCCTTACTCTGGTCATAGCCTGTTTGCAGGCAGTCGGCAATCATCATATCCATCGCCCTGCCCGCCACCCGCCTTGCCAAGGGCCAGTTGCAAGCCGCAGCGCGGCTCTGGGCAAAATCCGGTACACTTTCGCCTTTACTGCACAGCACGTTGAGAAGCCCCATGACAGCCAGACGCATCCTGCTTGGCGTGAGCGGCGGCATTGCCGCCTACAAGGCCGCCGAACTGACCCGCCTGCTGGTCAAGGCCGGCCATCAGGTCGAGGTGGTGATGACCGAGGCAGCCACCCGTTTCGTTACCCCACTTACCTTTCAGGCCCTGTCCGGCCATGCTGTCTACAGCGACCTGTGGGACCCGCGCCCGGACAACGCCATGGCGCACATCGAACTGTCGCGCCGCGCCGATGTGTTTCTGATTGCCCCGGCCAGTACCAATTTGCTCTTCAAGCTGGCGCATGGCGTCAGCGACGACCTCATCTCTACCCTGGCCGCCGCGCGGACCTGTCCGCTCATCGTCGCCCCGGCCATGAACCGCCAGATGTGGCAGAACCCGCCTACCCAACGTAATGTCGCCCAACTGCGGGCCGACGGGGTGGCCGTATGGGGGCCGGCCTCCGGCGAACAGGCCTGTGGCGAAGTGGGCGAAGGCCGCATGCTGGAGCCGGAAGAGCTCGCCGAAATGCTGGAAGGTTTCCTCACCGCCCAAAGCCTGGCCGGCAAGAAAGTGGTGCTGACCGCCGGCCCCACGTATGAAGCCATCGACACCGTGCGTGGCATCACCAATATCAGCTCCGGCAAGATGGGCTACGCGCTGGCCCGAGCCTGCCGTGATGCCGGCGCCGAAGTCACGCTGATTTCAGGGCCCACCGGCATGCCGGCCCCCATCGGCATGACGCGCATCAATGTCGACAGCGCCAGCCAGATGCACGATAGCGTGATGCGGGAAGTGGGCCAGGCCGATATCTTCATCGCGGTTGCCGCCGTGGCGGACTACCGGGTGAAAAACCGCTCTGCGCACAAGATCAAGAAAGAAGCCGGCCTGCCGGTGATCGAACTGGAAGAAAACCCGGACATCCTGGCAACCGTCGCCAGCCTGCCGGCGGCACCGTTCTGTGTCGGCTTTGCCGCCGAAAGCCAGAACCTGCTGGAATTTGCCGAGCGCAAACGCAAGAAAAAACGGCTGCCGCTGCTGGTGGCCAATCTGGCGCAACACGCCATGGGTGCGGATAGCAACCAGGTGGTACTGCTGGATGATGCCGGCGAGCACGCGCTGCCGGACATGCCCAAGCCCGCTGTGGCCAGGGCCATCGTCGAGCACCTGGCCGCCATGCTGAACCGCTGAGTCGCAACCTCCGGACGACATGCCTAGACAAGGCAGGCCAGCGTGCCTGCCTGCCCACTCCTTATTGCAGGAAAACCATCATGAAACCTGTTGTAGACGTCAAAGTGCTGGACCCGCGCCTGCACGACAACCTGCCCGACTACGCCACACCCGGCTCTGCCGGCCTCGACCTGCGTGCCGCCATCGACAAGGACCTGCTGATTGCCCCGGGTGAAACCCAGCTGGTCCCCACCGGCATGGCCATCCACATTGCCGACCCCAAACTCGCCGCCATGATCCTGCCGCGCTCCGGCCTGGGTCACAAGCATGGCATCGTGCTGGGCAATCTGGTGGGGCTGATCGATTCCGACTACCAGGGACAGCTGTTCGTGTCGGTGTGGAACCGCGGCCATACCGCCTTCCGCCTGGCACCGCTGGAACGCATCGCCCAGATGATCATCGTGCCGGTGGTACAGGTGCAGTTCAATCTGGTGGATGATTTCAGCCAGTCCGAACGTGGCGAAGGCGGCTTTGGCAGCACCGGTCGCAGTTGAAGCAAACCGGGACGGCCTGACTGAAAGCATGGCCGTCCCCAACGTGGAAAAACCCGCCAGCGCTGCATATACTGCATCCATCACCTTGTCATGAATGCCACATCCGTGCCGGCCACCATCATGGAAATGAGCAGGACCTCCCCGGACACCATGCCAACAGGCTCTCCCCTACCGGAAATACTGGGCAACCTGGTCGAGCTGACCGCCCAGCGCGAACGCAGGACGCTGGAAATCAGCCTGCTGACCACGCTGCGCGAACTGATGCCCGACTGCACCGTGGCGCTCTATAACTGCCGCTGGATCGATGGCCACCCCTGGTGGCGCATCCAGCTGGATCACTCCGACCAGGCCGTGCAGCCGAACCAGCCCTGGGCATTACCCAGCAGCAAGATACTGCGCATCCTGCTGCAGCAGGAAGAACGCCAGCCGGTTTACCAGACCGAAACCGGCCTCTGCGTGCCGCTCTACCAGGTCAACCAGGTGGTGGCCGTGCTGATGCTCACGCCGAATCACGACACGGCAGTCGACCACACCCTGCTGCTGGCACTGGCACGCATTCACGAAAACTTCCTCAATCTGCTGCACGCCTCGGACAGCGATACCCTGACCGGACTCAACAACCGCCGCAAGTTCGACGCCCAGCTTTATACCCTGGTCGCCAGCCAGCATGCCGAACTACCCCGACTGCCCTTTCTCGCCCTGCTGGACATCGATCATTTCAAGCGGGTCAACGATAGCTACGGACATATCATCGGCGACGAAGTACTGCTGATGCTGGCACAGCGCATGCAGCAGTACTTTGGCGAAGAAGACGGCCTGTACCGCTATGGCGGCGAGGAATTCGCCATCCTGTTCCGCGCGGTCAGCGCAGAAAAGGCCCAGGCCATTCTGGAGGGCTTTGCTGAACGCATCTCCAATCAGCCCTTCCCGCAGGTGGGGCAGGTTACGGTCAGCATAGGCTTTACCCAGCTCGACCAGTGTTTCGTACCAGCCCAGGTGATCGATCGCGCCGACAAGGCGCTGTACCACTCCAAAACCAATGGCCGCAACCAGGTCAACCAGTTTGAAGCCCTGCAGCTGCAAGGCTTCGTCCAGCAGGCAGAAGTCGCCAGCGGCGATATCGACCTGTTCTAGCCGCACCCACCACGCTCAGCGCAAGGAAAACGCCTCGTGGTGGAAACGCGGCGGCTGCGGGCGACTGGCCAGCTGGCGTTGCAGACTCTGCCCCAGGCCCTCCGGCCCGCAAAACCACACATCAGCCGCCGTCGATGGCAAGGCCTGCGCAGTCAGCCGCTGGCCATGGTCACTTTCCAGCAGGTGCAGCCGCACCCCCAGCCGCGCGCAGGCATGGCGTAGTTCGTCCAGCCTGACCGCCTCACCGGCATGGCGCACGCAATAAAAGAAATCCACCGGCGCGTGCAATGGCTGCCACTGCGCCTGCAACCAGGCCAGGAATGGCGTCACGCCCACACCACCGGCCACCCATACTTGTGCACCTTGCGCCGCCAACCCTTCCCGCCCACCGGTAAAACCACCATAGGGTCCCTCCAGCACCACTTCGGCCCCCGGCTGCAGCCGGCCGGGCAAGCTGCTGGTGTAATCGCCCAAGGCCTTGATGACAAAGCGCAACTCACCCTGGCCCTGCCAGGCCGATGCAATGGTGAAAGGATGGGCACCTTCCGCGGCATCCAGCCGCAGCAAGGCAAACTGACCCGCCAGGTGACCAGGCCAGCGCGGTACGGTGCAACGCAGCTCCAGCATATTGCCCGGCAAACTCTCCACCGCCGTGATGGTTCCGACATGCCGTTGCAGGCTGCCCACCTTGCGCCGCAGGGAAAGCAGTGCGGCATAGCCCCCCACCAGCAGCAGCAGCGCCAGCAGCCAGCCCAATGGCGTCCACCAGAAAGACAGCGGAATCAGGATGGCGCTATGAAAAGCCCCCATCAGGTATACCGGGGCAAACAGCTTGTGCAGCTTGCGCCAGAAGCCATACGGCACCATGCGCAGCAAGGCGATGATGACCAGGCCCAGCACCGCCCAGGCCGCCCACTCGCCCACCTGCTTGGCAAGGCTGGTCCAGGAAAACAGCTGCGGGCCGCCATGCCGCATCCTGGGGGCGATCAAGCCCAGCTGGATCAGCCAGCGCGGCGACAGGTCGAGCAGCCAGTGCGCCGACAGCATCAGCCCGGCGGCAATGCCCAGCCGGCGATGCAAGCCGTAGAGCTTGTCCAGCCCGCCCCACAGTTTTTCCAGCCACAGCGGGCGCATGCCCAGCAGCATGCCCAGCGACATCAGCGTGATCAGCGCGACGCCACTGAGCAGCATCAGCTCGTGCCGCCAGGCGAAGTAATTGTCCGGCCAGGAAATATACAGCCCGTGACAAAACAGAAAGGCCAGCGCCATCAGCAGCATGACTGTGGCAAGGGGATGGGTTTTCCAGCTGAATCGCTTCATGCCCGGCGTCCTTGTTCTATTGATGCCAGACATTGAAACGCCCGCAGATGAAGTACTGCTTAAGCGGGCAGGGGAAAATGTGTTTTTGTAATAAGCCGGCCATGGCATTAACAATGATTAGCAATTTGCCGCCAATACAAGCGGAATCACTGGACACTATTGACATCCGCCCCTGCAGCCCCATTTAATGCCCTACTTCACTACGCCGTACATTTTGCAGCGTCTCACTTACCCTCCCACACAGGAAAATCTCATGGCCATTATCGTTAACGGCGTCGAAATCACCGAAGCCATGGTGCAGGCTGAGCAGGAAAACCACGCAGACGCGCCCAATCCGCGCGATGCCACCGTACAAGAACTGATCCTGCGCGAACTGCTGCTGCAAAAAGCCAAGGCCGAAGGCCTGGATGCTGCCAATCCGAACGCCGCCATCGGCGCCCTGCTGGAAAAGGAAATCCAGGTAGAGCCGGTGGACGAAGCCACCTGCCGCGCCTTCTACGACGAATTCCCGGAACGCTTTGCCAGCGGCGAATCCGCCGTGGCCAGCCACATCCTGTTCCCGCTGGGTGCTGGCGACGAGCTGGGCAATATGTTGGCCAAATCCAAGGCCGAAGGCGTGCTGGCCGAAGTGCAAGCCAACCCGGCCCGCTTTGCCGACCTGGCCCGCGAGCACTCCACCTGCCCGTCCGGCCAACAAGGCGGCAGCCTCGGCCAGTTTGGCCGTGGCCAGATGGTGCCGGAATTCGAACAAGCCGTATTCAGCACCGAAGCCGGCCAGATCACCCCGAACCTGGTGCAAACCCAGTTCGGTTTCCACATCATCCAGGTCAACGAACGCACCCAGGGCGGCCAGATCGGCTTTGACGACATCAAGGAACGCCTGCAGCAATACCTGACCCAGATGGCCGGCAACAAGGCCATGCACGAGTATCTGGCCGGCCTGGTACAAGCCGCCAAGATCGAAGGCTATAGCATGCCGGCACTGTAAGCTGTTCGCGCAGAGCCGCAGCCATGAAAACCGGGGTTTCCCGGTTTTTTTACGTCTCGACATTAAACAAAAAACATTAACAGTTTTCAAATATTGCAACTAAACCAGCAGCCTGCTAGGCTGATGCCGTCGGGTTGCATCAACCCAAGCACACAGGGAGAAAAAATATGCACCTTATCTGGTTTCTGCTGGTCGGCATCATCGCCGGCTGGCTGGGCAGCTTGCTGGTAAAGGGCGAGGGGCTTGGCCTGTTTGGCGACATGGTGGTCGGCATCATCGGTGCCTATCTGGGAGGCTTTTTGTTCCGCAGCCTGGGAATTGGTGCCGGCGATGGCATGGTGGGCAGCATCATCGTGGCGACTATCGGTGCGGTGGTACTGCTGCTGATGGTAAGGCTGGTCAAACGCAGCTAAGGCCGGTTGCTCTGGGAAATGGAAATGGCCCTGACGGGCCATTTTCGTTGTGTAGCTAAAGCGGTGCGCGGTGCGGCTGAAGCAGTGCGTCCATCACAGCGGCCCGGCCCCGCTGGCCAGCGCCAGCATTCAGCGTGAATACACCAGCCCGCCATCCTCGCTCTGCAAGGTGCCGGCCACCGGCAGCAGCGTCATGCGTTGGAACGGCCGCGGAACAAACTGGTCGATATCATCAGTTGCAAATCCTGCTAATCTGGCCTTGGCCCGGGGGGCTGGAATGGCAAACCACTGCCATTCCCCCTTATCCCCTTGCCGGCGCAAGCCCGCACGGGCCCAGGTCTCACTCGCCGGCACCTGTACGATGGCATCGCCACTACGGCTGCTCACTGCCTGCCACTGCTTGCCACTGACACTTTCAAACATCACTGTCATACCGGGTGCCGGTCCAACCTGTGGCATGCCGACTATCGCCACCCAGCTGCCAGCTTCTGCCGGCTTGCGGATATTCAGCTCGTCTTCCTCAAACAGCCGAAAGCGCGGAGAGCCCTGCGGGGATGCCGCCAGCAACAGCACTTTGCCCCCCTCCACCCGCCACTTGCCCTGGACGAACTGATCGACTGCGCCATAAGTGAGCGACCATTCAAAACTGGCATCCGGCCGCAGCAGCAACTCGCCGCCCACTTCACGCACATTCTTCAGCCAGTAATGGCCAGCCAACGCGGCCTCATCCAGCTCGGCCGCCCCCGCAGAGGACAGGCAAGCCCAGGCCAGCATCACGCTGGCCAGCAGGCGGGATAGCAAGTATTTCATCGATCACTCCCGGCAACTCATGGACAAAGGCTGACAATAAGCCGCCTGGCCGGTAATGACAATGCACTAGCGTCGGTAATGTTACCTGGCCAAAACCTCAGCCAAGCTGCGGCACAGCCAAGCCACGCGCTACAGCTGGCCGGGCAACAAAAGCCGCCAGCACGCGCTGCACCTCGGCAAAATCGGCATAGCCCACCAGATCACCCGCGCCGTAGCGCTCTACCAGATTGCGCACCCAGGGCAGGATGGCGATGTCGGCAATGGTGTAGTCACCCCCCATGATCCAGCTCTGCCCTTGCAGCCGTGCATCCAGCACACCCAGCAAGCGACGCGATTCCGCCACATAGCGGTCACGCGGGCGCTTGTCCTCGTACTCCTTGCCGGCGAAGGCATGGAAGAAGCCCAACTGGCCAAACATCGGCCCCACCCCACCCATCTGGAACATCAGCCACTGGATGGTTTCGTAGCGCCGTGCCGGATCAGCCGGCAGGAATTGACCGGTTTTTTCGGCCAGATACAGCAGGATGGCGCCGGATTCGAACAAGGCCAGCGGCTGACCACCCGGTCCGTGCGGGTCCAGAATCGCCGGAATCTTGTTATTGGGATTGAGAGACAGGAATTCCGGGCTGAACTGGTCCTGGCTGTCAAAGCTGACCCGATGCGCCTCGTACGGCAGGCCGCACTCTTCCAGCATGATGGATACTTTCACGCCATTGGGAGTGGGCAGCGAATAAAGTTGCAGCCGGTCCGGGTAGCTGGCTGGCCATTTGCGGGTAATCGGGTAGAGGGAAAGGTCGGTCATGGCGGGGCCTTTGCACTTGTTAAGATGGTGGGATCAAAGAGTGGACTCAGACTAGAGTGTAAGGGGAAAGCCACCTGCGCTTAATGCCAGGATATTGAACGCTGTGTTTTTGCAGCGGATCAGCCACCCGGCCCCCGGCAGACAAGGCAAAATAGCCGGCTGCAAGCAGACTGTCACAACAGCGCGTTAGCCTGTGGCGATCCGGCCGCATCAACGCAGACCGATTCATTCATGTACTGTTTGTTCGACGACGGAGCCGCCATTGCCACGCTGCCTGCTCTTGAGCCTGTTGCTGCTGTGTTCCAGCCCTGCCCATGCCGACTGGTCGCAGGAAATTACCCCTGCCTTGCTGGCTGGACAGGGTGATTACCAGTTTCTTGGCATGCCGATCTACACCGCCCGGCTGTGGGTGGCGGAAAAGCCGTTCGACCCCGCCCACCGGTTTGCGCTCAGCCTGACTTATCACCATCACATCACCAAATCGCGCCTGATCAACACCAGCCTGGATGAAATCCAGCGCATCAAGGGTTCGGCTCTGCCCACCGAAAAGCTGGCTGCTTGGCGAGCCGCACTGGAACAAGCCATTGATGAGGTCGAGGTGGGCGACAGCCTGACTGGAGTCTATCTGCCCGATGTGGGGGTGGATTTCTATCACAACGGGCGGCTGACGGCCGCCATCAAGGACGCGGATTTTGCCCGGTCCTTTTTTGCCATCTGGCTGAGTGCCAAGAGCCGCGATGCCAACTTGCGCAGTCATTTACTGGGATCCGCACAGTAGGCCATCCGCGATGCGGATGATGGTTTGCCTGGCGCTTTCCGCGCGGCGAACGGGAAAGGGATCTTTGCTTGGCCAAAGATCCCCACGGCTGGAAGTAGCTGGGCGCATCGAATGGCCTGCGGCTACCTTCCGGGTCCCGTCACTGCAGCGGCATGGCGGGAACTCGCGATTGGCTAAGGTCCATGGGAATCCGCTACGCGGATAATGATTTACCTGCCGCTTCCGCGCGGCGGACGGGAAAGAGATCTTTGCTTGGCCAAAGATCCCTTTCATCCCTAAAGGCCACCCAGCAAGCATGGCCTGCGGCTACCCTCCGGAACCCGACCGGTGCGAGGCGCGCCTGAACTCGCGATTTGCTAACGTCAAATCGCTCAGACAAAGCAGGCGCTTAAAACCTCGCCCCGCTCACCCGTCGGCATGCTTGACGGGGCCCAAGGGTGGCATCGGTACGGTAAGGACTTTGTGAAGCTTGGGCTTAATCGAGAACCAGATAAACGCAGGATGGGGAAGCTGAATTACAGCCTTTACCCAAACTGAGAGATACAACGAACCCCGCGCGGCCTAACTCCCGTCAGCGCGAGCCGACACAGCCGTGCCGCCCAGGGTAAGTAAGCGGTCGGCTGTCCGCAGCGGTGCGACGGTAGCGCGCCGCAAGTTCCGGCCGCGCCCTGGGCGGCATGGCTGGGGCGGGAATTCGACGCGCTGCGGGTCGCCTTTTCTTTGGGTGGCGGTTTCAAGAGCTAAGTGCAACACCAACCAATTAAAGGTTAAGTTGTTGCATGCAAAGAACTTATGAGCACCTCGGTGCCGAAGAACGCGGGTTCATCATGGCAATGAAACAGCAGGGAG
>Ga0187845_1001191_pt1 | contig 15024 bp, 16 predicted proteins | sample SpaLakP09_SKY_68_FD_134515 | JGI IMG/M metagenome (GOLD analysis project Ga0187845, IMG submission 134515) | Oligotrophic lake water microbial communities from Sparkling Lake, Wisconsin, USA - SP09_SKY_68 | ecosystem: Environmental > Aquatic > Freshwater > Lake | place: USA: Sparkling Lake... | reverse complement strand
GGCGCGCCGGTGCTGGAGGGCGCGGTCGCGGTTTTCGAGTGCGCCAACCGCAGCCGCTACGAGGAGGGCGACCACGTCATCTTCGTCGGCGAGGTGGAGCGCTGCACGTCGCGCCCGGGCGCGCAGCCGCTGATCTTCCACGGCGGGCGGTATTTCACCGAACTGCCGATCTGAATCGGTCGATCTGGCGGGCCGCTGATCGTCGAGTCTGTATCTCCCACACTCCGTAACGCCATGACCAACACCGTCACCTTCCACCGCGTGCTGCGCTGCCCGCCCGACCGCGTCTATCGCGCCTTCACGACGCCCGCCGCGATGGCGAAGTGGTTGCCGCCGTTCGGCTTCACCGGCACGGTCCACGAGATGGACGCACAGGTGGGTGGCGCCTGGCGCATGTCGTTCACCAACTTCACGACCGGCGGCAGCCACAGCTTCGGCGGGCGCTACCTGGAGCTGGTGCCCGGAGAGAAGCTGCGCTACACGGCCAGCTTCGACGACGCCAACCTGCCGGGCGAGATGACGACGACGGTGGAGCTGCGAGCCGTGTTCTGCGGCACCGAGGTGCGCATCACGCAAGAAGGCATCCCCGACGTCATTCCTGCCGAGGCCTGCTGCCTGGGCTGGCAGGAGTCGCTGACGCTGCTGGCGCAGCTGGCCGAGCCGGAGATCAACCAGTAAGGCCAGTCAAGCCAGGCGCCCGGCAGGCAGGGCGGCCGGTGCCGCAACCAGCCTGCGCCAGCGCCAGGCCAGCAGCGGCGCCGACACCGCCAGCACGGCAAGCCCGAGCAACCACAGCGGCGTGCTCAGCTCTCGCGCCAGCAGGAAAAGCATGCCCGCCAACGTCAGGAAGATGAAGCTTGGCGCCACCATGGTCATGGCGTTCGGGGCGCGCATCAGGGCCGGCCGCCGGGTCAGCGTCATCGCCGCGATGGGCAGTGCGGCCAGTGGCAGGCACAGCAGCAACTGGTTGCCGGTGGCCGCGCCCAGCGCCACCAGCAACATCGTCGTCAGCAGCCACCCGGCGATGAAGTCGCGCCATTGCAGCCGCGCCAATGCCACGTTGAGGGCGCGGCCCTGGGGCATGCCGGGCAGCAACTGCAGCAAGGCCTGTTCGCGGCGGCTCTGCCACAGCATGTTGGGCGTCGTGAAGCCCGGGTTGAGGCCCGCGCTGGCCAGGCCGATGCCCATGCCGAAGCCGCCGTGTTGCAGCACCAGGGCCAGGCTGACGCCGGTGGTGGTGAGCACCAGGGTGAAGATCATGAAGACGACGGCTGCGATGACGCCCATCGTCATCGCATAGCGCAGCCAGTGCTGCTGGCCGTGCAGCACGATCTCGGCGCGCGCCATGATGCTGTGGGGGCTGCTGTTGTCGGCGCGGTCCAGCACGTGTTGGAGCCAGGCCGAGAGGATGCGCACAAAAGGACGGGCCAACCGCTCGAACGGCGCCCAGGCATTGATGGCCGGCGCCTTGCCTTCCAGCTGCATCTGCATGGAGCGGCGCATCAACGCCTGTGTGGCGTAGCGGGCCTGGTGCCTGGCGCCGCCTTCGGCAAAGGCGCGCACCACCAGCCAGGCCTGAAAGATCAGGCACAGCAGCAGCACCTCGTAGGTGTGGGTTTCCCAGAGTGCCGCGAGAGCCCGCCTGGCGGGCGCCAGCCAGTTGCCCAGGGCAAGGCTCAGCGGCGACAGCAGAATCGTCAGGAACCACAGCCACACCAGCCGCGTCGTCCACAGCAGGAAGGCGGACAGGAAGCCGCTGCACAGCAGCAGGATGGGCCAGACGCCTGCGGCGGGCATCATGGCCCAGGCCAACAGGGTGAACAGCAGCGTGCACAGCGCCCAGCCCAGCAGGGCGGCGCGCTTGAGCGTGCGCACATGGCCGGGCACGGTGCGGGCAGCGGTCGGGTGGTTCTGCTCCAGCATGTTGGCGGCAATCGCCATCCACACGCCCAGCACCACGACGATCAGCTCGACCAGCGGCACCCGCCACGCGGCGTCGCGGGGCAGCCAGATCATGCCGGCGGCGCCGCTGAGCACCAGCAGGGCAGCAATCGTGCGGCGCCCCCAGGGCGACGACAGGTCGCGCTGCCGCCACACGGCCAGCAGCACCTGCGAATAGCGGGCGGCGGCGGTCATCAGGTCAGCTCCGCGAACAGGTCGTCGAGGTTGACGCGGTCTGCGGCCACGCCGGCGGGCACGGTGGCCGCCGCTGGCAGGCGCGCCAGCACGCGCTCGCGGCCGGCTTCCAGCGGCGTGCGCTTGAGCGGCTTGGCATTCAGGCGGGCCATCAACGTGGCCATCTCGGTGACGGTGCCGGTGAAGGCGCGCACCTGCTCCAGCAGGTCGTCCAGCGGCGCCTGCAGCGCGATGCGGCCCTCGCTCATGAAGGCCAGGTTGAAGGCCACGCGCTCCAGGTCGGACAGGATGTGGGTGGAGAACACCACCGTGGCGCCGCGATCCAGCACCTCGCCCACCAGCTCGCGCAGGAAGTCGCGCCGGCCGGCCGGGTCCAGGCTGGCGACGGGCTCGTCCAGCACCAGCAGGTCGGGCTCGTGGGCCAGCGCGCGGATGATGGACAGGCGCTGCTTCTGCCCGCCCGAGAGCTTGCGGATGGGCTTGTCGCGGGCGATGTCCCAGCGCGACAGCAGGCCCTCGACCTTGGCCTCGTTCCAGCGCGGGTAGAAGCTGCGGAAATAGGCCAGCAACTGCGTCGGCGTGAAGCCCTCGAACAGGTCGCTGTGCTGCGGCACATAGCCGATGCGGGCGCGGGTGGCGTCGTCCAGTTGCTGCACATCCTGGCCGAACAGCTTGACCGTGCCGGCCTGTGGCTCGCGCAGACCCAGCAGCGCCTCCAGCAACGTCGTCTTGCCGGCGCCGTTGCGGCCCAGCAGGCCGACCACCTGGCCGGGCAGCAGCTGCCAGTCCAGGCCCTTCAGCACGAGGTCGCCCTTGGGGTAGGCCAGGCTCAGGCCGTGCAGTTCGGCGCTGGGGGTCTCGGTGTGGGGGAAGTGAGGGCTCGTCATGGGGCTTCTTCCAGAATCGATTTGAAGAGTTGCAAGGCCTGGGTCTTGGGTAGTTCGAGCTGGCGCGCTTCGGCGGCGGCCTTCTCCAGCGTCGGGCGCAGCAGCTCGACGCGGTCGGCGGTGGACTGCGCCCGCTGGTGCTGGGCCGCCACCACCATGGACAGGCCGCGGCGACGCTCCAGCACGCCGTCGCTCTCCAGCAGCGAATAGGCCTTGGAGATGGTCATCGGGTGCACGGCCAGCGCCTGGGCCAGCTCGCGCACCGACGGGATCTCGTCGCCCGCCTTGAGCTGCCCAGCGGCCACGCGCCGCTTCACCTGTTCGATGAGCTGGCGGTAGATGGGCTCGGGCGAGCCGGTGTTGATGTGGACGAAATGGGTCGGATCCATGGGTTACTGCCAATGTGTACTAGTACGATAGTACACATAGACAGTGTGGGTCAAGCTTCGAGTCGCACAATGGCGGCCTCGTTGTTGAAACCATCGCCATGCGCCGCTTTCTGTTGCTTGCCTCCGCCCTGCTCGTGTCCTTTGCTGCTCAGGCTCAGGTCAAGGTCGACGACCCCTGGGTGCGCGCCACCGTCGCACCGCAGAAGGCCACCGGCGCCTTCATGCAGTTGACTGCGGCCAAGCCGGCCAAGGTCGTCGCGGCCAGTTCGCCGGTGGCGGCGATGGTCGAGATCCACGAGATGAAGATGGACGATGGCGTCATGAAGATGCGCGCCGTCGACGCGCTGCCGCTGCCGGCCGGTCAGGCCGTGGCGCTGAAGCCGGGCAGCTATCACGTCATGCTGATGGGCCTGAAAGCGCCGATCAAGGCCGGCGAGACCGTGCCGCTGTCGCTGACCGTCGAGGGCGAGGATGGCAAGCGCACCACGGTCGAGGTCAAGGCCGAGGCGCGCGGGCGTTAGGAGGCTGTCGGACTTTGGGATGGGTGCGCGTTGGCCCGCCTTGGGGCCGCAGGCCAGGCGCAAAGCGGAGCCGGGTTGTACACCCGGCGAGCATTTGCAACGCCGCATGCGGCCCCAAGGCGGGCCAACCCGAAGGGCCGGGGCGATTTGCCACGCCATCCGGCGTTGCACCCACCTTGTGGGGTGAGGCCCCACGGCGGCGGCTGCGCCTTGTCTGGCATGGCAACTCGCCCCGGCGCGCACCCATCCCAAAGTCCGACAGCCTCCTAGAAAAAAGGGCTTCAGTTCCGGTCGTGGCCGCCGATATCCCGGCACGATCTCATCAATTGCGCCATGGTCACGCCCGTCTCCTCATCCCTGAGCAACGCTCCGTCAGGTGCGGCAGGCAGCTCTGCGCCGGCACGCCGGGCAGCGACGGAGGCGCAGGCGGCCTCGGCCGTGGTGATGGTGTCGGCTGCGGGCGCCCGCGCGGCGGCTGCACAGGACTCGGCCAAGGTGGCCACCGGCGTCGTCCACGCCACAGCCGACGTCAACCGCGACGGCACGGTGTCGGACCAGGAGCAGCAGACCGAGGACGCACAGCTCGCGTTGCGCAAAGCGATGCTGGAGGGCGGTGCCAACCTTGAGCAGGCCCTGCAGGCCTACCAGAGCATCGCCTCGCTGGCCGACGCACAGCGCTGAGCGCCGTCAGCCGCCGCCGGCCGCACGCGCGGCGTTGGCAGCGATGGCCGCCGCCAGGTGCGGCCACAGGGCCTCGGGCAGGTCATGGCCCCAGCCGGGTAGGGTTTCAAGCCGGGCGCCCGGAATGCGGCGCGCCAGGTCGTGCGCCGCCGCCACCGGGATGAGCGCGTCGCCCTCGCCGTGGATGACGAGCGTGGGCGCGGTGATGCGCGGCAGCCGCTCGGCGCGGTGGGTGTCGGCGGCGATGGCCACGAGCTGGCGCAGCACCGCCTGCGGCCGGAAAGAGCGCTTCACGACCCCGGCGATGCGCTCGCGCAGCGCGGCCGGCTCCGGCGGATAGCCTGGGCTGCCGATGACGCCGTACAGGCGCACGTAGTGGTCCAGCACGTGCTCGAACTTCTGCTCCGGCGTGCGGCCCGGGCGCGGGCGGGAGAGCATCACACGGCGCACCTTCAGGCTCTCCTTGGGCAGGTGCCGCGAGCCGCTGCTGGTCATCATCAGTGTCAGGCTCTTGAGCCGCTGGCCGTGAGCGAAGCCCAGGTGCTGGGCGATCATGCCGCCCATGGAGGCGCCGCAGACATGGGCTTTGGCAATGCCCAGCGCGTCCAGCACGCCGACGGCGTCGCGAGCCAGGTCGGCCAGCTGGTAGGGTGCCTTCACCGGCAGCCGCAGCGTGTGCAGCAGGGCCGCCAGCGGGATGCTGGGCACGCCCAGCTGGTCGAAAGGCTGGGACAGGCCGATGTCGCGGTTGTCGAAGCGGATGACGCGAAAGCCATGGGCCACGAGTTCATCCACCAGGCCTTCGGGCCAGGCAACGAGCTGCATGCCCAGGCCCATGATCATCAGCAGCGGCTCGCCGCCCTCGGGGCCGCGGACGTCGACTTCGATGTGGACGCCGTTGGCGGAGACCTGCATCAGTGTTGCGTCAGCCGAGGTCCGTCTGGCGCTCGATGACGCGCGACACCAGGCCGTATTCGATGGCCTCGCTGGTGTTCATCCAGAAGTCGCGCTCGATGTCGATGCGCACGCGCTCCAGCGGCTGGCCGGTTTCCTTGGCGATGACGGCGGCAATGCGCTCGCGGGTGCGGATGATCTCCTTGGCCTGGATGGCGATGTCGCTCGCCTGGCCGCCTGCGCCGCCTGCCGGCTGGTGGATCATGAAGCGCGTGTTGGGCAGCGCAAAGCGGCGCTCCTTGGGCACGGACAGGTAGATGTGCGTGCCGGCACTGGCAACCCAGCCGGTGCCGATGACGTTCACCGGCGCACGCACGAAGCGGATCATGTCGTGGATGACGTCGCCACTCTCCACATGGCCACCGGGCGAGGAGATCAGCAGCGTGATCGGCGCGTCGGAGTCCTGCGAGAGCGCCAGCAGGCGGCGCGAGGTGGCCAGCGCCATCTTGTCGTCGATCTCGCCAAAGATCATGACGAAGCGGCCCTTGAACAGCAGTTGGTCTTCCTGCTTCTCGGGGGCGTCTTTCTTTGCGGCCTTGTCTTCGGCGGCGAGGGTGTGGTGTTGCATGAGGGGGAGGTCCGGGTTAAGGGCGATACCTTACCGCGAGAAGCAGCACCGGCGTAAATCAGGGTTCAATGGTCAGACGTCGCCCAGTCGGCGCCACCAGCCGATGCTGGCGAGGACGAGTAGCGCGGCGAAGCAGCTGGTGCTCCAGACGACGGTGCGCACGAGGAGGTGCGAGGTGTAGGCGGGCAGCGTGGCCGGTGTCAGCGCGTAGGCCGATGCGGCGCCGACGACGGCGGCCACGGCCAGGCAGGCCAGCAGCAGGCGCCTGCGTTGCGTGTCTTGCGGGGCGGGTGCAGCCCTGGGCCGGGCGCTCAGGGTTCGCCGGTACGTGATGGCCAGTGCCGCCACACCCACGGCGGTGCTCAGGTGCTGCAGCAGGTGGGTGAAGTGGAACTGCCGGTCCATGGCCTCCAGCAGCGGCTCTTCCAGCTCGGGCAGCAGTTCGGTGCCCCAGCGCCCTTCGTGGGTGAACGAGTCCCACAGCAGGTGGGTGGCCGCGCCGAGCAGGATGGACAGCACGGCCACGGCTGCGGTCCGCCAGAACCTGTGCGGCGGCGGTCGCAGCTGCTCGCGCACGAGGGTGCGGTGCGGTTCGGTCAGCAGCACCGTCAGCGGCCCGGCAAAGCGCAGCAGCAGCGCCAGCATCAGCAGGCACACGGGCAGGCAGGCGGTGAAGACACCCTCGGGCGTGTGGCAGAACGCCCGCCACTTGCCGTGCATGCCCACGTAGTAGCTCATGTCGGGCGCCATGGCCCCTAGGATCAGGCCGGGCAGCGAGAGCCAGCGGGGGCAGAGAGACCGCAGCGGCAGGATGGCGGCGGGGTGGGCAAAGGTCCAGGGCACAAGTCTGATGGTCGTCGCTTTGCGAGCGGAGGCGATGTGAGGGGAGAGACCTTACCGCGAAGCTGCGGCCGCTCGTTCGCGCAGGTCAATTGGCGCGCTAAGAGAGGTCGACTGCTTGCCGCAAGGGTCCTGTTCATAGGCCCCACTGTCGTGGCAATCAGTGGAGCGCCTACTCAACCCGCCGCTTCTCCGTGACTACTTAAATGGGCCTATCACGAGCGCCGACCTATCCAACGAAGGTTCGCCCGGCCGATACAGGGCCATGAGCATGTAGTTGCCTTTGGGTCCACTCACGTTGAACCGAAGAACTGAACTGTCGTTGCTTTCTGACTCAGGTTGAGTGACCGTGCTGCCGCCTTCCCGGAACACCGCCTTAATGGCGTTGATGACATGCCTCTGCACATCTGCTTCCTTGGCGTGCGACATACGGACAAAGCACGTCATCGTCCTTGTGTATTGGATTGCCACACTGACGCGCCCCACGCTGGCGGTCCAGGTTTCAATCTCCGGCGAGCTATCTGGCAGCAACTTCGTCAGGCCTGTCTTCGCGATGAGCCGATGGAACTCGTCCGGATTGCCGAGGGACGCACGACACACGGTCTCAAACAACCGAGTGCCAAGCATGAGGCTGGCGCTCTCGTCACTCGTTGGGCCTTGTGCTCGAGCAGGCTGGATTGTCGCCAGCAGCGCGAGGCAACTTGAAAAGAGAATGCGGTGGGGATTCATCGCTACTTGGTGAGAAACGTAGGCCAGCTCGATCGCCGTCAGTATCGGCTTGTGCCTTTCACTCCGGGGCCACCGGCGTCTTGTAGAACCACCGCCGCGCCCCCTTAGGCTCGAAGTGCTGCCAATCCCCATCCGGCTGCGCCAGCCGGTCTGCCAGCGCGTACAGCGCGATCGGGTTCACGCCCAGGCCGATGTGGCTGGCCTGGACCTCGATGTTCTCGGCCAGTGGCGACGGCTCGTTGACGCTGCAGCGCCAGGCGACGACGCCGTCGCTCTTGGAGTAGATGGAGGTCGTCGGCACCGGCGGCGCGGTGCGGATCTGCGCCATCAGGTCGGCGTCGTTGGAGGTGTGGCCGCTGACCATCTCGAAGAAGCGCCAGGCGTTGGTGGCGCGCGGGTGGCCGGTGAAGGGCGTGCCCAGCGTGACGACGCAGCGCGTCAGCTCGGGGCATTCCTTGGCCAGCTCGCGGGCATAGATGCCGCCCAGGCTCCAGCCGATCAGGCTGACCTTGCGGTGGTGGCGGCGGTGCAGTGCCTGCAGGTCGGCCTTTGCCCGTTCCAGCACGCCGGTGCGCGGGCCAAAGTTGAAGCCCTGGCCCCAGGGCTGGGTGGCATAGCCCAGCGAGTCCAGCATGGCGCGCAGCGGCGCCGTGGTCAGGTCGTTGGCGCCCAGGCCGGGGAAGACCAGCACGGGATGGCCGTCGCCGTGCGGCAGCTTCTTCATCCACGGCAGTGTGGCCAGCAGCGCCGCGTACTCCCATGGCGCGCGGCCTTCGAGCATCAGCAGCCAGGCATTGGGGGCGCGCAGGTCGTGCCAGTCGGGGTGGGTGGCGGCTGGCGCGGCGGGCGAGGAGGGTCGGCGCGAGGTGCGCGGCGAGCGGGTGGCGGGCATGCGGGGAAAGAGAAGGGGCAAGCACCGTCATTGTTAGCCAGCTGCTGCGTTCTCGCCGGGCGTGCTTGCCCGAGGCAGGGGTGTCACGTCGGGGACGTGCTCCTAGCGAGTTGGGCCTTTGCCGCCAGGGTCACGCATCCGCCCCACCGTGCGACGCAGCTCGTCGTTGCCCTGTGCCCAGAAGCGTGTGGTGCCGACGACGTAGCGGTGCGGGTCGGCTGCATTCTGTCGACTCTTCCAGGCTGCCCGGAGCAGCGGCGCATACAGCGCGATGACCACCGGCAACCCCAGCAGCAAGCGCGTCCAGCCCGTGGTGAAGAGCTGGGCGGCGACCACCCAGGCAATGGCTGCAGCGACCAGCCAGCCGGGCGGCTGCAGGGCGTGGCGGTCGCGCAGCGGCGTATCGCAGTGCGGGCATTGCAGCCGCATCGTCGTGGGCCGCCACCAGGGCACTTTTGGCGGCCAGGGGGCTGCTGCCGGCGCCGCGAAACTCGTTTGACAGTGGGCGCAGACGTAGCGGCCCACTGGGGCGGAGGGTTCAGCCAGCTCGGCCTCGCAGCGTGTGCAGATGGCGTCCGGCGACGGCAGCATTTCGCCGCAGCCTTGGCACTGCATGGCGTCGCTCATGAACGCAGCCCCCCCTTCACATTCGACGGCCCGGCAGGGCATTTGGCGCCGTGGATCCTGGGAACGTCAAAGGACTGACTGAAGCCGTAGGCCGTGTGGAACAGAAGGCCGAAGAGCAGCGGCATCATCACCAGACCCACCACGGCCTGCAACCTGGCGCGCCATCCCGCCACGGCGATGGTGTCCTGGGACACCACGGTATCAAGTGGCGGGGCATAGCCACCGCGCCAGATGCGGACGGCCTTCGCAAACTCGACGACAAACACCGGGGCGAGCACGAGGGGCAAGCCGGGGAAGAAGGCCAGCATCAGCCAACGTGCGGTGGCTGCGGCGCCGAAGCGGTCGCACAGGGCGCCCAGGCTGCCGCGCATGTAGGTTGACGCGACCATCAGAGCGACCGCCAGCAGGGCGGCCAAGGCAAGCCGCCACCAGCCCTGCCTGGGCTGGGCCTTGATGAGGACCGCCCGGGCACTGGCCGGGTAGCGGGCGAGGCGCTTCTCCAGCTCGCGCTGCTGCCTGGATTTCGGATCGCCGTCGTCGTTCGTGAGGCGCCAGACCATGGCGGCCCCGCCAACCGCCAACGCGCTCCAGAAGAGCAGATCCGACAGCGATTCGTCCACGCGGTCAGGCGGCCTTTGTCGTGCGTCGCTTGGCCGGCGCCGCCTTCTTGGCTGCGACCTTCTTCGCCGGGGCCTTCTTGGCTGCCGGCTTCTTCACCACCGGCGCAGGCTCGGGCGCCACCTCCGCGACCGGCAAAGCCTGGAACTCCATGAACGCCGCATCCACATACGCCGCCAGCTCGCCCATCGCCGGCAGCGCCTCGCCGCAGGCCATCAGGCCGATGTCCAGTGACTGGTTGTAGGTCTGTACCGTCACGTTCAGTGCCAGGCCATGCACGGCGATGGAGGTGGGGTAGTTGGTCAGCATCTGCGCGCCGGCCAGGTACAGCGGCAGCTGTGGCCCGGGCACGTTGGAGATGACGAGGTTGGCCACCACCGGCAGCCTCTCGGCCACCTTGGCGCGACCGTAGAGCATGGCGCCGGCCTGCATCAGCCAGGGTATGCCCAGGCTCGGGAAGTCGGTAGGCATCAGGCTCTTGAGCTGGGCCATCTGCGCCTTCATGGCCTTGGCCGAGGCGATGACGTGGGCCAGGCGCTCGGCCGGGTTGGCGAGGTGGGTGCCCAGGCTCATGAAGGTCATGGTGGCCTGGTTGTTGGAGGTGGTGTCGCCCGCCGCGCGGGTGGACACCGGCACGGCGGCGATGAGGCTCTTGCGCGGCAGTGGGCCGTGTTTGGCGAAATAGCGCCGCAAGGCGCCGCCGATGACGAACAGCACCGCGTCGTTGAGGCTGGCGCCGTGGCGTTTGCGGGTGCGGTTGAGTTCGGCCAGCGGCAGCGTGACGCCGGCAAAAGTCCTTGTGTCCGACAGGCTGACGTTGAAGCGCGTGCGCGGCGCCGGCCCGAGGCTGGAGACGGAGGTCTTGCCGCGCACGATGGAGCTCGTCTGTGCGGCCACATCCGCCAACAGCGTGCGAAGTTTGTTGACCGAGCTGCCGGCCGCAGCGCCACCGACATAGCCCACGGCGATGTTGCCGAGGATGCCCGCCGCGCTGGGCAGGGAGCGGGCGAGCTTGACGGTCTGCTTCCACTGCTGCGAGACGGCGGCGCGCAGCATGCCGACGGTGCCGAGCTGGCCGCGCTTCTTGCCGCGTGCGGCGGTGCTCTCGATGGCGCGCGGCTCGGGGCTGAGGTCGAGGATGACCTGGGCCAGCGCCACGGCGGCCTGGCCGTCCACGGCGGCGTGGTGCAGCTGGGTGTAAAGGGCCACGCGCACCTGGCCCTCGGGCCCGGGCTCCAGGCCGGTGAAGACATGGAACTTCCAAAGCGGCCGGCTGCGGTCCAGCAGCACCGGGTGGAGTGCGCCCACCTGCGCCTCCAGCTCGCCCATGCCGCTGCCCTCGGGGAGAGGGATGTCGACGATGTGCTCTTCCAGGTCGGGTTCGGCGTCCACCCAGCCGGGGTTGGACATGCCCAGCGGCATGGCGACCAGCTTGCGGCGCAGCGCTGGCAGCAGCGGCATGCGGGCGCGCATGTGCTCGCGCAGGTCGCAGGTGTAGTCGCCGTCGTAATCGGCGGGCAACTCCAGCAGATGCAGTGCGCCGACATGCATCGGCATCTGCGGCGTTTCCAGGTAGAGAAAGCTGGCGTCGAGGCCGGCGAGCTGTTTCATCCGCTGTCTCCGGAGTTGTCGGGCCAGCATACCGACGAAAGCCGCAGGGGCTGGGCTCATTCTTCCGGAACGAAGATCCAGAGCAGGATGTAGACCAGGACGCCACTGCCGAAGGCCAGGAAGAGCACCGTGAAGATCAGGCGCCAGACCCAGGCGTCCAGTCCGGTGGCGCGGGCGATGCCGCCGCAGACGCCGCCGATCCAGCGGTCCAGCCGTGCGCGGCGCAGGCCGTTGACGGCACCCAGGTTGGGGCTGGCCGCGCTGCCGTAGCTGGGTGCAGCATGGCCCGCAAGCAAGCGGGCCTTGGCCTTGGCGAACTCGTCGTCGCTGAGCACGCCGCGTGCGTGCAGGTCGGCCAGTTTGTTGAGTTCTTCTGCGTCGTTCATCTGGGGCTCCTTGGCTGTTGATGGGCTGAAGCCTAGCGGCAGGGCGCGTGCCCGCGAGCTGCTTGCGACGGTCGGTCGAATCCGTGGGACACGCCCCGGCAAATCAGCGGACGGGCTGCTTGCCCGGGTCCACATCCACGAACTGCCAGAAGTCCTGCCAGAACAGCGGGCGGCGGTAGCCGCTCATCCACGGCTGCTCCATGTCGGTCACGATGCGGTGGGCATGCACCTTCCAGGCCATGTAGGTCACGGCGATGCGCTTGGCCTCCTTGAACAGCGCCTCGCGCTCGGGGCCGTCGGGCAGGGCCTGCATGCGGTCGTACAGCGCGTCGAAGCGGGCGTTCTTGAAGCGGGGCAGGTTCTGCGTGCCCGAGGCTGGGCCGTAAAGGCGCTGCAAGGCCTCCTGGCCGTCGGACGAGGTAGCCGACGAACTCACCGGCCACATCTGGTAGTTGCCGGCTTGGACTGCCTTGAGGTTTTCCGGCCATTGCTGGATCTTGATCTTCAATCTGATGCCGATGGCGCGTAGCGCTTGGTCCCACAGCACGTCAAGGGCGCGGCTCAGGGAGTCCGACTGCGTGTTGCGCGTGATGACAAGCGGGCTGCCGTCGGGCTGGTCGCGCCAGCCGTCGCCGTCCTTGTCGACATAGCCATACATGTCGAGCAAGGCCTTGGCGCGCGCCGGGTCGTAGTCGCTCATCTCGCTCTTGAAGGCCGGGTCGTAGCCGCTGGTGTTGGGCACGACGGGCGCTTGGGCCGGCACTGCCTGGCCACGGCGGGCGCTCTTGATCTCCTTGTTGACGTCGTAGGCCAGCGAGATGGCGCGGCGCAGCGCCACCTTGTCGGGCGTGACGCCGCCAACGACCGGGTCCTCCAGGTTGAAGCTGGTCAGCGTCATGTCCGGCGCCAGCGTGAACACCGCCCGCATGCCGCGCCTGGCCAGGTTGGGGGCGATCTTGCCGCCGGGTGCGGCCTGGGTGATGAAGTCCTCGGGCACGCGCTCGATGAAGTCGTGTTCGTTGTTCAGGAAGGACAGCCAGCGCGGCTGGTTCTCCTCGATGACGTCGATGACAACGCGGTCGACCATGGGGATGCGCCGGCCCTTGAACTTCGCGTAGATGGCCTGCGCCTCCTTGTCGTCGGGCGCCGGCTGGGCCTCGTAGTGGCGCTCGCGATAGGCAGGGTTGCGCTCGAACACCATCTGCGAGCTGCGCCGCCAATCCTTCAGCACGAAGGGGCCGGTGCCAACCGGGTGCTCCGAGATCTTGTCGCCATAGAACCCGACCACTTCGCGCGCGACGGCGCCGTAGAGGTCGTTGCCGGCAAAGATGGATTCGATGAGGCGGGGGCGGGGAGCGCTGGTCTTGACCTGCAGCGTGTAGCGGTCGAGCGCGCGCAGGCCCTCGACCTCGGTGTCGTAGGGGAAGGGCTTCTTGCTCTTGAGGATCTGCTCGCGCAGCTCGTTCAGCCCGCTGATGCCCTGCTCCTCGTAGTTGACCCAGCCCTGGGCGTTGGTGGCGGGGTCGGCAAAGCGCTTGATGCTGTAGACGAAGTCGGCGGCGACCACCTCGCGCTTGCTGCCCTTGAAGGCCGGGTCGTCAGCGAAGTAGATGCCGGGCCTGACCTTGATCGTGAAGGTCCTGAAGTCGGCGCTGACCTCGGGCTCGCCGGCAGCCAGCAGCGGCATCAGCCGGGTCGGCCGGGCCAGCGGGTCGAAGGCGTAGAGGGTCTCGAAGATATGGGCGGTGACGGTGCGCGAGTAGATGTCGGAGATGCGCGCGGGGTCGAAGCCGGTCGCGGCAACGCGGAAGGCATAGCGCAGTGTCTTGACGGGCTCCGCCGCCCGTGACGGCGCCGTGAGGCAGAGGCAGGCGGCGAGCGCAGCGAGCAGGTGTTTCATGGCTTGGGCATGGCGGCAGGGTCGATGTCGACGTACTTCCAGTAGTCGCGAACGAAGATGTTGCGGCTGTAGCCGCGCACCCAGGGCTGGGCCATGTCGGTCCAGATGCGGTGCACATGGAACTTGTAGGGCGCGTAGGCCACGAGCAGGCGCTGTGCCTCCAACATCAGCGCGGCGCGCTCGGGGCCGTCGGGCAGCGCCTTTTGTTTTTCGTACAGGGTGTCGAAGGCGCGCAGCTCGAAGCGCGGCTTGTTGGCCTTGCCTTTGGCCGCGCTGGAGCCCAGGGCCAGGAAGGTGTCGCCGTCGGGTGTGGTTCCCACCCAGCCGACGTTCCACATCTGCAGCTTGCCGGCGTTGGCGGCCTTGAGTTGCTCGGGAAACTTGCCGATCTTGAAGCGGATGCGGATGCCCAAGGCGTCCATATTCTTCTGCCACTGCTCGGCCAGCTGGCGGCGCTCGCCGTCGGCCAGCGTCGAGTACTCGATGGACAGCGGCTTGCCGTTGGGCAGCTCGCGGTAGCCGTCGCCGTCCACGTCCTTGTAGCCATACATGTCCAGCAGGGCCTTGGCCTTGGGCAGGTTGTACTCGCTGTTCTCGGACTTGAAGGCCGGGTCGTAGCCGAAGGCGACGGTCGGCATGGGGCTCTGGCTTTTCAGCGCCTGGCCGCGGCGCACGAGGCGGATCTCCTTGTCCAGGTCGACGCCCAGGTTGATCGCCCGGCGCAGCGCGATCTTCTCGGGCGTGTAGCCGCCGACGACCGGGTCCTCCATGTTGTAGTAGCTGAAGGAGATGTCGGCCCGCGGGTAGCGCGTCATCGTGATGCCCCGCTTGGCGAGGTTGGGCGCCAGCTTGTTGCCCGGCATGGCGATGCCGGCAAAGTCGATGGGCACCTCCTCGATGACCTCGGACTCGTTGCTGAGGAAGGACAGCCAGCGCGGCTGGGCCTCCTCGATGATGTCGATGACGACGCGATCCACCAGCGGCAGCTTCTTGCCCTGCAGCGCGGCGACCTCGGCCTGCAACTTGGCGTCGGAGCCCGGTGGCGCGGTCTCCGCATAGCGCACGTCGCGGTAGTTCGGGTTCTTCTCCAGCACGATGCGCGAGCTGCGCCGCCATTCGCCCAGGCGCCAGGCGTTGGTGCCGACGGGGTGTTCCATGATCTTGTCGCCATAAAACTCCACCACCTCGCGTGCCACGGCGCCCAGGAAGCCGGCGTCCGCGAACTGGTAGACGAAGCGCGGGTCGGGCACGCCCAGCTTGAGCTGGAAGGTGTAGCGGTCCAGCG
>Ga0187845_1001190_pt1 | contig 15032 bp, 8 predicted proteins | sample SpaLakP09_SKY_68_FD_134515 | JGI IMG/M metagenome (GOLD analysis project Ga0187845, IMG submission 134515) | Oligotrophic lake water microbial communities from Sparkling Lake, Wisconsin, USA - SP09_SKY_68 | ecosystem: Environmental > Aquatic > Freshwater > Lake | place: USA: Sparkling Lake... | reverse complement strand
CGGACATACCCATCATGACTGCATTAGCACGTGTGCCATCTTTATAATTTCTTAATTGTTTGGCGGTATAGGCAGCATGTTGAGCAGACAACTTAGGCCACGTGCCTACTGCACTTTGACCTTTTGGACCATGGCAGGTAATACAGGCTACTACGCCACGAGTTGCATCCCCAGCTGAATATAAGGTCTCACCAGCAGCCGCATCAACCTTTGGCTTACCTGGAACCACAGCCTTAGCATCGGCCATAGGAGCTCCAGGAGCAGGATCGGCCGCAATCGCAAGACCAGAAATACTAGTTAGGGCACAAAAAGTGAGGGCTGCAAAATTAGCACGCAAGCGAGTTAATTTGGAGATTTGAGGGGTTTGAAGCATTATGTTTACCTTGGCAAAAATTTCTAAAAGTGTTTGGGCCCTACATTTACAACCTTTAACCCAACATTATGAAATATTTCATGATTTTGCGTAATTTTACAATAGCTTCTGGACATGTCTAAACTCTTTCAAGCCCGATTTGCGACTACAGTCAATGACACCCATTGCCTGCCTGCTACTCCCCTACGTGAAGTGGCTTTTGCTGGTCGCTCAAATGCTGGGAAATCTAGCGCCATCAATGTCCTTTGCAACCAAAAACGGCTTGCTTTTGCCAGTAAAACGCCTGGTCGTACTCAACACATCAATTATTTTGGCCTTTTCTCCAAGGATGATCTTCTAGCCCATTTGGTGGACTTACCAGGCTATGGCTATGCTGCCGTCAAGCATGAGACTAAATATCACTGGAATGCTCTCCTAAGCGATTATTTACAAGAGCGTGAGCAGTTAGTTGGGATGGTCCTAATTGTTGATGCTAGGCGCGGTATTACGGATTTAGATGAACAAATGATTCGGTGGTTTGTGCCCACTGGCAAGCCCATTCATATTTTGTTAAGCAAGTGTGACAAACTCAATAAAAGCGAGTGTAAACACGTCCTAGAGGCCGTCAGAAAGCAACTTCAGCAATATGACCCAGCTTTACCGGGTGGCTCGGGAGATTCTCAGCAACTTACGGCACAATTATTCTCAAGCACTAAACGTATCGGCCTTGAAGAGGCTGATAATTTAATAATTAAATGGTTATTTGAAGCAGAGACCCACGAAGATGAAATCACCAACTAATTCTTTAATACATTTCCCAGAACATCGTCCTCGTCGTATGCGAAGGCATGATTGGTCACGCCGCCTCATGCAAGAGAATGATCTTTCTGTAAATGATTTGATCTATCCTGTTTTTCTGCTTGAAGGTCAAGGCAAATCTGAAGCGGTAGCTTCAATGCCAGGCATCAATCGCGTTTCCTTAGATTTACTTTTTCCCGTAGCCCAAGAATGTGTTGACCTTGGCATCCCAGTCCTAGCACTTTTTCCGGTGATTGATGCTTCATTAAAAGCTCCCGACGGCAAAGAAGCTTTTAATCCAAATGGATTAATCCCAACTGCTGTTCGAGAACTTAAAAAACGATTCCCCAACTTAGGCATCATGACTGATGTGGCACTTGATCCATATACAAGTCATGGCCAAGATGGCATCCTAGATGAACAAGGTCGTATTTTGAATGATGAGACCACTCTCATCTTGGTACAACAAGCCATTGCTCAAGCCCAAGCTGGTGTAGACATTGTTGCGCCATCAGACATGATGGATGGTCGCATTGGAAAAATTCGTGATGCACTAGAGCAAAAGAATTTAATTCATACCCGCATCATGGCATATTCAGCTAAATATGCATCAGCATTCTATGGCCCATTTAGAGATGCAGTAGGTTCTGCCAAGAACCTTGGTAAAGCTGATAAAAAAACCTACCAAATGGATTTCGCCAATACTGACGAGGCTTTGCGGGAGGTTGCCCTAGATATTAATGAGGGAGCAGATATGGTGATGGTCAAGCCTGGGATGCCTTATTTAGACGTTGTTCGACGCGTGAAAGAAGAGTTCAATTTCCCAACTTATGCCTATCAAGTGAGCGGTGAATATGCCATGCTTAAGGCGGCAGCCCAAAATGGTTGGCTTGATCATGATGCTGTAATGATGGAGTCTCTCGTCGCCTTTAAACGCGCTGGCGCAAATGGTGTTCTCACTTACTTTGCACTTGAAGCAGCGCGCTTAATTAAAGCAACTAAATAACGATTCTTGGCTTACTTATTTACTTGCTTTAAGCGTTCAATAAAACGTTGCGGTGGCATATAACCAACCACACGTAGGTTTTGTTGCTCTTGTGAATCTAGATTAAAAATCAAAATTCCGGGTGGGCCATATAAGCCAAAACGTTTTAATAAGGCTTGATTCTCAGCGCTGTTTTTAGTCACGTCAACCTGAAGTAATATAAATTGCTTAAGCTCCTGACTGACTTCAGGATTGGCAAATGTATTGATTTCCATTTCCTTACAACTGATGCACCAGTCTGCATAAAAATCTAAGAGCACGAATTTTTTTGCTTCTTTTGCTTTGCTTAGCTCTACTTCAAGTTGTGCTATCGATTGAGTCAATATAAAAGACAGGTCGCCTACTTGATGCACGCGCTGACCATTCACTATTTTTAAAGAGCCAGCAATATCGTTTTTTTGTAACAAGGGTGATGCGATCCAAGCGGCGGTAGCTACCAATAAGACCCCCAAGGTACGTTGTAACCAAATCATCCAGATACCGGTAGAGGGAATCAGAATCCTTGCCTCAATTGCAATAAAGAGTAGCGGCAAACCCATCCCTAATGCCATTACAAAGAGAAGGCCTGCGCCTAAACTCATAGAACCTGTTTGAGCAATAAAGGCTAAAACCCCAGCCAAGGGGGCTGTAATACAAGGGCTTGCCACCAAAGTAGAGATGCCCCCTAAAGCAAAAGCACCAAATACACTGCCGCCTTTTTGGCGGCCTGCCAGCCTATCTACCTGCTGATGCCATGAATGAGGCAATCTCAGCTCATATAGTCCGAATAAGCTGCCAGATAGGATTAACAGTAATATGGCAAAGCTAGCCAGGGCAATAGGGCTTTGAAGTGCCCTTTGTACACTACCGCCAAGAGCCGCCATCAGGAGACCAGCCAAGGCATATAACAAGGCCATACCCATTACATAAGAAAATGCTAAGGCGCTAGCTCGGGCCTTGGATACCGTTTTACCGCCTTGGGACCCAAAAATAACACTCGATAAAATTGGTAGCATGGGTAAAACACACGGCGTGAATGCCAAAGCAAGTCCTAGAATAAAGAAGGCTAAGAATAGATAAGTAGTAGAAGTGTTCTCTAAAAATCGACTAATTGCATTAACATCATCGCGCTCTCTCCACAGATCTGCCAGGCTAAATTCTTTATTACTTGATGGCGTTACAACACCATCAAGTAACTCTGGCAAGGGGGCAGCTTTGACACCAGGGCCTGCAAGTAAAAATTTCAGGGTCATGGGTGGGTAGCATATCCCTGCCTCTGCGCACCCTTGAAGAGTTACCTCAAGATGAATAGGCTTGCTCGGTTCAGGCTTTACTTCAATTAAAACTATAAACGGTTGCTTATATACCTGCATCTTTTTCTGAAAAGTTTCATCGAACTTTTCTATGCCGATTGGTAATGTGGGCTTGATACTGCCTAGCTTGCCAAGCTCTGAACCAGCCTCAAATTTAAGTGATTCTTGGTAGATGTAATAACCCTTGCTTGGAAGAAATTCAATTTCTATCTGATTAGATTTTTCTAGCCAATTTGCTTCTACCTTAAATGCTTTTTCAGGCGGTAAGAAGACTTGCGCAGGCAATACTTGCGACGATAGCAGCGCAAGTATTACAAAAATCTTCTTCAAAAAGGATGGCATTCTCATGTCCTCTAATTTACCTCAGCTTGCACCCACTCGCCGTATTGGGCAGCATATTGCTCTGGTGAAAATGCAAGGATCTCGGGAAGATCATAAGGGTGGTGATCTTGGATAAATTGAGAGATTTCTAGCCACTTGGTTCCGGTAGTTTTTGCAGATAAGAGAACCTCATGTTCCTCACAAACCTTATCATCCCAACGGTAAACTGATTGCACACCATCGATCAATTGCACACAAGCAGCCATTCTTGACTCCACTAAGGCACGAGCTAAACTTTTTGCGGCTTCCATATCGGGAAGACTTGTAAAGACTACAAGAAGCTTATTGGGATTGACTGAGGGGTTATGAGGCATACCGTATTTATAAAAATATAAATGAAAAAAGCCAGACCGAAGCCTGGCTTTTTAAATAGCTATGAACTTAAGCCTCTTGTGCTGCAGCTGCTGTTTCTTCAACTTCTGGGCGATCTACCAACTCAACCAATGCCATAGGGGCATTGTCGCCATGGCGGAAGCCAAACTTCAAAATACGAAGATAGCCACCTGGCCGTGTTGCATAGCGTGGTCCAAGCTCAGTAAAGAGTTTAGCCACGATATCGCGATCTCGAGTGCGGTTAAATGCCAAGCGACGGTTTGCCAAGTTATCTTTTTTGCCCAAAGTAATCAAAGGCTCAACAACCATGCGTAATTCTTTAGCTTTTGGCAAGGTGGTTTTAATCACTTCATGCTCTAAAAGAGAATTAGACATGTTGCGCAACATCGCTAAGCGATGTGAAGATGTTCTATTTAGTTTGCGTAAGCCGTTTCCGTGACGCAAGATGCTTCCTTTCTAATTATTTCTCGAGGTTAGCTGGAGGCCAGCTTTCGAGTTTCATGCCAAGACTTAAGCCACGAGCAGCCAAAACGTCTTTGATTTCATTCAAAGACTTACGACCTAAATTAGGCGTCTTCAACAATTCATTCTCTGTGCGTTGAATCAAGTCACCGATGTAATAAATGTTCTCAGCCTTCAAGCAGTTTGCAGAGCGTACTGTAAGCTCAAGATCATCAACAGGACGCATCAACATTGGGTCAACCATTGAAGAGCGGCTTGGAGCGAGATCTCCAGATACTTCACTGCTTTCAAGCGCTGCGAATACCACCAACTGGTCTACCAAGATGGTCGCCGCTTGACGAATAGCCTCTTCTGGAGACAACACACCATTGGTTTCGATAGTCATAACGAGACGATCAAGATCGGTACGTTGCTCAACACGAGCAGATTCGACAGCATAGCTAACACGACTTACTGGGCTAAATGAAGCATCTAATACGATGCGACCGATGATCTTGGTAGTTTCATCATTGTATTGACGAACATTACCTGGAACATAGCCACGACCTTTTTCAACCTTGATCTGCATGTCCAGCTTACCACCAGCAGATAAGTGAGCAATGACGTGATCAGGGTTAATGATCTCTACATCATGTGGCAAGTCAATATCTTTTGCTGTAACAACGCCTGGGCCTTCTTTACGCAAATTGATGGTGACTTCATCACGTGACTGCAACTTAAATACGATACCTTTGAGGTTTAACAAGAGATTTACTACGTCCTCTTGTACTCCATCCAATGTAGAGTACTCATGAACTACACCTGCAATGGCTACTTCAGTTGGCGCATATCCAACCATCGAGGACAAAAGTACGCGACGTAATGCGTTTCCGAGTGTGTGGCCATAGCCACGCTCGAACGGCTCCATAACAACCTTAGCTTGGTTGGCAGTAAGCGCTTCAACAGAAATAATTTTTGGCTTGAGCAAATTTGTTTGCATATTTTTTCCTTGAGAGTGCCTAATTAGCGTGAATACAATTCGACGATCAAACTTTCATTAATTTCACCACTGATGTCTTCGCGGTCTGGCACTTGCTTAAATGTTCCTTCAAGCTTAGTTGCGTCAACTGAAACCCAATTAACGGCAGACATTTGCTGAACTAAATTAAGTGATTCGGTAATGCGGGTTTGCTTCTTCGCTTTCTCGCGAATTGCAATAACATCACCAGGTTTAACCTGAATGGATGGGATATTGACTGGACTGCCATTGAGCAAAATTGAGCAATGAGAAACCAATTGACGTGCTTCAGCGCGCGTAGAGCCAAAGCCCATGCGATAGACCACGTTATCGAGACGTGACTCTAACAACTGGAGCAATGTAGAGCCAGTATTGCCCTTACGACGCTCAGCTTCTGCGAAGTAACGACGAAATTGACGCTCTAAAATTCCATACATACGCTTAACCTTTTGCTTTTCACGCAATTGATTACCGTAATCAGATGTTCTTGAGCCAGACGTACGACCATGTTGACCAGGCTTAGTATCTAACTTGCACTTGTCTGACAGGGCGCGACGTGCGCTCTTTAAAAATAAATCGGTACCTTCCCGACGTGCTAACTTGGCCTTAGGCCCTAAATAACGTGCCACGATGCTTTCCTTTCTTTGCCGCGGTCTTACGACCAACGGTGAGTTCACCCTTTAAATCAGATGAACAGTGGGCTTTTAAAAAAAACTACTAAAACTTTGTACAACTACTTCTGAGCTTAGATACGACGACGCTTAGGAGGACGACAACCATTATGTGGAACAGGAGTCACATCTTGAATCTCAGTGATTTTGATACCCAATGAATTCAATGCGCGAACTGCTGATTCACGACCTGGGCCTGGACCCTTGATCTGAACTTCCAAGTTCTTAATACCGCATTCAACGGCAGCTTTACCAGCAACTTCTGCAGCTACCTGAGCAGCAAAAGGTGTTGACTTACGTGAACCCTTAAAGCCTTGGCCACCAGAAGTTGCCCATGAAAGCGCATTTCCTTGACGATCAGTAATTGTAATGATGGTGTTATTAAAAGAAGCGTGAACGTGTGCAATACCGTCAGCAACGTTCTTTTAAACCTTCTTACGAGTGCGCTGTGAAGCGACGGAAGCGGATTGTTGTTTTGCCATGTCAATAAACTTTCTTGATTATTTCTTTAGTTGCACACCAGACTTACGTGGGCCCTTGCGGGTACGCGCGTTCGTCTTCGTACGTTGTCCACGCACAGGCAAACCCTTACGATGACGTACGCCACGATAGCAACCTAAGTCCATCAAACGCTTGATGCTCATAGTTACTTCACGACGAAGATCACCCTCGGTGATGAACTTACCTACTTCATCACGCAGCTTTTCTAAATCAGCGTCAGTAAGATCTTTTACTTTTTTGTCGATAGCAACACCTGTAGTTTTACAAATTTTGTTAGCACGAGTTGTGCCAATGCCAAAAATTGCTGTTAAACCGATAACAGTATGTTGATGATTTGGGATATTTACCCCAGCGATACGTGCCATGAGATTTCCTCTTAATTAACCAGATCAGCCTTGACGCTGCTTATGACGTGCATCTGAAGAACAGATCACACGCACAACGCGTTTGCGCTTAATGATCTTGCAATTTCTGCAAATACACTTAACGGATGCTAAAACTTTCATAACTCACCTCTTAAAAATAGGTACTACTTAATCTTTACTTCGCCCGGAAAATAATTCTGGCCCTTGTAAGGTCGTATGGAGTCATCTCCACCGTAACCTTATCTCCCGGCAAAATTCGGATGTAATGCATCCGCATCTTTCCAGAAATATGGCCAAGAACTACATGTCCGTTTTCTAGCTAGAAAACGGACATGTAGTTCTTGGCCATATTTCTGGAAAGATGCGGATGCATTACATCCGAATTTTGCCGGGAGATAAGGTTACGGTGGAGATGACTCCATACGACCTTACAAGGGCCAGAATTATTTTCCGGGCGAAGTAAAGATTAAGTAGTACCTATTTTTAAGAGGTGAGTTATGAAAGTTTTAGCATCCGTTAAGTGTATTTGCAGAAATTGCAAGATCATTAAGCGCAAACGCGTTGTGCGTGTGATCTGTTCTTCAGATGCACGTCATAAGCAGCGTCAAGGCTGATCTGGTTAATTAAGAGGAAATCTCATGGCACGTATCGCTGGGGTAAATATCCCAAATCATCAACATACTGTTATCGGTTTAACAGCAATTTTTGGCATTGGCACAACTCGTGCTAACAAAATTTGTAAAACTACAGGTGTTGCTATCGACAAAAAAGTAAAAGATCTTACTGACGCTGATTTAGAAAAGCTGCGTGATGAAGTAGGTAAGTTCATCACCGAGGGTGATCTTCGTCGTGAAGTAACTATGAGCATCAAGCGTTTGATGGACTTAGGTTGCTATCGTGGCGTACGTCATCGTAAGGGTTTGCCTGTGCGTGGACAACGTACGAAGACGAACGCGCGTACCCGCAAGGGCCCACGTAAGTCTGGTGTGCAACTAAAGAAATAATCAAGAAAGTTTATTGACATGGCAAAACAACAATCCGCTTCCGTCGCTTCACAGCGCACTCGTAAGAAGGTTTAAAAGAACGTTGCTGACGGTATTGCACACGTTCACGCTTCTTTTAATAACACCATCATTACAATTACTGATCGTCAAGGAAATGCGCTTTCATGGGCAACTTCTGGTGGCCAAGGCTTTAAGGGTTCACGTAAGTCAACACCTTTTGCTGCTCAGGTAGCTGCAGAAGTTGCTGGTAAAGCTGCCGTTGAATGCGGTATTAAGAACTTGGAAGTTCAGATCAAGGGTCCAGGCCCAGGTCGTGAATCAGCAGTTCGCGCATTGAATTCATTGGGTATCAAAATCACTGAGATTCAAGATGTGACTCCTGTTCCACATAATGGTTGTCGTCCTCCTAAGCGTCGTCGTATCTAAGCTCAGAAGTAGTTGTACAAAGTTTTAGTAGTTTTTTTTAAAAGCCCACTGTTCATCTGATTTAAAGGGTGAACTCACCGTTGGTCGTAAGACCGCGGCAAAGAAAGGAAAGCATCGTGGCACGTTATTTAGGGCCTAAGGCCAAGTTAGCACGTCGGGAAGGTACCGATTTATTTTTAAAGAGCGCACGTCGCGCCCTGTCAGACAAGTGCAAGTTAGATACTAAGCCTGGTCAACATGGTCGTACGTCTGGCTCAAGAACATCTGATTACGGTAATCAATTGCGTGAAAAGCAAAAGGTTAAGCGTATGTATGGAATTTTAGAGCGTCAATTTCGTCGTTACTTCGCAGAAGCTGAGCGTCGTAAGGGCAATACTGGCTCTACATTGCTCCAGTTGTTAGAGTCACGTCTCGATAACGTGGTCTATCGCATGGGCTTTGGCTCTACGCGCGCTGAAGCACGTCAATTGGTTTCTCATTGCTCAATTTTGCTCAATGGCAGTCCAGTCAATATCCCATCCATTCAGGTTAAACCTGGTGATGTTATTGCAATTCGCGAGAAAGCGAAGAAGCAAACCCGCATTACCGAATCACTTAATTTAGTTCAGCAAATGTCTGCCGTTAATTGGGTTTCAGTTGACGCAACTAAGCTTGAAGGAACATTTAAGCAAGTGCCAGACCGCGAAGACATCAGTGGTGAAATTAATGAAAGTTTGATCGTCGAATTGTATTCACGCTAATTAGGCACTCTCAAGGAAAAAATATGCAAACAAATTTGCTCAAGCCAAAAATTATTTCTGTTGAAGCGCTTACTGCCAACCAAGCTAAGGTTGTTATGGAGCCGTTCGAGCGTGGCTATGGCCACACACTCGGAAACGCATTACGTCGCGTACTTTTGTCCTCGATGGTTGGATATGCGCCAACTGAAGTAGCCATTGCAGGTGTAGTTCATGAGTACTCTACATTGGATGGAGTACAAGAGGACGTAGTAAATCTCTTGTTAAACCTCAAAGGTATCGTATTTAAGTTGCAGTCACGTGATGAAGTCACCATCAATTTGCGTAAAGAAGGCCCAGGCGTTGTTACAGCAAAAGATATTGACTTGCCACATGATGTAGAGATCATTAACCCTGATCACGTCATTGCTCACTTATCTGCTGGTGGTAAGCTGGACATGCAGATCAAGGTTGAAAAAGGTCGTGGCTATGTTCCAGGTAATGTTCGTCAATACAATGATGAAACTACCAAGATCATCGGTCGCATCGTATTAGATGCTTCATTTAGCCCAGTAAGTCGTGTTAGCTATGCTGTCGAATCTGCTCGTGTTGAGCAACGTACCGATCTTGATCGTCTCGTTATGACTATCGAAACCAATGGTGTGTTGTCTCCAGAAGAGGCTATTCGTCAAGCGGCGACCATCTTGGTAGACCAGTTGGTGGTATTCGCAGCGCTTGAAAGCAGTGAAGTATCTGGAGATCTCGCTCCAAGCCGCTCTTCAATGGTTGACCCAATGTTGATGCGTCCTGTTGATGATCTTGAGCTTACAGTACGCTCTGCAAACTGCTTGAAGGCTGAGAACATTTATTACATCGGTGACTTGATTCAACGCACAGAGAATGAATTGTTGAAGACGCCTAATTTAGGTCGTAAGTCTTTGAATGAAATCAAAGACGTTTTGGCTGCTCGTGGCTTAAGTCTTGGCATGAAACTCGAAAGCTGGCCTCCAGCTAACCTCGAGAAATAATTAGAAAGGAAGCATCTTGCGTCACGGAAACGGCTTACGCAAACTAAATAGAACATCTTCACATCGCTTAGCGATGTTGCGCAACATGTCTAATTCTCTTTTAGAGCATGAAGTGATTAAAACCACCTTGCCAAAAGCTAAAGAATTACGCATGGTTGTTGAGCCTTTGATTACTTTGGGCAAAAAAGATAACTTGGCAAACCGTCGCTTGGCATTTAACCGCACTCGAGATCGCGATATCGTGGCTAAACTCTTTACTGAGCTTGGACCACGCTATGCAACACGGCCAGGTGGCTATCTTCGTATTTTGAAGTTTGGCTTCCGCCATGGCGACAATGCCCCTATGGCATTGGTTGAGTTGGTAGATCGCCCAGAAGTTGAAGAAACAGCAGCTGCAGCACAAGAGGCTTAAGTTCATAGCTATTTAAAAAGCCAGGCTTCGGTCTGGCTTTTTTCATTTATATTTTTATAAATACGGTATGCCTCATAACCCCTCAGTCAATCCCAATAAGCTTCTTGTAGTCTTTACAAGTCTTCCCGATATGGAAGCCGCAAAAAGTTTAGCTCGTGCCTTAGTGGAGTCAAGAATGGCTGCTTGTGTGCAATTGATCGATGGTGTGCAATCAGTTTACCGTTGGGATGATAAGGTTTGTGAGGAACATGAGGTTCTCTTATCTGCAAAAACTACCGGAACCAAGTGGCTAGAAATCTCTCAATTTATCCAAGATCACCACCCTTATGATCTTCCCGAGATCCTTGCATTTTCACCAGAGCAATATGCTGCCCAATACGGCGAGTGGGTGCAAGCTGAGGTAAATTAGAGGACATGAGAATGCCATCCTTTTTGAAGAAGATTTTTGTAATACTTGCGCTGCTATCGTCGCAAGTATTGCCTGCGCAAGTCTTCTTACCGCCTGAAAAAGCATTTAAGGTAGAAGCAAATTGGCTAGAAAAATCTAATCAGATAGAAATTGAATTTCTTCCAAGCAAGGGTTATTACATCTACCAAGAATCACTTAAATTTGAGGCTGGTTCAGAGCTTGGCAAGCTAGGCAGTATCAAGCCCACATTACCAATCGGCATAGAAAAGTTCGATGAAACTTTTCAGAAAAAGATGCAGGTATATAAGCAACCGTTTATAGTTTTAATTGAAGTAAAGCCTGAACCGAGCAAGCCTATTCATCTTGAGGTAACTCTTCAAGGGTGCGCAGAGGCAGGGATATGCTACCCACCCATGACCCTGAAATTTTTACTTGCAGGCCCTGGTGTCAAAGCTGCCCCCTTGCCAGAGTTACTTGATGGTGTTGTAACGCCATCAAGTAATAAAGAATTTAGCCTGGCAGATCTGTGGAGAGAGCGCGATGATGTTAATGCAATTAGTCGATTTTTAGAGAACACTTCTACTACTTATCTATTCTTAGCCTTCTTTATTCTAGGACTTGCTTTGGCATTCACGCCGTGTGTTTTACCCATGCTACCAATTTTATCGAGTGTTATTTTTGGGTCCCAAGGCGGTAAAACGGTATCCAAGGCCCGAGCTAGCGCCTTAGCATTTTCTTATGTAATGGGTATGGCCTTGTTATATGCCTTGGCTGGTCTCCTGATGGCGGCTCTTGGCGGTAGTGTACAAAGGGCACTTCAAAGCCCTATTGCCCTGGCTAGCTTTGCCATATTACTGTTAATCCTATCTGGCAGCTTATTCGGACTATATGAGCTGAGATTGCCTCATTCATGGCATCAGCAGGTAGATAGGCTGGCAGGCCGCCAAAAAGGCGGCAGTGTATTTGGTGCTTTTGCTTTAGGGGGCATCTCTACTTTGGTGGCAAGCCCTTGTATTACAGCCCCCTTGGCTGGGGTTTTAGCCTTTATTGCTCAAACAGGTTCTATGAGTTTAGGCGCAGGCCTTCTCTTTGTAATGGCATTAGGGATGGGTTTGCCGCTACTCTTTATTGCAATTGAGGCAAGGATTCTGATTCCCTCTACCGGTATCTGGATGATTTGGTTACAACGTACCTTGGGGGTCTTATTGGTAGCTACCGCCGCTTGGATCGCATCACCCTTGTTACAAAAAAACGATATTGCTGGCTCTTTAAAAATAGTGAATGGTCAGCGCGTGCATCAAGTAGGCGACCTGTCTTTTATATTGACTCAATCGATAGCACAACTTGAAGTAGAGCTAAGCAAAGCAAAAGAAGCAAAAAAATTCGTGCTCTTAGATTTTTATGCAGACTGGTGCATCAGTTGTAAGGAAATGGAAATCAATACATTTGCCAATCCTGAAGTCAGTCAGGAGCTTAAGCAATTTATATTACTTCAGGTTGACGTGACTAAAAACAGCGCTGAGAATCAAGCCTTATTAAAACGTTTTGGCTTATATGGCCCACCCGGAATTTTGATTTTTAATCTAGATTCACAAGAGCAACAAAACCTACGTGTGGTTGGTTATATGCCACCGCAACGTTTTATTGAACGCTTAAAGCAAGTAAATAAGTAAGCCAAGAATCGTTATTTAGTTGCTTTAATTAAGCGCGCTGCTTCAAGTGCAAAGTAAGTGAGAACACCATTTGCGCCAGCGCGTTTAAAGGCGACGAGAGACTCCATCATTACAGCATCATGATCAAGCCAACCATTTTGGGCTGCCGCCTTAAGCATGGCATATTCACCGCTCACTTGATAGGCATAAGTTGGGAAATTGAACTCTTCTTTCACGCGTCGAACAACGTCTAAATAAGGCATCCCAGGCTTGACCATCACCATATCTGCTCCCTCATTAATATCTAGGGCAACCTCCCGCAAAGCCTCGTCAGTATTGGCGAAATCCATTTGGTAGGTTTTTTTATCAGCTTTACCAAGGTTCTTGGCAGAACCTACTGCATCTCTAAATGGGCCATAGAATGCTGATGCATATTTAGCTGAATATGCCATGATGCGGGTATGAATTAAATTCTTTTGCTCTAGTGCATCACGAATTTTTCCAATGCGACCATCCATCATGTCTGATGGCGCAACAATGTCTACACCAGCTTGGGCTTGAGCAATGGCTTGTTGTACCAAGATGAGAGTGGTCTCATCATTCAAAATACGACCTTGTTCATCTAGGATGCCATCTTGGCCATGACTTGTATATGGATCAAGTGCCACATCAGTCATGATGCCTAAGTTGGGGAATCGTTTTTTAAGTTCTCGAACAGCAGTTGGGATTAATCCATTTGGATTAAAAGCTTCTTTGCCGTCGGGAGCTTTTAATGAAGCATCAATCACCGGAAAAAGTGCTAGGACTGGGATGCCAAGGTCAACACATTCTTGGGCTACGGGAAAAAGTAAATCTAAGGAAACGCGATTGATGCCTGGCATTGAAGCTACCGCTTCAGATTTGCCTTGACCTTCAAGCAGAAAAACAGGATAGATCAAATCATTTACAGAAAGATCATTCTCTTGCATGAGGCGGCGTGACCAATCATGCCTTCGCATACGACGAGGACGATGTTCTGGGAAATGTATTAAAGAATTAGTTGGTGATTTCATCTTCGTGGGTCTCTGCTTCAAATAACCATTTAATTATTAAATTATCAGCCTCTTCAAGGCCGATACGTTTAGTGCTTGAGAATAATTGTGCCGTAAGTTGCTGAGAATCTCCCGAGCCACCCGGTAAAGCTGGGTCATATTGCTGAAGTTGCTTTCTGACGGCCTCTAGGACGTGTTTACACTCGCTTTTATTGAGTTTGTCACACTTGCTTAACAAAATATGAATGGGCTTGCCAGTGGGCACAAACCACCGAATCATTTGTTCATCTAAATCCGTAATACCGCGCCTAGCATCAACAATTAGGACCATCCCAACTAACTGCTCACGCTCTTGTAAATAATCGCTTAGGAGAGCATTCCAGTGATATTTAGTCTCATGCTTGACGGCAGCATAGCCATAGCCTGGTAAGTCCACCAAATGGGCTAGAAGATCATCCTTGGAGAAAAGGCCAAAATAATTGATGTGTTGAGTACGACCAGGCGTTTTACTGGCAAAAGCAAGCCGTTTTTGGTTGCAAAGGACATTGATGGCGCTAGATTTCCCAGCATTTGAGCGACCAGCAAAAGCCACTTCACGTAGGGGAGTAGCAGGCAGGCAATGGGTGTCATTGACTGTAGTCGCAAATCGGGCTTGAAAGAGTTTAGACATGTCCAGAAGCTATTGTAAAATTACGCAAAATCATGAAATATTTCATAATGTTGGGTTAAAGGTTGTAAATGTAGGGCCCAAACACTTTTAGAAATTTTTGCCAAGGTAAACATAATGCTTCAAACCCCTCAAATCTCCAAATTAACTCGCTTGCGTGCTAATTTTGCAGCCCTCACTTTTTGTGCCCTAACTAGTATTTCTGGTCTTGCGATTGCGGCCGATCCTGCTCCTGGAGCTCCTATGGCCGATGCTAAGGCTGTGGTTCCAGGTAAGCCAAAGGTTGATGCGGCTGCTGGTGAGACCTTATATTCAGCTGGGGATGCAACTCGTGGCGTAGTAGCCTGTATTACCTGCCATGGTCCAAAAGGTCAAAGTGCAGTAGGCACGTGGCCTAAGTTGTCTGCTCAACATGCTGCCTATACCGCCAAACAATTAAGAAATTATAAAGATGGCACACGTGCTAATGCAGTCATGATGGGTATGTCCG
>Ga0187845_1001188_pt1 | contig 15034 bp, 12 predicted proteins | sample SpaLakP09_SKY_68_FD_134515 | JGI IMG/M metagenome (GOLD analysis project Ga0187845, IMG submission 134515) | Oligotrophic lake water microbial communities from Sparkling Lake, Wisconsin, USA - SP09_SKY_68 | ecosystem: Environmental > Aquatic > Freshwater > Lake | place: USA: Sparkling Lake... | reverse complement strand
CCGGCCAGCGCGGCGGCGTCCGCCGGGCAGCGCACATAGGCCGCCTCGCGCCAGCCGTACTGGCTGCCCACCATGCCGCAGGCCAGCAACTTGAGTTGCGGGTGATCGGCACGCCAGTCGCCAACCAGGTCGGCCAGCGCGTTTGCGTACTGCTCGGCGCCCTGCAGCGTGGCGGCGCCGTCATTGGACTGGCGCGTCTGCAGCACCTCGCCACCGTCGCCCAGCAGGAAGGCGCGCAGGCGTGTGCTGCCCCAGTCCAGCGCGATCAGTCGGGCTTGCGTCATCACCACTCGGCCACGGAACCGTCGGCGTGGCGCCAGACCGGGTTGCGCCAGTCGGACGCGGTCTTGCTGGCTTCGATAACGCGCTCCTCGTCGATCTCGACACCCAGGCCCGGCTTGCGCAGCGGGTTGATGAAACCGTTCTCGATGCGGAAGTCGTCCTTGTTCTTCACGAAGTCCAGCAGCTCGGCACCCTTGTTGTAGTGGATGCCCATGCTCTGCTCCTGCAGCACGGCGTTGTGCGACACGAAGTCCACCGCCAGGCAGGCCGCCAGCGCCACCGGGCCCAGCGGGCAGTGCGGTGCGAAGGCCACGTCGTGCGCCTCGGCCATGCCGGCGATCTTGAAGCACTCGGTGATGCCACCGGCATGAGACAGGTCGGGCTGGACGATAGAGATGCCACCGGCCTGGAAGACACGCTTGAAGTCGAAGCGCGAGAACATGCGCTCGCCGGCCGCCAGCGGGATGCTGGTGTACTCGGCCAGGCGGGGGTACTGCTCGGCCTGCTCGGCCAGCACGGGCTCCTCGACAAACAGCGGGCGGTAGGGCTCCAGCGCACGCAGCAGCGGCTTGGCCATGGGGCCAGCCACGCGACCGTGGAAGTCGATGCCGAACTCGATGTCGTTGCCGAAAGCGTCTCGAATCTCGGCGATGCGGGCGACGGCCTCGTCCACCTTGCGGGCGCTGTCGACGATGGCCAGCTCTTCAGTGCCGTTCATCTTGAAGGTGTCGAAGCCACCTTCGCGCAGGCGCTTGATGTCGCGGATGACGTCGGCCGGACGGTCGCCGCCGACCCACGAGTACACCTTCATCTTGTCGCGCACCAGGCCGCCCAGCAGCTCGTAGACCGGCTGGCCCATGACCTTGCCCTTGATGTCCCACAGCGCCTGGTCGATGCCGGCGATGGCGCTCATCAGGATGGGGCCGCCCCGGTAGAAGCCGGCGCGGTACATGACCTGCCAGAGGTCGTTGATGCGCGACGGGTCCTGGCCGACCAGGTACTCCGACAGCTCGTGCACGGCAGCCTCGACGGTGCGTGCGCGCCCTTCGATGACCGGCTCGCCCCAACCGACGACGCCCTCGTCGGTCTCAATCTTCAGGAACATCCACCGCGGAGGCACTCGGTAGGTCGTCAGCTTCGTGATTCGCATGGGCTCATGGCTCGTTCAGGAACGCCGCCAGCTTAGGAGGGCCATCTAGTTCTGAAATATTGTTTCTTTCGCTGGCGCTATATCCAGTTGATATAGAAAGCCCCGCCCGGCCACCATGACAGCGCCATGTCACCCCTTTTGACTACAGGGTTAACCCCCGTATGACTGGTAAAAACCCTTATACTGGCACCACTTCAACAGTGAACAAAGGGAAAAAAATGGAACTGCTCATCATCAGTCTGGCCTTCTCGGTCGTCGCCATCGTGGCCCAATTCGGCGACTTCATGAGCCGCCGCGCGGCCGCCAACGCCATCGGCGCCTGAGTCCCACGGCGCCGACACCGCATTCAGAACCTGTCGCCGACAGGTCATCACGCCCACTGCCGACATGAACGTCGGCGAGTCGGGCAACGCTCATCGCGGGAGCCTCCTGTTCGGAGCCCGTTCGATCCAGGTGATCGTCCCGTGCGTGAGCCACGCATTGCCCGCCGGCGCCTGCCCGGCCGGCACGTGCCGCGAAAGATCTCTTTGGCCTACACGCGTAGCAAGCGCATCTGACTAGGATGGGGTGGCCAGGGCGCGCCCTGTGCCGGCCCTCCCCGGCTGTCCATCTGCTGCGGAAAGCCCATGAAATCCTTTAGCTGCGAGCGCTGCAACGCGCGGGTGTTCTTCGAGAACGTCTCCTGCGACGCCTGCAATGCACGGCTGGGCTTCATCCCGACCGAGCTGACCCTCGGTTCGTTCACGGTCGACGAGCAAGGCCAGTGGCAACGGCTTGCGGGCGCGCACGCTGGTGAGACCGGCTTTCGCTGCTGTGCCAACCACGAGGCGCCGGTGTACTGCAACTGGCTGGTCGGGGCCGAAGACACCGAGTCCCGCTGCCTGTCGTGCCGGACGACCCAGGTGCACCCGATGCTGGACAAGGACAGGAACCTCGCCTACTGGCATCGCATCGAAGGCGCCAAGCGCCAACTCGTGTACAGCCTGGTCTCGTGGCGGTTGCCCTTCCCCAGCAAGGCCCAGGACCCGCGCAACGGCGTGGCGTTCGAGCTGCTGGAGCAGGTCGACCCCGAGAAGAAGGTGCTGACCGGCCATGACGACGGCCTCATCACGCTCAACATCGCCGAGGCCGACGACGCCCACCGTGAGCAGGCCCGGGCGCTGTTGCACGAACCCTACCGCACCCTGCTGGGCCACTTCCGCCACGAGATCGGCCACTACTACTGGGACCGGCTGATCTGGAACACACCCTGGCTGGACCAGTTCCGCGCGCTGTTCGGCGACGAACGGGCCGACTACGCCAAGGCGCTGAAGCGGCACTACGCCGCGCCACAGGCCGATTGGCAGAGCCGCTTCGTCAGCGCCTATGCCAGCTCCCACCCGTGGGAGGACTGGGCCGAATGCTGGGCGCACTACATGCACCTCCAGGACGGTCTGGAGACGGCGACCTCCTGGGGCCTGCAGCTGGACCATGCCGTGCCGGGCGGCGCTGCGGTGCGCGCCGAAGCCATCGCCGCCGACGAGGCGAACCTGCAAGCCAGGATAGTCAACCACTGGCTGCCCGTCTCCCAGTTCATCAACGCCATGTCCAGAAGCCTGGGCGGCCGCGACAGCTACCCCTTCGTCATGCCCGCCGCCGTGCTCGACAAGCTTGCCTTCATCCATCAGGTCATCGGCGCCGGCGTGCGAGGCGACACCCCGATGAACTTCGGCACGCCTGCCGCCAGACCGTTGGCCGCCACGCCCGCTCCACCCGAAAGAATCGCCGCATGATCCGCATCGAACTGCAAGTCCAGTTGAAGTACGAGGTCAGCGCGCCGGGTGCGGATTTCATCTTCAACATTCACCCGGCCTACACGCCCCGCCAACGGGTCTCGGCCGAGCACCTGACGCTGAGCCAGAACATCCGCTCCGAGCTCCAGACCGACCCCAACACCGGCAACCGACATCTGCGCCTGCAGGCCTTGCCGGGCGAGTTGGAGATCAAGTACGAGGCCATCATGGAGCTGGCCCACCGCCAGGACCGGCCCGCCGACCTGCACGAGGTGCCGGTGCACCGGTTGCCGCTGGACGTGCTGCGCTACATCTACCCCAGCCGCTACTGCCAATCGGACCGGCTGATCAAGCTCGCCACGGCCGAGTTCGGCGGCATCCCTGCCGGCTATGGGCGGGTGCAGGCCATCGCACGGTGGATCCAGGAGCGCGTGTCGTTCGCGTCGAACACCTCCAACTCCACCACGTCGGCGGTCGACACGCTGATCGAGCGCGTCGGCGTCTGCCGCGACTTCACCCACCTCATGGTGGCGCTGTGCCGCGCACTCAACATCCCGGCCCGCTTCGCAACCGGCACGGACTACGGCGCCGACCCGGTCCTGGGCCCGCCCGACTTCCATGCCTACGCTGAGGTCTACCTGGGAGACCGTTGGTACATCTTCGACCCCTCGGGCACCGCCATCCCGATGGGCTTCGTGCGCTTCGGCACCGGCCGCGACGCGGCGGACGTGGCCTTCGCCACCATCTTCGGGCCTGTGAGCTCCTGGGCCCCATTCATACGCACGAACGCCATCACCGACGGCAGCGCCGGACTGGTGCTGCCGCACCACTGCGCGATGGCACTGTCCACCGACGGTGGCCTCGAGTGAACTTGAAGGCGCCGGCCTGCCTCAGCTGGTGACCTGCGGAGCGATCGCTCTTTGCCAACGGTGCAGTAGGCGCAGTCAGCGCCCATTTGTGCTGCTCCAGAATCTTTGCCTTCACGTCATGACAAGGACCAGGACTGGAACCCAACTGAATGCGGGCTTCTAAGTGAGTGCCGGCAAAGCGCGGTATGGCGTCCAGAGCCCTACGGACGATCCCTGGCAGCGTCCATTTATCGAAATTCTCGAAATACGAACAGGATTAGGAATCCGCGCTTCCTATCCAGAGTTCTCTCCAGAATCTTTGTCACCGCCCGGCACTTAATCCGTTGTCACCTCAATGGGCCTGCCTTTCGCGGAGCAGGATTTCGTTGACAGCAGTCCACGTCTGTTCTCCGCCCTTGGCGTTCCAGTAGCGTCGGTTCGCACGCTTCGCCGCAAGTTCCACTTTGGCATCTTGAGCTTCCGGGACTGTGTATTCCTGGCCAATCAGTTTGCCCTGCGCACCAGACACGATGATGTCGTTGTAGTTCAGTTCGCCCAGCGCCAAGGCCAGACTCTTCGCGAACGATGCACTGAAGCCGAAGTCGTCGTTCGGATAGGGGCCTCCTCCGTAGCAACTGTTCAGCTTGATGAGGATGTGATTGGTGGGCAAACCGTCGCTCTTCAGCATCTGGGCAAGCTGCACGGCTGTGATGAATGCCCAGCGCGATTTGCTACTGTTGAAGCTTGCGAGGAGGTTTTCGTCGCCGAGGGCGGGCATGGGCTTGTTCATGCCGTGACCCTCGATGGCCAGCGTGTCGGCTCGTTTGACAATCGCCAAGCTCCGAATCCGCTCAGTGTTCTCTACCGCCAGTGTCTCGGAGTTGATTTGCTTCTCCGGGTACTCCTTCTTGGTCTCGAACCCAAACTTCGCCTCGTTACCAGCGAGCGGGGTCACGGTCGTCTCCCTACCCTCTTTGGCCGGTTTGTGCGTCAGGGTCGCCTTTCCATCTGGATTCTTGGCGTAAATGTCGGTGGACTTTTTCTCCCAGACACCGTGTTTGTACTTGAGCTCGATGTCGACGCGGAACTTGGGGTCGATCTTGCCAGGGTAGATCATGACGTTCGCATTCGGCCTCTTCATCTCGCGGTCGTCAGCGCTGCTGTATTTGTACTTATCCCTGTAGTGCTCCAGCGTTTTGCTGCTCGCCAAGTTTTGCGAGTTCCACTCGTCGTAAAACGGCTTGAAGGGCACGTAGAGATAGGTCTTCTTCATTTGTCGATTACGCAGATTCGAGTGACCGTACAAGTGGGAGGCATCCAGTCCGATGCCGCCCGCCCAAGACTACGCTGAAAAAGTCGGCGAGGTTGAACCACTGCTGCACGGAGTACATGCGCGGCATGCGCTCCAGCCCGATGGGTGCCGCCCCTCGCCGGCCTTTGGGCGGTGCGGATCATTGACTTCGCGCGGCTTGACCCAAGGCACGATGGAGTTCATGGTCTGCAGCAACACGTCGCGCCGGGTCGGTCTGCGATACCGCTCGAACTCGCCGCCCTGATCGGCTGCCGCTGCGAGTTTGGCTTGCCTCATGCCTGCATGATCCCGAAGCGGCGCCTGCCTTGCCACCAGATCAACCCGGAAGGTGGGACTGAATCAGCGTCGCCCTAAGCCCGGGCGAGTCCACCGAGGGCTACCGCTGTCGGCATCGACGGCGGAGCGGAAGTCACGGCCAGGTCCTGTGTTTCCATGGCGGAGCGCGTGCCGCCGCTTGGCGCCCAAAGCCGAAACTCACCCTGCTTCGGCAGCAGGCTAGCTGCCGTCGTTTTGCTCGCAGAACTGCCTTTTCACTGAATACTGAACTCTCAGGAGTTCATTGCACCCAACGTGGAGTCTCGAGTCTGGCTCGGCTCGCCGGCCAAGTGTGGCCGAAGGAGACAACGTGCGGCTGACCGGGAACGGGTAGTGTGGACCTGGCCTGCGGCGTCCGGCCCCGGGGGCCGCGCCCGCTCAGTACATCGTTTTCCGGTAAGCGTCCTCCAGCGCTTCGTCCAACTTGCGCATCTCGTCGCCCTCGGGGGCGCCGGTCGTGTCGTCCAAGATCATCTTGACGAGCGAAGGCATGTCGCTTCGCGGCTGCAGGTGGGCCGGGTCCCAAAGACGGGAGCGCCTGAAGGCCTTGGCGCAGTGCAGGAAGACCTCCTCCACGGTGACCACGATGGCGAGCTTGGGCACACGGCCATCCACGCTCAGGCCGCCCAGCAAGGCAGGCTCCGTCACCAGCCTCGCCTCCCCGTTCACGCGAAGCGTCTCGTCGAACCCAGGCACCATGAACAGGAGCCCTACGCTCGGGTTGGACAGGAGATTCACCAAGCTGTCGAGGCGGTTGTTGCCGGGCCGGTCGGGAATGGCGAGCGTGCGCTCGTCGAGGATGCGCACGAAGCCGGGCGGATCGCCCCGCGGGCTCACGTCGGCCCTGCCGTCACGGTCTTGCGTGCCGATGCAAACGAAGGGCGAACGACGGATGAAGGCCTGGGCGTGAGGGCCCAGGCGCGGCTGACACTTCTGGTTCGCCAGCGAGTGTGTCGGCTCGAACAGGCGCGCGAGGGCCGCTTCATCGGCGATGACGTAGGCGGGGTCGACCTGAAACGTGTTCACGTTTTCCTCCTCGAAAGAGATGCCCGTAGTACACCAGACAAACAAGGCACCCTCGACGGAAACTCACCGTCTCGGAGATCGATTGACCCGAGTCCCTGTTTGGCACCCCTGAGCACGGAGGAAGTTTTTATCTCCGTCGACGTCGAGACGGCTGGCCCGGTCCCTGGCGAATACAGCATGCTCACGCTGGGTGCCTGCTGCGTGGACGATCCGAGCAGGTAGTTCTCGTGCTCGTTCAAGCCGATCAGCAGTGTGGGCAATGAATTGCGTCGAATACATGGATCACGGCCTGGCAAGGCCCTCAAGCTCGCAGCATCACCGTCAAGGTCGAATACGTCGCCCTGGTACGCGGGGCGGGCAGGCCAAGCGCTGGAATTCCGTCGAATACAAGCGCGCACGAGGCTGACTGCAAGATCAGCAGCTGTGCCGTCTAGCTCAGTGATGAGGAGCATGAGCGAGTCGGTCAAGGAGCAGTCGAGCCGGCTGCCTTCAACACCTGGGTCCGGGCCTTTTCGGCATCCACGAACGAGCCGATGCCGCTGCAATCACGCGTCAGCAGTTCCAGCGAAATGTGGCCTCGGCTGGGCGAATTGGTCCAGTAGTAGCCCTCCAGCCGCTTATCGTCGGAGGTGAGCTGGAGGTCGCCATAGCCAATGGTGAACTTGTCCTCGCCACCTTGCATGCGCTTCATCTCAAAAACGTACTGAAGCTGCCCGATGAAAATCGGGCATCGACGAGACAGAAGAACAGGCAAATGGAGAGGAACGATGAAGCTGAAATCGGTATCTATCAAGAACTTCCGCTGCTATCAGGACGAGGTCACGGTGGCGTTCGAAGACCTCACGACGTTCATCGGAAAGAACGACATCGGCAAATCTTCGGTGCTTGAGGCACTCGAAATATTCTTCAATAACGACACCGTGAAGATCGAGTCGGGAGACGCCTGCATCTACGGTGCCGACAAAAGGATCACGATCACCTGCGAGTTCACGGAGGTCCCGGACACCATAACCCTGGACGCGGGCGCAGAGACCTCCCTCGCTGGCGAGTACCTCGTCTCGGCAGCCGGCACGCTGAAGATCCAGAAGACGTTCGACTGCAAGGGGACCAAGCCCAGCGAAGACGTCACCTTGCTGGCGCGCCATCCCACAGCGCCGGCGGTCAGCAATCTCCTCGACCTCAAGGAGAAGGACCTGCAGGCCATCGTCAAGGAGCGCAAGCTAGAGGTGGCGCTGAAGGGTAATCCGGGCATGCGCAGGGCAATCTGGGCTAGCGAGCCCAACCTCAAGCTCGACGAAGTCTCGATACCTCTCAGCAAAGGGAAGGAGGACGGCAAGAGGATCTGGGATCAGCTGCAGGCCTACTTACCCCTGTTCGCCCTATTTCAGAGCGACCGCGACAGCAAGGACTCGGACGGCGAGGTGCAGACGCCGATGATGGCCGCCGTGTCGCAGGCGATCGCGGAGGTTCAGGAAGAGATCGATGGCATCCAGAAGAAGGTTCGGGAGAAGGCGGAGGCCATCGCGCACAGCACACACCAGGCTCTCATGACGATCGATCCGAACCTGGCAAGCGAGCTGACGCCTCAATTCACGGCGCCGACACCAGCCAAATGGCGCGGCTTGTTCTCGGTCAACATGGAGACCGACGACGGCATTCCCCTTAACAAGCGCGGCAGCGGCATCCGTCGCCTCATCCTCGTCAGCTTCTTCAAGGCCGCGGCCGAGCGGCGGCTCGCCAGCGGCGACCGGTCACGCAGCGTGATCTATGCGATCGAGGAGCCTGAGACTGGGCAGCACCCCAACAACCAGAAGATCCTCATCGACTCGTTCAAGACCCTGGCAGATCAGGAGGCGTGCCAGGTCATTCTTACAACGCACAGCCCAGGCTTCGCCGCAGAGCTCCCCGTCGAGAGCATCCGGTACGTCACTCGCGGCGCCAACGCAAAGCCGGACATCCAGTCCGGGGTCGACGTCTTTGACCACGTGGCCACGGCGCTGGGTTTAGTTGCCGACAGCCGGGTGAAAGTGATCCTGTGTGTTGAGGGGCCAACGGACGTCACCGCGCTGAAGGCCTTGAGCCGGGCTCTCAACCAGGGGAATGCCATGCTGCCCGATCTGCACGTCGAACGGCGGGTCGCTTTTGCCGTGCTCGGTGGATCAACACTGCAGCATTGGGTGACCAACCACTACCTGCGTGAGCTGGGCAAGCCGGAAGTCCACATCTACGACAGCGATGTTGCCGCCTACGCGGCGTCGGTCGCCGCGGTGAATGCGCGCACGGATGGGTCCTGGGCCGCCCAAACCAACAAGCTGGAGATCGAGAACTACCTCCACGCAGACGCCATTCACGAGGCGTTCGGCGTTGTCGTCGGTGTACCGGACCAACTCGACGCCGCGGGCAACGCCGTGCCGCGGATGGTGTCCCTCGCCATTCATGCAGCCAATCCGGTGATGGCGCCCATGAAGGACTCCAACATCAAGAAGCGCCTGGCTGACCTTGCCTTCCCGCGGATGACTGCCCAACGCCTAGCAGCGCGAGATCCCGCCGGCGAGGTTTCGGGCTGGCTGCAGCGGATAGCCGCGATGCTTTGATCGCTGCGCCGCCAGCCATCAGCTGTCAGACGTCAACCGTCGACGTCATCGAAGATGCTTCGCTCCGAGGACCAGTCCTCGTCCGGCGGCGTGGCGCCGCTGATGTCGCGTGGCTCGACGGTCGCTATCGGAGGCTGGTCGGCCACCCAGTTGTCCGTGGTGATCTCGACGAGACTGACGGCGCTCGTGACGAAGTCATCTCCGGCAAACTGTTCCGCCAGCGTGGCCAGCACGGCCTTGAAGTAGGTCATGTGCTGGCCGGCGTCGCTTCCTTCCGAGAATTCGTCCCGCACCTCGTCCAGTCGCTCGTACAGCCGAGGCACCAGCTCCAGCTTCATCCGAGTGCGCAGGGCGTCCCTCTCTTGCTCGGTCAGCAGGGAGGTTACGTCCTCGTCGTTCATCGCAGCAGCATCCAGCCCCGAGACCGCGAGCTCGACGACGTGCTCTGCGAACTTCTGCCGGTGCGACTCCGGCAGCAGCCCGACGTCGTAAAGCCGCTTCGCTAGACGGACCTCCGGCGAGTAGCTCAGCTGGGACGAAGGATCGGCTGCGGCGTCCAGGGTCGAAGGTGAAGCGACGAGGTAGCGCTGAAGGAAGTCGGACGAGCACCGTGTGGCGAGGAACTGAGTGAGGCGACGCCGCATGAACCACGACGAGAGGTGCTTCGACTTGTAGCTCCTGGATTCTGAGGTCGACGTCAAACGTTCGATCACCAATTGGTACATAGACCGAGGCACAACAATCGCGCCCTGGATCTCGACTTCGCCGCACGTGATCTGCTCGATGAGCGATTCGGCGTCCGTGCCGTGCACGTAGACAGACAACAGCTCGGGATTCAACTTCAGCAGCCCGGCGTACGCGTCACCGATCGTCGGGTGCTTGTAGCGCCAGGCCAACTCGCCCTGCTCCCGGGTGAGAACGACAAAGCTGTCCCTGAGCGACTGGAGCGCGTCGAGGCACTTGCCCAGCGTGCTACCCAGGCGCTCGATGGCGTCGATCTCGGCGGCCGATGGGTCAACGGGGCTCACGAGGATGCCGTTGCGCATGTAGATGAGCGCCAGCGCCGCGCGGCAGTCCCTGTCCATGCCTCCGAGGATCTCTTCAAGCAGCTCGGATCGTCGCTCGACGAAGTCCGCCAGCCCGTGGCTGCTGACATGGAGGCGCGCGGTGTAGTGGGGATCCCCCAGGCGTCGGGCGATCTCGGGGATGAACCTCGGGTGCGCCGCCACGTCCTTCAGATGAGGCTTGAGCCTCCGCCGATATTCGGGCGTCTGGTTTCCTAGGCGGATGTGGTTGTAGACGATCTGCTCCCGCTCCTTCGTGGTCAGGCCCTGCACCTCAATGACCACGTGACTCTCGTTCAAGAGCGGGAACGCGCTCGCTTTCAAGTCGCGACGCGCAGCGTTGTAGATGTAGTCACGCGAGGTCATCACGATGCGTGAGCCCTGCTTCAGCATCGTCTTCGCGTGTGCGAACACCTGATTCCATCCGCTGGCCAGGCTGTACTCGTACTGCTGCATGCCGAAGGCGTCGTCGATCCAGAAGAACTGCGACGGCTCATGCGGGTTCCAGTGCTGAACGATTTGTTCGGGCCGTTCAACCTTCACGATGGATGCCTGCCATTGGTCCGCAGACGCCATGGCGAGCATGGAGGCGATAGTCGTCTTACCGGCCGCCGGCTCGCCGAGAAGCAGCACGAACCGGTGCTGGTCCAGCGCCGTGGCCGCCCGCTGATAGGACTGCGTGACGACCACCCTGGCAAGGTCGTCCCGCATGCTTTCCAGCACAGCCGTGGCCTGCGCGTAGGCCCGCTCGTCCAAGATTTGCGTCAGGTCGCCGAGACCATAGACGCGTGGGACTAGCATGCGTAGCTTCTTGCAGTCGGTGATCTGCTGCTCGATCCACGTCGAACCGAAGACCAGGAACTGCTTGACGCCCTGAGCCTTGAAGGCCACGGTCAACCGATCCTCCATGGTCCCGGACAACCCTGCGTTGGTCAGAAGGACGTAGACGTCGCATCGCCCTTGCCCGACCAGGCGGGCGGCCTTCTCCAGCTCCGACATGGCGTCGGATAGCTGCAGGTTGTGTCCCACGCGGTTGGTGAACTTGCACTGGATGACGAACTCACCGGTGAACGTCTCGCCCCCGCGCGGCGTCCAAGTGCCGCTGAAAGCGCCGTCCCGGCCACCGTCCCGGGAGTCCAGAAAGCCGTTTACGGTCTGGCCGAGAACCTCACGGGCAATGCTCAGGCAGAGCTGCTGGAAGCTGTGCCATCCCAAGGAGTGGAGATTAAACATCTCCCTATTCAAACAGAGGCGCAGCACAGCGCCCCTGCGACGAGATCGGGCACTCAGGCACCGAGTCGAAGATTTCAGCAGGCCACTATTAGTACAGGGCTTGCAGAGGTCGGCCGGGGAAGTCGCGCGGCCGCTCCACCTGCACACCTAACGCCGGTTGGCTGCTGTAGTTCGGGCCGAAGCTAGCCTGACATCGCTTACGGAACGCCGCGCTGAAAAGTTTCAACCCGCCGCGGGAAACGCCGCTCCTAGTTGCTTGGTGCGCTTCTCGTCGTCGCCATGCAAATATGTAGATGTCGTCGCTATCGAGGCATGACGCAGGTTGTCGCGCACCGTTGTCAGCTCCGCGCCCCGGTGCAGCGCGTGCGACGCGTGCGTGTGCCGCATCCAATGCGGGGAGGCAGTACGCAGCTTGGCTGACAAGGTTGGATTCGTCTCTTCGAGGAGAGTCGCCGCGAGTCTGAAGAACCGCCGGCAGATGGCCCACAGCCGAGTTGCGGAGATCGCGCCCTGGTCATCCGCAGCCGCGCGGCCGAGCAACGGTGTATCCGGCCGCCAACGGAACGGCGTGGAAGGAAGGCCCCTGGCGACCAGGTATCGCTCGAGCGACGCCATGGCCATCGGCGGCAGGGCAACCTGTCCCCGCTTTGAGCCCTTGCCAACGACCTGTAGCCAACTGCTGCCGTCATCTCCTACTGTGATCTGACGCAAGGTCGCGCTGACGAATTCGCCGCCTCTCAGGCCCGTTGAGTAGCAGAAGTCGAGCAAGAAGCGCAGCCGAATGGCAGCGGCCTTGTCCCACCCGTAGGACCATTCCAGCCCATCGGCGATCACTCGGACCAAGCTCCACTCAGCCTCAGTGAATGACCGCCCCGGGTCAAGTGGTCCGTCCTGACCACCGCCCCGAACCTTAAGGCCGGCAAAAGGGTTCGTCGTGAGGTATCGCTGCTCGCACAACCACCGAAACAGCGAGTTCAGCACCGTCAAGCTGATCTTGCAGAAAGACCACCAGCGAAGGGGCGCCACTCAGGAGACGACCTAGACCTGGACGGGCCGACCCAGCGCATATGTGGCGTCGGCCGTTTGAGGAAGCCGCGGTACGCCGTCGCGTCCTCTGCGGCCAACGATGACATCGGCTTTCCGCGCTCGACGATGGCCCACAGCAGCAGCCGCTCGGCCTCCTTGCGGTAGGCACGCTGCGTCGCCGCGCCCTCATGGCGCTCTAGCCACGCTGAGACCGCTTCGTAGTCGTTCTGTGCATTGAGCGCACAACTGACCAAAGAAGCTCGGAATCTGCCCGCCGAGCCGTCGAACTCTGAGGGCAACCTCAAACGCTCCCAGGGTTGGATCTCGCTCCTAACCTCCGGCCCGATCAGCGCCCGGGCGTGCTCGGTCAGCGCAGGGTGCTCGGCAAAGAACGCCGTCACCTTGCGCGCGCCTCGCGCGCCCAATCCTTCGATGTCCACCCACCACATCTTGCGCCGCGGGACGCGCACGGTCAGTTCGCCCAGCGTCCGGATTTTCTGAGCGTGAAGCGCCGCCGCGGTGCGCGCGCTGAACCACATCGCAACATCGTCAATCAGCCGAGGCGAGGGAACGGGGCTCGCCACGAGGTCGTCCACGGCCTCCGCCAAGTTCAGCGGGAGGTCCTGGGACGCAACGGAGCCCCGCTGGGTGCCTTCAAAGACCGCCTGCAGGTCCGGCCGCCGTCGGCGGACCGCCGCGTCGACGAGCTGCTGTCGCGTCGCGTTCAACAGCGCCCTGGACGACTGGCCGTCGGACTTCACCCGACCCAGGTAGCGGTGAACCGAATCGCGCGCCGACATTCCTTGCGCCCATGCGCGGATCGCCGCCAGCGCGTCAGCGCTGGGCAGATCGCCCTTTCCTGCGACCGCAGACTGTGCGTGAGCGGCGGACTTGGAATGGCCCATCGGGGTCTCCCCGCTTTTCCAAGCCTCCACTTTAGGCGAACAACAGAACTATTGCGCTAAGAACACTTATCGCAATACTGCCGTTTTAGCATCGCCACGCATAGTGACTCTGGGCTCATGCCAAGCGGTAAGCGACGTGCGCAACCTTGGCAGACCAGGCTACATGGGAACGAGCTCTTCGACCGAAGCTCTGCATACTGGCCAAGAACCGGGCGCTGGCTAGCATCGTGGCGGACATGATCCGGTTGCTGTGGTCGCCGGAGCAAATCGCGGGCTGGCTCCAGCATACTTATCCAACGACCAGAGCCTTCTCGTGCCGCCAACCCCAATCGGCGGCACGGCGACGCGGCTCACCGGGAAGCAAACAGCGAAGAGCGACAAGAGTCGTGGCCAGGTCGTCTACTCTGGATGATTCAATCGACCGAGGACATCACTCGGTGGACGGCGCTACTCCGGGAAAGCCGTTATCAGCGACTCCAACTGCTGCTTGCTGACGGCCATCATGAAGCCGTGCCGCAAGGTCGCTGGCATCTCGAAGCGGTTCCACTCCTTGACGCCCGAGTTGCCCCAGACCTCGATCCATGGCCCTTCCAACCGAGGCGCCATCGAGAGGCCGTAGCTGGTGCCGGCGTACTGCTCGTAGTACATGTACCAGTCCGCACCGTTGGGCGCGCGGATCAGCGTGGGCGCCTCGCGGAAAGCCGGGCTCAGCGGCGGGCCCGGCTCCGGATAAGGCCCGAGCAGATTGGCACCGCAACTGATGCGCACCGTCTTGCCGGTCGTCCAGTTGTATGACGGGAAGCGCTCGTCCTTGATGACCGCGCAATAGCCACCGGCCGGGTTGTCGACGATGAAGGTGTCGATGGTGGCCATGTCCCAGTCGAACAGGCGCTTGGGCACACCGCTGAAGCTGCGCAGGTCCTTGGACATGACGTACATCGTGCGCTGGCTAGCCCAGTAGCGCTCGGGGTCGTCCGGCGAGCCGGGCACGTTGGGCGTGTGCCAGGTCAGCAGGAACTGCTTCGTTGCCTTGTCGAAGAACAGCTTGGGCGCACCGATGCGCTGCAGCGGATGCGGCTGGCCCACCGACGCGGCGAGGTCGGGCTTGTAGGTACCGAACTTCGTCCACTTGACCAGGTCGTCCGACACCCAGAAGCGGATCTCCGGGTCCTCGTCGCTCTGGTTGCCGACAAGGTAGTAGCGGCCATCGCCGCCCTGCACGATGTAGGGGTGGCCGTGGTAGTCCTCGTTGACGGCCTTGCCCTTGTTCAGGCGCTTCCAGTGCAGGCCATCGGTGCTGACCGCGTAGTGCAGCACGCCGTAGCGGGCGTGCGTCATGTGGGCGAACAGGTAGCCGCCGGGGGCGGGAGTGGATGCTGTGGGTGCTGCATCGGCTGCATGGGCCAGGCCCGTGACGGCGATGAGCAACCCAGCGAGCCAGGTTTGCATTTTCATCGTTGAGTTTTCCCTTGAAATCAGGGGGCGAGCAACTGCCAGCGCTGGCAGT
>Ga0187845_1001186_pt1 | contig 15060 bp, 14 predicted proteins | sample SpaLakP09_SKY_68_FD_134515 | JGI IMG/M metagenome (GOLD analysis project Ga0187845, IMG submission 134515) | Oligotrophic lake water microbial communities from Sparkling Lake, Wisconsin, USA - SP09_SKY_68 | ecosystem: Environmental > Aquatic > Freshwater > Lake | place: USA: Sparkling Lake... | reverse complement strand
TGAAGCCGAAATACACCCGCATCGAAGGTTCCCTGCCCGGCTCGGCCGGCTATGTTAAGGGCATCCCGCGCCTGGGCATCCCCGAGCAGTGGGAAACCGACGCCGGCATCGGCGTGGCCACGCAAGGCAGTGCCAAGGAGTTCCGCGAGCGTACCGCCCTGCCCTCGGGCATGGCGACCACCGCCACCTGGAACCCGGACCTGGCCTACAAGGGCGGAGCCATGATCGGCTCGGAAGCCCGCAATTCCGGCTTCAACGTCATGCTGGCCGGCGGCGTCAATCTGGTTCGCGAGCCGCGCAACGGCCGCAACTTCGAGTATGGCGGTGAAGATCCCCTGCTGGCGGCGACCATGGTCGCCGCCCAGATCAAGGGCATCCAGTCGAACAACATCGTCTCGACCATCAAGCACTATGCCCTGAACAACCAGGAGACGGGCCGCTTTATCCTCAGCGCCAATATCGACCAGACCTCGGCCCGGATGTCCGACCTGCTGGCCTTCCAGCTGGCCATGGAGCAGTCGGACCCGCATTCGGTGATGTGCGCCTATAACCGGGTCAACAGCGTCTATGCCTGCGAGAACGACTGGCTGCTGAACACGGTCCTGAAGCAGGACTTCGGGTTCAAGGGCTATGTGATGTCTGACTGGGGCGCGGTGCACTCCGGATCCAAGGCGGTCAATGCGGGCCTCGACCAGCAGTCGGCCGGCGAGGCCTTCGACAAGCAGAACTTCCTGGGCTCGGTCCTCAAGGCCGACCTCGCCAGCGGCGCGGTCAGTGGCGCACGCCTCGACGACATGGCTCGCCGGGTCACCCGCGCCCTGTTCGCCAGCGGCGCGGTGGACAAGCCCGTCAAGATCGCGCCCATCGACTTCACCGCCAACGGCAAGATCACCCAGGCCGATGCGGAAGAAGCCATCGTCCTGCTGAAGAACGACAGGGGCCTGCTGCCCCTGGCGAAAACGGCCCGGACCATCGCCATCATCGGTGCCCATGCCGACGTCGGCGTGCTGTCGGGCGGTGGTTCGTCCCAGGTCTATCCGGTCGGCGGTCGCGCGGTGCAGGGCCTGGAGCCCGCCACCTGGCCGGGCCCGGTGATCTACTATCCCTCCTCGCCGATGAAGGCCCTTCAGGCCCGCTATCCCGGCGCGAAGATCACCTTCCATGACGGCAAGGATCCGGCTGCGGCCGCAAAGCTCGCCGCCGCCAGCGATCTGGCCATCGTCTTTGCGGATCAGTGGACCACCGAGTCGGAAGACGTCTGGACCCTGAACCTGCCCAAGAACCAGGATGCGACCATCGCCGCGGTTGCGGCGGCCAACACCAAGACCATCGTCGTGCTCGAAACCGGTGGCCCGGTGCTGATGCCCTGGCTGAAGGAGGTCGGGGCCGTGGTCCAGGCCTGGTTCCCCGGGACCAGCGGCGGCGAGGCCATCGCCCGTGTCCTGACCGGTGAGGTCGACGCGTCGGGCCGCCTGCCGGTCACCTTCCCCAAGGACGTGGCCCAGCTGCCGCGCCCCAGGCTGGACGGCGATCCCAAGGCCCCCGAAACCCCGTTCGACGTCGACTACACGATCGAAGGCGCGGCGGTCGGCTACAAGTGGTTCGACAAGAAGGGCCATGAGCCGCTGTTCCCGTTCGGCTACGGCCTGTCGTACACCAGCTTCGGCTATTCGGACCTGAAGGCCTCCGAGGCCAACGGCGTGCTGACCGTCAGCTTCTCGGTGACCAACACCGGGACCCGCACCGGCAAGGCCGTGCCGCAGGTCTATGTCTCGCCCAAGGCCGGAGGCTGGGAAGCCCCCAAGCGTCTGGCTGGATTCAAAAAGGTCGAACTGGCACCGGGGGCCAGCACGGTCGTCAGCCTGACGGTCGACCCGCGCCTGGTGTCGGTGTGGGACGACAAGGCCCATGGCTGGTCGATCGCGGCCGGTGACTATGATGTCGCCCTCGGCGCTTCGTCGCGCGCCCTGTCGGTCACCTCGACCGTGACCCTTAAGGCCCAGGCCCTGCCGGTCTCGCCGCGCGCCCGGTAGCCCTCAGGACGGCCTGACCGGCCAGCCCCGGTCAGGCCACCGTCCCCTGCAATCTTGCCGGCTCACTCCTCCGCCTGCCGGCCTAAGGCGCGCTGTCCCTGACGGCGCGCCTCTTTCTTGACCATGACGCGGCCACAGCCCCGACAGCGGGCCGGATATCTGAGACTTGGGCCTTCTGGATTTATAATATAATACACCACCCAACCGGTCTCTTTGCGCCGGAGCACATGAGGAGGACGGCGTGAGCGTTATCAGGGTGGGGATCGTCGGCGTCGGCAAGATCGCCAGGGACCAGCACATTCCCGCCATCGCTGCCGATCCGGGCCTGGAGCTCGTGGCGATCGCCAGCCGTTCGCGTCCCGAAGTCGGAGTCCCGGCGTTCGAGACCCTCGACGAGATGCTGGCCGACGGCCCGCCGGTCGATGCGATCGCCCTCTGCACCCCGCCCCAGGCCCGCCGGGCGACCGCCCTGGCCGCCAGGGCGGCCGGCAAGCACGTGTTTCTGGAAAAACCGCCGGGCTCGACCGTCGGCGAGGTCGGCGATCTGGTCGCCCTGGCCGCCGAGCGTGGCGTGACCCTGTTTGCCAGTTGGCATTCTCGCTTTGCCGCCGGGGTGCCGACCGCAAAGGCGTTCCTGGCCGACCGGACGATCCACGCCATCGACATCCAGTGGCGCGAGGACGTCCGCCGCTGGCATCCGGGCCAGACCTGGATCTGGGAGGCCGGTGGCCTGGGCGTCTTCGATCCGGGCATCAATGCCCTCTCGATCCTGACCGAGATCATGCCCAACGAGGTGTTCGTCACCGACGCGCGGCTCGACGTGCCCGAAAACGTCCAGTCGCCGATCGCCGCCCACATGGCCATGACCGACATCGCCGGAACGGCCATCACCGCCGACTTCGACTTCCTGCAGACCGGCCCGCAGACCTGGGACATCACCGCCGTCACCGACCGGGGCACCCTGCGTCTGTCCAGCGGCGGGGCGCAGATCGAGGTCGACGGCCAGCCGGTCATTCAGGCGCACGACGCCGAGTATCCGGGGCTCTACAAGCGCTTCGGCGATCTGATCCGCGCCGGGCAGTCCGAAGCCGATGTCCGGCCGCTGGCCCTGGTGGCTGACGCCTTCCTGGTCGGACGTCGCGAACGGGTCGAGGCGTTCGTGGAGTAGGCGATCAGCTTACCCCCTCCGCGCTTCGCGCTCCTCCCCCATGGGGGGAAGATGACCGCGAAGCGGTCAGGTGGGGCAAGTATTCAGTTCACCTGCCGGGACCGCCCCTCCCAGTAGGGGGCCCGCAGTTCGCGGCGCTGGATCTTGCCGGACGGATTGCGCGGCAGGACGTCGATGAAGTCGATGGTCTTGGGGGCCTTGAAGGCCGCAATGCGGGTCCGGGCGAAGGCGATGATGCTTTCGGGGTCGGGCTCGGCACCGGGCTTCAGCACCACCATCGCCTTGACCGCCTCGCCCCACTTGTCGTCAGGCACCCCGATCACCGCCACCTCGGCCACTGAAGGGTGACCATAGACGGCGCTCTCGACCTCGGCCGGATAGATGTTCTCGGCCCCCGAGATGATCATGTCCTTCACCCGGTCGTGGATGAACAGATAGCCGTCCTCGTCGAGATAGCCGGCATCACCGGTCCGCAGCCAGCCGTCGGCATCGACCGTCGCGGCCGTGGCGGCATCCAGCTTCCAGTAGCCGGCCATGTTCGAGGCCGAGCGGGTGGCGATCTCACCCACCGTATTGGGCGGCAGGGTATTGCCGGCCTCGTCCATCACCTTCAGCTCGACGCCCGGCAGGGGCAGACCGGCCGAGCGCATGCGGGCATTGCCGGCGGGATCATGATCTTCCGGCGGCAAATAGACGATGGTGCCGGTGGTCTCGGTCATGCCGTACTGCTGGCAGAAGCCGCAGCCGAACACCTCGATGCACTCGCGCAGCAGGTCCAGCGGGATCGGGGCCGCGCCATACAGGATGTGGCTCAGGCACGAATAGTCGACCTCGCGGGCCCGTGGCAGGCGCACGACGATCTGCAGGGCGGCCGGGACCATGAACATCTTCGAGATCCGGTCCTGCTCGATGAAATCGAGCACCTTGAACGGGTCGAACTCACGGGCCACGACGCCCCTGGCGCCGTTCAGCAGGCCGACCAGCCCCCAGCCGCTACCGCCGATGTGCGAGACCGGCATGGCGACGAGGCTGACATCATCCGGGCCCCACTGGTTCCAGGCCATCGGCTCCTGAGCGGCGCGGCGGCGCAGGCCCAGCAGGTTGTCATGGGTCAGCATCGCGCCCTTGGGCCGACCGGTGGTGCCCGAGGTATAGAGCTGGATGGCGATGTCGCTGGTGGTGATGGGCACGGCCGGATCGACCGGCGAGGCCGCGTCGCGCCAGGCCTCGAAGGTCTGCAGACTGTTGCCGGCCACGGGCTCCATCAGGATCACCTCGGGCCGCCAGGTCAGCTCGGCCGCGACGGCCTCGATCTGGCCGATCAGTTCGGGGCCGACAAAGACGATCCTGGCATCGCTGTCGCCGACGATATAGGCCACCTCCGGCGGGGCGAGGCGCCAGCCGATCGGGGCGGTGATCACACCGGCCTTGGCCGCGCCGAACAGCAGCTCGAAATAGAGGTCGCTGTTCTTGCCGACATAGGCGACGCGATCGCCCTTCTTCAGGCCGGCGGCGATCAGGGCGTTGGTGACCTGGCTGGTCTTGCGGTCGAACCCGGCAAAGGTCGTGTCGCGGCCTTCAAAACTGAGGGCAACCGCCTGGCCACGCACCTCGCCGTGATAGCGGGCCACGTCGCCCAGCGTCGGCATACGGTCGAAATCGATATCCACCACCTGTCGGATCTCCCCTGTCTGGCCGCGCCGCGTGACGTGTCGAGCCGTCACTTCCGTCCGCGTCAAACAGATGTTGGAACGCCGTTCCGCGCACGGCAAGCCACTCGTAGGGGAAGTCCGCTCAGAACCAGGCCCGAAGCCCGACCACCAGGCTGGATCCGCCGACCCGCTCGCCGGCCGCCCGCGCGTGATCGGCCTCGTCCCCGAAGGCCCGGTGCCGCAGCAGGCCGACATAGGGCGCAAACTCCGGGGTGATCGCATAGCGCAGCCGCAGGCCCAGCTCAGCCTCCTTTCCGTCCTCGGCCAGATAGGTCTCGACCTTGGTCTGCAGCACCAGCCGACCGGTCAGGCGCAGGTCGTGGGCCGCCTCCAGCCGGGCCGACAGGTCGCCGCGATCCGACAGGAAGGCCGCAGCCCTGGTCTCGATCCAGTAAGGCGCGAGGCCTTCGACGCCGAGGGTGGCATAGGTCCGCCCCTTGGGCTCGATATCCTGCCTCAGCCCCGCCTGGGCGTCGAAATAGGGACCGATCGGCCAGGACCGCAGGGCCTGAAGCTCGCCGGTTTCCCAGCCTTCGCCGCGCACATGCTCGCCGCGCGCCTTGAGCACCCACCGGCCGGCATCGTTGCCGATCCAGGCCTCGCCCTCGAAGGCGGCCGCATCGGGGCGCTCGCCCGTGCGCAGCTCGGCCTGTTCGGCCAGCACCATCCAGTAGGCTCCGCCGCCATGCTCCCCGGCCAGGGTGGCGCGGGCGGCGGCCATGCTGGCCGGACTGAACAGGCGGTCGGCGGCGTGATCGCCGGCGGGGGAAACCGCAACCGGCGGCGCGGCGGGCTCCGGCATGGCGTGGCCGGCGTGCGGGTCAGCCGCCGGCACGTGGTGACCCGCATGCGGATCAACCGGCGCGGTCTGCTGGGCCGGCGCAGGGGGCGGCGGCATCTGGTGATGCTCGTGCTGCAGCAGCGCCAGGGCGATCAGCAGGGCCGCACTCATGCGGCGGCTCCGTCCAGCGGCCGCACGGTGACGACGTTGAACATGCCCGCATGCATGTGCATCAGCATGTGGCAGTGGAAAGCCCAGTCACCCGGCGCATCGGCGGTCAGGTCAAAGGCCACCCGGCCGCCCGGCGCGACACTGACCGTATGCTTGCGCGGATTGAGCGGCCCGTGGCCGACATCCACCTCGAAGAAATGGCCGTGCAGGTGGATCGGGTGGGCCATCATGCTGTCATTGACGAGCACCACCCGCGCCCGCTCGTCGCGCTGGAAGGCGATGGGCTTTTTCAGCGGCCCGAAGGCCTCGCCGTCAAAGGCCCACATGAAGCGCTCCATATTGCCGGTCAGGTGGATCTCCACAGTACGGCCGGGCGGGCGTGGATCGGTATTGGGGGTGAGCGCCTTCAGGTCGGTATAGAGCAGCACCCGGTGACCCGCGTCTTCCAGCCCCTGCGGCGGCTCGCCCAGCCGGTCGGCGGGCATCGGCGAGATCGCCTGCACGCCGGGGGTCAGCCTGACCGACGGCGCATTGGCCCCGTCGCGCATGGCCATGCTCATGCCCGACATATCGTGTCCCATCCCGGCATGGGCCGACATGTCCATGCCCATGTCCTTCATGGTGGCCAGCGGCCGGGCCCGCAGCGGCGGCACCGGCGCACTCATCCCTAGGCGGGGCGCGAGGGTAGCGCGGGTCAGCCCTGAGCGGTCCGAGGACTCGGCCACCAGGGTGAAGGCCTGGTCCTGCGTCGGCTGGACGATCACGTCATAGGTCTCGGCCGGCGAGATCTGGAACTCGTCGACCTCGACCGGGGCCACGTCCAGACCGTCGGCCTGGACCACCCGCATCGGCAGGCCCGGTATGCGGACGTTGAAGACGGTCATGCCGCCGGCATTGATGAAGCGCAGCCGCACCCGCTCGCCCGGCGTGAACAGGCCGGTCCAGTTGTCCTTGGGCCCATGGCCATTGACCAGATAGGTGTAGGCCGAGGCGGTCACGTCGAGGATGTCGGTGGGATCCATCCGCATCTTCGACCATTCCAGCCGGTCCTTCAGCGACTGGTCGCGACCGGCCAGCAGACCGGCCACCGTCTGCTTGTTGCGGTTGAAATAGCCGGCCTGGGCCTTCAGCTTGCGCATCAGGACGTGAGGATGGGCGAAGCTGAAGTCCGACAGCACCACCACATGTTCGCGATCATACGGGGCCGGATCGGGCGTGGCGGGCTCGATGACGATGGAGCCGAACGCCCCTTCCTGTTCCTGCATGCCCGAATGGCTATGGTACCAGTAGGTGCCGGCCTGCTTGATCTGGAACTCGTAAATGAAGGTCTCGCCCGGCCTGATGCCCGGAAAGCTGACGCCCGGCACGCCGTCCATCTGGAACGGCACCAGCAGGCCATGCCAGTGGATCGAGGTGTCCTCGTCCAGGGCATTGGTCACCGCCAGCCGGACGGTCTGGCCTTCCTTAAGCCGGATCTGCGGCCCGGGCACGGTGCCGTTGACCGCAATGGCATGGCCCGGCTTGCCGTCGATGGTGACTGCCGCGTGGCCGATGGTCAGGGCGATATCCTCGCCGCTCAGGATCTGGGGCGCGCGGATACCGTCTGACACGCCCGCCCCCGCGCCGGTCGCCAGGGCGGCTACGCCCAGACCTGCAGCACCGGCGAGCACCTGACGACGATCGGGAGACTGGATCACAGCAACGCTCCGGTCCCGGCACGCCCCATAGCGCCCCGCAGTTCCATCCAGCCCGACACTTGGGGTATCACCCGGGCCATGTCCAGAAGCACCCCCGCAACTGTCGCGGCGACCAAGGCCGGGATCGCCTTCGAGCTGGCGACCTATGATTACGACCCCGGTTCCGAGCGGGTCGGACTGCAGGCGGCCGAGGCGCTGGGCGAGGATCCGGCGCGGGTGCTGAAAACCCTGGTCGTGCTGCTGGACGGCAAGCCCGCCTGTGTGGTCCTGCCCTCGGATCGGGAAGTCAGCATGAAGAAGCTGGCCGCCGCCCTCGGCGGCAAGTCGGCGACCATGATGCCCGTGCCCGACGCCGAACGGATCACCGGCTACAAGGTCGGCGGCGTCAGCCCCTTCGGCCAGAAGAAGCGCCTGCCCACCGCCGTGGAAGAGGCCGCCCTCGCCCAGCCCCACGTCTTCGTCAACGGCGGCCAGCGGGGGCTGCAGATGCGGCTGTCACCCGCCGATCTGGTCAATGCGCTGGGGGCGAAGACGGCGTCCATCGTGGCTTGATCAAACCGCCGTTTGTCGCCTATAAGCCGCCCCTTCCTGGCCCGGTTGGGTAGCTCAGATGGTTAGAGCGGTGGATTCATAACCCACAGGTCGGCGGTTCGATCCCGCCTCCAACCACCAGGACCTCACACCCCGCCGGGCTGTTGCCGGCGACGGGGCGCTTTCTCCCAAACTCAGAAGGTCTTGCGCAGCCGCAGCGACACGAAGGTCCGCGGGTCGATATTGCGCTCTTCGATGAAGGCGATCGCCCGGGTGGTGCGGTCGGCATAGACCGTGCGGCGGAGGTCGAAATTGTCCCACAGGTTCAGCTGGGCCCTGACCGCAAGGCTGGTGGTCGGCTTGTACTCGACGAAGGCCTCGTAATAGTCGGTGCCGCGCCAGGTGTTGGTCTGGTCCGGATCATAGGTGCGCTCGCCCAGTAGCGGCAGCCAGTTGATCCCCCACTCGATCTTGTAGCGGGGCAGGTCCTGCTCGAAGCCGACATTGGCCTGGCTGGCCCGCACGTCCGAGATCGGCCGGGCCTTGCCGGTGGTGGGATCGACGACCTTGGTCTTGTTCCAGTCATTGCGGAAGGTGAACCGCCCGCCCGGCACGTGCAGCTTGTCCAGCGGCACCACGATATTGACCGACAGCCGGTCCAGGGTGCCGTCGCCGATATTGCCGATGGCTGAAAGGTTGCCCGGCAGCGGCAGACGGTCGATCACGCCGATGATCTCGTCATGGCGATAGCCGACCGAGACGATGCCCTGTCCCCAGAATCGGCCCTCATAGGCCAGTTCCGAGATCCAGCGCTGTTCCGGCTCGAGATCGACATTGCCACCATAGACGGTGTCATTGCCCAGTTCGGCCGAGGCGGCGAAGTCGTCGAAGTCCAGCTGGCCCAGTTCACGCTCGAACCGGAAGCGCAGCTGGTTGGCCGCTACCGGGGTCCAGGTCACCAGCAGCCGGGGCTTGGCATAGAAGAAGCTCTTGGACTGGGCCGCATCGCCCGACTGTTCGATCTTCGAGGTCTCCAGCCGCAGGCCGCCCTCGACGGTCAGCTTGGGGCTGACCCGCCAGGTGGCCTTGGAGAAGGCCTCGCCGCGGGTTTCCTCGACCTTGACCGAGGCCGACGGCAGGACCACCGGCACGCCGCCCTGGGTAAAGGCTTGGCTGACATCCAGCATGTTGTAGGCGACCTCGGCCCCGGCCTCGAGGGTCAGGCTGCTGGAGTGCTCGTTGCGGACCAGGGCCCGCACGATGGACTCCGACGCATCGCCCTTCGAGGTGAACCTCTGCTTCGGGCGCGCCACGCCGTTCAGCGTCTCGGCATTGAGCGCCTCGTCCTCGGACGTCTCGAACTCGTGGATCAGGCGGGCCTCCAGCGACCATTTTGGCTTGATCGCCCGCGTCCAGGTCAGGCCCAGCTCGCCGTTCTTCTCGTCATTGCGATAGTCGTTTTCCCGCAGCGCGGTCGCCGAGCTCTGGCGGCTCCACTGGTTCCAGTCATTGATGCCGTAGCGCGCCGTGGCATCCAGCTTGCCGCCGGCGAACGGGCCGTTGAAATTGCCCCGCACGCTGTTGCCACCGCCCCAGCTGTCGTTGACATAGGCCTCGTCACGAATGATCGCGCCGCTGCGGTCGCGCCGGACCACGCGGCCCGGACCGTTGGCGTCGCTCGACCCCATGCCGTCCGACAGGGTGATGCCCCAGCTGCGCTCGCCGTCGCGGGCGGTGAACTGGTAGCTGCCGCCATAGATGTCATGCCGCCGTCGAACAGCATGCTGTTCAGGGTCAGGACCGACTGCCGGCTGGCCGTGGTCTTGAGGATCACGTTCACGATCACCGCATAACCCTGCATGTCGATGCCCGGCGCGCCGCCCCGGATCAGCTCGATGCGGTCAACCTGGCTGGCCGGGGTGCGCGACAGGACGTTGGAGCCGCTGTCGTTCTTGGTGGCCGGGCGGTTGTTGTTGATCAGGATATTGCCGACCGCGCCCTCGAATCCGCGCGCGCCCGAGCCGTTGTCGGCCGAGAAGCCGGGCACCCGGTTGACCATGTCGAGGGCGGTGTTGGGCCGCTGGGCGGCGAAGAACTCGGGCTGGAACACCAGAACGCCGCGCTGGCTGGCGTCGTCCAGCGGCGCTGTAGCCGTCGGACCGGTTGGAACCGGAGCCTGGGCCACCTGCGGCGTCTCGGCGGCCAGGGCGCTGCCGGTGCTCAGGATCAGTGCGGTGGTGGCCAGCAGGATGGTTCTGGTCATCAGGGTCCCCTCAGATTTAGTGACGGGAGAACTGCCGGTCTGGACCCTTCACCTCAAGTTACAAGCCGGAAAGGTGGATTACATATCTGACATCATTACAGGACGGTAATGAAACCACAGGGTTGTATGCAAACGTTTCTATTCAAAGACCATCGTAAACCTGTGCAGGTTTACTGGCTTTCATTGCATCATCAGCCGGCCGGTCCGAACCGCGCCATCAGGTCATAGGCCTCGCCCGGAAAGATCTGGCGCACCCGGGTGACGGGCTCGCCGCCGCGCCAGGTGCGGCGATCAACGACCAGACAGGCGGCGGCCTCGTGCAGGTCGAGCAGGGACGCGATGGCGGCATCCGCATTGACGGCACTGATCCGGCTCTCGGCTTCTGTCCAGGCGATGTTTTCCAGCAGCCAGGCCCCCGGCGGAACGGTCGCGAGGTCGGCCAGGGCGGCGTCAGGCGCGGCGACAAGGGCGATCAGGCGCCGCTCCAGGGCAAAGGGCCGCCCCGCCGCATCATGCACGCCCTCGATCTCCAGCAGCTCACCACCGGCCGCCAGGGCTACCTCGTCAGGCAGGGCAGGATCGGGGCTGCGCACCCGGCTCAGCCGCAGGCGAAAGCCATAGGCCTCACCCCGGCTCCGGATCGTGGAGGGGATGTCAGGGATGTTCAGGACCGGCGCATGCACCTTCGGCCGGGCCACGAAGGATCCTGCCCGCCTGCGCCGCACGATCAGACCGGCCTCGACGAGGGCGGCCATGGCCTTGCTGACCGTCATCCGCGCGCAGCCATACTGGGCCATCAGTTCGGTCTCGAACGGCACGCGATAGTCGGCCGGCCAGGCCCCCGAGCGGATCTGCCCTTCGATGTCCTCACGGATACGCTGATGCAAAGACAGGGCCCTGGTCACCCGGGAACACTCCGAAACCTTGGCCTCGAACGCTGGACTCGCGCCGTCGCCTTGCAATATGTCTATACATATTAGAGCCGGCCACAAGCGGTCCGGTGCCCTCCAGAAGGCCTCGTGACCATGGTCGTGCTGCATCCGGGCGAGGTCTTCCTCGTCGAATGGAAGAAGGTCTATCGCGGCGCGCCCGCCCGGCTGCCCGAGGCCGCCTGGCCGGTGATTGCCCGGAGCGCTGAAGCCGTCCGGCGCATCCTCGACCGGGGCGAACCGGTCTACGGGATCAATACCGGCTTTGGAAAACTGGCCAGCGTGAGGATCGGCGACGGGGATCTGGAAACCCTGCAACGCAACATCGTGCTGTCACACGCCGCCGGCACCGGCGAGCCCTCCCCCGTAGCGGTGGTCCGCCTGATGCTGGCCCTGAAACTGGCCAGTCTGGCCCAGGGGGCCTCGGGCGTGCAGGTCGAGACCGTGAAGCTGCTGGAGGCCATGCTCGAAAAGGGCCTGACGCCGGTCGTGCCCTGCCAGGGCTCGGTCGGGGCCTCGGGCGATCTGGCCCCTCTGGCCCACATGGCTGCGACCATGATCGGGGTCGGCGAGATCTTCGTCGACGGCGTTCGCCGCCCCGCTGGAGAGGCCCTGGCCGAGGCCGGCCTGTCGCCCCTGACCCTGGGCCCCAAGGAGGGCCTGGCCCTGCTGAACGGCACCCAGTTCTCGACCGCCAATGCCATGGCCGCCCTGTTCGAGGCCGAGTTGCTGTTCCAGTCGGCCCTGGTCACCGGGGCCCTGTCGACCGAGGCGGCCAAGGGCTCGGACACCCCGTTCGATCTGCGTATCCACCGCCTGCGCCGCCATGTCGGCCAGATCGAGACCGCTTCGGCCCTGCGCGAGCTGATGGCCGGCTCGGCGATCCGCGCCTCGCACCTGAAGGAGGACGAGCGGGTCCAGGACCCCTACTGCCTGCGCTGCCAGCCCCAGGTGATGGGCGCGGCCCTCGACATCCTGCGCCAGGCCGCCTTTACCCTGGCCAATGAGGCCAATGGCGTCTCCGACAATCCGCTGATCTTCCCCGGCGAGGGGGACCAACCCGACGAGGCCCTGTCAGGCGGCAACTTCCACGCCGAGCCGGTGGCCTTCGCCGCCGACATCATCGCCCTGGCCGTCTGCGAGATCGGCTCGATCGCCGAGCGCCGCATCGCCATGCTGGTCGACCCGGCCCTGTCCGGCCTGCCGGCCTTCCTGACGCCCAGGCCGGGCCTCAACTCCGGCTTCATGATCCCGCAGGTCACGGCTGCGGCCCTGGTCTCGGAGAACAAGCAGAAGGCCTATCCGGCCAGCGTCGACTCGATCCCGACCTCGGCCAATCAGGAAGACCATGTCTCGATGGCCGCCCACGGTGCCCGTCGCCTGCTGGCCATGGTCGAGTCGGCCACCGCCATCCTCGGCATCGAGCTGCTGGCGGCGGCGCAAGGCTGCGACTTCCATGCCCCGCTGAAATCCAGCCCGACCCTGGAGGCCGTCCGCGCCCTGCTGCGCAAGCAGGTGCCGCACCTGACCGACGACCGCCACTTCCACCCGGATATGGAGGCTGCCAACCTGCTGGTGCGGTCCGGCGCGGTGATCGGCTCGGCAGGGGACCTGCCGGGGGTCTGCTGACCAGGCCTGATCGGAGGTGCGACAAGGCGGCGCGCCGCGAATGTCGCAGTGGCTGGTGCCCGAGTCGCTCTTGATCCTTGGCGGGGTTGATGGAGACCCCCCATGCCCCGCCCGATCCCGTCCCTGCCCGTCTTCGATGCCCGCCCTCGCCGCGCCGCGCCGCAGTGGCCGCTGGGCCTGGTGGTCTTCGTGATGGTCGTGGCCAATGCGGGGCTGTGGCTGGCCATCTATGCGATCACCCACGGCCAGATGGCCATCGATCCGCGCTTTCTCTAAGGGCCAGACTCCGAAACCCCGCCTCAGAACCCGGAAAAGGCAGCACGCAAGTGCCCTGCCGCGGCGTTCACGCCGTCAGATCGGCATCCGCATGATTTCCTGATAGGCCGCGATCACCTGGTCGCGCACGGCCATCACGGTTTCGAGGCTGGCCTCGGCCGACGAGATGGCCGTGACAACGTCGATCAGCTCGGCCTTGCCGGCCACCTGGTCGGCCATCTTGTGCTCGGCCATCTTGGCGGTGTGGCCGACATCGTTCATGGCCGACTTCAGCAGGTCGCCGAAGTCGACGCCCTTGGCGGCCCCACCGCCGCCGATCGAGCCGATATTGCCGACCGACATGGCCCCTTGCGAGGCATAGGCCTTGGCGGCTGCGAGTGCGGTGATCATCGGTCAGCCCCTATTTGCGCAGCAGGTCGAGGGTGCGCGACTGCATGGCGCGCGCGGTCTCGATGACATTGAGGTTGGCCTCGTAGGCGCGCTGCGCCTCTTTCATGTCGAGCGCCTCGGTCAGCGAATTGACGTTGGGCAGCTTCACATAGCCCTTGGCGTCGGCCGCCGGATTGCCCGGGTCGTACTCGGTCTTGAAGTCGCTCTGGTCGGGGTCGACCCGCATCATCTTGACCCCCTCGCCGCCGTCCACCTTGAACGGCTGGAACACGGGAACCTGACGGCGATAGGGATCGCCGCCGGCGGTGCGCGCGGTCGAGTTGGCGTTGGCGATGTTCTCGGCGATGACCCGCATGCGGCCCTGCTGGGCGCGCAGGGCCGAGGTGGCCACGGCCATGGTCGCAAGCGACTGGGACTTGATCTCGGGCATGGCCTTCGTCCTCAGCTACCCGGCCGGCGCGAAGCGGTGCGCAGCAGGGTCATGGATTTTTGATAGAAGCCGACGGCAGCGTCATAGTTCATGCGCGCATCGGCCATCTTGAGCATCTGGTCCTCGAGGCTCACGGCATTGCCGTCGAGGGTGGTTTCCGAATCAGCCCCGGCCGTCGCCCGCCAGGCGGAAGCGGCGTGGCTGGGAGCCTGGTGCGCCGAGGACGTGGCCATCATCTGCACGCCGCCGGTCGGGGCCACCCGACCGCCGCGATAGACCTGACCCGAGCCGTGGCTCATCAGCGAGGCCTGAAAGCTGAAGGGCTTGAGATCGCGCGGCACATAGCCCGGGCTGTCGGAATTGGCCACGTTCTGGGCCACGACCTTCTGGCGGTCGGCCAGATAGCCCAGCCGGCTCTTGAGCATGCCGAAAAGGGGAATGTCATCGGGACCCATGCGAACATGGTGAAGAAACAGGGTTAATCGGGCATTAAGGTGCGTCAGGCACACCAGAGACAGCGGGGCATTTCGCCTGCGCCATCTTGTCTCGCCCAACCAGTTCCGGGCGCCATGGACCTCCTCGAATTACTCCGCGCCACTGCTGCCCTGGCCGTGACCCTGGGCCTGATCGGCCTGGCGGCCGTGGGCCTGCGCCGGTTCGGACCGGACGCCCTGGCGCGGCTGGTTACGGCCCGTCAGGTCCGCCGCCTGAAGGTGGTCGAGACCCTCGCCCTCGACCCGACCCGCCGGCTGGTGCTCATCGACCTCGACGGCGAGGAGCGCCTGATGCTGCTGGGCGAGGGCCGCCTGCTCGACTGGGCACCCCGGCCTGAAGGCTCTCCGCCCCCCGCTGCCGCCCCTGCCCCGGAGCCCGTGGTCTGATGCGTCGTATCCTGAAGAGCCTGACCGGTGCCGACCCCGCCGACCTGCGCCGCGCGGCGCTGATCTCGCTGCTGGCCGCCTTTGCGACCGCCGTGCTGCCCGCCGCCGCCCTGGCCCAGTCGGCCATCAATGTGAACCTCGGCACCGGGGCCGGGCTGTCCGAGCGCGT
>Ga0187845_1001183_pt1 | contig 15075 bp, 11 predicted proteins | sample SpaLakP09_SKY_68_FD_134515 | JGI IMG/M metagenome (GOLD analysis project Ga0187845, IMG submission 134515) | Oligotrophic lake water microbial communities from Sparkling Lake, Wisconsin, USA - SP09_SKY_68 | ecosystem: Environmental > Aquatic > Freshwater > Lake | place: USA: Sparkling Lake... | reverse complement strand
GCCGCCCCCTTCCATGCCCCGGCATCCAGCTGCGCCAGGCTGGCCATGCTCAGCTCGGCAGCCAGACCCTGGCCATTACTGGTGCGGTCGACCGCATCGTCATGCAACAGGAAGCAGACATTGTCTGCCGACAGCTTCACATCGCATTCGGCAGCGCGGTAGCCATGAGCAATGCCGGCGCGAAAACCGGCCAGGGTATTTTCCGGAGCCATGGCCCCACCACCCCGGTGTGCCACCACGGCAGGATAAGGCCAGGGGCTTCGCAGCTGCAGCTGGGACATCGATTTTCTCCATCAAGACGCTTGCAATGGTTGGACAGGCAGCGGCGGCAGTTGGCCGGTGCCGATATGGCTTGGCATGAACATGGCAGGCATGCAGATCACACCAGAGCAGCATGCGCCATCTTGCATTAAAGCGGCAAAAAGCGCGCATTATCCGTCGCCGATGTGACGCATGCATGACAAAACCCGACCTGCCGGACAAGTCGGGTCTTAAACAGCATGAGCCGGTGCCCGCGCAGGCTTACTGGTAGCTCAGGCTGTCGGCCTTGCCCCAGAACACCCGGTAGGCAAAGGCGGTATAAGCGATGATGCAAGGCAGCACCAGCAAGGCGCCCCACAGGATGATCCACAAGGCCTCCGGATCGCTGGCTGCCTGCCAGATATCCATACGGCCAATCACCACCTGCGGAAACACACTATAGGCCAGCCCCCAGAAGGCCAGCAGCACAATGCCCACGGTGGCGGCAAAGGGCAGCCAGCAGTAGCGGTCATTGCCGACAGCCTGGCGGCGCGCCAGCCGCGGCAGGATGATCAATTGCAGGGCAAACAGGGCAACCGTTCCCAGCGGCAAAGGCAGCAGCAGGAATAACTGCGGCAGGGCAAACCATTTGGCGGCAATCGCCGGATTCACCAGCGGCGTCACCCCCGTCACCAGCAATACCGCCAAGGCCGCGCCCGCCACACTATGGCGCGCCCAGCCGATGGCCCGGGCCTGCAAGCGGCCATCGGTTTTCATGATCAGCCAGCAGGCGCCGAGCAAGGCATAAGCCGCGCTCAGCCCGGCCCCCACCAGCAAGGCAAACAGCCAGGGCAGCACGCCCTCGGCAAAGCCGGTCAGGTAACGCCCCAGCATCACCCCCTGCGCCAGCGAGGCCAGCAGCGAACCCAGCGCGAAAATGGCATTCCACCACGGGCGGTGCGGGTCGCGCGCCTTGACGCGAAAGTCGAAGGCCACCCCGCGCAAAATCAAGCCCACCAGCATCAGCAGCACCGGAATATACAGCGCACCAAACACCACGCCATGCGCCATGGGAAAGGCCACCAGCAGCAGCCCCGCCCCCAGTACCAGCCAGGTTTCATTAGCATCCCAGAACGGGCCGATACTGGCCACCATGCGGTCCTTGCCGGCATCGTCCGCCAGCGGCAGCAACAAGCCCACCCCCAGGTCAAAGCCATCCAGCACCACATACACCAGCATGGCCAGGCCCATCAATCCGGCGAAGATTACCGGCAACCAGTAAGCAGCGTTCATACCTGCACCTCCTGCAGCACGACAGCAGCATCAGCCTGTCCTGCCGCTTTTTTGGCCAGATGAAACAGCACCGAGACATAAGCCAGCAGCAGGCCGGCATACAGTGCCAGATAAGTGAGCAGCGACCCGGCCACCATGCTGGTAGTGGCCTGCCCCGCTGCTTGCGCCGTGGTCAGCACACCGGTTACCAACCAGGGCTGGCGGCCGATCTCGGTGACATACCAGCCCGCCAGCGTGGCCACCCAGCCGGCAAAGGTCATGCCCACCAGCCAGCACAGCAGACGCCGGTCCAGCCGGGCAGCAGGTCTGTCCCGACGCAGCTGCCAGGCGCCAAACCAGGCGGTCAGCAACATCAGCACGCCCACCCCCACCATCACGCGGAAACTCCAGAACACCTTGGCCACCGGCGGGTGCTGGGCAAATTCGTTCAGACCACGGATTTCGCCGTCCGGATCATGCTTGATGATCAGGCTGGCCAGATGCGGAATACCCACGGCGTAATCGTTACGCTGGGTATCGGCATTGGGCAGGGCAAACAGCAGCAGGGGCGCGCCGCGCTCGGTATGCCACACCCCTTCGATGGCCGCCAGCTTGGCCGGCTGGTGCTCCATGGTATTCAGGCCGTGCGCATCGCCCACCAGAATCTGCAAGGGAATCAGCAGTGCCGCCAGCCTCACCCCGGTTTTCAGCGCTGCGCCATTGCCCGCGCTGCGATCCCCTTTCAGTTGACGGTAAGCCGACAGCCCAGCCAGCAGGAAGGCTACGGTCAGGCCGGAGGCCAGCAGCATGTGAGTCAGCCGGTAAGGCATGGACGGATTGAAGATCACCTGCAGCCAGTCGCTCACATGAGCGCGGCCATCCTTCATCACGAACCCGGCCGGGGTTTGCATCCAGGAATTGAGTGCGATGATCCAGAAAGCCGACAAGCTGTTGCCAAAGGCCACCAGCAGCGTGGCAAAGGTATGCACCCGCTCGGACACCCGTGGCCGGCCAAACAGCATGATGCCGAGAAAGCCCGCCTCCAGGAAAAACGCCGTGAGGATTTCATATGCCAGCAGCGGGCCGGCAATATTGCCCACCGTCTGCATATAGCCCGGCCAGTTGGTGCCGAACTGAAAGCTCATGGTGACGCCACTGACCACGCCCAGAGCAAAGGACAAGGCGAAGATCTTTACCCAGAAACCATAGGCATCCATCCACGCCTGACGACCGGTGCGCAGATAGCGCAGCTTGAAAAACAGCAGCACCCAGGCCAGGGCAATATTGATGCTGGGAAACAGAATGTGAAAGCTGATATTGGCGGCAAACTGGCTACGCGCCAGCGCCAGGGCATCCAGTTCCATGATTACTCCCGCTCCGTGTCGCGGCTGGTCAGCTTGCTCAGCGACTGGGTGAACTGCAGTACTTTTTGCACCTGCGAACCCAGCTTCATCAGCCGCTGCAGGGTTTCCACATCCATATGCTGGATATCGGAAAACCAGGTGGTGACCAGTTCGATCAACTGGTACATCTCTTTCATGCGTGCCTGCGCATGGCGGTCGGCCTCGCTGCCGGCGGTCTCCATCATGGCCCCGCGCAGCATGGTGAGCGTCGGTTCCACTTCGCGCTTCTTGCGCTCCTCGGCCAGTGTTTTGAAGATGGCCCACACATCATCCGGGGTGGAAAAGTATTCGCGCCGGTCGCCCGGGTAGTGCTGCAGCTTCACCAGCCGCCACGACTCCAGTTCTTTCAGGCCCATGCTGACATTGGAGCGGGAAAAACTCAGGCGCTCGGCGATCTCGTCGGCATTGAGCGGTTTTTCGGAAACAAACAACAGGGCATAGATCTGACCGACGGTGCGATTGATGCCCCAGCGGCTGCCCATCTCGCCGAAATGCGAGACAAAAGACTGAACTAAAGGGGTGGCATTCATGACTTCCTCAATTTTCAGGAATTTCTGAAACTTTGATAAAGATCATACTTTCATCAGTTAATGCTAGTCAATGCGCCGCGTGCTTGATTAAAGGACTTGCCAAATAGCGCAGACCAAGACAGCCACAGCACGCCATCAAGCTCAAGCTGGACGACTGCCGCCTGACACCCGGCCCCCGCTACGGTAAAATCGCCGTTTCATGTCAGCGCCCCGCCAAAGCGGGGCGTTGTCATCTGCACCCGATACCGACCAGAGCACCACGCCCATGAGCACGCCCCAGCACACCCCGATGATGCAGCAGTACTTCGCCCTGAAAAGCCAGCATGCCGACAAGCTGCTGTTCTACCGCATGGGCGATTTTTACGAGCTGTTCTACGAGGATGCGGAAAAGGCGGCGCGCCTGCTGGACATCACCCTCACCACCCGTGGCGCCAGCGGCGGCAACCCCATCAAGATGGCCGGTGTGCCTTACCATGCTGCCGAAGGCTACCTGGCACGGCTGGTAAAAATTGGCGAGTCGGTGGCCATTGCCGAACAGATTGGCGACCCGGCCCTGGCCAAAGGCCCGGTCGAACGCAAGGTAGTGCGCATCGTCACCCCCGGCACGCTGACCGATGCCGCCCTGCTGGACGACAAGCGCGACAACCTGGTGCTGGCAGTAAACATGCACAAGGGCACGCTGGGCCTGGCCTGGCTATCCATGGCCAGCGGTGAATTCAAGATCATGCAAACCGGCGTGGAAGAATTCGCCAGCGAACTGGAACGCCTGAAACCTGCCGAGCTGGTGCTGCCGGACGACAGCGGCCTCAATATCTTCGAGCAGGTCAGCTGCCCGCGCAAAAAGCTGCCACCCTGGCAGTTCGACACCGCGTCCGCCCAGTTGGCGCTGACTCGCCACTTCGGCACGCATGATCTGGCCGGCTTCGGCGCCGACACCCTGCCGGTAGCGGTGGGGGCGGCCGGTGCACTGCTGGAATACGTCAAATCCACCCAGAGCGTGAACCCGGCGCATATTTCCCAGCTGGCGGTAGAGGATGCCGGCGAGCTGATCCGCATGGATGCCGCCACCCGCCGTAATCTGGAACTGACCGAAACCATACGCGGCGAACCCTCGCCCACGCTGGCGTCCTTGCTGGACACCTGCGCCACCAGCATGGGTAGCCGCCTGCTGCGCCACTGGCTGCACCACCCCATCCGCCAGCATGCCAAGCTGCAACGCAGGCTAGAGTCGGTACGGGCACTGCTACCGGTGCATCAGGACGTGCACGGCCAGTTGCGCGAAGTGGCCGACATCGAACGCATCACCGCCCGCATCGCCCTGCGCAGCGCCCGCCCGCGCGATCTGGCGGCCCTGCGCGATTCGCTCAAGGCCCTGACAGGCGCCAAGCAGCTGGCCAGCAGGCTGGATGCCCCGCTGCTGGGTGAACTGGCACGGCTGCTACCGGACAACTCTCCGGTGGAAAGCCTGCTGACAGCCAGCATCCTGCCGGAACCGGCCACCTTTTTGCGCGATGGCGGGGTCATCAACCATGGCCTGAATGCCGATCTGGACGAACTGCGCGCCATCCAGACCGACTGCGGCGACTTCCTGCTGGCACTGGAAGCGCGCGAAAAGGAACGCACCGGCATCACCACTCTCAAGGTGGAATTCAACCGCGTGCACGGCTTCTATATCGAAGTATCACGCGCGCAGGGCGACAAGGTGCCGGACGACTACCGCCGCCGCCAGACCCTGAAAAATGCCGAACGCTACATCACGCCGGAGCTGAAAGAATTCGAAGACAAGGCCCTGTCGGCGCAGGACCGCTCGCTGGCACTGGAAAAGCAGCTGTACGAACAGTTGCTCGACCAGCTGGCGCCGCACATTCCCGATCTCAAGCTGATCGCCCAGGCCGTGGCCGGGCTGGACGTGCTGGCCGCCTTTGCCGAACGCGCCAGCAGCAATAATTATGTCGAACCGCAATTTGTCAGCGACACCCGGCTGGAAATCATCCAGGGGCGCCATCCGGTCGTCGAGGCCGAGGTGGAGCGGTTCATCGCCAACGACACCCGCCTCAGCGACGAGCGCAAGCTGCTGCTGATCACCGGCCCGAACATGGGTGGTAAATCCACCTATATGCGGCAGAACGCGCTGATCACCCTGCTGGCGCACATCGGCAGCTTCGTGCCGGCCGAGCGCGCCGTCATCGGCCAGATCGACCGCATTTTCACCCGTATCGGCGCCTCGGATGACCTGGCCGGCGGCCGCTCCACCTTTATGGTGGAAATGACCGAAACGGCGAATATCTTAAACAACGCCAGCGCCCAGTCACTGGTGCTGATGGACGAAGTGGGCCGCGGTACCTCCACCTTCGACGGCCTCGCCCTGGCCTGGGCCATCGCCAAGGCACTGATCGAAAAAAGCCGTGCCTACACCCTGTTTGCCACCCACTATTTCGAGCTCACCACCCTGGCCGATCAGTACCCGGCCGTCGCCAATGTGCACCTGTCTGCCGTCGAGCACAAAGACCGCATCGTGTTCATGCACCATGTGGACGAAGGCCCGGCCAGCCAGAGTTACGGCCTGGCGGTGGCCCAGCTGGCCGGGGTGCCGCCCAAGGTGATTCGCGAAGCCAGGCGCTATCTGGTGGAGCTGGAAAACCAGTCGGCAGCCCGCGTCCAGCCCGATCTGTTCAGCGCACCGCCAGCCATGGTCGACACCGTGGAAAGCGAGCCGAATCCGGCACTGGACATGCTGCAAGACATCAACCCGGACGAGCTCACCCCGCGTCAGGCACTCGACTTTCTCTATCAAGTGAAAAAACTGCTGAATTGATACAGCAAAATGACAAGCATCATCTATGATGAAAAAATCATGACACGCAGAGAACAGGAGTAAGCACTATGTCGTCGCAGAGCACTGCCAGCAACCCGGGGTTTGTTCGCCTGTTTGGACACACTGGAGATGATGGCAGCATCACCCTTCAAGCCATCCGCGAGCGCGCCAGCAAACAACTGGCCAAGTTTGCCAGCCTGGCGGAAGAACAACTGGTGGAACGTCAGATCAGCATGCCACCTGCCATCAGTCTGGTAAGTTGCCCGGCGTGCAGCCTTACCCTGGAAAACAACCATCCCCAATCCGATGAAATCCTCAGCTGGCTGACTGACAACGCCAAGTTGTCCAGCCAATTCAAAGAAGTAGAAGTGCTGTTCGAACTGGTACGTGCCGCTGAAGCTGCAGGTGAAATCTTCCCCGAGACATCCTGCTTTCATATCGGTCTGACCAGCGCAGGTCCCATTGCTTACTTCGAGGACCATGCCTGCAGTCCCTACCCGCAATAATTTTTGTGTCCGCCTGAGCCGCCGGGGGAGACTTCAGTCTCCCCCGGCGGCTTTTCAGCGCCATACCGGCCTTAGCCGACCACAGAATTTACAGCGAATCAAAGAGAAAATTCGCTAGCAATCATCAGACTCCCCATCCGGCCTGCCCTTCTACCATCAAGGTATCGCACACCTTTGGAGCAAGAACATGCCGCTGACCGAATCCCCCCGCCAGCAAGCACAGGCCCTGCAGCCCCCCACCCTGAGTGAGAATTTGCGCCTGCAAGCCAAAACCCTGCTGGGCAGTCTGGGACGGCAAGCCCGCCTCGAACTGCTCACCCGTGGCATACACATTCCGCCCGCCATCTGCCTGGGCAGCGATCAGCACGGCCAAGTGCTGCTGCTCAGCCCACATCCACAGGCCCGACAAATCCGCCTGTGGCTGAAAAACAGCCATTACCTGGGTGAACTGTTCCTGGAGCTAAGCAGCCTGTTCGAACTGCTGCAGGCCTGCAACGCAGAGCATCCCGCGGCCGCCAATCGCCGCTTCTGCCTCGGTCTGACTTCGGCCGGACCGCTGGCCTACTTCGAGGATTACCCTCAGTCAGCTGTCAGCGCACACGCTAGCTGAGTCCTGCCACAGACATGAAAAAAGGGAAGCCACGGCTTCCCTTTTTCAGTCTTGCTCATCCATACCCCGGCAAGGTCGCGCCTGCCGCCGCGCCAGAGCGTGGACAAAGCGCATTTCTTCCGGATAAGGATAGAAGTCCTCCATATAGCCAGCGCGGATACGCTGCTGGCGCTGCTGCCAGAAATCCGGCGTCAGCAAGTCGCGGTGATATTGCAGAAAGGTCTTGCGCACCAGCGGGTCGCCCAGCAGGAAAGTACCGAACTCCTCGGGAAATACATCATTACGTGCCACCGGATACCAAACCTCGCCGGACATCTCCATTTCCGGATTCGGCGCTTCCGGTATCTGACGAAAATGACAATCGGTCAGATATTCGATTTCATCGTAGTCGTAGAAAATCACCCGGCCGTAACGGGTGACACCGAAGTTCTTGAACAGCATGTCGCCGGGAAAGATATTGGCGGCAGCCAGCTCCTTGATCGCCAGCCCGTAGTCGCGGATCACCCGCTCTTTTTCCTGCTCATCGCAGTTCATCAGATACATGTTCAGCGGCTTCATGCGCCGCTCGATATACAGGTGGCGGATGACAATGCTGTCTTCCCCCTCCTCCATCATCGACGGCGCCAGACTGCGCAGCTCCTCGAGCAGCTCGGCGGTAAAGCGCTGGCGCGGAAAGGCGACATTGGAGAACTCCAGCGTGTCCGACATGCGCCCCACCCGGTCGTGCCGCTTCACCAGCCGGTACTTCTGCTTCACCGTGTCGCGGTCTATTTCCTTGGGGCCACCAAACACATCCTTGATCAGCTTGAACACATAGGGATAGGACGGCAGGGTGAACACCAGCATCACCAGGCCGCGGATGCCCGGGGCGATGATGAACTGGTCATTGGAATGCTGCAGATGCTGCATGAAATCACGGTAAAAGGTGTTCTTGCCCTGCTTCTGCAAACCCAGCATGGTGTAAAGCTCGGCCTTGGTCTTGCCCGGCAGCATGCTGCGCAGAAACTGCACATAGCCGGAGGGCACTTCCATATCCACCAGAAAGTAGGCGCGGCTAAAGGAAAACAGCACGCCGATACGCCATGGCTCCAGCAGCACGGTATCCAGATACAGGCCGCCATCCGCATCGTGCAGCACCGGCACGGCAAAGGGATAGCTCAAGCCGCCATTGATCACCTTGCCGAAAATATAGGCCGTCTTGTTACGGTAAAAGGGGGAGGACAACACCTGTATCTGCAGATTGGCCTCGGCATGTGGCCAGGCACCGGCAAAGAAGTCATTGGCGTACTTCAAGACCAGCGCCAGATCGCGGCGCAGGCGGACAAAGGCGCGGCTCCAGCCCATGTCGGTGACGATCTGCCGCATCACCCGGCGCAAGCTGCTGCTGGCCGGATAGTAACTGCGATAGGACGGCGGATCGGACTCGATATATTCGGTGGAAATGGCCGGCCGGATGAAGATGAAATCGTTGTTGAAATAATCCCGGTGCAGCATGCGGGTGAACACCGAGTTGAAGAAGGTCTCCGCCAGCTCCGGCTGCTTGTGATTGGTCAGCAGGCCGATGAAATACAGCTTGGCCTGCTGCCATATTTCATCGTCCAGCAGATCGGCATGAAACTCCCCGTGCAGCCGGGCTACCGTCTCCACCACCCGTTCATCGTAAAACTGGATGCGATCCCGAATGGCCTGCTGCACACCTTGCCAGTCGCCGCGCTCGAACAAGCCCTTGGCCTGGCGGTTGCAGTCGCGAAACAGCCGGTAGTGCTTGTCAAAACCATCGATCAGGGCCTGAGCGATATCACGCGCCACCGGATTGTAATACTCGGGAATCTGCATGCTCTGGCCTCGCTGTGACCACGCCCGCCATCACGGCTAACGGCAGGTGCTCATGGCTTGTTTCTGCGGGCAAAGCGGAATGAGGGCTGTGGCCCCGCCTTGCTGCCTGCGGCTGTGCTCTTGCGAGCAGGGGCGTCGCTGCCCTGCCCCAGACGCTCAGCATGCGACAGCGTCGGCAAATCTTCAAGATTCACATTGATGCTGCGCAGCTCGCCCGGCTGCAGTCCGTCCAGCTGCCAGGGGCCAATGGCCGCCCGCACCAGGCGCAGCGTGGGCAGCCCCACCTTGGCCGTCATGCGCCGCACCTGGCGGTTCTTGCCTTCACTGATGATGATTTCCAGCCAGCAGTCCGGCACCGTCTTGCGAAAGCGCACCGGTGGCTTGCGCTCCCACAGCGCCGGTGGCTCGATCTGCCGCACCTGCGCCGGCCGGGTGACGAAATCCCCCAGATCGACCCCCGCACGCAATGCCTCCAGCTGAGCCTCGCTCACCCGTCCCTCCACCTGCACCCAGTAGGTCTTGGGCAGCTTCCAGCGCGGGTCGCTGATACGGTGCTGCAAGGCACCTTCGCCGGTCAGCAGCAGCAAACCTTCGCTATCGGTATCCAGCCGGCCAGCCGGGTAGACGCCGGGTAACGCGATATGGTCTTTCAACGTGGGGTGCAACTCGTGCTGGGAAAACTGGCAGATAACGCCATAGGGCTTGTTGAACAGGATGAGCTGGGACATTTTCTGGCAAACCATAAACGAGTGATGCGCCGGATAATAGCAAGGACTGACTGGCGCGGTCATGCTGGAGCTTGCCCGACAGGCTCCTGCAACAAACTATTCGCATCGCTGTCAATTGCAGTGGCTATGCTGTGGAGTGCAGCTCACAGCACCGGTGCGGAAAATTCACATTCGAACAGTTGTTTATCTTGTCGAAATGGCAAAGTTCGGATACTTACAAACAGTGCGCAGATTTGAGGGGTATAATTCACTTCCGAAAAGTCACCCGCAAGTTCACGGGCCACGCTGCCACGCACAGGCTGCCTAGTGCAGTCCGGCAAAACGCCCGCCTGCTGCTGTGCCTTTCCACGCGCCTAGCGGAACATCCCCCGGTGTGCGAAAGCCGCCTTGCGCAGCCGTTCTGACGTCAAAATAATCATTGGAGATAGAGTATGCCCACAAAGCAGCCGACCATCATCTACACCCTGACCGACGAAGCACCAGCGCTGGCCACCAGCGCCTTCCTGCCGGTCGTTCGCACCTTTACCGGCGCTGCCGGCATCAACATCGAAACGGCAGATATCTCGGTTGCTGCCCGCGTACTGGCCGAATTCCCCGAATACCTGACTGAAGAACAAAAAGTACCGGATACGCTGAGCACCCTGGGCAAACTCACCCAGGACCCGGACACCAACATTATCAAGTTGCCGAACATCAGTGCTTCGGTTTCGCAGCTGATTGCCTGCATCAAGGAACTGCAAGCCAAGGGCTATGCCCTGCCCGACTACCCGGAACTGCCCAGCAGCGACGCCGACCATGCCCTCAAGACCCGCTACGCCAAGTGTCTGGGCTCGGCAGTCAACCCGGTACTGCGCGAAGGCAACTCCGACCGCCGCGCCCCGCTGGCCGTGAAAAACTACGCCAAGAAACACCCGCACTCCATGGGCGAATGGAAGCAATGGTCGCAAACCCATGTTTCCCACATGCACCATGGCGACTTCTACCACGGCGAAAAGTCCATGACGCTGGACAAGGCACGTGACGTGAAGATGGAGCTGACCACCAACAGTGGCAAGACCATCATCCTCAAGCCCAAGCTTGCCCTGCAGGCGGGCGAAATCATCGATTCCATGTTCATGAGCAAGAAGGCGCTGTGCGACTTCTACGAACAGGAAATGGAAGACTGCCGCGAATCCGGCATCCTGTTCTCGCTGCACGTGAAAGCCACCATGATGAAGGTGTCCCACCCCATCGTGTTTGGCCACTGCGTCAAGATCTACTACAAGGATGCTTTCGAAAAACACGGCAAGCTGTTCGAAGAGCTGGGCGTCAACGTCAATAACGGCATGGCCAACCTCTACGAAAAGATCGAGACCCTGCCGGCGACCAAACGCGAAGAAATCATCCGCGACCTGCACGCCTGCCAGGAACACCGTCCGCGTCTGGCCATGGTGGACTCTGCCAAGGGCATTACCAACTTCCACTCGCCCAACGACGTGATTGTCGATGCCTCCATGCCGGCCATGATCCGTGGCGGTGGCAAGATGTGGGGTGCCGATGGCAAGCCGGCCGACTGCAAGGCCGTGATGCCGGAATCCACCTTTGCCCGCATTTATCAGGAGATGATCAACTTCTGCAAATGGCACGGCAACTTCGACCCGCGCACCATGGGCACCGTGCCCAACGTCGGCCTGATGGCGCAGAAGGCCGAAGAGTACGGCTCGCACGACAAGACCTTCGAAATAGCTGAAGACGGCGTAGCCAACATTGTTGACCTGGCCACCGGCGAAATCCTGCTGAGCCAGAACGTGGAAGCTGGCGATATCTGGCGCATGTGCCAGGTGAAGGATGCCCCGATCCGCGACTGGGTGAAGCTGGCCGTGACCCGCGCCCGCAACTCCGGCATGCCGGCAGTGTTCTGGCTGGACCCGTACCGCCCGCATGAAAACGAGCTGATCAAAAAGGTGGAAACCTATCTGCAGGACTACGATACCAGCGGCCTGGAAATCCACATCATGTCCCAGGTCCGCGCCATGCGCTTCACCCTGGAACGTGTCGCCCGCGGCCTGGATACCATCTCGGTTACCGGCAACATCCTGCGCGACTACCTGACCGACCTGTTCCCCATCATGGAACTGGGCACCTCGGCCAAGATGCTGTCCATCGTGCCGCTGATGGCCGGTGGTGGCATGTACGAAACCGGTGCCGGCGGTTCGGCACCGAAGCATGTACAACAGCTACTGGAAGAAAACCACCTGCGCTGGGACTCGCTGGGCGAATTCCTCGCCCTGGCGGTATCGCTGGAAGAACTGGGCATCAAGACCGGCAACAACAAGGCCAAGATCCTGGCCAAGACCCTGGATGCCGCCACCGGCAAGCTGCTGGACAACGACAAGTCGCCGTCGCGCCGCACCGGTGAGCTGGACAACCGTGGCAGCCAGTTCTACCTCGCCAGCTACTGGGCCGAAGCATTGGCCGCGCAAACCGAAGATGCCGAACTGCAAGCCCAGTTCGCGCCGCTGGCCAAGCAACTGGCCGGCAGCGAGCAGCAAATCATCGACGAGCTGAAAGCCGTACAGGGCCAGCCGGCCGACATCGGCGGCTACTACCTGCCGGATGCGGCCAAGTGCCAGGCCGTAATGTGCCCGAGCGCCACCTTCAATACTGCACTGAAAGCAGTACAGGCCTAAGCCAACACTGGCGCACTGTCGTGCGCATGCCAGTCCCCAAAGCGTCAGGATTCGTCCTGGCGCTTTTTTTGTGCGCTCTTGCCCACCAACGATTTTCCAAAAAATTTGTCTGATAATCCTCTGCAAGCGCCCCGCCACGGTCTAGGCTGAGTGAGTGGAGAAACACTGCGCCCGGTCGCAGCCCCTTACCCGGTAAACAGGAGAGAACAACAATGAGTGAATCCCATATCAAGGTTCCCGCAGCAGGACAAAAAATCATCCCGGGGCAAGCCACCCCCGACCACCCCATCATTCCCTTCATCGAAGGTGATGGCATCGGCATCGACATCACCCCGGTGATGATCAAGGTAATCGATGCTGCGGTGGCAAAAGCCTATGGCGGCGCCAAGAAAATCCACTGGATGGAAGTGTATGCCGGCGAGAAATCCACTCGCCTGTACGGGCCGGATGAATGGCTGCCCAAGGAAACCTTCGACGCGCTGAAAGAATACGCAGTATCGATCAAGGGCCCGATGACCACCCCGGTAGGCGGTGGCATCCGCTCGCTCAATGTGGCGCTGCGCCAGGAGCTTGACCTCTACCAGTGCGTACGCCCGGTGCAGTACTTCCAGGGCGTGCCCTCACCGCTCAAGCAACCCGAACTGGTCAATATGGTGATCTTCCGCGAGAACACCGAAGACATCTATGCCGGCATCGAATGGCAAGCCGGCTCCGATGCGGTGAAGAAAGTGATCGCCTTCCTGCAAAACGAAATGGGCGTAAAGAAAATCCGCTTCCCGGACAGCTCCGGCATCGGCATCAAGCCCATCTCGGTCGAGGGCACCGAGCGCCTGGTGCGCGCGGCCCTCAACTACACCATAGACAATGACCGCAGTAGCCTCACCATCGTCCACAAGGGCAATATCATGAAGTTCACCGAAGGCAACTTCCGTGATACCGCCTATGCGCTGGCACGCCGCGAATTCGGCGCCGATCCGATTGCCGGCGGCCCGTGGTGCAAGTTCAACAATCCGAAAACCGGCCGCGAAATCATCGTCAAGGACGCCATTGCCGATGCCTTCCTGCAGCAAATCCTGCTGCGCCCGGCCGAATACGACGTGATCGCCACCACCAACCTCAACGGCGACTACATCTCCGATGCCCTGGCCGCGCAAGTGGGCGGTATTGGTATCGCACCGGGGGCCAATATCTCGGACCAGTATGCCTGCTTCGAGGCCACCCACGGCACCGCCCCCAAATATGCCGGTCTGGACAAGGTCAACCCCGGCTCGCTCATCCTGTCGGCGGAAATGATGCTGCGCCACCTGGGCTGGACCGCCGCAGCCGACCTGGTGATCAAATCCATGGAAGCCGCCATTGCCGACAAACAGGTCACCTACGACTTCGCCCGGCTGATGGAAGGTGCCACCGAGGTCTCCTGCTCCGGCTTTGGCGACGCCATGATCGCCCGCATGTAAGCCATCGGCAGGCGTAGTCCGCCACAAGGCCCGCCCCTGCGGGCCTTGCCTGTTTCAGCCATCTGCCAAGGCGCGCGCTGCGTCCAGTACCAGCGTTTTTGCCGCATCCACCCGCTTGCCCGCGCGCCAGGCCATCATCACTTCCCAATGCCACGCCGGCAGCTCCGGCAGGCACAGCCTGACCAGGGTGCCATCCTGCAGATCAGCCTTGATCGACAGCTCCGGCATGAAAGAGACAAAACGATGGCGCAATACCAGCTCACGCGCCGCCGAGGCCGGCTGTACCGCATGAATCGGGCTGGGAAGCTGCCGCAACATGCGGATTTGCTGGATCAGGCTTTCGCACTCGTCCCCCCAAAATTGCGGAGCAATGCGATGACGGGCAAGATCAGCCAGCGCCAAGGGGCTGCGGCAGTCCGCCAGCGGATGATGGGCAGCCACCACTGCAACAATCGGCGAACGCCACAGCAGCTCCATCTGAATACCGGCCATCGCCGGACATTTCAGCACAAAGCCCACCTCCACCTGCCCGGTCAGCAGGTCTTGCATGATCTGCTGCGAATGGTCGGTGCTGCAACGAATCTCCATCGGCGCATCCGCCAGCTTCATCAGCAAGGGGCCGAACACCGGCGAGGTCAGCGATGGCAGGCAGGATAGCCGGATGCGCGGCACACTCGGTGTACCCTGCATGGCCTCCAGCCCTTGCCGGTAGGCCGTAAGCGACTGGCGCGCCGCGACAAGAAAAGCCTGGCAGGCATTGGTGGCCACCGCACCACGCCGATGCCGGGTAAACAGGCGGACATCCCACTGTTGCTCCAGCAGGCTGATACGCTGGCTGACCTGTGGCTGCGACCAGCCGCGCTTGGCCGCCGCCTGACTGAAACTGCCCAGCTCAGCCACATCCAGCAATAACTCCAGATCAGACAAAGCTACAGACATAAAAAAATCGCATATGAAATATTAGTAGAAGTCGACTTACATAATAGCAGGCCGCCTCCTTAAAATGCTG
>Ga0187845_1001177_pt1 | contig 15108 bp, 14 predicted proteins | sample SpaLakP09_SKY_68_FD_134515 | JGI IMG/M metagenome (GOLD analysis project Ga0187845, IMG submission 134515) | Oligotrophic lake water microbial communities from Sparkling Lake, Wisconsin, USA - SP09_SKY_68 | ecosystem: Environmental > Aquatic > Freshwater > Lake | place: USA: Sparkling Lake... | reverse complement strand
GGATGACTTCAAGCCGCGTTGTCATGATCCGGTGTCAAACCCTGTGGAGGCGATCTGCGAGTTCATCTCGGACAGCCTTCCTGCACCCTTCCACGGCGCGAGTTTTTGCTGGGCGCTGTCCGCCAGCGCTGGGCATCCCAGCAAGCAGGGCACGCTCAAGGCGCACCTGCATTTCTGGCTGGAGATGCCCAGGACCTGTGCTGAATTGGCGGCTTGGGCGCGGACCTTGCCGGGCGGCACTATTGATGCGTCGCTGTACTCGCCTGTTCAGGTGCACTACACGGCGGCCCCTTTGTTTGAGCCGGGCGTGACCGACCCTGTGCCTGTGCGTTCTGGTTTCTTTGAGTCCCCCCTCGGTCTGGATATGGTCAGGTTGGAGATTGATCCGGCCATTGTTGTGCCCAAGCGGGATTACAGCGGTGACCCTTTGACCGATCCTGGCGCCAAGCCGGGGGTGATTGGCGCTTTTTGTCGCGCTTTCAAGCCGCATGACCTGGATCGTCTGTTGCCAGAGATGTTCACGCAGAGCCAGCGAGAAGGGCACTGGGACTGGAAAGGGCACAGCAAGGAAGGGGTGTTCCTCAGTGGTTGTGGGAACGCGCTGATCAGCCTCCACGCGACGGCCCCCACGGGGACTAGACGGCCGAGCAATGTTTACGATTTTGTGCGACTCCACCTGTTCAAGCTCTTGGATCTGGCGGCGCCCGAAGGCTGCAGGGCGAGCGAGTTGCCCAGCGTGAAGGCCATGCGAGATTGGATTGAAGAGCGCCACTCGCACGTACTGGAAGACATTCAGTACCCGACAAACAGCCCCGAGGAAGACTTTGGGAATCTGGATCTGGATCTGGATCTGGATCTGGATCTTGCACCGTCAGATCCGGATGAATCTGTTGCCCGGACTTCTGGTGCCTCCGGACGAGCACCGCTTCGGGTTTGGCGGCCCGCTGAACTGCGCAGCAGGCCTCCAGCGAGGTGGCTCGTCAAGGGTGTGCTGCCCCTGCGCGGTACGGCCTCCCTGGTCGGAGATTCGAATGTGGGCAAGTCGTTCTGCGCGCTTGACCTGGGGCTGGCCGTTGCTCGTGGCGTGCCTTGGTTCGAAAGGGAGGTGCAGCAGGGAGCTGTGCTGTACGTCGCTGCAGAAGGGGGCTATGGCTTCGGTCGGCGCCTAGAGGCATACGGGCTTCACCACGATGTCAATGTCGATGCTCTCCCCTTGGGCATCATTGATGATGGGATAGATCTACGCACAAACCAGATCGATGCACAGCGTGCGATTGCTGCGGCCAATGGGCTTGAGCAAGAGACGAAGACTCCTGTCCGACTGATCGTGCTGGACACCCTGGCCCGCATGCTAAGCGGCGGCGATGAAAACTCCAGCACGGACATGGGGCATGTGCTTGCTATGGCAGACAAGATTGCTCAGGCCACAGGAGCAGTGGTGCTCATCGTCCATCATGTGGGGAAGGATCAGCAGCGCGGCGCGCGCGGGCACTCCAGCTTTAGGGCGGCCCTTGATGCCCAGCTCATGGTGACCAAGCCGAAGGATCGGTGCGTCATCAGGCTCGACAAGCAGCGCGATGGCCCAACTGATCTGGAGATGGCCTACCGGCTTGAGACCGTTGAACTCGACCCTTCAGGCGATGGCCTGGAGGCGGAGACCTCCGCCGTAGTGGTGCAGATTGACCATGCAACCGGCCTTGATGTCGCGCCTACAAAACTCACCAAGTGGCAGTCTCACGCCCTCGACGCAGTGCAGGCTTGTCACGGCTGGGGATCAACTGGCCGTGTAAAGCGCGACGCCGTGATCAACACTGCCGAACAGCTGCTCTTGCGGCCAGGCATCACCCTGCCCAACACGTGGAAGAAGATGCTCGAACGAGGGTTGACCGACCTCATTAAGGAGGGCGTACTCGACGCCGAGGGGGCGTACCTAGCCCATGGCTTCATGTTTCCGGCAAGCCATGACAAACAAGCTTTTCACTGAACTGGGAGACATCGCAATGAAGAAATCGCACAACTCAACACCGAACACGACAGACATATCGCACTGCCAGATCGGCCAGTTCCTCGACGGGCGGGTTTACAGCTTGGTTGATGAGGCACATCGCCGATTCGGAACGCAAGACCTTGTGGTGGTTCTCGACCTGGGCAGCAACACCCCCACATTGAATGCAGTGCCTCGCCATCGGGCCACACGAGACAAGTCGCTGTCAGACCACATCCGGCTGAAACTCTCCAGGCCTGCGTCTTACTTTAAAAAGTCTCCCTGGGCAGCTGCGCAGTCCTTCTGGTTCGTGGTGCTGGATAAGGCTCGGGCGGAGTTCTGCGCTGTCAACGCAATCCCGGCAGGGGCCTTCGCCGCGCTGACCTGACCTGGGCCCCCCCCGGGCATTGGAACTCTGGAACCCTCCTATAGAGGAGGGGTCCATGAGTTCCGAGTTCTGCGGGAACTCAATGAAACTGAATTCCAGAACAGTTCCAGCGAGTTCCGAGTTCAGCAGCCAGGCTTGCCGGTGCGCGGGCCGCGCAGGCAACGCGGCGCTCGTCCGGTTTTGGGTGTGGGCCGGGTTTGTGCTGGCACTTGAGCAGAGGATGCTTACTGCAAATGCGGGTCAGCATGGTGAAGTTAGGGACAAGCTCACCCGTATTGGGATCAGTCCATTTCAGCCACTAGCCGGCAACCCTGCCAGGCAGCATGCCCCGCAGGGCACGCCATCAGTCCGACGCAGCTGCCACCAAGCGTTAGGACCGATCTCCCAGTTGGGTTCTTGATGCCCGGCGGCCGGAATGCTGCACCACTTAGCGCCCCAATTCGCAAACTGCAAACCCTGAAGTCAAACGGTGCTGCTGAGTCTCGGACCTCAGGGTTCTTCAGGCAAGCCTGCCCCTGGCATTTGCACTACAGTGCTACACAAAAGACAGGGAGGAACGATGCAGGCTTTCGTGCTGCGCGCGCATCTGCGCACGCCCTTAATTCAGATGGGATACACCACTCTGGATGCGCTGTTGATGGCGACACTTGAGACAGGTGATGTCAGCCACCTGCTGCGCTGTGAAACGGGCCTTTACTACGCCAGTGCCGGTTTCCCGGTGGATGGAATTGCCGGCCCCAATGCCGCATTCATCGCCAGCATGCGTCCGGAGCACACCCCCGAGTGGTTGGATGTAATTGCTCCCAATACGATGAAGGGCGATGTGCAAATTGGCCTCGCCCGTCAGCGTGAAGGCGGCAACGTGCTGAATAGTTATCCCACCACGACTGCGTCAGCCGTGGAGTGGTATGCCACCGGGGACATGGCAGCAGTGTTGGAGGTCGTCGCCCCCATCATGTTCATCGGCAAGCGACGTGCTTCGGGCTATGGTGAGGTAGTTCGCTGGGAAGCTGAGCCCGGGGTACTGGATGGCATTGTTGGTCACCTGGGTGAGCCGCTTCGCCCCATCCCCGTCGAGCGGTGGACTGAGGGCGGCGATTGGGTCCCGGTGGAGGCTGCGTGGAGGCCTCCGTACTGGGAGGTGCGCAACCGAACCAAGTGCTACGTCCCCGAGGTGGCTCTGTGAACGGCGCGGAATTCTTCATGACGCATGCCGGCTATCGGCTGCTACCCAAGGATCTGCATTCTGGCGATGCCGTCAACGATACAGAAGCCCTGTTTGGCCGCAGCCTGCCACTGCATACGGGCAAGTCCCTGCGCCTCTCATCCTGCTGGATGGTGGTGACTCCTGAATGGGTCGCCACGAGTTTCAAGGCAGAAGCAAGTGCGGGATTCAGGCAGGACATGGAGCGAAAGGCAGCAATCGCCGAGGCCCTGCGCTCCGGCAAGCCTTGCATGCTCCTGCAACTGGGCAAGCGAACTACACGTGCGGCGGACTTGTTCGTGACCTATGACCGCCGTGCCGCGCGGATCTGCAGTCAGGGCAGTGCAGCAACCTTTGATGCCACGAAGGACAAGGCATGGACATCCTGATCGACAAGCCTCCGCGATTGAAAGGTTATGCGTTGCACCGTTTGGTCGAGCAGTACCAGCAAGGGCGCCCCGCACTATGGGCTGACGAAGGGCAACAACTACGCATCCGCCCGCGTGATGCGCAAGCTCCACTCTTTGAAGTTAGCAAGCTGCTGGGCTTTGCGACCACGGCCTGTGTGGTGCCCAGTACCCACGCCAAACACAAATACCTGCCGCTCAACGATTGGCGCGGCCGGCGTGAGTGGCTTGAGAAACAAGCCGGCAAGAACGGCTTTGAGCTGGTTGGGGTGCACGTCTCACCAGGCATGCGCCGTATTGAGACCCACGATGGCCGCAGCTTCACCATCGATGCCACGGAGTTCACGGGCATTCTCAAAGTCACAGAGCCAGAGAGGTTTGCCGCGTGCCTGGTGAAAGGCCTGGGCCGTGTCGGCAAAGCCTTCGGCTTGAACCTGCTTGTAGTTCAGTAAGCGAATCAAAAGGGGAGCAAATCAAATGACTAACCGCATCATCGGCACCGTGAGCCTAGCCACCGTGCAGCCCATCGCCTTCACCCATCATGGCATTGAGGGCCAGCCACTCATGACGCGAGGCGTTGATGCCGAAGGGCGCCCCTTGCGTACCGTTTTTCTACCGGCCTCTCAGCTCCGGGGCCGCATTCGACATGAGGCTGCAATGGCCGCACTGCACAGCAAGGGTGCGCCTGTGAAGCTTGAAGAGGCCTATCTCGCTGCGCTAGGGCAGGATCTGCGCCCCGAAGAAGATCGGGCCGAAGAACTCGTTCGTTTGCGTGAGCAGCAGGTGCTGCGTGAAGCTCAGCCCCTGCTCGATTTGTTTGGAACCTGGAAGGTTGCCAGTCGCTTGAAGGTCGGCCATTTGCTGCCCGATGTCAATGTCGCTCCCGATAGTTTCAGCATCATCCGCCGCGACCTCGACTCCAATGAAGAACTGATGAACTTGCTGCCAGACGAAGAGCAAGACCGCTTTTATGCCCGCCAGGATAGTCAGTCCATGGCCTCCAAGGTGGACGGCATGATCAAGGTGGCCGAGCGCGAACTGCGTGCCGCCAAGAAGGCCAAGAACGAGGCTCTTACTGCTGAGTTGACACAGAAGCTGGAAGAACTGAAGACCGCCAAGCAGTCTCACAAGGGTGATGATGAATCCTCCAATTCCAAGCACTTGCTCAGCGTCGAAGCCATCCCTGCAGGGGTCAATCTGAGTGGACGCTGGGTCATCGAGCGAGCCCGTCCGCGCGATCTGGACGTGATCGTTGCTGCCTTCGACGGGCCCAGCCGGCGCCCTGTCATGGGTGCAGCCACAGCCCGTGGCTGCGGCGAGGTTTCCGGGGCGGTTGTGTTCTCTGACTCTGAGGGCGAAGTCCTGCTTCGCATCAAGTTTGGCCAGTACACCCCGGCCATCGTTGAGTGGACAGTGTCGGGCAAGGCCTTCATGACCCCAGCCCAGGCCGCATGATCTATCGCAGCAAGGAGCAGGCCGCTTATGCGAAGCTGATTGCAGGCGCGCTGCGCCCCGGCTCCCCTTTGCTGGCTGGCGGTGCGGCTGGCCTGGGCAAAGCTCATGGCTACAGCATCCCGCTTCTGGCATCGGGCCTGCGTGTTGCCATTGCCCTGTCCACGCGCCAGCTCATTGATCAGTTCGTGAGCAGTGATGCCCTTGCCGAGGCGAATAGGGGCCGGCAAAGAGTGGTCATGGCCCTCAAGACGCGGGCCCATTTCGAGACCGCTGCTGACTATCAAGCCCACCGAGCCCAGGCTTTGGCGGCAGATGTCCTCGTCCTGACGCATGCGGCTGCCTTGATCGACAGCTGGATCCCCGGTTATGCCGAGCTGCGGCAGCGCGACGTGGTGCTGTTTGATGAAGCTGATCTACTGGCCGATGCGGCAGACCTTCGGGGCAGCTTCACCATCCCGGAAGATCAACTGCGTGGACGTGACTGTGAGCCCAGGGAAGCCGCCACCTATGTGATGCAGCACACCGATGACCCGGAAATCAAGGCTGCGGCGTCAGCGATTTTGTATGCCCTTGATCACCCCACGCCTTACAAGGTCGTGGGTCGAGATCTTGAGGGCAACCTGGTCCTCAAGCACCGCATGCCCGGGCGCATGCTCAAGCCCCTGGTGCGCGATGTGGCCAGCTGCATCTTCACCAGTGGCACGTTGATGGTCAATGGCCGTTTTGACTACTTTGTGCGGGCCTTGGGTCTGTCGGGCATCGACCCAGCCTCGCGCCACATTGATCCCCTGACTCATGGGGACCTGAACATCATCTGTGCCGAGAGCGAGATGAGCCCGGAGCAAAAGGCGGCGCAGATTTCGCAGGCTGCGCGCCCCGCGCTTGTGCTCACTTCAAGCCACGAGGATACCCAGGCGCTGGGGGGTAACTTGCCCCTGGCCACGGTCCGCATGCCGGGTGAGGCACTGCTGGACGCTCTGGAGCGATGCCCTGACGATGGCATCCTGATTGCGGCAGGTGCATGGTCGGGCCTTGACAGTCCACGCCTTCGCTGGTGGTCCGTCATCATCCCCAAGGCGCCATACGGCCCCCCAGTCGAAGTGGATGGACAGCAACTTACCCATTACCTAGACAGTCGCGTGGTCGCCGTGCGGCGCATCTGCCAGGGGCTGCATCGCGGTTTGCGCACCCCGGATGCCCATTGCACGCTGATCCTTCAAGATCCTCGCTGTCGTCGGCCCGAGCTGATGGAAGCCATCCCTTCAAGGTTCAAGGGAGCGCTGATCAGTGCCATGGAAGGCGAAGTTGAGGCGGCCCTGCGCAATGAGCGTGAGCGACATAGACCCTTCAGGACCCTGGCGCTCAAGCACTATGGATGCCAGTGCATGTGGCATGAGGGCTGCGATGTCAAAGCGCCTTATTTGCTGGATGTGCATCACCGCGATCCCGTCTCAGAAGGGGTGCGCCGCACCGCTCTGCAAGACCTGATGGTTCTTTGTAAAAACCACCATGCTGAAGCCCATCAGCAGATGCGGCTACTCATTTTCAATGGAGGAGATTCAACAAAAATTGATGATGGATCAATGATTTAGCGAACATCGATGCAAGCTGCCCTTTGTCGGGGCAGCTACTAGAACGAGCATCACCTCACCCGGGCTGTGCCTGACATGCAAGCTGCCCTTTGTCGGGGCAGCTACTAGAACTCGTAGGTGTAGTTCGTCTTCGGGTAGTCGATGCAAGCTGCCTTTTGTCGGGGCAGCTACTAGAACGAGACAGCCACTACATCGATGAAGCTGAACATGCAAGCTGCCCTTTGTCGGAGCAGCTACTAGAATGAAACCGCAGTGCAGGAGTAAGCCCCCATGATGCAAGCTGCCCTTTGTCGGGGCAGCTACTAGAACCGCCGCAAGTTCGACGCCAACAAGCTCCAAATGCAAGCTGCCCTTTGTCGGGGCAGCTACTAGAACTAGTCGCAGGCGCGCAGCTCCCGGCCCTCGATGCAAGCAGCCCTTTGTCGGGGCAGCTACTAGAACAGCACGCCCTGGCTTGTGCCGCTCACGAACATGCAAGCTGCCCTTTGTCGGGGCAGCTACTAGAACCAGCGGCGCAGCTTGCCCGAGTCGTCCAGCATGCAAGCTGCCCTTTGTCGGGGCAGCTACTAGAACTACACCTTGCTGGCTGCTGCTGTGGGCACGATGCAAGCTGCCCTTTGTCGGAGCAGCTACTAGAACCAAACAGGTCTTGCGCCTGGTTCGTGATGAATGCAAGCTGCCCTTTGTCGGGGCAGCTACTAGAACTAGTGCACGCGAAACGCTGCGGGTTTGCTCATGCAAGCTGCCCTTTGTCGGGGCAGCTACTAGAACAGCACCGATCAGGCTTTCGCTGATGCCGAGATGCAAGCTGCCCATTGTCGGGGCAGCTACTAGAACTTGGGCAAGTTGGTCCAGCGGCTTGGTTTTATGCAAGCTGCCCTTTGTCGGGGCAGCTACTAGAACACCGGACGCGGCCGGTATTCGGCGCCGTAGATGCAAGCTGCCCTTTGTCGGGGCAGCTACTAGAACCGGGAAACTCTGCGGTTGGTGGCTGAAAGATGCAAGCTGCCCTTTGACGGGGCAGCTACTAGAACCTGGCCCTGCTGCTGGCTGCGCTGCCTGACATGCAAGCTGCCCTTTGTCGGGGCAGCTACTAGAACATGGCGGGGTGGCATGTGATCGTCTGCCCGATGCAAGCTGCCCTTTGTCGAGGCAGCTACTAGAACTACGGTGTGTCGATGTCGCCGCGAACGGCCAATGCAAGCTGCCCTTTGTCGGGGCAGCTACTAGAACCAGGAATTTCTCGACACGATGCAAGGTCTGATGCAAGCAGCCCTTTGTCGGGGCAGCTACTAGAACGACATCGAGCGTGAGGCCGCTCGCACGGTAATGCAAGCTGCCCTTTGTCGGGGCAGCTACTAGAACAGGTTGTAGTTGTTGTCGGCCTGCGTGTAGATGCAAGCTGCCCTTTGTCGGAGCAGCTACTAGAAGACTATGGAAGTGGTGGCGGAAGATTGGGGCATGCAAGCTGTCCTTTGTCGGGGCAGCTACTAGAACTTCGTGTACGTCATGGAAGAGTTCGCCAAGATGTAAGCTGCCCCTTGTCGGTGCAGCTACTAGAACGTAGCTCAACTGGATAGAGCACCAGCCTCATGCAAGCTGCCCTTTGTCGGGGCAGCTACTAGAACTTCAACCCCGCGCAAAACGGTGCCCGCTCGATGCAAGCTGACCTTTGTCGGGGCAGCTACTAGAACTCCACGGCCTGGGCCTAGTAGTTGACCTGCACGCAAGCTGCCTTTTATCGGGGCAGCTACTAGAACTAGCATGCCGGCACCGTTGGGGTGATGGGGATGTAAGCTGCCCTTTGTCGGGGCAGCTACTAGAACTGGGATGTGGGCGGCGAGGGCGACCCGATTATGCAAGCTGCCCTTTGTGGGGCAGTTACTAGAACGGGTGGATGAGGTTATCGGCCTGGTCGGCCATGCAAGCTGCCCTTTGTCGGGGCAGTTACTAAAGCGTGCAGTTGTAATACTGGCTGTGGAGGAAGTGCAAGCAGCCCCTGTCGGGGTAGATGCGACTTTTGAAAACTGGTCAGAAACTGCGCGCAACTACGTTGGGCTTGCACCCCGTCTGGCGTACCTGCGAAAGAGGGGTATGGGGGAGGGAGTCCGTCCCCCTCTGAATTCAGTTTCCGTTTTTGGCTTTTTCTATGAGCCCTGGGCTGCATGCGTCAGCGTAGCTGACGCTGGCCCATACGGAAACCCTGACCTCAATAGTGCCCAGCTCGCCCTAGGTAGAAAGTGTTGATGGTGGCTGTACGGAATTCACTTGATTTCCGTATAGTGACCGGGCACGATCCTGAGCCACCAACTCAGGGAGTCCACATGACTAAGCGAAGTCGCCAGCTCAGGGTCGCGCTGTATGCGCGGGTGTCCACCGACAAGCAATCCACGGAGAGCCAGCTGCAAGAGCTGCGGCATGCCGCTGAGCGTTTGGGTTGGCAGGTGGTTGATGAGTTCGTGGATCGAGGCATCAGCGGGGCCAAAGGGCGCAAGGATCGCCCGCAGCTCGATGCGTTGCTGAAGGGCGTGGCCCGCAAGGAGTTTGATGTGGTCGGTGCCTGGTCGGTGGATCGACTGGGTCGCTCACTGATCGATCTGGTCAACATGCTGCAAGAGCTGCACGCGACAGGCGTTGACTTGTACCTGCATCAGCAAGGTATCAACACCACCACACCGGCGGGGCGAGCGATCTTCGGGATGATGGGCGTCTTCGCAGAGTTTGAGCGAGCTTTGATTCAGGAGCGGATTAAGGCCGGATTGCAGCGTGCCCGAAAACTGGGTACCAAATCCGGCAATGCCATTGGTCGGCCGCGTGCTTCACCCGACGTGGAGGCTCGAATTCACGAACTGCGAGCAACCGGCCTGGGTATGGTGAAGATCGCAGCTCAGGTTGGCTGCGGAGTCTCGGTGGTGCAGCGCGTGTTGCACGATTCGTAGCTCGACCCTAGGGCCTTTGTGTGGCTCCCTATATCCGCAACACAAGAGCAAGTGTTGGTGTTTGCTAACTTAAATGCAAGCGGTTTGACTGCAAACTTTGGGTGCATCAAGTCCGAAATGCTGGGCTAGAAAACTGGATGTGATGACGCTGCCTGAATTTTGCTGCTCGCGGTGGCTTGCTGGGTGAAACCGAAACCCGAAGGCGCGAATGCTGGTGTTCTACACGCGTCTGCAGTGATTTCTGCGGCTTTTAGGCGCTTCAATTGGGCAGCCATGGATTTGATCAAAGGCTTGCCCGCCGGTATGAAGAGCCGCGCTGACAAGGCCTGCTTCGAATCATGCAACTTTGAAGCGGCCGCAGCTTCGCCAATGGCAGTTTTAACTGTGGGTGCTACATAAACTGAACTTATGACGCGCACTTGGGGAGGAGGGGGCAATAACGCTGGTTCGTTGCGTTATGTTTTGGGATGCTGCCCTTCAATTGGCAATTCTGGGCGCTCCGAGAGTATCAAGTCTGGAGCGCACTTGGCTTGCTCACTTCACCGAATTAACACGACAAGATAGATTGAACAGTCTTTGTGCTCGGGCAGCGAACCGAAGAAAAGGAGAAGCCATCACGCCTGTCTGACCGAATTGCATGACCTTGAATTCGTACATAGCCATTGTTTGGGTAAGTCACGGCTACAAGGCCACTCATGCTTCCCGTGCCAAATCGACAGCCCGTACCTGAGCTCGTGCCGGATAGGTTGGCAATTTGCCCCGTGTTTGCGCCATTTGAGAACTTGGCTGCGCCCGAGAACTGGCAGTTTGCATTGATTGCGACCTTGATCGATTGGCTGGAGTCGATGCTCACCGTCAAGGTGCTGTTCATCTCATCACTGGCGTTCCACGTTCCCTTGGCGTCAGCTGCTCCTGTCGCAAGTGTCATGTATTCGCTGAACTTCAATTCAAAGTTTGATGGGCCACTGGCATAGATTGCCGAACCGGAGAGGCCCACTCCAGGGCGGTATTGCCCGCTGATCGAGCCTGAGGAAACTCCTGCTTGCGAGTAGTCAGAAGTGGTGCCGTTGAACTGTCCGCCGTCGCCAGATACAAGCCCGTCGACAAAGCCACGAGATGAGCCAAATGCATCTTCATAGTAGATGGCAAATCTTCCGTCCGGAGAGACAACTAGGTCTTGGAAGATGGGTAGACGTCCCGTGGTTACTTTGCCTTTGTATCGACCGACGGCTTGAATGTCCATTCCCTTGGGCTGACTGACAGAACCGGCATTCGATGAGTTGGTCGCCCCCCCGTCGCTGCCGCCGCCACCGCATCCCGCGATTGACAGCATCAAACCCAGCGAACAAGCTGCTTTTTTGATCATCATTTCTCCCTCAATTTAATGAGTTATTTTTGGGAGCGAGATGTTCGCCATCCTTCCCTTGTCGGTCAAGTCCTTTCGTTTGATGAGGCTTCCTTTTTTCTCGGGCACTTAGGGAAATAACGGCGATGGGCTGCGGGGCTGGCTTGAGTTGGATGACCGCGATGGCAGAGCGGGGGTTGCGCTTAACTTATTGATCAATGAGCTGGCAGGGCGCCGCGCTTAGGGTGGTAGCGCAATTCGAGTACCGGTCGGCCGCTGAACTTTGCCCTCGGGAGATGTTGTGCCGTTCGCTGCTTCGGACGGCTGCCATGTTGATGCTCGGTTTTCTAACTGGCGTCGGTAGCTGCATGCGTAGTCGCTGAAGTCGCGCTTGATGTTCGCCAGTTCGGGGCGTTGGATGGTGACTTCCTCGCAGGGCTTGCGGTCACTTGGGGAGTGCGGTGCACATGCAGAATGCCTCACCTATCTTGGCGCCCATCACCTGGGGTAGCATCCAACTGAGGCAGCCTGTTGCTGAGATTGCTCCGTGTTTGGAACGCGGCAGGAGGCTCAGCAATCTGGTTGCCTCTACTCTTTTGGGTCTTCAAAGTGTGGGAATGCCTGTGCTCGACGTGACCTGCTTCCGGTGGTTGGGTGTGCGTGGAGCAGCGTGGTCACTGCGAATCCTCTGCCGTACATCAATGGCTGCATGCGGACTACATGCTTATGGCAAGGGCGTTTTCGCAGAGTTTGAGCGGGCCTTGATTCAAGAGCGAATCAGGGCAGGGCTGGCTCGGGCCAGGAAGTCGGGCACAAAGACAGGCCTCGCCATTGGTCGCCCCAAGGCCTCAGCTGAAATCGAGAGCAGGATCCGCGAACTGCGAGCCCAGGGGATTGGCATAAAGAAGATTGCTTCCCAGGTGCCTCGTGGCGTGTCTGTGGTGCAAAGGTTACTCGCAGGCCACGAATTAAAGACGTAAAGCGGGCACCTGTAGTGGGTAGCTGCGCCACCATCATGTCAGGGATTGTCAGTGATAACTAACCTTTATGCAACGCAGATCGGTGTGCTTGGCCTGTCCCGGATTCTTTGATATTGCGCGAACTTGTCGTACGCTTGCAGCTCGTTCGTCGCAAAATTTGCCTTCACACGGCAGGGGTCGCAGGTTCGAACCCTGCACCGCCCACCAAGCCTGAAAGCCCCTCAAGTCATGCGCTTGCGGGGCTTTTTCTTTGCCCCAGCGTTGCGATGGCTTGAGCTGCTCTCGGCCGCTCGGCTTAGAGCGGATAGAGTGGAGGTTTTCAACGCAGCGGCCCTGGACGAGGGGAGACGAGTGAAGCCTCAGAAGAACATGATGATCAAGCGCAGAGTTTGTTTGACGGCCGGTGCTCGAGTGGCGGCTTTGCTCTTGGGTGGAGGTGCCCTGGCTGAATTGGCCTGCGCGCAAGCGCCAACTCCCGGTGCAGGTCGAGCCGCATTCGATGCCAAGACCATGAACGAGGCCTTGAAGGCCTTGGGCTATGCGGCGCCAGTCGAAAGCCGTGATGTGAGCATCCAGGCCCCTGATATTGCCGAAGATGGCGCCTCCGTGGCCGTGTCAGCCGCTTGCAGCCTTGCCGGTGTCAAGCAAGTCATGTTCTTGCTTGACGGTGCACCGACGGCCTTGGCCGCCGTGTTCAATTTGGGTGCGGAACTTGAGGCCGAGGCGTCCACGCGTTTGCGGCTGGCGCGCAGTTCGGTGGTGTTTGCCGTGGCCATCACACAGGACAAGAAGGTCTTGTTTGCGCAGAAGGAAGTCAAGGTCGCCATGGGTGCTTGCGGTGCCGATGCGAAACCGGCCCGAGGCTTGCGGGCGGACGGTGTCAGCGGTGCGCCGGTCCGGTGCTGAGATCAGGAGAGACATTCCCATGGCAAGTCCGATTCGAATCCGCCTGCGATTGAGTGGCGACAAGCTCGCTGTGCGAGTGGCGATCACGCATGAAATGGAAAGTGGCCTGCGGCTTGATGCTGCCGGCAAGACCATCGCGGCCCGCTACATCCAGACCGTGAAGACCGAGCTGAATGGCAAAGAAGTTCTGAGCGTGGACTTGGGTCCAAATGTGGCGAGAAACCCCAATCTGGATTTCTCCCTGAAAGGCGCCAAGCAAGGCGACACCGTCAAAGTGTCCTGGACGGACAACCAGGGTGGCACGCGCAGCGACACGGCTGCAGTGGCGTAACCGCCGCCTTGCCTTCGCTGCCCTAGCCGTATGGCGGCAGACGCATAGCTCGTCCAGGGGGTCAGGTCTTGCTGCCGGCGGATTCGCGGGGACGCGATGTTCCCCAAGCTGCTCCAGGCCTGCGCTCGTCGCGTTTGAAACGACATCTCTGTGTTGTCGGTCTGGACAGGCGCAGGCAGCCTTGGCATGCTGGCTCGGCCCGTGATTGAGTGGCCCCTGATTGCGCGGCAACCGATGCAATTCTGACTCTGAGGACCTTCCATGCTTCGTCGCAGTGCCGAGTGGTTTGACGCGCAGTACAACAATCGCGCCCGGGTCGCCGACAGTGCGGTGTTGCTGGACCGATGGAGTCGGGCTTCGCAGCTGGTCCGGGAGCAGGCGCTCTGCGAACTCGACATTGCCTATGGCGATGCGCCCTCGGAGCGCCTGGATGTGTTTCCGACCGCCACCGCGCAGGCGCCGGTGCTGGTGTTTCTGCATGGCGGCTACTGGCGCGCACTCGACAAGGCGGACCATTCTTTCGTGGCCAGTGCCTTCACGGATGAGGGGGCCATGGTGGTGGTTCCCAACTACGCTTTGTGTCCCTCGGTCGGCATGGAGCGCATTCCTTTGCAACTGGTGCAGGCCTTGGCTTGGGTGTGGCGCCATGCAGCCGATCACGGCGGCGACCCTAACCGCATCGTCCTTGTCGGCCATTCGGCGGGCGGGCACCTGGCCAGCATGCTGAGCTGCTGCGACTGGAAAGCGGTGGCGCCTGATTTGCCTCGCCATCTGGTCAAGGGTGTACTGTCGATCTCGGGCGTGCATGACCTGGCGCCCTTGCGCCAGACACCGTTCCTTCAGGGCGACCTCAAGCTCGATGCCGAATCGGTGCGGCGTTTGAGCCCGGTTCATTTCCCTGCGCCTGACACGCCTCTCTATGCCATCTGCGGCAGCGAAGAGAGTGAGGAGTTTCGTCGTCAGAATCGCTTGATCCGTCAGGCCTGGGGGCGGCGAGCGGTGCCGATTTGCGAAGAGATTGCCGGCTGCAATCACTTCGACATCCTTCATGATTTGGCGGATCCTCAGGGCCGCAGCCACCAACTGGCGCGCAAGCTGCTTGATCTGCGCTGGTACAGCGCTTTGCTTTGACGTGGCCGAGGCCGCGCTACCATGGGCGTGCTGCAGCTTGGCCGTAACTGGGGCTGAACGAGCAGCATCGACAGGGACGGATCAGGGATGAGGACCAGGCCATGAGCATCAGCGCGGAAAGTCTCCTCAGTCTGGAGGACTACGGCGAATACCGGCGGGCCCATCAAGCCGAGATCCAGGAGTACCGGCGCCGTCGCTCGGTGCTGCTGGGCGAACACATGAGCTTGCAGTTCGAGAGTGAGCAGACCTTGCGTTACCAGCTGCAGGAGGTCTTGCTGGCCGAGCGCCTGGTCGAGCCCGAGGACATCGAGCGAGAACTGGGCCTCTATGCTCGCTTGCTGCCCAGTGGCAGCAATTGGCGGGCCAGCTTGTTGATTGAGTTCGCCGACCCCCAGCAGCGCGAGGTCGAATTGCCGGCGCTGCAGGGCGCTGAGCAGCGCTTTTTT
>Ga0187845_1001173_pt1 | contig 15176 bp, 12 predicted proteins | sample SpaLakP09_SKY_68_FD_134515 | JGI IMG/M metagenome (GOLD analysis project Ga0187845, IMG submission 134515) | Oligotrophic lake water microbial communities from Sparkling Lake, Wisconsin, USA - SP09_SKY_68 | ecosystem: Environmental > Aquatic > Freshwater > Lake | place: USA: Sparkling Lake... | reverse complement strand
CGCCCGCAAGAAGGCCATGGCCGCCAAGGTCGCCGCCGCCCTCGGCTCCGAGGACCTGGCCGGCAAGACCGTCGGCGTGCTGGGCGTGACCTTCAAGCCCAATACCGACGACATGCGCGACGCCCCCAGCCTCGACATCCTCCCGGCCCTGCAGGCCAAGGGCGCGACCGTCCAGGCCTTCGATCCGGAGGGCGGCCACGAGGCGGTCCGGATGCTGCCCGGCGTGACCTTCACCACCGGTCCCTACGAGGCCGCCGAAGGGGCCGACGTCCTGCTGATCCTCACCGAGTGGGACCAGTTCCGGGCGCTCGACCTCTCGCGTCTCAAGAGCGCCCTCAAGGCTCCCGTCGTCGTCGACCTGCGCAATGTCTACAAGCCCGCCGACATGGTCCGCGCCGGCTTCACCTATGTCAGCATCGGACGGTCATGATGGGCGAGCAACCCGCACGATGATTGCCCGACTGCGCGACCTGGCGCGGAAGCCCGAGCTTCGGGCCTTCGCGATCTCCTTCGCCCCGACCCTGGCCGCCCTGGTCTTCCAGCTGGGGACTTTCATTCTGATGGGGCGCTCGCTGGGCGCGGCCCAGTTCGGCCAACTGGCCGCCGCCATGGCCCTGACCATCGTGGTGGTGGAAGTCGTGGGCCTCGGCTCGGGCGATATTCTGGTCCGGGCCATCGTCCAGCGTCCGGCCCGCTTTGCGGACTATTTCGGCAATACGGTCTGGCTGGGCCTGATCAGCCTGCCAATCTGTGTCGGCCTCGCCTATCTGATCGCCACCCAGCTGCTGCACATCGCGATCGCCCCACTGGCCCTGATCGTCATGCTGGCGACTGACACGCTCAATGCCCGGGTCGCAGCAACGGTCGAGAATATCTTCGTCGCCCATCGCGAAGTCGTGCGGGCCAGCTTCGTGCGCCTGTTCTCCGCCGTCAGCCGCTTTGGCCTGGCCGGTGCCGTTCTGGGGCTCGGCGGAGTCCAGCACATGGAGACCTGGATCTGGTTCACGGCAGGCTATGCCGTGGTGACCTCGGCGGTCTATATCGCCATGGTCATCCGCCGCTACGGTCGGCCCAGCCTGCATATCGAGACGGTCGAACTGGGCACGGGCGCGCTGTTCTCGGTCAACCAGACGGCCCGTGCGGCCCAGGGCAATCTCGACCGGGCCATGATGGCGGCGGTGGCCCAGGGCCCGCTGATCGGAGCCTATGCCGCAGCCTCACGGGTGGCCCAGCTGGCCCTGTTTCCAATCCAGATCGCCAACCGGCTGCTCTATCCGCGCTTCTTCGCCCACGGGGCCGAAGGCGGTCTGGCCGCAACCCGACGCTTTGCGATCCGCTGCGCCCCGTTACAGCTGGGCATCGGCCTGGTCTGCGGGGTCGGCGTGGCTGTCGCGGCCCTGAAGATCCCCGCCCTGATGGGCGAGGGCTTCGCCGAGACCACGACCATCACCCTGGGCCTGGCCTGCGCCCTGCCCCTGATGGCCGTACAGTACCCTGCCGCCGACGCCATGACCGGTGCCGGCCGCCAGGGCCTGCGCACCCTGATCTTCACCCTGGCCACGGTGGTCTTCAGCGCCGGACTGGCACTTGGGGCGCATTTCGGCGGGATGTGGGGGGTCGTCGTGGCCTTCGTCGGCGGCCATGCGGCGATCGCCGCCACGCTCTGGGGCCTGCTGTTCAGCCTTCGCGACGGCCCGGAAGTCGCCGCGCCTCCAGCCACCTGAACACCTCCGCGTCCGACCTGGACGCGATCTTCGTCAAATGGAAAGATTTGATAAGGATAAAAGAGCTCCAATTCAGATGGTTATGGTGCCTCGCGCGCCATGGCGTTCTGTGATCCGGCGTCGCCAATGGCTGGCGCGCGCCGATCAGGTTTGGCAAACTCGCAAGCGGGCGTCACCGGGCGCGGCTTAGATCTGGAAGACACATGTCACTCAGCGACAGCCCACGGATGAGCATTCCCCGCCAGGATGTGGGGGCCCCGGTCCAGGACTTCCTGGCCATGACCCTGTCCCTGGCCCTGGCCCTTGCCCTGGCCATGGGCATCATCGAGTTCTCGACCGCCTGGTTCTGGCCGCAGAACGGTGTCGACTTCTTCTTCACCATCGAGCGCATCGGTGGCGGTGCCTTCCGCTCCGCACTCTGGATGTTCATCGCCCTGGGGTTTGCGGGCGCGATCATCCGCGGCCCCAACTATGCCTTGCTGGTCGGGTTCGCCCCGCTGGCGGCCTTCTGGTGCATGGCGCTGCTGTCTTCCGCCCTTGGCGATGATCCGGCCAGTTCGGTCTGGTTCCTGACCCTGTGGACCGCCATGGCCTGCGCGGCCCTGGCGATCGGCAGCCAGACGTCGGGAAGCCAGATCGGAACCGTGGCCGCCTTCACCTTCGCGGCGATCGCCTTTGTTTCGCTGGTCCTGTTCGTGGTCGAGCCGCAGTGGGCCACGATGCGCGGTGGTGGCCGGACCATGCTGCGCGGCCTGTTCCTGCACAAGAACACCTGCGGCTGGTTCGGAACCATCGGATTCCTGTTCCTGCTGACCTACACCAGCGGCCGCAACCTGTTCCGCTATGGCGCGATGGCGCTGTGTGTGGCGATCGCGCTGCTGAGCCAGTCAGGCACGGCCGTCGGCATCATGATGATCGGCACGGCCTTCTACTTCCTGCTCCGGCAGTTGCAGGTCCTTCGCGTCACCCCTGGCTTCAAGATCTTCGTCATCCTCGCCGTGCTGGTGGCCCTGGCCCTGGCCGTCAACTTCATCCTTCCGGCCCTGACCGAGGCGCTTGAAAAGGGCCAGAGCCTGCGCAACCGCGAGTCGGGCTGGAACCTCTATCTGCGCTTCTTCGAAGGGCACATGGTTCTGGGACGGGGCCCGGGCTCGTTCGTGACCGGAACCTCGGTCATCAACAAGATGATCTCCGAGACCTTCGTGAACGACCTCAATATGAGCGTTCACAACATGTACCTGGCCCTGCTGGGCGAGGTGGGGATCCTGGGTCTGGGGACCTATATCGGCGGCTATCTCTATGTCGCCGTCATCGGCACCACCCGCCCGGACGCCAAGCGCGGAGACCTGACCGCCGGCATTCTGGCCCTGGCCGTCCTCTGCTCGGGCTTCACCGAGGCCCGGGACACCCTGATCCCTCACCTGGCGACCTTCCTGATGCTGATCACCCGATCGTCGGCCGTGCGTCTCCGCTACAACGAGATGCTCATGCGCCGGACTTCGGACGCCTGAAGCGGCCGGATCCCTGTCCGATCGCACGGCCTTCGGTCACCGGCGCTGCAAACTCCAGCACGGAGGGCCAGGGCGACCGTCGGCCCTGGCGGCGCGAGGATTGTTTCTCGCCGACCGTTCATCAGAACGCTACGGATGGGCGGCCATAATGGGCCGGAATTAAACCGGGTCGGACCCGCGGCGCTGCCGCAGAACAGGGCCGCCCCAGGCATGAACCTTACGCAACTGTTCAGGCACGAATGAGCAAAGATCTGCACTATCGACCGGATATCGACGGCCTGCGGGCCATTGCGGTCTTGTCCGTCGTGCTGTTCCACATCGGCGTGCCGCATATGGAAGGCGGCTATGTCGGGGTCGACATCTTCTTTGTCATCTCCGGATTCCTGATCACCAAGATCATCGCCGGCGAGGTGTCGCGCGGCGATTTCAGCATCATCCGCTTCTATGAGCGCCGCATCCGCCGGATCTTCCCGGCGCTGTTCGCCATGCTGATCGTCACGGGCCTGATCGCCGCGGCGGTGCTGATGCCCATGGACTTCAAGGAGTTCTCAGCCAGCGCCGTGGCCACGACCCTGTTCAGCTCGAACATCTTCTTCTGGCTGAAGTCCGACTATTTCGACCAGGCCGCCGAGCTGAAGCCCCTGCTGCACACCTGGTCGCTGGCGGTTGAAGAGCAATACTACACCGTCTTCCCGCTGTTCATGGCCCTGGTCATGCCGCGCTGGCGCCATTGGCGCTGGGCCCTGCTGGCCGTGACTGTGGCCTCGCTGGTCCTTAGCATCGTGCTGGTCCGCAAGGATCCCAGCATGACCTTCTACCTGCCTTTCACGCGGTTCTGGGAACTGCTGATCGGCTCGCTGATCGCTGTCGGCCTGCCGCCCCCGATCCAGAACCGGACAGCCCGTCAGCTGATGTCCCTGACCGGTCTCGGCATGATCCTGTACGGCGTCGTCACCTACACCGCACAGACCCGTTTTCCGGGCGAAAGCGCCCTTCTCCCCTGTCTCGGCGCGGGCCTCATCCTCTATGCCGACATCACCGGACCCACCCTTGTGGGCCGGATGCTGTCGCTGAAGCCGATGATCTGGGTGGGGCTGATCTCCTACTCCCTGTACCTCTGGCACTGGCCGGTTCTGGTCTTCGCCCGCTATGTACTGATGCGTCCGCTGGAAACGGTCGACAAGCTGGCGATCTTCGCGGTCGTGATGCTGCTGGCCTATCTCAGCTGGCGTTTCGTTGAGCGCCCGTTCCGGCGAGCCCGCAATATCGACACCCGGTCAATGTTTCTCGGCGCGGCGACCATGATGGCCCTCGTTCTGGCGGTGGGCGGGGCGGGCTATCTGCTGAAGGGCCTGCCGGGACGCTTCCCGGCCCCGGTCCGCCACTACGCCCTGGCTTCCGAGGACATCAATCCGCAACGGGCGGCCTGCGACCGACGTTCGGCCTCGGACATTGCGGCCGGACGGGTCTGCACCCTGGGCGCAGCGGTCGGCGGCGGCCCGACCTTCGCCGTGCTCGGGGACAGCTTCGGCGACGCCCTGATCCCGGGCATCGACGGTGCCGGCCGACAGGCCGGGCGCAAGGGCCTGATCCTGACCTATAGCGGCTGCTACGCCCTCGTCGGCGTCGACCAGGGCAATCCTGAATGCCAGCGTCAGCTCGAGGCCAGCCTCGCCCTGATCCGCCGGACACCGAGCATCCGGACCGTGGTTCTGGTCGGCCGCTGGACCACCGCCGTCAATGGCAGCCGGTTCGGGGCGATGAGCGAGAACGCCATGTTCATCCGCGACGAGGCGTCGACCACCCGCAGCTACGCGGAGAACCCCCGGGTGTTCGAGCGGTCGATGGCCCGCACCATCGGCAGGATCAAACCCCTCAAGGTTCTGGTCGTGGCCTATGTCCCCGAGCAGGCCGTTGACGTTCCCCGGGCCGCCGCGCTCAGCCGCTATTTCAACCCGCAGCCCGACATCAGCGTGCCGCGGGCGACCTATCTGGCCCGTCAGGCCCCGGTTCAGGCCATACTCGAGCCGCAGTCGAGGGCTCTGGACTTCCAGCTCCTCGACGCCGGCAAGGTGCTTTGCGATGACAGGGCCTGCATCGGGGCACGGGGCGGCGATGTCCTGTACTTCGACGACAACCACCTGAGCGCGACGGGGGCCCGCAGGCTGAGCGGCGTGATCGGCGCGGCGCTCAGGGACTCCTGACGGTCAGAACGCGGTCCAGGCCCGGACATAGTCGATCTCCAGAGCGGCGGGATAGGTGCCCAGCGCCGGATCGCCCGCCGTCTTGTCGCTGATCGCGAGGTTCAGCAGCATGTACATCGGCTTGGCGTACTGGAACGGCGTCCGCCAGGTCTCGCGGTCATCGAGATAGAAGACGAGTTCGCTCGCGGTCCACAGCACGCCATAGGTATGGAACTCGGATGTCGTGGTGGTCTTCGGCTGGATCTGGGGATGCAGCACCTGCTCCGCGCCGGTCCGCCCCAGATGCACCGCGATATTGGCCAAACCGGTGCGGTCCAGGGGCACACCGGGCTTGACCTGTACGGTCGGGTGCGGCCCCGCATAGTGTTCGAAGACGTCGATCTCCGGCAACCGGCCGGCATTTTCGGCCGTCTTCTCGGTCGGTAGCAGCCAGAAGGCCGGCCAGGTTCCCCAGGCTCCCGGCATCTTCACGCGAGCTTCGAAATAGCCGTAGGTCTGGCGCAGACTCTTCTCGGTGGTGATCAGGCCGCTGGCCCAGCGCCGCGTTCCCCGACCACAGTCAAACAGCACCTTATCAGGCAGCGGCTCCGCCCGGATCGACAGTACGCCCTGGGACACGCTGAACGGGTCGTGACCGCAATAGGCCGGGTCGACATAGACCTGCAGTTCCCCCGGGAGGGTGCGGGCCATGAACTGCTCGGCCAGCGTGGTCGGCGCACTCCGTCGGTCTCGCTGGGGGCCAAAATAGTAGTCGCTTTTCCAGGTCCCCCTCGGATTGGCGGGGCTCCATAGATCCAGGGGGCCGTCAAACTCGGCGGCGAAGGTGGGCTTGAAGCTCGACCGGTCCAGCGGTGCCGCCGGCCCCGCCAGGACCGCCACAGGCCAGAGGGTCGCGAACAGCAGGGTCGCGAGCAGGGAGCGGGAACGACCTGACGGCATGCGGCGACTCCGGACGGGATACTCGCCAGCATTAGGCGATGCCTCCGGCGGCGTCACCATGGCAGCCGTCAGTCCAGGGCGTCCGGGCTCCGGGCGCGCCGGGAAAGCTGGTGCTCGCGCAGGGTGATGAACAGGGTCGAGGCCACGACGATCCCGGCCCCGATCAGGGTCGTGGCCTTGGGCACCTCATGGAACAGGACAAACCCGGCCAGCACGGCAAAGACCAGCCGCGTATAGTCGATCGGGGCCATGACCGCCGCCTCTCCGGCCTCCATGCCCTTGATGTAGCACCCCTGGGTCAGGGTGCCGATCACGCCCATGGCCGCCAGCAGCCCAAGGTCGGGCAGGCTGGGCCAGCGCCAGACGAACAGGGCCGGCGGGAGCGAGAACACCAGGCCCAGCACCGCCGCATAGACCAGCAGGTGAAGGGCGAGTGGTCGCGGGTCATCACCTTCATGCCCGTGATGGTCAGGGCAAACAGCAGGGCCGAAGCCAGGGCCGCAGCCTGCGGCCAGCCCACCCAGCCACCTGATCCGTCTGCCCCTGGCCGGAGCATGACCAGCACGCCGACGAATCCGATCAGGGCCGCGCTGATCCGCAGCGGCCCCAGCGGCTCGCGCAGAACCAGGGCCGCCAGCGGCACCAGCCACAGGGTGCGGGTGAAGGACAGGGCATTGGCGTCGGCCAGCGGCAGGGCCTGGTAGGCATAGAAGGCCAGGATCATGGCCAGGACCCCGGCGCTGGACCGGAAGACCAGAATGCCCGGACGCGTGGTCCGGAACGCCCCCCGCCAGTCCCGGGCCACCAGCGGCAGCAGCACGATCACGCCGGCCAATTGCCGGTAGAAGGTCTGCAGCGCCGCCGGATAGCCCGGCCCGAGATACTTGATCAGCGTGGTCATCACCGTGAAGCCGACCGCAGAGGCCAGCATCCACAGGGCGCCGCGCAGATTGGGGGTGAGCGCTGTCCCGGTCACCCGGCCGCGCCGGCCGCGAGCATGGCCGCCCGCATCTGCTCGGCCTGCTCGGGCGTGATGCCCATGGCCGACAGCAGCGGCGAAGGGGCGCTCGGGTTCCAGCTGTGGGCCCCGCCGATCGTGATGCCGCCGTCGACCACGAGGTGGGTGCCGGTGACGAACAGCGAGTCGTCGCTGGCCAGGTAGAGGGCGGCGCGGGCGATGTCCTCGGGCAGGCCGGCCTTGGGCATCGGCTGGATCTTCGGGGCGACCTCGGCAATCTGGGCGGCCATCTGGTCGGCGACCTCGCGCGGCAGGCCCATCGAGGCCCCGAAGATCGAGGTAGCGATCAGGCCCGGGCAGATGGCATTGACCCGGATCTTCTGCGGCGACAGCTCGGCGGCGGCGCAGCGGCTCATATGGATCACGGCGCACTTGGCGGCCGAATAGGCCAGCGGCCCAAAGCCCGCCTGCAGCCCGGCGATCGAGGCGGTACTGATGATCGAGCCGCCGCCACGCTCCAGCATCAGCGGCAGGGCATATTTCATGCCCAGCACCGGACCGCGCACCAGCAGGGCGAAGGTATGGTCCCAGCCCTCGGCGGTCATGTCGGCGACGCCCGCAGGGGTGCCGCCATGGCCGGCATTGTTGAACAGGATGTCGAGGCCACCAAAGGTCTCCTTGGCCAGGGCCACGGTGGCGGCGATATCGGCCTCGACAGTGACGTCGCAGCGGGCGAACCGCACGCTGTCGGGGAAGCGCCGCTCGAGCATCGCGCCCTTCTCCACCTGGAGATCGGCGGCCACGACCTTGGCACCCTCGGCTACGAACAGTTCCACCGCGCCCAGGCCGATGCCCGAGCACCCGCCGGTGATCACGGCAACCTTGCCGTCCAGACGTCCAACCATGGTCTCTTCCCTTCCCTGCCGCCCGACCTCTGACGGGTCGGTGATCATTGATCATACTCGCGGAGTGAAAGGCGCTTGGCTAGTGACTTTCCGGGCGTGAGGCCGGGCTGCGGAACGCCCGGCGCAGGTCGGCCAGGGCCGGGCCCACCAGGCTCCAGGGCTCGACACAATAGCGGACGAACAGACGGCGCGGATCAGCGACCAGCCGGAACAGCCACTCGATGCCGAGACGGCCCATCCAGCGCGGCGCGGCCTTCTGGGCCCCGGCCTCATAATCGAAGGCGCCACCGACCGTGAAACTGGCGCAGGGCGAGGTCAGGGCCGGGTGGTTCTCCAGCACCCAGAGCTCCTGGCGCGGCATGCCCATGCCGACCAGCAGGATGTGCGGGGCAAAGGCGTTGATCTCCGCGACCAGCGCCGCGTTCTCGGCCGAGCCCACTGTCGCGTCGAAATAGCCGTGATGGGTGACGAGGTTGACCCCTGGATAGTCGGCCAGGATGGTCTCGCGGGCCCGGTCGGCCACGCCCGGCGCGCCGCCGACGAAACAGACCCGCCAGCCCTCGGTCCGGGCCCGGGTCCAGAACAGGTCGCGCCAGTCCAGATAGGTGCAGCGATGGAACGACCGGCTGGAGCGGCCGATCAGCCGCGCCCAGTGAATGAGCGGTGTGGAGTCGACCTCGACCAGATCGGCCGCCGCGAAAAAGGCCCGCACGCCCGGGCTTTTCGCCGCCAGATACAGGCTGTGCAGGTTGTGATTGGCGATGATCGACCCCTGCCCCCGGGCCAGACGGCCGGCGACGAAGTGAAAAACCTCTTCGGGGCGAACCAGATCCATGGCGGCACCGAGGATCATGACCCGCTCGCTGTCGCGCCGCGAACGGCGGAAAGGACGGGACAGCGCCTCGGGCTCGGCGCGGGACAGGGCGACGTCGGACATGACCGCAGTCTTGTCCAGGCGACGTAAGCATCCCGATAAGCTTCATGCTTAGCGGGGATTAACCCTGACGGCCCCGTCCTTCGGAGCCGTCAGGATCAGGCCGTCCTAGTCGTTGGTCACCACAACCTTGCCCATGGCCTTGCGGCTGGCGAGGTGGGCGATGGCTTCGCCGGCCCGGGCCAGGGGGAAGCGCTCGGACACGTGCGGACGGATCTTGCCGGCCGCATAGAGGTCCATCAGCTCCTGGACATTCTGGGCATGACCCTTGGGATCGCGGGCCACAGAAGCCCCCCAGAAGACGCCGACAATGTCGCAGGACTTCAGCAGGGTCAGGTTCAGCGGAATCTTCGGAATGCCCGACGGGAAGCCGATCACCAGGAAGCGACCGTTCCAGCCCGCGGCCCGGATGGTGGCTTCCGAATAGTCACCACCGACCGCGTCATAGGCCACGTCCCAGCCATTGGGGCCGCAGGCGTCCTTGATCAGGTTGGCGAGCGCCTTCTGGCCGTCCTTGTCGAACGGGCCGCGCGGATAGATCACGCCGGCATCGGCCCCGTGGGCGATGGCCAGGTCGATCTTTTCCTGGCTGGAGGCCGCCGCGATCACCCGCGCCCCGGCCGCCTTGCCCAGTTCCACCGCGGCCAGGCCGACACCGCCGGCCGCGCCGAGCACCAGCAGGGTTTCGCCGGCCTTCAGGTGACCCCGGTCCTTCAGGGCATAGTAGGAGGTGCCATAGGTCAGGATGAAGGCCGCCGCCTCATCGAAGGGCATGGAGTCGGGAATGGCCGTGCAGCGGTTCTCGTCGAGGGCCAGCTTCTCGGCCATGCCGCCATGACCGGTCGAGGCCAGGACCCGGTCGCCGACCTTGAACTTCGTCACACCGTCGCCGACCGCGGCAATCACGCCCGACACTTCTCCGCCCGGGGCGAAGGGCCGTTCGGGCCGGAACTGGTACTTGTCCTCAATGATCAGGACGTCGGGATAGTTGACGCCGCAGGCCTTCACATCCAGCAGCACCTGGCCGGGGCCGGCCACGGGATCGGGCAGCTCTTCCAGCACCAGGGTCTCGGGTCCACCGACCGCCTTGCTGAGCACCGCCTTCATCTGTCTTCTCCCGGGTTTATTCGTTAAGAGGCGGCGGACGCTAACGCAGGGCGCGCGACCAAGGAAGCGGAATGTCAAACAAACGTTTTAGCCTTGCCCTGCACGGCGGGGCCGGCGCAGCGCCGGGCCATGATTACAGCGTCGAGATCGCCCATATGCGCGGCCTGGTCGAGGCGGCCCGCGACCGGCTGGCCGCCGGGCCGAGGCCCTGGACGTCGCCGTCGAAACGGTCGTCGCCCTCGAGGCCAGCGGTCTCTACATCGCCGGCAAGGGGGCCTCGCCCAATGCGGCGGGGGCCTATGAGCTGGACGCCTGCCTGATGGACGGGGCCACCGGCCGTGCAGGCTCGGTTGCCGCCCTGCAGGGCTTCGAAAGCCCGATCCTGGCCGCCCGGGCCGTGATGGAGAAGACGCCGCACGTCATGCTGGCCGGCGAGGGTGCCATGGCCTTCGCCCGGTCCCAGGGCCTGAAAGCCATCGTCGATCCGGCGGCCTGGTTCACCCACGCCGCCGCCTTCGAGACCAATCATCCGCCGGACCATCCGACCGGCACGGTCGGCTGCGTGGTCCGCGACAGCAAGGGCCGGCTGGCCGCCGCCACCTCGACGGCGGGGGTGTTCGGCAAGATGCCCGGACGGGTCGGCGACTCGCCGATCATCGGGGCCGGGGCCTGGGCCGACGACATGGCCGCCGTGTCCTGCACCGGCCAGGGCGAATATTTCATCCGCACCGCGGTGGCCGTGCAAATCGCCCACCGTATGCGCTTCGGCGGCGAGAGCCTCGAGCAGGCCGCTGCGGCCGCCATCGCCGGGGTCGCGGCCCTCGGCGGCGACGGCGGGCTGATCAGCGTCGACCGCGACGGCAACATCGCCATGCCGTTTGCCTCCGACGGCGTCAAACGCGCGGCCCTGCTGCCCGATGGAACGATTTTCAGCGCCGCCTTTTGACAGGGCTCCAGTCGGTTGAACGCTCAACCGGCGATCTTTAGGGTTGCTCCCATGCATGCTCACGCCGGCCAGTTGGCCCGACCTGAAGACCTGATCGACCTGGCCGCCTTGACCGGGGCCTATTTCGACCGCCGTCCCGACCTGGCCGACCCGGCCCAGCGGGTGACCTTCGGCACTTCCGGGCATCGGGGCTCCAGCCTCGACGGGGCCTTCAACGAGGCCCACATCCTGGCGATCACCCAGGCGATCGTCGAATACCGCGCTGGCCAGGGCATCACCGGCCCGATCTTCGTCGGCCGCGATACCCATGGCCTGTCCGAACCCGCCTGGCGCAGCGTGATCGAGGTGCTGGTCGCCAACGGCGTCGAGACCCTGATCGACGACCGCGACGGCTTCACCCCGACCCCGGCCGTGTCGCATGCCATCCTCGCCCATAATCGCGGCCGGACCTCGGGCCTGGCCGACGGCATTCTGATTACGCCGTCGCACAATCCGCCCCGCGACGGCGGCATCAAGTACAACCCACCCTCGGGCGGTCCGGCCGACGGCTCGGCCACCTCGGCCATCGCCGCCCGCGCCAACCGGTTGATCGAGACCGGCCTGACGGAGGTGCGCCGCATCCCGTTCGAGCAGGCGATCCGTCAGGCAGGCCGCTTCGATTTCCTGGGCCGCTATGTCGACGACCTCGGGAGCGTCCTGGATCTCGACATCATCCGCAGCGCCGGGGTGAAGATCGGGGCCGATCCGCTGGGCGGGGCCAGTGTCGGCTACTGGGGCGAGATCGCCGACCGCCACCGGCTCGACCTGACCGTCGTCAACCCGGCGGTCGATCCGCGCTGGGCCTTCATGCCGCTGGATACAGACGGCAAGATCCGCATGGACTGCTCCTCGCCCTGCGCCATGGCCAATCTGGTCAATGCCATGGCGGGTGGAGCGAAGTTTGATGTCGCCACCGGGAATGACGCCGACGCCGACCGCCACGGGATCGTCACCCCCGACGGCGGGCTGATGAATCCCAACCATTTCCTGGCCGCCTCGATCTCGTATCTGTTCAGCCACCGCGAGGGCTGGGGTTCGAACGTTGCCGTCGGCAAGACCCTGGTCTCGTCCTCGATGATCGACCGCGTCGTGGCAGGCCTCGGCCGCACGCTTCTGGAAGTGCCGGTCGGCTTCAAGCATTTCGTGCCGGGCCTGCTGGACGGCAGTGTCGGCTTCGGTGGCGAGGAATCGGCCGGGGCCGCATTCCTGCGCCGCGACGGCACGGTGTGGACGACCGACAAGGACGGCCTCCTGCTGGCCCTGCTGGCCGCCGAGATCCAGGGCCGCACGGGGCGCAGCGCCAGCCAGCTGTATGACGAACTCGCCGACCGGTACGGCCGCCCGGCCTATGCCCGCCTCGACGCCCCGGCCGACCGGGCCCAGAAGTCGCGCCTCGCCGCCCTCAGCCCCTCGGACGTTACGGCCACGGCCCTGGCCGGCGAGTCGATCACCGCCACCCTGACCACCGCCCCCGGCAACGGCGAGGCGATCGGCGGCCTGAAGGTGGTTACCGCCAATGCCTGGTTTGCGGCCCGCCCCTCGGGGACCGAGGACGTCTACAAGATCTATGCGGAATCGTTCCTCGGGGATGAGCATCTGAAACAGGTGCAGACCGAGGCCCGCGAGGTCGTGGCCGGGGCCCTGAAGGGCTAGAACATCGCGCACCTTGCTCCTGGGAGCCTTTCCGCCACTTTACGCTGCGCCCAAGGCCCGTTAGGCAGGACGAAGAGGGGTGGGGATCTCTTAGAGTCAGGGCGTAATTCGCATGAGTGCGACTAAGGCTTCCGACCCGACGCCACCGGTCCGTCAAAAGGGCTTTCTGGGCGCGGTCGAGCGACTGGGCAATCTGTTGCCCGAACCCGTCATGATCTTCGTCTGGCTGATCCTGGGGCTGATGGTCCTGTCGGCCATCGGCCAGGCGCTGGGCTGGTCGGCCTCGATCACCTATGGCGGTGATGAGGCTCCCCAGTTCGGCGAGCTGGACAACGGCGTGCTGACCTATGCCGCCAGCAGCCTGTTTTCCGAGGCCAACCTCGCCAGGCTGTTCACCGAAATGCCCAAGACCCTGACGAACTTTGCGCCGCTGGGCCTGGTTCTGGTGGTGATCCTGGGGGCAGCGGTAGCCGAGCGCTCGGGCCTGTTCAGCGCCCTGATCCGGGCCAGCCTGCGCGAGGCGCCGAAAGCGATCCTCACCCCGCTGGTGGTGCTGATCGGCATGGTCTCGCACCATGCCTCCGACGCGGCCTATGTCGTGTTCATCCCGCTGGCCGGCCTGCTGTTCGCCGCCGTCGGTCGCCATCCGCTGGCCGGCATCGCGGCCGGTTTCGCCGCCGTCTCCGGCGGGTTCGCCGGCAATCTGACCCCGGGCCAGTTCGACGTGGTGCTGTTCGGCTTCACCCAGGAAGCGGCCCGGATCATCGATCCGGCCTGGACCATGAACCCGCTGGGCAACTGGTGGTACATCCTGGCCATCGTCTTGATCTTCACGCCGATCGCCTGGTTCCTGACCGACCGGGTGATCGAGCCGCGCCTGGGCCCCTGGGGCGGACAGGCCGATGACGGCCTGAAGGCCGAACTGGCCAAGTCGGCGGTGACGACGGCGGAAAAGCGCGGACTGAAGCTGGCCGGTCTGGCGGCGCTCGCCGTGATCGCCCTGTTCGCCGCCCTGACCCTGGTCCCCGGCTTCACCCCGCTGATCGACGAGACCAAGACCGGTCCGGCCCAGCTGACCCCGTTCTACAGCGCCCTGATCGCCGGCTTCATGCTGCTGTTCCTGGCCTGCGGCGTGGCCTTCGGCATAGGCGTCGGCACGGTGCGATCGGACAAGGACGTGGTGATCATGATGACCGACGGGGTCCGCTCGGTGGCCCCCTATATCGTCTTTGCCTTCTTCGCCGCCCACTTCGTGGCCATGTTCAACTGGTCGCGGCTGGGCCCCATCGCCGCCATCCACGGGGCCGAGGCCCTGAAGGCCATGAACCTGCCGGCCCCGCTGCTGCTGGTCAGCGTGCTGGCCTTCTCGTCGGTGCTGGACCTGTTTATCGGCTCGGCCTCGGCCAAGTGGAGCGCCCTCGCCCCGGTGGTGGTGCCGATGTTCATGCTGCTGGGCATCTCGCCGGAAATGACCACCGCCGCCTACCGGATGGGCGACAGCTTCACCAATCTGATGACCCCGCTGATGAGCTATTTCCCGCTGGTCCTGGCCATGACCCGGCGCTGGGACCCCGGCATGGGCGTCGGCTCGCTGCTGGCCCTGATGCTGCCCTATGCCCTGGCCTTCATGGTGGCCGGTGTCGCCATGACCCTGGCCTGGGTGATGTTCGACTGGCCACTGGGGCCGGGGGCCCAGGTGCACTACACGCCGCCGGGCGGGCTGTTGAAGTAGGGGGGCGGGAGCGGGGCCCGCCCCCGCTCTCGTCTGCCAAATTCTTGTCATCCCGGAAGCCTCGCAGAGGCTATCCGGGACCCAGGGGCCGGCGCATTGCAGTTGCCCCTGGGTCCCGGCGCTCCGCGCTTCGCGCTACGGCCGGGATGACAAGCGTTTTTGGTTTGGCCTTGGCCGCCCCTGGCCGCCCAGGCCCCACCCTAAAGCCTTGGAGGCGAGCTTTCGGGCGAGCAGATCAACCCGTCACCACACTGAACGCCGATCCTATTCAGTCCCTGACCTGCGACAGGGCGATACGGTTACCTTCGCTGTCTTCGATCTCGGCCACATAGCCAGCCTCGCCGATATCCGTCCGGGCATAGAGCACCTCTGCCCCAAGGGCCTGGGCACGCTGCAGGACGGCGTCAATGTCCGGCACATCGAAGTAGAGGATCGCGCCGGCCCTTGAGGGCTTGTAGACGTCGCCCTTGGCCAGCGCGCCGCTGGCGCCGGGCGCACCATCGCTGCGCGGGAAGAAGGCCATG